>Ga0209998_10000049_pt1 | contig 48633 bp, 50 predicted proteins | sample EndophyteCoNSPM_FD_187576 | JGI IMG/M metagenome (GOLD analysis project Ga0209998, IMG submission 187576) | Arabidopsis thaliana rhizosphere microbial communities from the Joint Genome Institute, USA, that affect carbon cycling - Endophyte Co-N... | ecosystem: Host-associated > Plants > Roots >... | reverse complement strand
CCTGGGTCTTGATCTTCAACAACACCTTTTCGATGTCGTTTGAACTGACAGAGTCCATTATTCAGGTCGCGGGGGACATGGCCTGGGTGATCTGTATGGAAAATATTACCAGCCAGCAAGCCGACGAGCCGCAGCAAACTCGGGTGCTGGCCACCAATCTCTTCGAGCGCATTGGGGACGAGTGGTTGATGATCCATCACCACGGCAGCCCGATCATGGGGTGAACGACGCAATGGATAACGAGCGTTAGGTGTTCACGCCGCCGGGATTGGAGGCAAGGCAAGTGTGATCCGAGAGATGGTGTGGACGCCGGTCTTAGGACTTTGATGCTGGCCCGGTTGGCGCTTCGATGATGGACACGGTCTTGGACCATTCGGAGGCGATAGGGTCACGTTGCTCCATGGTGAGGCCGGCATAGTGGATAAACATCTGCTGGCCCTTGCGGCGACGCCAGGTGAGGAAGCTCAGGAAATGCTCTTTGCACACATGCTGAGTGCCGGCGGGCGAATAGACCCTCGCCTGACAGCCTTCGATCATACAGGTCAAATCGTTCATGATGGCGACTCCTACTAGGAGCCAGTATGCAGGACCTGCGACGCGATTTTCAACCTTGAGAGAGGCGTCGACGATCTTCGTCGCGATCGTCGCAATCTGCGTGGTGTTCCTCGCCTTCTCGAGCTGCGTCTCGTCTTCGCGGGAAGGGTTGCCGCCCGACAGTCCGTTCACCGATCAGGTTGAATTGGAGAAGCCCAGTTTGCCCGACGGAACAGCGGTAGGTGACATTACGAGTCATTCCGCCGAGCTGTGGCTCAAAACCCAGGGGCCGAAACGCATTCAAGTTGAATGGGCGTCCGTTGAAGCGTGGAAACGGATCTCCGCGATGGCCTCCGTCCAATCGCCCGCGGCTCGAACGCCGCCGGTGCTCACAGGCCCTGAGACCGATTTCACGCTGACAGTGTCCTTTGAACACCTCTCGCCGGGCATTCGATACCGCTACTCCGTCCTCGCGGAGGATCCGGATCAACGGGAGCGGGCATCCCGACCGCATGTTGCCTCGCAGGGCGAATTCACGACCCTGCCGGATCCTGACACTTCTGCGCCGGTCACGTTCGCTTGGAGCGGGGATTTAGGCGGGCAGGAACGCTGCCGTCAAGGTGAGGCGGGCTACCCGATTTTCGACACCATTCGCGGACAGAGGCCTGATTTCTTCATTTTTCTCGGCGATACCATCTATGCCGACGGCGTTTGCCTGTCGCCGCCGAATGAGCCTGGGTCGAATGCTATCGCCACTACGTTGCCGGAGTATCGCGCCAAGCATGATTACCAGCGGGGAGCTCCCGCGTTGCGACGGTTCTTGGAATCGGTGCCGGTCTATGTCACGTGGGACGATCACGAAGTGAAGAATAACTTTGCTGGACCGTTCGAGACGCAAATGGCTGCCGGCCGGCAAGCCTTTCGCGAGTACTGGCCCATCCATACCAACGTTTCAGATCCGCACCGATTGTACCGAACGATTCGGTACGGAGCGGATCTGGAAATGTTCCTGCTTGATACCCGGCAGTACCGCAGCCGCAATGCCGACCCTGATGGACCGGCCAAGACGATGCTGGGTGCCGCACAACTGCAGTGGTTGCTCGAGGGTTTGGCGGCGTCCACGGCGACATGGAAGGTTGTCGTCACAAGCGTCCCCTTGTCCGTTCCAAAGGGAGGCGGGTCCGCCGTGCCTGGCTATGACGGCTGGGCGGGCGGGTCGGATGGCACCGGGTTTGAGCGGGAACGGCAGGTGATTGTCGAGGCCATTCTCGAAAAGCGGCTCTCCAATGTCGTGTTTCTGGGCGGGGACATCCATTGGGTTCAAGCCAACGTCTATGATCCCAATCGGGACGGCACGCCGGATTTTTACGAGTTCATTAGCGGGCCCCTGTCGGCGAAACCAGGCCGTTTGACGGCGCCAAGCCCTACGTTGCATCCAACGACGTTGATCAATGAAGAAGGGTATGACAACTTTGGGCTCGTGCGCGTGACCAACCAAGAGTTCGCCGTGTCGATCATCGACGGAGCCGGCAAGACACGATTCTTCAATCGGATCCTTGCACGGAAGGGATAGCGGGCATCGTCGCCTCTTGCATTCTTGGTTGCCCACCGGGTACCGTACCTCCTTCCCAGGCTGCTAAACAGCCCACTCGGCGTCGTTCGCATCGCCGCAACGCATGTGAAACAGAGATGAGAATCCGGCGTCGCCACAAAGGCGGGGAGGGACGGTGACATCAGTCTGTTTCAGAAGGGATCCGCATGTTGTTACAAGTGATGTCCATCGTCGGGGCCTTGATGGTTCTTGCCGCGTATGGACTCAATCAAGGAGGAATCTGGCGGGAACTTCATGCCGGATACTTGACCCTGAACATTCTCGGTTCGCTGATGCTGGGCGTGGTTGCCATTGTCGACCAACGGGCAGGGTTTATTTTGTTGGAGTTCGCGTGGGCCGGCTTGGGATTGATCGGGGTGGCACGCGCCATTCGATCGAAACAATAGCACTAGACACACTCAATGAAGGAGTACCGTCATGGCAGGGTTGATGTCGGCAGAAGAAATCTTTGAGAAGGCACAAACCGCAGCAGTCGCGGCGACGAGTCCGGACGAAAAGGCTCTGCAGATCGATTATCCGGCGTTGCGGGAAAAGATCCGCGCCGCCCTGGCCGATCGCAAGGTGGCCCTATGCCACGTCAATACATTCCTACCGGAGGGCTATGAAGAGCAGGGCCGGTTCAACATGCTGCTGCTGACGGCCGGCAACGTGCTCTTCGACATGGTGATCGGCGACTCGTATTTCCGGTACGACATCGTCTCGGTCGGTCAGCTCGACAAGGTGCAGGTGATCGACGCCATGTGGGACAACAAGGAAAAGCGGAGAGAAGAGCCCTTTCTCAGTTTACGCCTCATGCACGGTGAAGAGGTGCATCTGCTGCTGGCGCTCGATGACCAGGAACGCGCGAGCCTGCTCAATTTTGCTCGAGCCGTGTCTGCAGCACGCAATCCGGAACGCGCCTAGCGGTCGACTACGAGGAGACTGTCTGGCGGAAGGGAAGGGGCTGAACGGTGGCCTCGTAATGGGCTCCGTCCGCTTCGATGGTTAAAGTCGTCCCGGCCGCGCTGAAATCCCGCAAGGGAAATCCAAATGCAATCGGCGCTTTGAGCGCCGGCGACAGGGTCGCGCTGCTCACCCATCCGACTTCTCGAGTCCCTGTGAACAGCTTTGCGCCTTTCGGCGGCACGACCGACCCTTTCACGACCAGGCCGACGAGGTGCCGGCGCACCGAGCCGTAGGTATCCATGCGCGCGACCACCTCCTGCCCAGGATAACAGCCCTTGCTCAAACTGAAGGCCTTCTCTTGGAGATTGGCCTCCGGCGGCACGATCTCTTCATTTAAGTCGGGTCCGGCCTTGGCGATGCCGGCTTCTATGCGAAGGGCTTCACACGCCTGACTTCCCACCGGCGTGATCCCATGCGGCGCGCCGGCCTCCAGGAGCCGCTCCCACGCCGGGATCAGGCCGTCGGAGGGAATCAAGATTTCATAATCACGCTCGCCGGTTTCTTCGGTGCGAATGACCAGGGCGGTATGACCGCCGATACCGGCAGAGATGAAGGTTACCGGCTTCAGCTCACCCACGTCCGTGCCGAACGCCACCTTCATGGCCGCCGTGGCTTTGGGGCCGCTGACCAGCAACAGTCCCCAGCTCTCCCGGCAGTTCTCCATTTTGGCTTTGGTGCCGTAGAGCAGAAATTTCCTCAGCGCGGTATGGGTTTGATCGCCGATCTCACCCACGTCCTCCAGCATAATGGCATCGGGCTGCATGTAGCAGCGGAAGTAGGTCAACATTTTCCCTTTATGGGTCAATAAACTCGAGTACCGCCCCTGGCCGGGCTGCAGGGAAAGGAGATCGTTGCTGATCACGCTTTGGAGCCACTTCACCCGATCATCGCCGGTCACGCGAAGTTTGCCCCGATGTGAGAGGTCGGCGATGCCGACGGCTTCTCGGACGGCGCGATATTCCGCGAGCATATCTCCATAGTGCAGCGGGACCTGCCAGTCGGTGACCACTTCGAACGTGGCCTGTAACTTCACGTGGTAATCATGGAGGCGGGATTGTTTCATAGTCATTTCTTGATCGAGTCGCCCAGCGCTCACGATGCTGGGCGGGACATGATCCCCTCGACCAGATCCTTCGTTCGCATCGAAAACTCATTCCTGGAAACGATTTTTGTGACGCCCATGGATTTGGCTCGATTCCAGGTGTCGACCTCTTCGTGGTTGGCGAAGGCCAGGATCGGCAGGTCCTGAAATTGCGGGTTGGCTCGAAGGGTCTCCAGGGCCTGGAACGCGTTCAAGGTTTCATCGTTCATATTGAGGATGACGGCAGCAGGATGTGCGGCGGACGCTTTGAGGGCGATCTCGTCCTGAGATCGAGCCCGCTCGAGTGTGTAGCCGTTCGGCAGCAGCGCATCCCGAACCTTCGTATAGAAAAAGATGTCGGTCACGGCCACGAGCACGGTCTTTGGGCCTGCACCCTTTAGATGGTTTTGCTCTGAATCCGTGGTCATGGGTGAATAGCACTCATCTGATTTCAATTCAGCATGCTGACGAGTCGGCCAAGCGACCGCTTTGCCAGCACGTAGTCAGGATTCAACGCCAGGGCCTGCTTATACGAGGCAATGGCTTCCGTCCAATCTCCCTTTTTCTCGTACACCCTGCCAAGATTCAGATGAGGAAATGCCGGGCTCTCGTATCGCTTGGCGTGCATGGCCTTTTGGAACCAGGGGATCGCCTCGTCGAGTTCGCCTTTCTCGATCAAATAGGCGCCGATGTCGTTGTAGGGATTGCCGAATTCAGGGTCGCGCGCAATGGCGCGATGGCATTCCTCGATCGCGTCGTTGAGGCGGCCCATGAAACTATAGGTCCAACCCAGAAAGGTATGAGCTTCCGCGGTCGGATGGGCGGCGAGTGACTGTCTGTAGAGAGAAACAGCCTCCTCCAATTCGCCTTTCATTTGCTGTTGATAGGCCTGTTGGAAGAGCTCCCACGCCTCGCGCTTGTCTTCTTCGCGGCCCTCGCCTTGGACTAGAAAATCTTGGACATCCATAAAAACGGCTTCTGAAAAAGCTTCCCGTCTCACTGCCAGAGATTATAGCTTATTCGTTCTTGAGCTTTTTCTTGATCAGGTCGGCGCCATACCGGCCGGACAAGAGCATGGACCCGAAGGCGGGCCCCATACGCGGCGTCCCATGCACAGCGGCAACGGCCAAGCCGATCACGAAACAATTGGGATACACCTCGCCGGTGTGATCCATGACATCTGCTTCGGAGCGGGAGACCCACATGGCGCCGTTGCCCGGTACCTCGGTGTACAGGTTCCGCCGGTGTAGCAGGTTCACGACGACCGCGTCGTGCCCCGTCGCATCGACCACGATCTTGCTCTCAAGCCCAATCGGATCCACGTGAATGATATCGTGGCCGGCCATCTCGGCGGTGGTATTGTTGACAACGACGCCTTCGAGGACTCCTTCACGGCGGAGGATCAGATCGACAACCCGTGTCAAATTGAGCACTCTCGCCCCGGCCGCGTAGGCGGCGGCGATGAGCGCACCGGTGGCGTGCGGCGGATCGACGATGTACATGCCCTCGCAGTCTTTGACTTTCTTGCAAGGCACGCTGATTTCCTCGAGAATTTTATGAGCCGGTGCGCAAATGGTGGCCTTATTCATGAGATAGCCGCCATGCCAGAAGCCCCCGCCGAGCGCGAGGCTTTGCTCAACGATCACGGTGCGGAAGCCCATGTCGGCCAAGTCGCGGGCGCAAATGAGACCTGAGGGGCCGGCGCCTACGATGATCACATCGCTTTCGATCAGCTGATCGAATTCCTTGTAGTATTCGCGCGCAATTTGCCTGGTGATATCGCGCTCGCGCAAGGGGGCAGGTTTTGGTTTTCCCATGGGAATCACTCCTCAGCGAATGCTCGAACACGCGCTTCCGCATCCGCCTGACCGGCTAACGATAGATTTCTGAGCCTGTGCGTTTGAACTCTTCCGCCTTTTCCTTCATGCCGATTTGGATCGCCTGCTGCTCGCTCACCTGTTTGCTGGCGGCATATTCGCGCACGTCCTGCGTAATTTTCATGGAGCAAAAGTGCGGTCCGCACATGCTGCAGAAGTGCGAAACCTTGGCCGCATTGTCGGGCAGCGTTTCGTCGTGAAAATCTTTGGCTGTGTCAGGGTCGAGCGAGAGGTTGAACTGGTCCTCCCAGCGGAATTCGAACCGCGCTTTGGAAAGCGCATTGTCTCTGATCTGCGCGCCCGGGTGACCCTTAGCGAGGTCCGCAGCATGCGCGGCAATTTTATAGGTGATCACACCTGCCTTCACGTCTTCACGGTCCGGCAGACCAAGATGCTCTTTGGGCGTGACGTAACAGAGCATGGCGCACCCGTACCAGCCGATCATCGCCGCCCCAATCCCTGAGGTGATGTGATCGTACCCTGGAGCAATATCGGTCGTGAGCGGCCCTAGGGTGTAGAACGGCGCTTCATGGCATTCCTTGAGCTGTTTCTCCATGTTGACCTGAATCATATGCATCGGCACATGGCCGGGCCCCTCGATCATGACCTGGACGTCGTGCGCCCAGGCACGCTTGGTCAGCTCACCCAGGGTTTCGAGCTCGGCAAACTGGGCTTCGTCGTTCGCGTCTGCGATCGAGCCGGGCCGCAGGCCGTCGCCCAAGCTGAACGACACGTCGTAGGCTTTCATGATCTCGCAAATCTCTTCGAAGTGCGTATAAGCGAAGTTCTCCTGGTGGTGCGCGAGGCACCACTTGGCATGGATCGATCCGCCGCGAGAGACGATCCCAGTCATGCGGTTGGCCGTCATCGGCACATAGGCCAGGCGGACGCCCGCATGGATCGTGAAGTAATCGACGCCCTGCTCGGCCTGTTCGATCAACGTGTCCTGATAGATCTCCCAGGTGAGTTCCTCGGCCTTGCCGCCGACTTTTTCGAGCGCCTGATAGATCGGCACCGTGCCGATGGGCACCGGCGAGTTGCGGATGATCCATTCCCGGGTTTCATGAATATTCTTCCCGGTCGAGAGGTCCATGACCGTGTCGGCGCCCCAGCGCGTCGACCAGATCATCTTTTCGACCTCCTCTTCAATGGAGGAGCTGACGGCCGAGTTTCCGATGTTCGAATTGATCTTCACCAGGAAATTGCGGCCGATGATCATCGGCTCGGTTTCCGGATGGTTGATGTTGGCAGGGATGATCGCGCGGCCTCGCGCGACCTCGTCTCTCACAAACTCCGGCGTAATGGATGTCGGGATGTTCGCGCCCCAGGGCTGTCCAGGGTGTTGTGCGACGCCTCCGCCATGACCGTTGCGTGAGGCCAGCTCGCGGGCAACTTCACGCGATTGATTCTCACGGATGGCAATGAATTCCATCTCTGGCGTCACCACCCCCCGGCGCGCGTAGTGCAGTTGGCTGACGTTGCGGCCGGGCTGTGCGCGTAGCGGTTTGCGGATATGTTGAAAGCGCAGATCGCTGAGCTTCGGATCTGCGGCGCGCAGACGTCCATATACCGAAGTCACATCGTGCAGTTGCTCCACGTCGCCCCGTGAGAGGATCCAGTCTCGCCTGAGCGCCGAGAGTCCCGTGCGCAGGTCGATCTTCACGGAAGGGTCCGTATAGGGTCCCGACGTGTCGTAGACGACAATCGGCTCATTGGGAACGGGGGCGCCGCCATTCATCGATTTCGTCGGCGTCAGGGTAATTTCCCGCATCGGCACCCGCACGGCGGGATCCCTGCCTTCGACGAAGATCTTACGCGAAGCGGGAAACGGTTGGGTGGTGATGCCGGGAGCGGTGGCTTGGCCGTTGGTCGTCATGGGAGATCCTTTCATCGGATCGTGAGCGATTACGGTGCGCGCAATAAAAAAAGCCGCACCTCGCAGGGCGAGAGCGCGGCTGAGTCCGGTGTCAACGGTTAATCCGCTTCCCTACGCTGGTATTACCCAGGTCAGGTTCCAAGGGTCATCCGATTGCTCGGATTCTCAGCCTTGTGGCGCCCCTAGCTCTGGAGTTCGATGGTATCGCCCGCTTCCCATGAAGTCAACGGGTTAATAGGCCTAGGGCCGCATGGCACCGAATGGTCCAAGGCAAGAGGCCTTCTGCGCGGGCGCCGTTTCATTGATTGGTCAAGGACGCGTGTCGTACAATGCAGCTCTACAGAGTAAACCTGAGGCGCCTTGTGAACAGCGTTTCGACACTGCCAAGACCCATCACCGACTATCAACCGATGCCTCCTGAGCAGCTGTTCCGCCGCATTGCCGATGCCAAACGGGCCCTGGGCGAGCAGGTGATGGTGCTCGGGCATAACTATCAACGGGATGAAGTCATCGAGCATGCGGACTTCCGCGGCGATTCGCTGCTGCTTTCAAAGCTCGCGGCCGAACGGTCCGAGCGGCCCTATGTCATGTTCTGCGGAGTTCACTTCATGGCCGAAACTGCCGATATCCTGAGCCGAAGCCACCAGACGGTCATTCTGCCCGACATGGCGGCCGGCTGCTCGATGGCCGACATGGCGGCGATCGAGCAAGTCGACCAGTGTTGGGACACGCTCGGCCGCATGATACCGGTCGAAGAGACGGTGATGCCGGCGGTCTACGTGAATTCGGCCGCCGTGCTCAAGGCGTTCTGTGGCGAGCATGGAGGCATTACCTGTACGTCGTCCAACGCCAAAGCCGTCATCGAGTGGTGCTGGGCCCGGCGCGAAAAAATTCTGTTTTTCCCCGACGAACACCTTGGCCGCAATACCGCCAATAAGATGGGCCTTCCGCGTGAACAGATGATCGTCTGGGATCCGTTTCAGCCGAACGGCGGCAATACCCGGGAAGCGATCCTGCGAGCGAAACTCATTCTGTGGAAAGGGCATTGCAGCGTCCATCAAATGTTTCAGGCAGCCCATGTCGATCATTTCCGCAAGCAGTATCCAGCCGGCAAGGTCATTGTGCATCCGGAATGTCATGAAGATGTCGTAAACCGGGCGGATCTGGCGGGGTCTACGGAATTCATCATCAAGACCGTCACGGCGGCGCCGGCCGGCTCCGTATGGGCGGTGGGCACCGAGCTCAATCTGGTCAATCGATTGAAGCGCGAGCTGACGGACAAAAAAGTGTTCTTCCTCTCGTCGACGGTGTGCCAGTGCGCAACCATGTTTCGAATCGACGCCGCGCACCTCTGCTGGGCGATGGAGAATCTCGCGGACGGTCATGTGGTGAACCACATCGTCGTGCCGGATGATGACAAGCACTGGGCGAAGATCGCCTTGGATCGAATGATGTCGGTGAGCTGAGCCGACCGCATCACGCCCTTACTCTTCCGCAAAAGGACTGGTGCGTTTCACCTCCGTTCCGGTATATTCCTGTCCTATTGCTCTAGAAGCCTCCACTTCAACTCTCCGAGCCGCGTTGATCGCTGAAGGCTGACCGGTGGGTCCCCGTGGAATCATGGACTATAAGTCGACGCTGAATCTTCCCAAAACCGATTTCCCGATGAAGGCCAATCTGCCGCAGCGGGAGCCAGAGCTGCTCGCCTGGTGGGACCAGGTACGCCTCTATGCGCGAATTCAAGAGGCCGGCAAGGGGCGGCCGCGCTACCTGCTGCACGATGGCCCGCCCTATGCCAACGGGCGCATCCACATTGGCCATGCCCTCAATAAGATCCTGAAAGACATCATTGTGAAGTCGAAAACCATGGCCGGGTTTCACGCCCCCTACGTGCCGGGGTGGGACTGTCATGGGCTGCCGATCGAGCATCAGGTGTTGAAAGATTTGGGCGAGAAGAAGCATGCCCTTGATGCCATGGCCATTCGAAAACTCTGTCGCCAATACGCCGATAAGTTCCAGAACATCCAGCGTGAGGAGTTTCAGCGATTGGGCGTGCTCGGCGACTGGGAGAATCCGTACCTGACGATGCATCCCGCCTATGAGGCGACGATCGTGCGTGAGTTTGGTAAATTCGTCGAACGCGGCGGAGTCTACAAAGGGTTGAAACCGGTCCTGTGGTGCACCCAGGACCAGACAGCACTGGCGGAGGCGGAAGTCGAGTACGAGGACCACGTCTCGCCGTCGATCTATGTGAAATTCCCTGTGGCGGGCGGTTCGACAGCGGTCGCGGCGAAATTTCCGACGGTGAAACTTCCTCCCGACGTCACATCAGTGTCGGTTGTCATCTGGACGACCACGCCGTGGACGTTGCCCGCCAACCAGGCGGTCTGCCTTCATCAGGATATCGACTATGCCTTCGTGCAGGTCGGATCGGAAATCTTGATTCTCGCGGAGAAACTTCTCGATGCCGTGGCGAAGGCCTGTAAGCTCGAAGCGTACGGTGTCGTCGCCGTAAAAAAGGGCGGCGAAGGATTCGAAGGATTGGAGACCCAGCGGCCGCTGACTACCGGTCTGTCGCCAGTGCTTCTCGGGGATTTCGTCACGCTGGAGCAAGGTACAGGCTGCGTCCATATCGCACCGGGGCATGGCATGGAAGACTACCTGCTCGCCTTGGACCACAACGCAAGAGCGTCATCGGGGGAACGACTTGAAATTCTGGCGCCTGTCGATGATGCGGGCCGGTTTACGGATGCGGTTCCTGATTTTGCGGGGCAGCATGTGTTCAAAGCCAACCCGGCGATCGTCGACGTGCTCCGATCGAAAAGCCGACTGCTGGGCCATGGATCTTTGGCCCATTCTTATCCCCACTGCTGGCGCTGCAAGACTGCCGTAATCTTCCGGGCGACCGAGCAGTGGTTCGTCTCGATGGAGATCAACGATCTGCGCAAGCAGGCCTTGGCGGAAATCAATCGGGTCAGATGGATTCCGCCCTGGGGGAAGGACCGAATCAACGGGATGATCGCCAATCGTCCCGACTGGTGTCTCTCGCGGCAACGGGTCTGGGGCGTGCCGATCCCCGGTTTTACGTGCTGCTCTTGCCGCCGGGTGCTGGCTGATCCGGTGGTGATCGAGCATGTTGCCTCGATCATGGATGAGCAGGGGGCCGATGCCTGGTTCACACAGCCGGCAGCGGCGTTGTTGCCGGCGGGAACCTCCTGTGCCCAGTGCGGCGGCACCGACTTCGAAAAAGAAGGGGACATCTTGGACGTCTGGTTCGAATCAGGCGTCAGTTACGCGGCGGTGCTCAAGCCCTGCAAATGGTGGCCGGCCGATCTCTACCTCGAAGGCTCGGATCAACATCGGGGATGGTTTCACAGCGCCTTGTTATCAGGAGTCGTCACTGATCGCCGGGCTCCTTACGAGTCGGTGCTGACCCACGGCTTTGTGTTGGATGGGCAGGGTAAGAAAATGTCGAAGTCGGCCGGCAACGTGGTGGCCCCGCAAGACGTCATCAAGCAATCAGGCGCAGAGATTCTTCGTCTCTGGGTCTCGGCGCAGGATTACCGGGATGACGTGCGCATTTCCCCAGAGATCCTCAACCATCTCATCGAAGCCTACCGAAAAATCCGCAACACCTGTCGGTTTGTGCTCAGCAATCTCTATGATTTCGATCCCGCGCGGCACCGCGTCCCCTATGCGCAACTGCCCGAGCTCGATCGCTGGGCGCTCATGCGGCTGAGTAATTTGATTGTTCGAATCCGGCAGAGCTACAACGAGTTCGAATTCCATACGATCTTCCATGAGTTGAACAATTTTTGCTCAGTCGATCTGAGCTCGGTTTATTTGGATATCCTAAAAGATCGTTTGTACACATTCAGAGCAGATCATCCATTGCGCCGTGGGTCGCAGACGGTCCTTCACGAAATTATTCTGGCTCTGACAAAGTTAATGGCACCAATACTGAGCTTCACCGCGGAAGAAATCTGGCGGTCATTGCCTGTATCTATGCGGGACGACATGCTTAGTGTGCACATGGCAATGTTCCCTGAAGCGAAGCCTGAGTGGATCGATCCTGATCTTGAGCAAAGGTGGGAGGATTCGTTACTGCATGTGCGAGGGTTAGTGCTACGAAAGCTAGAGGAGAAGCGACGAGATAAGATTATAGGTTCCTCTCTTGAGGCAAAGGTCGTTTTATATGCTCAACGACAAAATCCTGCCGCGTATAACCTGCTTAAGCCTTACCATAGCTTTCTCTCAACGCTTTTTATCGTTTCCCAAGTTGATTTGCATGAAGTGGATCAAGTGCCAACAGACGCTCATCTACTGGTAGATCTTGGCGAAGGGCTTGCCGTAGATGTCATGCAATCTCCTTGGAAAAAATGCGAGCGCTGTTGGAACTATCGCGAGGCGGTCGGGAGCAATGCGGCGCATCCGACACTCTGCGACCGTTGCGTGGAGGCGCTGCAGTGAAGAGAGGCTCCCGTTATCTGCTTCTGGCGCTGATCGCTGTCACTGTGATCATCCTCGATCAAGCCACGAAATACTGGATCACGCAGTCGATGCGACTCCATGAGTCGATTCCCCTCATCCCGAATCTTTTTAGCTTCACCTACATCCGCAATCCCGGCGCGGCATTCGGGCTGTTGGCCGGCAGCAGCAATGCGTTTCGCACGGTGTTTTTCGGCGTGACGTCCCTGTTTGCCTTGGCGCTGCTGGGAACGATTTTGGTGCGATTGCCCGAAAGGGATTGGATTGGGCAAGTAAGCATCGCCGGAATCCTCGGAGGAGCCATCGGAAATCTGATCGACCGACTGCGGTTCGGCGAAGTGATCGACTTTCTGGATGTCTATGTAGAATCCTACCACTGGCCGGCGTTCAACGTGGCCGACTCGGCGATCAGCGTCGGGGTCGTCTGCCTGATCATTCACTTCGCGTTCGAACGTAAAGACGCGCCGCTTCCTGCGCCTGACACGCCCCCGCCGACAGGCTATTGAACGGAATCCTCGGTGAGCGAACGCCTCACCTAGAAACCGAACACGTACAGCACGACCAGTCCCATGACAATTCGATAGTACGCAAAAGGGCGCAAACTGTGCCGCTTCACGAACGTCAGAAAGGCGGCGATGACGATCCAGGCGACGAGAAAGGAGACGAGGAGCCCGATGCCGAGCGCCAGAAAATCCTCGGAGCGAAAGACGTCTCGGGACTTCCACATTTGGTAACACGTGGCGATGATAAGCGTGGGGAGAGCGAGAAAAAACGAATATTCCGTCGCAACTTTCCGGTCAAGACCGACCAGTAACCCGCCGATGATCGTCGACCCCGAACGCGACATGCCCGGGATGAGTGAGGCGCACTGTGCCAGGCCGATGAAGATGGCATCCCGAAATCCCACCTGCTCGAGCTGTAGAACGGTCACCGGCGTACGTCGTGCTTCGACGATCAGAATGATAATGCCGCCGATCACGGAGGTGATAGCCACCGTCTGGGGGCTGAACAGATGGGCTTTGATCCAGCCGTGCGTCGCAAAACCAATCAAGCCGGCAGGGAGGAAGGCGGCTCCTAATCCAATCAAAAACCACAGGTGGGGGTGCAAAGCCATGGAACGGCGCAGCAGAGCGGACCACGATGTGTGGGCCCGACTGTGCAGAAATTTCCTCAAATCCGCCTGTTCACCGACCGCCCGGGAGAGCAACGTTTTGAGTTTCTCCCGTTCATAGGCCACGACGGCGAGGATGGCACCCAGTTGGATGGAGATTTCGGCGTTGGAGGCGACCTCTCCTGTGAATCCCAACGCGTGGCCGGCCAAGATCAGGTGGCCGGTGGAAGATACCGGCAGAAATTCTGTCAGTCCTTCGACGATGCCGAGAATCACCGCAAGGGTCGGGCCCCATTCGTTCATAGGACGTCCATGGTCAGTGAAAGGCGCAGGTGGTGCACGCAGGTCTCTGGCATAATCACAAAGTGCCGGGGATCCGTCAAGCGAGCGACGAAAGCGTGAACCGGCGGCCGTTCCAAATGGTATTGACAACAGATGTTGTATTGACAAAGGATGGGGCTTGGCATACACAGAAGACGATATCGGGAGCCTCCGGCGGTCGTGTCGATGAGCCGATGGCTTCACTGCATTCCATGCCGATCGTGAAGAGGAAAGGGGAGGTTCGCATGAATCCTGTGTGGATGGCGGCAGTCATCATAGCAGGGACTCTGACCATGGCCGGTTGCGTCTCTGACCGGAAGTACCAGGAGGCCCTGGCCGAGACGGAGTCCGCCAAGACGGAATTGGCCACCACGCGGGCCCAGAAGAGCGCACTGGAACAGCAGGTCAAGACGCTCAAAGATCTCAATGTGAAATTCGGCAACGAAGCGCAGGCGGCTCGTGATGAATTGGACCGCATCCAGTATGGTCGCGACAAGGAACGTGGAAGCACCGAAAGCCGGACCAAGGAGCTTGAAGAGCGGGTGAAGCAACTCGCGGCCCAGAATCGGTCATTGCGGCTGGAATATGAAGACACGAAGCGCCACAACGAAACCTTGAAATCTCTAGTTGCCCGCTATCAAAAGGAATTAAAAGACCAGTCCCGTTCTGCCGGCGGGAGTCTGGCGCCAAGCATGCCTCCCCCTCCACCGGCCGGTTCTGGAATGCCGCCGTCGCCGTCCGGGACCGCTGCGGCCGGTGGAATCATGAATGTGAACCGGGCTTCGTCGAGCGAAATGGTACTGCTTTTGGGGCTGCCGAAGGACGTGGCCGACCGGATCGTCAGTAACCGCCCGTACAAGGTGAAAGGCGAGCTCGTGGCCAAGAACGTCGTGCCCAAGGAGACGTTCGACATGATCAAGGATCGCATCAGCGTCAGTCCCTAGCCGGAACACTCTTGAGGTTTTGCTGGACGCTCGCGCTCGACGATGGGAATTCTGACAGGCCGTCCGCCGAAAGGTGGACGGCCTGTTCCATTTCAACAGCCCGTGGCGCCCGGATGATTCATCCCGTCCTTCTTGCTAGAATAGACCCGCTCCGAAGCGACTGGTGACTACGCCTATGCGACGTGTTCTCCTCATCACCGCTGTCTTGCTCATCGGGCTCGCCATCGGCGGGTATGTGTTTTTTAACGGAGAGCGAAAGGCGCCTGTCCGCTACCGTACCGCGGTCGTCGAGCGCGGCTCGGTTATCTCAATTGTGACCGCCACCGGGTCGATCAATCCTGTGGTCTCCGTGCAGGTGGGGACTCAGGTGTCCGGCATGATCAAGAGTCTGCACGCCGATTTCAACTCCATCGTGAAGGCAGGGGACATTGTCGCGGTCATTGATCCCGAGCCATTCCGTGCGCGACGGGACCAGGCGGCCAGCAATCTTGAAATGGCGAAGGCCAATGTGGCCAGGGCCAAGAACGAACAGGCGCAACGCCAGCGCGAGCTTGATCGTGCAAAATCGCTCGCTGCGCAGCAATTCGTCTCTCAGAATGACGTCGATATGGCGGTGACCAATGCTCAGGGTGCCGATGCCCAGGTCAGCGTATCGATGGCCCAGGTCAAGCAGGCCGAAGCGGCCTTGAATGCCGCCGATCTCGATCTCAGGTACACGACGATTCGCTCGCCCGTCAACGGCATTGTCGTGGCGAGGAACGTGGAGGTAGGACAAACAGTGGCGGCCAGTTTTGCGACGCCCAACCTCTTCCTCATCGCGCTCGACCTCACGAAGATGCAGGTCGACACCTATGTGAGCGAATCTGACATCGGGGGGATTACAGAGGGCAAAGACGCCTCGTTTACCGTCGACGCCTATCCGGGCGTCCCCTTTGCCGGGACTATCCGCCAGGTGCGACTGGCTCCGATTGCAGTGCAAAATGTGGTGACCTACAACGTCGTGATCGGAGTAGACAATAAGGATCTACGCTTGAAGCCCGGCATGACGGCCAACGTTTCCATGGTGGTTGCGCGGCGGGACAATGTGCTGAAAGTCCCCAATGCCGCCCTCCGGTTCATGCCGCCGAAATCGGAACTTGCGTCCCGTCCAATGGAGGCCACGCCTGTGAAGGAGGAAGCCGGGAGTCGCTCGGTCCCGGCCGGCGGTCCGCCGGCCCGTCCGATCTGGAAACAAGCGGACAACGGAGAACCGTTGGCGGTGACAGTGCAGACCGGCATTTCCGACGGGACCTACACCGAGATTGTCTCGGATGTCGTCGCTGCCGGCGACGAGGTCATCGTGGGAATCGAGCAGCTACGTGGAGTGAGAAAGGTCGGCGACCTCCCACCGGGATTTGGCGCTCCCGGCGGGCAGCGCCGGTCTCGAGACAGAGGCTTATAACGGGCCTCCTTCACGGGAATCGCGCCTACCTGAGCACGCCTTTCTCCGCTTATCGAACTGCTATGAGCAGTCTCATCGAATGCAACGGCCTCTGGAAGCAATATCGCGTGGGCGAGGTGGACGTGAACGCGCTGAGGGGCCTCAGCCTCACGATCGAACAAGGTGAATTCGTCGCAGTGATGGGGGCCTCCGGGTCAGGGAAATCCACGCTATTGAATATTCTGGGATGTCTGGATCAGCCGACACGAGGACAGTATCGGCTTGACGGCATCGACGTCGGCGGTCTGGAGTTTGATCGACTGGCTGAGGTTCGGAACCGGCAAATCGGATTCGTTTTTCAAAGCTTCAACCTGATTCCGCGAACGAGCGCACTGGAGAACGCACAACTCCCGTTGTTCTACCGGGGAATGTCGTTGAGCGAGCAGAGGGGGAAGGCCGCTGCCGCACTGAAGCGCGTGGGCTTAGAAGGCCGAGAGCAACATTTTCCCACCCAGCTCTCAGGCGGCCAGCAGCAGCGCGTGGCGATCGCCCGCGCCTTGATCACTGCGCCCTCGCTTTTGCTGGCAGACGAGCCGACGGGGAATCTCGATACCGAGTCAAGCCGGGAAATCATGACCATGTTGGAAGGACTCAACCGAGAGGGCATTACGATCATCCTGGTGACTCATGAAGCCGATATTGCCGCCTATGCGCAACGTGAAATTCTGTTGAAAGATGGTCAGCTATTGAGCGACCGGGCGACCAGGCGGATGCCGGGAATCGTGGAGGTCTGAATGTCGGCCTTTGTGTGGATGACGGTGCTGACGGCCTTGCGCATCTTGGGGCGCAATCGTCTGCGCGCGGGCCTGACCATGCTCGGCATCGTCATCGGCGTTGGAGCGGTGATCGCCATGGTCGGCATCGGGGAAGGCGCAAAGCGGGCGGTGCAGGCGCAAATCGCGACGATGGGCACCAACGTCATCATCATCTGGCCAGGCGCCACGACCGTCAGCGGCGTGCGCAGCAGCCAAGGCGGCGCCGTGACATTAACTGTTGCCGATGCGTTGGATCTGAGAAAAAAGATTCCCCTGCTCGCGGAGACGGGATGGGCGAAACGCGATGCCATGCAGATTGTCAATGGGAACAAGAACTGGAACGGTCCGATCAACGGAATCTCGCCCAGTTATCTCACGATCCGCGACTGGTCGTTTTCGAGCGGGGGACCGTTCACCCAGGCGGATCTCGACAGCGCCGCTCGCGTTGCACTCATCGGACAGACGATCGTAGACAACTTGTTCGAAGACGGCGAAGAGCCGGTGGGGGCCGTCATTCGCATCAAGAACGTGCCGTTTCGTGTGATCGGCGTCCTCGCACCGAAGGGTCAGTCGGCCCAGGGCTCAGATCAGGATGACGTCATCTTCATTCCCTTCACGACGGCGGAGCGCAAGGTGTTCGGCACGGCGTTTCTGGGCTCGATCGGCGCGATGTTCGCGTCCACCGACAGGGCGGAGGACCTCCCCGAGGCCGTCGATCGCATTCGCGAAGTGCTTAGAGCGCGCCATCGGCTGCAAGGCGAGCAAAACGACGACTTTACGGTGAAAACGCAGGTGGATATCGGTCGCGTTCAAGAAGGCACCAGCCAGACGCTGACCGTGATGCTCTTCTCCATCGCGTCTGTTTCGCTGCTGGTGGGGGGGATCGGCATCATGAACATCCTGCTGGTGTCCGTCACCGAACGGACGAGAGAGATCGGCGTCCGCATGGCCGTTGGCGCCAAGCGGGGTCATGTGCTGATGCAGTTCCTCATCGAGGCCATGACCTTGAGCCTGTTAGGAGGGGTGATAGGGATTGTGTTGGGCGTGATTGGGGCGAAACTGACGACCGTGGTGGCCGGCTGGCCCACCGTCATCTCGATCGACGTGATTATCGTGGCGTTCGTGTTTTCCCTCGCGGTGGGACTCTTTTTTGGCCTCTATCCCGCCAACAAAGCCTCGCGGCTCAATCCTATCGAAGCGTTGCGATACGAGTGACTGCGGCAGATTCTCGGTGGGTTTCCGGCGACTACGAAAGGACCGCCGGCATGAGGAGGACTTCAATCCGCGGGTTTTCCCGGTCCACGTGCTTGTACAAGTGCGTTTCGACAATCCGGTTATCGTTCAATCCAAGACCTTCGCACAGCGCATCCTGCGCAATCTTTAGCCCCCCATCCACATCACGCCGTAAGGCAGACGTAAAATAAAAGCGAATCGAGAGAGCGAGACACCTCGACTGCAGGTGGGACAGAAGGGCAGTGCGATGAGGGACTCCTGTCAGGGTCAACCAGACGAGTTCTCCCACCTGGGCCTTGTAGGAACGGCCGGTCGATGAGAGCAGGCGGCGCCCGTTTACGGTCGCGTATTGATGATTGATGCTGGGCGGAACGGGCAATGTGAACGCGATTGACTGCTGTCCCGGATCAAGCTGCACTGGACAGTCTGTCAATTGAGGCGGCGAGAACGGTCGCTTGGCAGCTCTTCCCCGTCCGGCGGCAGGAGCATCGCGGTGGAGCTCGACGAGATGAAGCGGAAGTTTGGAAATCGGGATCGAAATCGGTCGGCGGTACGTGGGCATAGCGTTCGCGAGCGTTCAGGAATACCAATTCACGCGCACACGAGAAGCCAAGAACGCACATTCGGGAGGGTGGCTCAACGCTGACCTAGAGGAGATTGAGAATTTTGGCCATATTCTGTTCGTAGCGGTCTTCGGAGCGCGCAATATAGCGCCGCCATTCGCTGGGATTCCAGATCTCCATGCGATGGTAGAGACCGACGAGAATGATTTCCTGATCCTCGTCCAGCGGCACCAGTTTTCGCAGCTTTCCCGGGATCAAGATCCGGCCAGCCTTGTCGATTTCTGAAGTCCCTGCCTCCGACACCACGAAATGCATGAAGAGCCGGCTTTGCTCCTCATCGAGCGTGCTCTTCGTCCGTTCGAGCACCTGTTCCCATTCTTTCATCGAATAGATGAGGATGGATTCTTCCGGGCCCTTTAAAAAGACCACGGATTGTCCTTGCGATTCGATCTGTTCCCGGATGGGCGAGGGAACAATGAATCGCCCCTTTTCGTCAAGCTTACAGTGGTATTCGCCGGCAAACATCAGTGCGAGGTTTCTTTCAGGACACTATCGGACGTCTGGTGCGCTCTCGGATCCACTGCTCCAGATCCGAACGTACGAATCGCCATTCTTTCCCAAGCTTGAAGGCGGGTATCTGATGGCTCTGAAGATAGCGGTAGAGTGTCCGTTGGGTGATCTTCAGGTAGCGGCACGTCTCCTCCGCCGTCATCAGTTCGCTGTTGGGTTCTCTTGCCATTGGACAACCATTTGAAGATGACCATAGGGCATACGGCTCCAGGGTTGCCATCAGGGTAAGAAAATCAATGACATATGTCAAGCGAATTTATATGACAATGTATGTCACACACCGTCAGATTCGTCCAGGTCGGAACGGTTTTCATCTGAGGAGTCAATGGTTTCCGCCATTTCATTGCCGAAGTTTTCACCCATTTCGTTGCCCATATGCTTCATCAGGCGCTCCATGGCTGCCGGATCCTGTTCGTCCAGGCCGGCGAGCGTCTCGTCGTCGGCCAAGGACTCCATCCTCGCCTCTTCGGATTTCGGAGCAGCGAAACGAGACAGCAACCGTTCGAGCCGGGCGCTTTGGCAATGCGAACACACCGGGGGAGGAGAAGCGGTACGGCTCAGGAGAAGAATGCTGCTTCGCTTGCGACAATCCAGACAGCGATATTCGTAGATCGGCACCGTTAACTCCTTGGGCTCGTAAACTTCCGCGCGCCGTGCTCCGCCAAAAGTCGGTCTGGTACCAGTCTGGAATCCATGGTCCGCGCCAGCGTGAGCGCCGAGACCGAAGCCGCGCCGGCAGAACGCAAGATTTTGGCGCATTCATTGAGCGTCGTTCCGGTGGTGAAGACATCGTCGACGAGCAGGACGCGCCGTCCGTCAAACGACTCCGCATGGCGGACTGTGAATGCACGGCGCAGGTTCCGCAGACGCTCCTGCCGCGTGAGAGAGGTTTGTGGTTCTGTGACAACAGTGCGGACGAGAGCCGTTGTGGATATCGGTCGCATAAGATATTTTCCCAGGCGATCAGCCAACAGCAGAGACTGGTTGAATTCGCGCGCCCGCAGTCTGGAAGGATGTAGTGGGACAGGCAGGATCAGGTCGACTTCCAGCTGTTCCGGTAAGGCGCGAATCATCAATGCTGCCAATGGTCTCGCGAGCCCAAACGCGTGCCGGTATTTGAGCGCACAAATCACATCCTGGAGGGGTGGAATATACGGATACAGTGTCCACGCGCGATCGTACGCCGGAGGCCGTTCAAGACAGGGTTGGCAGCGATGGGTCGGTGACCAAGTGTTGGCAGCGTTCGAGGCGAAGGGTTGATCGCAGCGCGAACAACGAGGTCCTGAAATCGGTGTAATGAGGTCCCAGCAGAGGTCACAGACATAGGGAACTGGATCCATGCGCAACGGCCGCGCACAACTGATGCAATCGATGGGAAGCAGAGCGCGGAGCGCCAGCCGGCATATTCCCAGCACATCCAGCACGCCAGGGGGCATCATGGGACACGTTTAGGGGAACCGGCGTCGGCTGTCAAGGTTGTCGCGTCACGAATTGGTGTGATATACGACACTACGCGCCAAAGCGCTGTCTCGCCGATGGTTACACTCACAGAGGTATCGAAAATCTATACCAGGGGAGACGCCCGTATCTGTGGGTTGGATCGCGTGAGTCTCGATGTCTCGGCTGGAACCTTTTGTGCCTTTGTTGGCCCGAGCGGTTGCGGCAAGAGCACCCTGCTGAATCTGATCGCCGGTCTTGATGTGCCGACCTCCGGAACAATCCAGCTCGACCAACGATCAACCTCCGGTTTCAGCTCAGAGGATTGGACCGAGATTCGCCGGCAGTCCATCGGCATCGTCTTTCAGGCCTTCCACCTGATCCCCGGTCTGACCGTCGAAGAGAACGTCGCCTTTCCGCTCTTGCTGCGGGGCGAGCAGGGACTCAGAGTCCGGGAACGCGTGGCTCAGGTCTTGGGGCTGGTGCGGATGACGCACCGCACCGCGCATCGGCCGAGCGAGCTTTCGGGGGGAGAGCAGCAGCGCGTTGCAGTGGCACGGGCAATCGTCCATGGGCCCAAGATCGTTCTGGCCGACGAGCCGACGGGAAATCTCGATTCGCAGCACGGCGCGGAAATCATCGGGCTGTTGCGGCACTTAGTCGACCAGTTTCGTCACACGGTCCTCCTGGCCACTCATAGCGGGGCCGCCGCTGACGCCGCAGACTACGTCTGGGCGATGAAGGATGGACGGCTCACGACACGGACGATGCACGTGACAGCGGCTCAAGGAGCCTAATGGATTTGACCGTGACCATTGCCGGAGTGAAATTTCCGGCCTGTTTCATGAATGCGTCTGGCGCCGTATGCGTGACGCACGAGGAGCTGTCCGCGCTGGGCCGTTCCCGCTCGGGGGCGATCGTCACGAAGTCCATGACCGTCGAGGCCCGGCAGGGGAATCCTCTGCCGCGGTACTATGGGTTCTCAGGGGGTTCGATCAACTCCATGGGGCTACCGAACCTGGGGTACCGTACGTATGCCGAGTTGATTCCGCAATTGAAACAGTTCGGCAAGCCGGTCATCGCCAGCGTGGCCGGACTCTGCGAAGACGATTTTCCAGCCATTGCGCGGGCCATCAACGAAGCGGGCCCCGATCTCATCGAAGTGAATCTGTCTTGTCCGAATATCCCCGGCAAGCCGCAAATCGGCTACGATGCGGAGGCTTCAGAACGTCTCATGAAACGGGTGCGCCCGCTGATCACCGTCCCGATGGGCGTCAAGCTACCGCCGTATTTTGATCCGGCGCACCATCAGCTCATGGGAGAGGCCATCGGCCATTGCGGCGTGGATTTCCTCAATCTGATCAACTCTGTCGGAAACGCGCTGGTGGTCGACCCCAATGAAGAAGCGGTCGTGATTAAACCGAAGGGCGGATTCGGCGGGCTGGGTGGGGCCATCATTAAACCCATCGCACTGGCCAACGTCCGCGCGTTTTACAAGCACTTCAAAGGGACCATGCCGATTATCGGGACGGGCGGCGTCGTGAGCGGACTGGATGCGTTTGAGCATCTGCTGTGCGGCGCCTCTGCCGTGCAAGTGGGGACGGCGCTGGTCGAGGAAGGCGTCGAAGTCTTTGCACGCCTGGAGAAGGAACTGGCCGCCTGTCTTGAACGGAAGGGCTACACGTCGGCTGAAGAGTGCAGAGGGAGGTTGAAAGAGTTATAACAAGCTGCTCAAAAAGCCCTCTAGATCCACCCGCCCACCCCGAAGCGCCGGGACGCTTCAATCCGCGGGCGGCCGAGCGAGCGAAGGAGAAGGAGCGAGTATCTAGGCGATGCGAAAACGAAGCTTGGGAAGAAGCGCGTCTCGACGCGATTGGGTTGGGCGGGTGAAGAGAGTGGGTTGTTCAGCAGCTTGAGATTACTTGCCGAAGGATTTGGACAACAATCCGAGTTGAAGCGCTCGCCTCAGTAGTTGTGCCACGTTCCGCACGTTTAGCCTTCGCATCAAATTAAAGCGATGTACTTCCACCGTGCGCACGCTGATTTGCAGCATGTTCGCAATCTCGCGGTTCGTATGGCCTATGGAGACCAGCCGCAAAATGTCTCGTTGTCTGGGGGTCAGTAAATCGAGATCGGCGGGCTCCTCGATCAGCGCATCGGGTTTGCGTCGCAACACGGTCTTCATTGTTTTCTCACCTTCGATGGACCAGCGATAACTTGAAGCGAGTCTAACAAAGGTCTGGAAGTCTGTAAACGAAACTGCCAATTTGTGCAAAGCCGCATGAACGCAGGCCTTGGCAGAGGTGGCACCATAGAATTGGCTACGCAGTTCCACTAGGTAGTATCCACCAATGACCGCTTCGATCGTCCTCGCGCGAACGTTGATCCGCGCTCATGCCTTTCAGCAGCCGTTCCGAACCGGCCTGACGGTGACCGGTGTGGCCCTCGGCGTGTTGGCGTCGGTCGCCATTACCGCAGCCAATGTCGAGGTCCTCCGTGGGTTTGAGCAGGCGGTGGTGACGGTCGCGGGATCCGCCGCGTTGGAAGTATCGGCCCATGATCTTGGACTCGACGAAACTGTGCTCGAAGTCATCCGGAAGACGCCAGGTGTCGTCAAGGCGTCGCCTCTGATTGAGGAAGCGCTGATGTTCCGGGAAGGCCCACATGGTCCGGAAAGCGTCCAGGTCTACGGACTGGATCTTCTTGCCGAAGCCGATCAACTCGGTTTCCGCCTTGAAAGAGGTGCAGGCGAGGACGCATTGAATGATTTGCTAAAGCGCGACAGTGTGTATGTCGGACGACAGTTGGGTGCCGACTGGAACCTGCGACGGGGAAGTACGCTCGAGGCCAGGGCCGGATCCCGGTTGATGCGTGTGCGCGTGGCGGGCGTAGTCGAGGGTGCCGATCGGCCGGGGTCCTACTGGAATCGGGTGGTGATCATGGATGTGGCCACGGCGCAGGTGGCGTTCGACATGATCGGCAGGCTGGACCGGATCGAAATCGTGACGGCGCCTGACCACACGGCCGATGACGTTGCCGTCGCCCTGCGGGAGGTGCTTCCGCCCTCTGTCGTCGTCGAGCGGCCGGCTCAACGCACCGCCCAGGTGGAACGCATGGTGGGGGCGTTTCAACTGAATCTGGCCGTCCTCAGCTGGGTCGGTTTGTTGGTCGGCATGTTCCTGGTCTACAACACCATGAGTTTTTCGGTGGCTCAACGACGGCGCGAGATCGGTATCTACCGAGCCCTCGGCATGACGGAACGGCGCGTGGCGGCCCTGTTCCTGTTGGAAGCCGGGGTTTTTGGCTTGATCGGCGGCGCGCTGGGTGCTGTCGGGGGGCTCTGGCTGGCACGAGGCCTGGTGATGTTCGTCAGTCGCACCATCAGCGATCTCTATGTGCCGTTGACCTCGAACGGAACCTTCGCCGTCTTCGATGCACACAGTTTGGCATTTGTGGCGCAAGGCATACTGGTCGGCGTGGTGGTATCCATGGCTGGAGCGATCGGACCCAGCATGGATGCCAGCCGTACGGTGGTCACTAAGGCGCTTGCCCCAGGGGACTACGAACAAACTGAGACGATCCGAAGTGGCCGATACGTGCGATGCAGCCTATTCTTGATGGTGACCGGAATACTCTTCGCTCAGGGTCCGCCCATAAGGGGCCTCCCCATCCTCGGGTATGCGGCGACCTTGTGTCTGTTGGGAGCGTTCGCCTGTCTCTCGCCCGTATGTATCGCCGCATGGCGATGGGCGATGCAGAGGACCGGGCAAAGCCCGGCGCTGTCCGGAAATCTTAAGCGAATGGCGGCTGACCATGCGGCGCGTCATCCTGGGCGAAATGCCGTGACCGTGTCCGCCTTGCTAGTCGGACTCGCCATCATGATCGGCGTGGTCGTCATGGTCAGAAGTTTTCGTGACACGGTCGAGGCCTGGGTCGATCAAACCGTCATGGCCGATCTCATCATCGCGCCGCCCGCATGGTTGCACGGCAAGCAGGCCGGACACGCGTCCCGAACATTGCCCGGCTCATGGCTTCCCGCTCTGACGGCCATCGAGGGAGTGGCGGCGGTCGACACCTATCGCGATGTGCAGGTGGACGTAGGGGGTCAGCCGGCGGCGTTGGTGTCGCGCGATTTGCGGCTTCATGCAGAACGTGGCCGCTACCTGATGGTCAACGGCGACTGGGCAAGCGTTCTCAGGCGAGCTGCCGAAACGGACGGAGTGGTGGTCTCCGAAGTGCTGGCCAACAGGCTGAACCTCGAGCGAGGTGGAACAGTGACCATCACTACGCCTGCTGGACCGCACACCGTTCCCATCGAAGGCGTCTTCTACGACTATGCGACCGACGGTGGAAAGATGGTCATGGAGCGAACGCTCTATCGTCGCTTGTGGAACGACGATCGTATTACGGTGTTCGCGCTCTACCTCAGTCCCGGTGCGGACGAATCACGGGTCAAGCGTCTCATCGCCGAAACACTCCACAGGCACGAAAGTTCGCTGGAGCCGCCGCTCATGATTAGCAATGGAGAGCTTCGTCGAGAGATCCTCACTATTTTTGACCGTACGTTTGTTCTGACCTATGTGCTTGAGGCGATCGCCGTCTTCGTTGCCGTGCTCGGAATCGTCAATACGCTGGTCACGGCTGTCTTGGAACGTCGACGCGAGTTGGCGACTCTGCGGGCGATCGGAGCCAGCCGTGCTCAAGTCGAGCGGCTCGTCCAGTGGGAGGCCATTTATTTAGGCCTGATCGGCGCCCTGCTGGGCGTCGCCGGAGGGCTGGCGCTGGCTTGGGTCCTGATTGCCGTCATCAACAAGCAATCGTTCGGATGGACGATCCGCATGACGGTTCCTGTGGAGGTGCTCGTTCAGGCCGTCGTGTTGGCTATCGGTGCCGCCTGGATGGCCGGCTACCTGCCTGCACGCTGGGCTGCACGGCAGCCTGTCGGAGAAAGCCTCAGAGAGGAATAACCGCACACATCAAAACCACGCGTGGAATGGACTCAGCAGCACGCTCAACGCTCGATGCAGCCATGCACGGTGTTCCAAGTGTTCACGGGTGAGCGTGTGGGAATGGGAGACATCCTCCACGAAAATTTCCTCCAACCGCTTGGCAATGGTCTGATCATAGAACATCACATTCAGCTCGTCGTTCATCGCCATCGATCGGTTGTCGAAGTTGGCGCTGCCGACCGTCGCCCAGGTGCCGTCGATGATCATCATTTTCGTGTGGAGCAGGGCGGGAGCATATTCATGCAACTGAATGCCGCCGTCCAACAACGGACCGAACGCGTCCCGTTGAGACGCTTGCGTCACAAATTCGACTCCCGAGCCTCTCTCCACACTGGGGATCAGCACACGGACGCGAACTCCGCGTTGGGAGGCTTTGAGCAAGGCACTCGTGAGCTGCTCACCGGGGAGGAGATAGGGTGTAGAAATCAGGATCGAACTGCGGGCAGACGAGATGGCCTGCAAAAAGACCCGATACATGGCTTCATTGCCCGCGAGTGGTGAACTGCGCACGACTTGGGCCTGCACGGGCAGATCTTTGATTTCCACCGGTGGATACGGGAAATAGTCCTTGCCTCCCAGAAGCGCGCCTGTGGCCTCTCGCCAGTGTTCGACGAATGCTTCTTGAAGACTTTGGACGATCGGTCCTTCGAGACGGACATTGGTCTCGCGCCAATGCCCGTCAGTGCGCCCGTCACCGTTCCAGGTATCGTCCACGCCGTAGCCGCCGGTGAATCCGACCCGCCCGTCCACCACGATGATCCGGCGGTGGTTGCGTTTGTTCGTCCGTTCAAGGCTCCAGAGCCTCAAGGGGCGGAAGTCGGGTACGATCGCGCAGCCGGCCGTCCTCAGGGCCTCGTTGTACCGCTCCGGCAACCCGTCCGCCCCGTGGGCGTCGAGTAGTACGCTTACGCGCACGCCCGCACGGCATCGGTCGACGAAGGCCTTGACGATTTCATCCGCGACCTTGCCTTCGTGAAAAATGTAGGCTTCGAATGTGACGGTGACTCTAGCCGACCGGATGGCCTCCAGCAATGCGGGAAACGTTTGCTCGCCGTTCAGAAGAATGTCTACGTGGTTGTCGCCAACGATCGGCGCTCCAGCGAATGCTTCTAACGACGTCTGGAAGGCTGGGTCCTGGAGGCTCACCGAGGGAAGCGTGAGTGGAGTTGGCGTCGATGCGCAGCCGGAAAGCCAGACCGCAATGAAGAGAGCGCGATGAACCCACAAGGGTCTGGACTTAAGGGTAAGGCCCGTCTTTAGCGGCATGACCGTCCCTGTGGTAAGGTGATGGACCCCATTCATCACCTATTCAGAAAAAGTGAGGTCACTGAAACGATGACTGTATCGAGTATCATTCAGACCATGAGTCCTAGGTCGTTGATTCCTCAAATGATGTTGACGTGGTATGCCGTGTTGTTCTTGGCGCTGGCGATTGCGCCCATGGATGTACGTATCTGGTGGGGTTCGAACATTCTGCCGCTCGCCTTCGTGACGGTGCTTCTGCTCAGTTACCGAGCGTTCCCTCTGTCCAATACCTCGTACATTCTGATTACGGCCTGGCTGACGCTCCATACGATTGCCGTCCACTACACGTACCCCAAGGTGCCTTTCGGATTTTGGCTCGACGCCTGGTTTGATTTTCACCGCAATCATTTCGATCGGCTCGTCCATTTCAGCTTCGGGTTCTTCATGACGTTGCCGCTCGTCGAAGTGTTCCGACGCCGCTGCAACGTCAAGGGATGGCTGTTGCCCTATTCGGTCGTGATGACCGTCCTCGGTTTCAGCGCCTTCTGGGAAATCGTCGAGGCCTGGATCGGCCAAATCGCTCATCCGGATATCGAGAAGGCGATGGTCGGGCACCAGGGAGACGTCTGGGACCCCCAACGCGACATGGCATCGGCTCTCTACGGCTCGCTTCTGTATGTGGGGTACCTGGCCTGGAGGCGCATCCTTCACGAAGCATCGAGAGAATCCTGCCCGAGCGAGTCCGAGAAACTGCACGATCTGGCCCAACCCATGTCTGTCTCTGCAAGCGAGGGGGCCCCAATCTTCTAGCGGGACAGCGCAATCACAAACGTCACCAGCGACAGGATCAGGCCGGCGGCAACGAGTAGGGTCAGTCGTCTGAGTTTCTTTTCCACGGCGCCTGACCGTTCGGCGAGCCATTCGACCGATTGCTCGACTTCCGCCAACCGTCCGTCCTCCGACTTGCCCCGCGCAGGTCTCTCCATCATGGCCTTGACCACGGGTAACAATTTCGGGAGCTGCTTGATCAGGAGGCTGAAGAATGGGTTCATGGCAACAGCATCTCTCGCTATTTGGACGCATGTTTCCGGTCCTCGGGCCCCGAAGCGACTTGAGGACTGATCAGTTCGATGCTGAGGATCGGCCCCATGAGCTGCAGTGGGCCTTCGAATCGCACGAAACTCGGCACCTCGTCTGCCAGAACATAGCAGTCATAGTGGAAATCGGCCGGTAACTTGCCCAACATGGTCCCCAGAATCTTTTTCACGGGGCCGATATCGGGCTTAAAGGCGTATTGCCACGCTTTGCGAGATTGGTCGCCGACGTGGATGACCTGTTCGCCGACGAAAGCCAATTCGAGCGCGATCGCGGTCGGTTCCGGCACAAAGGCCAAGACGTTGATGGTTTCGTTGGCACCTTTCGGCAGGTTCAACAGCGTCATCACGATCATGCCGTTGTAAGCGTCCTTCGGCAGATCGATCTCTCCCGTGAGCACTTTCTCCGCTCCGTGTTCTCCCGCTTTCGCTCTGACCTCATAAGTTGAGGTGCCCCGATCGACCACCACATCCATCTGCTCGGGAAACGACGGGCCCCGTTGGGTCAGCTGATACCGGATCAGTGTAAATACACGCTGTTGTGAAAACGCGACCTTCTCATCGTGGAGGGAGCCGTCCTTGAAACGGAACACGAGCCGGCTTTCCGCGACTCCTCCCTCCTTCACGGTCTGCGTCAGTTCTCCGTACCCGACGATGTCTCCAGCCGCCGATCGGACGAGCAGAAACCCATGTGTCAGCCCTTCAGGGAAACGCACTGGTACCGGTGCGGACTCTGCGGCATTCCGCGTAAACGTAATCGTTGAGAGAAGTAGGGAGAGAACGACAAATGCCAGGCCAACCGCGGAACTGCCCCCGTGCAACGAGCGGACGCATCTGTCAGGGCGGTCATTCACTCAGCAGCTCCGCCAAAGGCTGTAGGTCTTCGATGCGTTCGGCAAACACTTTGAGCATGCCCATGATCGGAATGGCGAACAAGAGTCCCCACACGCCCCAGAGCCAGCCCCAAAATAAGAGTGCGACGAAAACGGCGGTGGTATTCATCTTGGTCAGCTTGCCACTCATCCAGGTGACCAGCACGACACCGACCAGCGTCGCGATCGCGAGGGAGCTGAAAGAGACGAGCGCCGCCATAGACACAGATTCGAATTGCATGAAGGCCGCCATCCCGGTGGCGAGCGCCGTCAACGCCGGTCCTAGATATGGAATGAAATGCAGCACACCCGCCGCAACGGCCCAAGCCCCTGCATTGTCCAGGCCGATCCATCGGAACGCGACCCATGTCAGCAGTCCGAGGAGGATATTGGCCACGAGCAGGGTAAGCATATAGTTTTGAATGGCCCGGTCGATGTCGTCCAGAATAGCGATCGTAATTTTGCGCTCGGATAACGACGGTCCGCTGATGCGCATCAGCTTTCGCTTGAAGGTATCGCCGGACAGCAGAAGAAAGAGGACGAGGAGCAACAACATGACCGTGTCGCCGAGGAAGCCAAAGATGCCCAATGAACCGGTCCAGAGCCAGTCGACGAGTTTGATTTTCGGATCATCGATCACGACACGTGTGGGCGGTTTTTGCGCAGGAGTCTGACCATTGGCTGCCTGATTGGTGGCCTGCTCGAGCTTGCGCGCCGCCTCCTGGACTTTGACCATGGGGTTGGGTTGGCTAGCCAGGTCTCGAAGTGTGGCCGACAATTTTGCCGCCGCCTCCGGGATCTGATCGAGAATCTTTTCAACCTGTGTTCGCAGCGATAACGTGGCAGCCACCAGGCCGCAGAGCAGTGCCGCCATGACCAGGGTGGTCCCGACGAGACGTGGAATCTTGAGTCGCTCTAAGAACCTCACCAGAGGATTCAACGTACAAGCCAGGATAAGGCCAAACACCAGCGGAATAAAAAACTTTTGAGCCGAAGACAAGGCAAACACCGTCGCGACCGTCGCCACGATGATTGCCGCCATGCCTCGAGAATCAGAAGGAAGGTCGGCCGTCCGAGTGTCGGAGGGTTCAGGCGTCAAATGAGTGGGCGTGCTTTCCTTGGTCTGCATGCGGGGCGTATCCGGCGCAATCCGTACGTGGTCTATTTATCCATGACAACACAGCCCCAGGGAACCCCCTACTAGGAGAAGTCCTTGTCGGTGCAGGAATGCGGTCAGTGCAGAAGGGAGAGGCGTGGGGGAGGCAAACCGATCAGAGGCTTAAGCGCGGACGCCCGGAGCGGCAGCTGGTTGCGCGCCTTGGTAGTCGACTTCGATGCTGAAGCCGAGATCACGGATCATGCCCCATACTTCGGGGGCTGGAGCGCCCGGTGTGGTGAGATATCCATTGACGAAGACGGAGTCGGCCGGATAGAGCGCCAATGGTTGCAGGCTGCGCAGATTATGTTCGCGGCCGCCGGCAATTCGGATCTCGGTGCGAGGATGAAGGAAGCGGAAAAGGCACAGCACTTTCAGACAACGCTGCGGGGTGAGGTGATCGCACTGTTCGAGGGGGGTGCCGGCCACAGGATGCAGTGTATTCACAGGGATGGACTCGGGGTGAACCGCGCGCAGCGCCATGGCGAGGTCGATGAGATCGTCGTCGGCTTCACCCATGCCCACGATGCCTCCGGAGCATATCTCCAGTCCCGCAGCACGAGCGTTCCGTAAGGTGGCGAGACGGTCCTGAAAGGTATGGGTCGTGCAGATCGAACCGTGGAAGGCCTCGCTCGTGTTCAAGTTGTGGTTGACCCGGTCGACGCCCGCCGCTTTGAGCCGTCTGGCCTGCGTTTCGTTCATCAGGCCCAGTGAGCAGCAAATCTGGATCGGCAATTCCTGCTTGATGGAGCGAACCGCTTGCGCGATCTCCTCGATCTCGCGGTCCAGTGGACTGCGTCCGCTGATGACGATGCAATATCGTTGCGCTTTGGAGGCGGCCGCCTGACGCGCCCCTTCGATCATCTGGCGCTGCGGCAAGAGGTTGTATCGTTGGATTGCCGCAGTCGACACGGCGGATTGCGAACAGTAATGGCAGTCTTCTTGGCAGGCGCCGCTCTTGGCGTTTTGCAGCATCTGGAGACGCACGGTCTTGCCGAAGTATCGCGAACGCACGACGAATGCGGCCTGCAGCAAGGCGAGGAGGTCCTCGTCGGGCGTCGTCAAAACGTCACGGCATTCTGATCGCGTCAGGACCTCGTCGTTCAACGCTTTTCGCGCGAACACCGCACAATCCGTCATTTCGTCTCCTCATGAGAGAGTCTCATGTGTTCTCACCCCCCCACCTGTCGGAACAGGCATTTTCCCGAGGCTGACCGCCTGCCAAGAAGTATGGTTCAGGATCCCGCTCAGCGATGAGCGAAAGCTACACGGTTTCAAATGGAGAAGCAATGCCTTGGTAGGGAATGCTGCGACCGGCTGTGGACGCTCCGTCCCTCGTGGCCGTCGGACCGCCTTCCAGCCACGGAAGCGCGACGAAGGTATTCCAGTTTCCGCACCGGCGGCACCGCCCGGACCATTCCGTAGTGTCTTGTTGGCAGGCGGTGCAGATGTAGGGGACGACGACACGCTTCTTGAATTGAAGCGCCTTCTTGAGTTCGACCACCGCCTGTTCCATGTGCTGTTTGCGCAGGAACAGATTGGCCATGATCTTGTGATAATCCACGAGTTGATCCTGCGGGCCTTCAACGGTGGAGAGAATATCAAAGGCCTCGTCGACCATTTCCAGCCGGTAATAGAGTTTGCCGAGATAAAACTGCAGCACGGCATTGTGCGGATCCTGCTGCAACGCCTCTTGATAAATGCGGATGATTTCGCTCGGCTCCCCCTGTTCCAGAAACAGTTCTTCCAGCCGGTGAAGAATGATGACGTTGTGGGTCTTGGCATACACCTTTTTCAGAATCTCGACGGCGTCTTTGGTCTTGCCTTCCCGGATCAGCACTTCTCCCAAGCCAATGTAGGCGGGAAGAAATGTCCGGTCTTTCTTAATGGCACCTCGAAAATAGCGTCTGGCCTTGTCCGCATGCCCTCGCTCGAGCAACTGTCGGCCGACTTCGTACATGCAGCCGGTGAGCAGCTGGGCTTCCGCGCGCCGTTCCGCTTCCGGCAGATTGGCCTTTGCCATGCGGTGCTGTATCTCCAGCGCGTCGCTCCATTTCTCAAGCCGGATCAGCAGGTCGCGCTTCCGGATCAGACCCGTCAGGTTGTCCGGTTCGATCCTCAGGATCTTTTGCAGCGTCTGGAGGGCGTCCTCGTAGCGTTTGGCTCCTTCGAGGTCCTTCGACAACTCCAACAGAATTTCAATGTTCCGGTCGTCAATGCGCTGTGCATTCTGGTGCAACCTGATCGCTTCCGCATAGTTACTTTCCGAACGATAGATATTGCCCAACCAGAGCAGCGAGTCGACTCTGTTCGGATCGATCGAGAGCGCCTTTTCGAACAGGCCCACGGCGTCGCTGGTCCGCTTTGACATGAAGGCATGGGTGCCTTCGCGGTGCAAAGCGTCCACCTTGTCTTTTCGCCGCTGAAGCCTGGTGCTCCGCCAGTGGCCGATCACATGGACCGTTTGACGCATCCCGACGGCCAGGGCGACGAGCAGGGCGCCGACTGCCATGGAAAAGACGACGAGCGTCACGGCGCTCAGGTCGAATTGCGTTGACGGGCCGGTGTGGACGGTGATGGTGCCTGGGTTGAGCTCTCGGAAGTAGCTGTAGAGGAAAATGCCGGCGCTGATCAGGAAAATCGTGGTGAGCAGCCTGAGCATGGCGCTACGCTCGTTTGGCGGTATGTACCCTTGCCCGGGGAGCCGTTTTTGAGGCGGCCAGCGGCGACGGCGCGTAGCCGGGGATCGGAACACGCCTCGCGTCGGCCCACAACCGTTCCAGTCCGTAATGGTGACGGGCATCCTGCCGGAATACGTGGACTACCACGTCGCCAAAATCCATGAGGACCCACTGCGATGATGCCTTGCCTTCGATGCTCAAGGCTCCAGATTCCGAATGGGAGAGCACGCCATCGACATGGTCGGCGATCGCTCTCGTTTGCCGATCCGAGTCGGCGGACCCCAGGACCAGGTAGTCGGCGACGGAAGTCAGCTTCGCAACGTGAAGGATGAGGACGTCCGTGGCCTTCTTGTCGAGCATGGCCTTCGCAATGGCAAGGGCCGTGGCCTTTGATGTTCGTGCGATCGGCGTCCTCTTAGTAGATATGATGTTGAAGTATATAGGATTCCACCACAGGCGGCAACAGATTTGCCGTGGGTGCTCCCTGTGCGATTCTTGCGCGAATGTCCGATGCCGACACGTTGTTGGGCGGCAAACGCAGGCAAATCAGCGATTGCGTGCCGACAGGAACGTTTAAACGCACGCTTCGTCCGGTATCTAACTCCACGAGCGATGCTTGCGGAATGGGTGGAATCAACGGCAACCCCGAAAGCGCCTGGAACGTCAGGCCGGGCCGGGAGAGGACCACAAACGAGCAGAGGGTTAACAACGTCGCCGGGTCGCGCCAGGTCGGGAATTCTAAGAAGGCGTCCAATCCGATGAGGAAGAAGAGTCGTGCTTCCGGTCCGTATTCTTGCTGCAAGAGGCGGATGGTATCGATCGTATAGGATTTCCCCGACCGGCGCACTTCGACATCGGAAATGGACAGAGAGGGGTCTGAGGCAATGGCCAGACGGACCATCTCAAAGCGGTCCTTGGCGGTCGCAAGGGTCTCATGTGGCTTGTGCGGCGGATCACCCGTCGGGATCAAGACCACTCGGTCGAGCGCGAGCACCTCACGCGCCTGGCGCGCAATCGCCACATGGCCATTGTGAATGGGGTTGAAGGTACCGCCCAACAAGCCTACCGAGGACACTCCCACCTCACGGGGGCGGCTCAAAGGATCACAAGATTATCCCGATGAATGACTTCCTCATATTCCTGAGGCCCAAGACGCGCCTGAATCTCGGCGGTCTTGAGGCCCTTGATTTTCATCAAGGTGTCCGAAGAGCAATTCACGAGCCCTTTGGCGAATTCCTTACCGTCCGGGTCGAGGCAGCTGATCGGGTCACCGGCCTCAAACGAGCCAGCGACCGTGACGATACCGGACGCCAGGAGACTCTTGCCGCGCTTGGTCAATGCGTCAACGGCTCCCTGATCCAATGAGATGGCGCCGCGCGCCCGCAAGGTATAGCCGATCCAATGCTTGCGGCTATTCATCCGGCGGGCTTTGGCAAGAAACAGGCTCCCTCCCGGATTGTGGCCCAAAAGAATATGCGGCAACAGACCCTTGGTCTGGCCGTTCACGATCAGTGTTGCCACGCCATATTCGCCGACGTTTTTCGCCGCCCGAACCTTGGTGGCCATTCCGCCTGTGCTGCCGAATGTGGTCGAGATGCCGGCGCGTCGTTCGATGTCGTCCGTAATCTCAGCGATCAAGGGAATGAGTTCAGCGGAAGGATTTTTCCGGGGATCTTCCGTAAACAACCCGTCGATATCGGACAAAATCACGAGCAGGTCGGCATCGACGAGATGGGCCACCTCCGCCGCGAGGGTATCATTGTCGCCGACCCGAATTTCATCGACGGCCACCGTATCGTTTTCATTGATGATGGGAATGACTTGGAATTCGATCAGGGCGGCCAGCGTGTGCCTTGCGTTCAGGAACCGACGCCGGTCGGCCAGGTCGTGATGGGTGAGAAGGATCTGCGCGACTTTAATGCCGAGCCGTTCAAAGGATTTTTCATAGGCCCACATCAGCCGGCTTTGTCCGACCGCTGCTGCCGCCTGCTTCACCGGCAGACTTTTTGGATACTCCTTGAGGGAAAGCTTCTTGATGCCCGAGACAATTGCACCGGACGACACGACGAGCACGTCCCGGCCGGCCGCCCGAAGCGCCGCTAGATCCTCCGCCAACCGGTCAATGCGATCCGGCTCGAGACCGGCTTCCCGTGAGGAGACGAGGCTGCTCCCGATCTTGACGACGATGCGTGTCGCCTGCTTTAAGACTTCGTTTCGCATGCCGCCGCTCGAAGCTGTTCGATGCGTTGACCGACAAAGGTGATCAGTTCCGTCAGACCCGCTCTCGTGGCTGAGGACACGGGCAGACAAGGGATGCTCCGGCGCCGGCAAAAGGTCTGAAGCGAGGTCAGTCTAGTCCCGTCACCGGCCGTGTCGATCTTGGTCGGGACGACGGCAAATGGACGCTTCGCGAGCTCGGGATCATAGGCTGTCAGCTCCTGCCGCATGATCTCGAAGCTCGCTACGGGGTCTTCCACGGCCGCCTCAGAGACATCGATCAGGTGGAGCAGCAGAGAAGTGCGTTCGATATGGCGCAAAAACTGGATGCCGAGGCCTTTGCCTTCATGCGCGCCTTCGATTAAGCCGGGAATGTCGGCTACGACGAAACTGCGGTCTTCGGCATACCGCACGACGCCGAGATTCGGAACGAGCGTCGTAAAGGGATAGTCCGCGATTTTCGGGCGTGCCGCGGAAATTGCGGCGATCAACGTCGATTTTCCGGCGTTGGGAAATCCAATGAGGCCGACGTCGGCCAACAGCTTGAGTTCGAGCCGGAGCTCGTGTTCCTCGCCAACCGTGCCTCGCTCGAAATGGGTCGGCACGCGGTTGGTGGACGTCGCAAAATGGCTATTGCCTCGCCCGCCTTTACCGCCGCGCGCGATCGTGACAGAGTCGCCGTCCGTCACCAAGTCCGCGAGGAGGTCGCCTGTGTGGAGGTCATAGATCGAGGTCCCGACGGGCAACAGCACCTCGACGGATTTTCCTCTGCGTCCGGTGCAGTTCGATCCGCCGCCGGGTTTCCCGTCTTCCGCCTCGTAATGCCGCTGGTACCGAAGGTCGAGAAGGGTGGTCAGCCGGTGGGAAGCACTGAACACGACGTCGCCCCCATCGCCCCCGTCACCGCCGTCAGGGCCTCCGCGCGGCACGAACATTTCGCGGCGGAAGCTGCAGATGCCATTCCCGCCGCGACCCGCTTTCACTGTAATGGAGACTTCGTCGACAAACATCGGATCCACCTTATCGATGAGCCGACTCCCATGTCGCCGAAAAGAGGGCAGCAGCCATGGCGCGATACGTTCAGGCCATGGCAGTATCCTCATCCCTGCCGACGACTGCGTGGTGACTCGGGAGAAAGGAAAACGCGGTGGTTACGAGGCCGCGGGCACGGGGTAGACGCTGACCTTCTGTCGCGCGCGTCCGCCTTCGAATTTGACGATTCCCGTCACGCGGGCGAAGAGAGTATGGTCTTTGCCAAGGCCGACATTGAAACCGGGGAAGAACTTGGTTCCGCGCTGGCGCACGATGATGGCGCCCGCCTTCACGGTTTCACCGCCGTACGCTTTCACGCCGAGGTATTGTGGATTGCTGTCCCGCCCGTTTCTAGATGAACCGCCGCCTTTGTTCGTGGCCATAACTGTCCTTGCTTAAGCTGTTTCGATGCTCGTGATCCGCAATTTGGTGAAGCCCTGACGATGGCCCTTCGTGCGTCGATAGTTCTTACGCCGTTGTTTCTTAAACACGATGATCGATCGAGTCCGGCCCTGATCGATGATCTCCGCCGTGACCTTTGCGCCTTTGACCAGCGGTTGTCCGACGAGGAGGCCTTTGTCGCCATGCACCAGTCGTACGTCGCTCAGTTCTACCGAGCCTCCGACGTCGCCTGGAAGACGTTCAACTTGAACGAGAGACCCGTGTTCGACCCGATACTGCTTGCCGCCTGTTTCCACTATTGCGTACATGAATGCTGTCCTCCGTAACAGAACGTCGTTATGTATCACAGTGATTTCAAAGGTGTCAAGGAAGCGCTGGGCACAGGTCCACCCCCTATTGGTAGGCTTTTTTTGCAATCAATAGGCGGCATAAGCTGAACGTCATGAAGACGGTCCGCAACACGCCGCGCACCAGGTTTGTGCTCAGACCCTATCGCCGCATTCCTACCTGGTACGGCTCCTATTACATGAGCGGAAGCGTGATCGGGAAGGGCATCGTGAAGAATCTGAGCCGCACCGGGTTACGCGTGCTGGGTGATCATTCCCTGACGCCGGGCACCGAAGTGACCATCCGCTTCCACCTCGGAGAGACCGATCCTCCGTTAGAGATTTCCCGTGCGACGGTCCGCTGGGCGGATCAGTTTGAATTTGGATTGCGGATCGAGCATCTCACGCCTCATGCAGCCGACCGCTTGGCCGCTCTTGTGAACGCTGACATCAACCTTCGTCCGAACAGCGCGCAGTAACCCTTCTTCCGCTCAAGGCGTCGGCCGTTCGTTTGCTTGACGCTTCTTCAAAACCGCTGCTATAGTCCGCTTCACCATGGACCCGCAGGGAAAAATCTGGATGGATGGTTCGTTGGTCGACTGGGCGGACGCGAAGGTGCATGTCCTGACCCACTCGCTGCATTACGGACTTGCAGCCTTCGAAGGTCTTCGCTGTTACAAGGGAAAGTCAGGATCGGCCATTTTCAAGCTGCATGAGCACGTGGATCGATTGTTCGACTCGGCCCACATCGGCATGATGACGATTCCTTACGAAAAAAAGCAGATTGCGGAAGCGATCGTCGAAACCGTGCGGAGCAACAAGCTGGAGGCTTGCTACATCCGGCCGCTGGTGTATATCGGGTATGGAGCCATGGGCGTCTACCCGGGCGACAATCCGATCAAGCTGGCAATTGCCGCCTGGAAATGGGGCTCGTATTTGGGCGACGATGCGCTCGCCAACGGCATGCGCGCCTGCGTCTCGTCGTTTACCCGTCACCATGTCAACGTGTCGATGACGAGAGGGAAAATCTCAGGGTATTACGTCAATTCGATCCTGGCCAAACGCGAGGCGAAGGGGAACGGCTACGATGAAGCCATCTTGCTGGATCCGGAAGGCTATGTGTCGGAGGGGACCGGGGAAAATATTTTCATCGTGCGGAAAGGCCGACTGAAAACGACTCCGCTGACATCCATTCTCGAGGGCATCACACGCAATGCCGTGATCGAGCTCGCCCGCGAACAGGGGCTCGTCGTCCTCGAAGAGCGGTTTACGCGCGACGAAATGTACATTGCCGACGAAGTGTTCGTGACGGGGACGGCTGCCGAATTGACTCCTGTGAGAGAAATCGATAAGCGCCCCATCGGCACCGGCAAGCCCGGTCCGGTCACGGCTGCGTTGCAGAAGCGCTTTTTTTCGATCGTGCGGGGGGAAGATCCGTCGCACGACTCCTGGCTCACCCGCGTTTAAGGACGCTCAAACCCTCAACGTACATCAAACCCGTACGCATCGGGCTTTCGCTCGTTGCGGCCTAGGAATCGTTGGCTAATGGGTCGCGGGATCGCCCGACGAATGCGAGTCGGACGCCGGCTTGTCCGGCGCGGCCGTGGAAGCCGGCTCGGAGGCGTCCTTTTTCTTAAGGTCGATGACGGTGGAGGAGAAGGTACGCTCTTTCGCAAGAATCGCCAGGCTGAACGAGGTGACCATGAAGACGACGGCGACCACGACCGTGAATTTGCTGAGAAAGTTTGCCGGTCCACGGCTTCCGAATACCGTCTGGCTGGAGCCGCCAAATGCCGCACCAATTTCCGCGCCTTTGCCAGATTGCAAGAGAATGGCGCCGATCATGAGGAAGCAGGCGATGACGTGAATGATGATGACGAGTGTGTGCATAAAGATTTGGATTAATGTTTGGGTCTGTTCTTTGCGGCGAGGACGATTGTAGCAAACGACTCCGTCTTCAGACAAGCCCCGCCGACCAGCGCACCATCAATATCGGATTCGCTCAAGAGCGATGCCGCGTTTTGTGGCGTGACGCTCCCCCCGTACAGGATCCTCATGTGTTCTGCCGCGTCTCCGGACCAGCCGGCGGCGATGCGGGCGCGGATAGCACGGTGTACGGCGACGGCTTGTTCCGTCGTGGCCGCATGTCCAGTGCCGATGGCCCACACCGGTTCGTAGGCGATGGTGACGGCGTCCAACTCTTTGACGTTCAACTCCGCGAGCCCGGCGGCAACCTGACCCGTCACCACCGCATCTGTGCGTTCCGATTGGCGCTCGGCAAGAGATTCGCCGACGCAGAGGATGGGCCGAAGTCCGTTGGCTAAGGCCGATCGGACTTTTCTGTGAATGTCGACGTCGCGCTCGCCGAATAATGCCCGCCGTTCCGAATGGCCGACGATGACATAGGTGCAGCCAAGGTCGCGCAACATCGGGCCGGAAACCTCGCCGGTGAACGCGCCCTGTGGTTCCCAGTGCAGATTCTGCGCGCCGAGCGCCAGGTGGGAGGCGGAGCCCAGAACGCGATGTACCGATTCCAACGCGGTGAACGGTGGGGCCAGCACGATCTCTACGGAAGGATCCTTGGGCAGAGCGCTGGCCAGTTGCTGCACAAAGCGGACGGCCTCGGAGGCCGTCTTGTTCATCTTCCAATTCCCGACAATGAGGGTAGTGCGCACGGGTTGCTGATTCGCTAGTCTGTGCGCTCGGGCAGGGCGACGAGGCCGGGCAGCGGCTTGCCTTCCAATAATTCGAGCGCCGCGCCGCCGCCGGTGGAGATGAAGGAAATATTCTCGGATTCACCGGCTCGATGGATCGCCATGGCCGTCTCACCGCCGCCGACGATCGTTAGGGCGTAGGCGTCGGCAATCGCGTGCGCGATCGACAATGTGCCGCGCGCAAACGCGTCCACCTCGAAGACGCCCATCGGACCGTTCCAGAGAATGGTCTTGGCATTCTGCACGGCTTCCGTGAAGAGCTTCACCGAGGCGGGACCGATGTCGAGGGCATACCAGCCTTTGGGAATTTCCTGGACCGGGACAATCTTGGTTTCGGCGCCAGGCTCGCGGCTGGCGGCCACGACGCAATCAACCGGCAGATAGAATTTCACGCCGCGTGAAAACGCATGATCTTCGATGCCCTTCGCAAAATCCAGCATGTCGTTTTCGACCAGCGAGTTGCCGATTTCGAGCCCTTTGGCTTTCAGAAAGGTGAAGGCCATGCCGCCACCGATGATGACCTTGTCCACGCGCTTGCCGAGGTTCTCGATGACGCCGATCTTTCCGGAGACTTTTGCGCCGCCGAGAATGGCGACGAACGGTCGCACGGGATTTTCGACTGCTCCTTCGAGATATTCAATTTCCTTTTTCAGCAGAAAGCCCGCGGCGGCAACGGGCACGTACTTCGTGATCCCGACCGTGGAAGCGTGGGCCCTATGCGCAGCACCGAAGGCATCGTTGATGTAGACGTCGCCGAGCGCAGCCAGCGACTTCGAGAATGTCTCATCATTTTTTTCTTCGCCGGAATGAAAGCGAAGATTTTCGAGGAGCATGACGTCGCCGGGCTTCATTTTGGCGACGAGGCTTTCGATATTCGGGCCGATGCAGTCGGGGGCAAAGATGACGTCTTTTCCGAGCAGCCGTCCGAGCCGCTTCGCGACGGGCGCCAGACTGAATTTTGGATCGAACGCGCCCTTCGGGCGTCCGAGGTGGGAGCAGACAATGGCTTTTCCGCCGTCGTCGACCACACGGTTGATTGTCGGAAGCGTGGAGCGGATCCGGGTATCGTCGGTGATTTGCAGCGAATCGTCGAGAGGCACGTTGAAATCGGCGCGGATAATCACCCGCTTGCCAGACAGCGAGATGTCGTCGATCGTCTGCTTATGCAAATTCATGGGCTGTCCTATGGGTCAGCGTGGAGCGGGCTGACGAATCATGCGGGAAGGTTAGGGCTCACCGGCCTTTGGATTTCGCTGCGAGGACCTTGATCAGGTCGCGCACGCGGCACGAATAACCCCATTCGTTGTCGTACCACGCCATGACCTTGACCAATCGTTTGTCGATGACCGTCGTCAACGGGGCGTCGAGCGTGGCGGAGTGATCGTCACCTTTTTGATCGATGGACACAATGGGATCCTCGGAATACTGCAGGATGCCTTTCAACGCTCCGTTCGCGGCCTTGCGGAATGCGTCATTGACCGTTGCCACATCGCAGTCCTTTTCAGTTTCCACGGTCAGATCCACCAAGGAGACGTTGGGGGTTGGCACTCGGATCGCGAGCCCGTCCATTTTGCCCTTCAACTGGGGCAGCACGAGATGCAACGCCTTGGCCGCGCCGGTGCTCGTCGGAATCATCGATATACCGGCGGCCCGGGCGCGCCGCAGATCCTTGTGCGGAAGGTCGAGCAGCTGTTGATCGTTCGTGTACGAGTGGATCGTGGTCATCACGCCGTGCTTGATGCCGAACGTCTCTAAGAGCACTTTGGCGACGGGCGCCAGGCAATTGGTCGTGCAGGAGGCATTGGACACGATGTGATGGGCCTTGGGATCGAACTTGTCTTCATTGACGCCCAACACAATAGTGATGTCGGGATCTTTCGCTGGGGCGGAAATGATGACTTGCTTGGCACCGGCCGAGAGGTGCTTGCCCGCTCCTTCCCGATCGGTAAACCGACCGGTCGACTCAATGACCACCTCGACGTTCAGATCCTTCCAAGGCAACTCCTTCGGATCCTTCATCGCCAGCACTTTGATCGATTTTCCATCGACCAGGATCTGATCGTCTTTTGCTTCGACGCTTCCCTTGAGGGTGCCGTGCACCGAGTCGTACTTCAGCAGATAGGCCAATGTCTTGGCGTCGGTCAAATCATTGATGGCGACGAACTGTAACTCCGGATCGCCGAGGGAGGCGCGTAAGACGTTGCGCCCGATCCGTCCGAATCCGTTGATGCCGACTTTGATAGCCATGGTGAAGTTGTCCCTTCCCAAAAACCCCCGTTCTGCCCCGTTGCAACGATGGCGATAGTATCGGCGGTTACCCCTCCGAGTCAAGCGATACAAAAGTGGTAACCCCGCGTTGTCAGAGCGTTTTCTCTCCTCCCGCGAGAAGACGCTGCGGCGACCGGTTGGCGCGTCCTCCCTTCCTGCCGGCTTGCGTGTCCGATGGCCGGTTCGTTAGAGTTTTCGTCCGTTTGGACGAGCGGAACTATCGCTGAGAGGATCTCATGTTGTTGAATCAGACGACCGAAGTGTTGGAATGGAAGAAGTTGCTGGCGCTGCTGGCCGGTTACACGCGGTCGACGAGAGGCGCGGCGCGGGTTCGGTCCGGCGTGCTTTCGTCCGATCTTGCAGAAGCGCGTCGTCTTCAGCAACTCACGACGGAAATGGCAGGGGTTCAGAACGGGCCCGATCCCTTGCCCGTGATGGCTTTTCCCGATGTCGAGGAAGCGTTGGGACGAGCCGGCAAGGGCGCCGTGCTCGACACCCACGAACTGCGCGATCACGCCATCGTTCTCGCGTTGTGGGACGAGGTTCAGCGCCACCTCGCCAGGCATGCGCAGGATACGCCTACGCTGGTCGCGGCCGCGTCCGCGCTGGCGGCCGACGACGAGTTGCGCGGCATTAGAGCTACGTTGGAGGCTTCCATTCAACCGGACGGATCGATCAGTGATTCAGCGACTCCGGAATTGCGCCGGCTCACACAACACGCCAACGAGCTCAAGCAAGAAATCCGTCATCGCCTCGAACACATCCTTCACTCACAGCGCTACGAAGAGGCTCTCCAGGAATGCTACTTTGCAGAGAGGGAAGGCCGGTATGTCGTCCCCATCAAGACCGACATGCAGCGGCGCGTCCCCGGCATTGTCCACGATGTATCTGCCAGCGGCGCCACGGTCTTTCTGGAGCCTCGGGAGCTGGTCGATCTGAACAATGCGATCAAGGTCGCCGATCGTGAGATCGATCGTGAAGTCATGCGGATTCTTCGTGAACTGTCCGGTCGCATCGCTCAACAAGCCCACACCATTCTTGCCGGACTTGACGTCCTTGCGGAGTTGGATGTGGTCGCAGCGCGAGCCGCCTTTGGCCGGCACCTCCGGGCTCATCCGGTGTCTCTGAACGACGAGGGCCGGATCAAGTTGAAGGGGGCACGACATCCGTTGTTGGTTCTCTCCAAACCGCACGTCGTCGCCAACGATCTTGTGCTCGACGATCATGTCCAGGTCCTCGTGATCTCCGGACCGAACACAGGGGGGAAGACGGTCACGCTGAAAATCGTCGGGCTCTTTGCGTTGATGGTGAAGGCTGGCATGCACCTGCCTTGCGAACCTGAGTCGGAAATGGCGGTGTTCCCGGAGTTGTTCGCCGATATTGGTGATGCACAAGATCTTGCTCGTGACTTGTCGAGTTTCTCGGCCCATATGACGCAGATGGTTGAGTTGTTGAAGAAGACATATACGGCGCGCCAGGCGCTGGTGCTGCTCGATGAGCCGGTGACCTCGACCGATCCGATCGAAGGCGCGGCGCTTGCCGAAGTCTTGCTGCGGCGTCTCGCCGCACTGGGGATGAAAGTCATCGTGACGACACATTACCGCTCCCTGAAAGCTTTGGCGCAAACGACCCCGGGGTTCCTCAATGCCAGTGTGGAGTTCGACATGGCGACGCTGGCCCCGACGTACCGATTGTTCATGGGCGTGCCCGGCGGGTCATCGGCCATCGAGATCGCCGGACGTCTTGGAATGGAACAGGCCATTCTCGCCGAGGCAAGGCAAAAACTGAAAGCGGAGGATCGGACGTTCGAGCAGATGCTCGCCGACCTGCATGACAAACAACGCCAGTTGACCATCGACTTGGGACGCGCCGTCGAGGCGAGGGCCGAAGCCGAGAGTGCGGCGGCACAGGCCAGGGCGCAGCTTGCCAAGCTGGAGGCGACCGAGCGTGAAGAGCGCAAAGGCATCAAAAAACGTTTGCAGGAACAGTTCAGTCGTGCGCGCGCCGAGGTGCAAGCGACGGTCGACGAGGTCAAGCGTGAGCAGAAATTGATCAAGGCAAAAGAGGCCAAAGCACGCCTGATGGAACTGGAGACTCGAGCGCAGGCCGATCTCGCGCCGGTGGCGGCATCGATTCCGCTGGAACAGCTCGGGGCCGGCGATCAGGTCGAGATCGGTGGCCTGGGCATGACAGGAACCCTGTTGGAGGCGCCCCGTGGGAAGAAACGCGTCCGTGTGAAGGTCGGCGAAGGTGAACTCCTCGCCACCGTGGCCAATCTTACGGGCGTCGGCCGAGCGTCGGAATCACGGCCGATGCCTGCTCCTGTTTCCATGTCGCAGCCGGCGGCTAAATGTCGCGCGTACCATGCGGAAGAACACCTGGTGGTCGACGTACGAGGTCATGCGGCGGACGAGGCGCTCGAGCACGTGACGGCGGCGCTGGATCGGGCCACTCTTGAAGGCGCGCCCTTTCTCCGCATCATCCACGGGCATGGAACGGGAAAACTCAAGGCGGCGTTGCGAACCTATCTGAGAGATTCACCGTATGTGGCGCACGCCCGCCCTGGCGATCGAGGGGAGGGCGGCGACGGCGTGACGATCGTCACCATACGATAGTCGGCAGATCAGGATGCGGAGGAGGACTTGTGCGTACTACGAGATGTGGTATTTGGCCATCCGATAGCGGAGCGTATTTCGCGTAATCTTGAGCAGGCGGCTCGCTTCGGACACGTTGCCTGCCGCCTTACGCAGTGCCTCTTCCAGTATTTTCTTCTCCATTTCCTGAAACGAGAGGCCGAAGGCCAGCAGCGAACTCTTTTCTGACGAGACGCTCGATGCAGAGGCCTTTGCCGTGCGAAACGTCGGCGGCAAATGGTCCGGTTGAATCGTTCCGCTCTTGCAGGTGATCGTCAACCCCTCCACCACATTATGAAGTTCCCGTACATTGCCGGGCCAATCGTGTTTCTCGAGCAGTGCCAACGCATCGGGAGCGATGCCTTGAATGCGGCATCCACGGTGTTCTCGTGCGTGGTCGAGGAAGTATTTCAGGATGGGTGCAACGTCGTCCGGCCGTTCGCGGAGCGGCGGGAGGCGGAGCTGGTACACGTTCAATCGATAGAACAGGTCGAGACGAAAACGGCCGGTCTTGATGTGAGCCGGCAGGTCTTCATTGGTGGCCGCGATGACGCGGATGTTCACTTTGATGCTGTGCGTATCGCCGAGGGGATCGACGACGTGATCTTCCAGGACGCGGAGCAATTTTGCCTGGGCTGGAAGACTCATCTCGCCGATTTCGTCGAGGAAGAGCGTCCCACCGCCAGCCAGCTGGAACTTGCCTGGTTTTGCGTGCTTGGCATCTGTGAAGGCACCGCGCTGATAGCCGAAGAGTTCTGATTCCAACAGCGGTTCGGGAATGCCGGCGCAGTTCAATGCCAGAAACGGCCCTTTCGATCGTGGGCTGGCCGCGTGGATGGCACGTGCGAACAATTCCTTGCCGGTGCCGCTTTCACCGGTGATGAGCACAGTCGCATCGGTGATGGCGACTTCTCCGGCGAGCCGCTTCACCAATTGCATTTGCGGAGAGACGCCGATGATATGGTCGAACGCGAACAGTCCGTCTCGTCTCGGATTGGCCGCCAACTGTGTCACGTATGAAGCCCGGATCGAGGCATTGATGGCGTCGGCTGTGACGGGTTTGGGCAGGTAATCGACCGCACCTTCGCGAACGGCGTTGAGCGCGGCGCTGGCGGTATCAGATTCGCCGAGCACGATAACAGGCACTGGAATGTCAGCCTGCCCGGCCTGTGCGAGCAGCGACTTCCGTGCGATGCGACCACCGCTGTCGTCACAAAAGACCAAGGCGAGATCAGGTCGCTCTCCCAGCAGCCGAAGGCCGGCTTCCGTCGTCGTTGCGACCAGAACCGTAGCCGTCTGCTCAGAAAGTGCGTGTTCGAGAGCCGTTCTCGAGGAGGGATCAGCCGATATCAGCGCGACAATCGGGGCGTGCATAGGAGCGCTCCTTTATCAGGCTCCACCGCGAACCACCGAAAAACTCCAAGGTAGCCTACTCCTATTTCCGTGCTGATGGAAGGGGCATGAGGGAGCGGTTGAGTAAGGTGTTAAGGCTAGGTATACGTATCTACTCGTTCTCTTCGGCGATGGCGACGTTTCGACGCAATCCGGAGAGCCTTGCCCTTCGTATCGGACTCTGTCGGAACCGTTCGGTGAAGGTTTCTTCATCAAGACCAGCGAGTTCCTCCAGCCGCGGAGCGAGTGTCGTCGGCAAAGGTTGGAATGCAGAATCTGTGGTCGGTTCCGCGCGCAGATTGAAGGGGCAGACATCCAAGCAATCGTCGCATCCAAAGATGCGGTTTCCCATGCCTGCGGCAAGGTCGTCGGTTATTTCTTCGCGAGCGGCTCGACACTCGATCGTCAAATAGGAGATGCAGCGATTCGCATCGACGACGTAGGGTTCAGTGATGGCCTGAGTGGGGCAGGCCTGAATGCACAGCGAACAACTCCCGCAGAGATCCGTCGCCGGCGTGTCTGGAGGGAGATCGATCGTCGTCAAAATTTCGCCCAGGACCAGCCAGCTGCCATGGTCAGCAGACACGAGATTCGAGTGTTTTCCGATCCAACCTAGACCGGCCTGCTGGGCCCATGCCTTTTCCATCACCGGCCCGGTGTCCACATAGCACCGTGTGACGGCACTCGGCGCCCGTTCACGCAATTTGGCTTCAAGGAGCGCCAGCCGATCGCCCAGGATGCGGTGATAGTCTCGCCCCCAAGCGTAGCGGGCGATGCGGCCGTATCCCTGGCCTTCGGTGGCGCGATAGCCACTGTCGTAGTTCATCCCGACGGCGATGATCGACCGGCAACCCGGAAGGACGACGCTCGGGTCTGCGCGCCGCGCGGGGTCGCGAGCCATCCACCCCATGGTGCCGTGAAACCCTCGGCGCAACCAGGCTTGCAGCCGATGGAGCAGACGGTCGTCGGCTGCTTGTGGGCTAACCGCCGCAATGCCGACGGCATCGAAGCCCAGCGACCGAGCCTCCTGTTTGATGGTCTCTGCAAGGGACATGGCGAGTCACTATGTGCAGACGCGTGAGGCATGAGCCCACCGAATTCAGTGGGGATTGCAGTCGAACCGGACAATGAACTGGACTGAGCACTGGGCAGTGTTGCAGCGGCCGCAGGTCCCGGTGATCTTGGTTTTCCAATCGGTGTGCTTCTCGTCAAAGCGGCAGAAGGTCTTGCCCCCTTTGGAGATGGTCGTCCAGGGTTTGTTCGTGCCGGGCGCATTGGCGACAAGGCAGCCGGCTGGAATGGGAACTTGGCACGCGTGAGAAGGTTCGCCCTTGGCCATGCCAAAACTGCAGGCCTGTTCGGTCGTGGCAGGAAATTCCGAGGGCACCTGGGCGTTGGCATTCGGAAGCGGCAACGCAAGGAGGCCGAAGACGAACGCTCCACCGAGGATGAACGAGGCACGTCTCCCGTGCATGGCTCGGATGGTAGCACAGTCTCTTCGCTTGCGACCACCGACACGACTGCGTAGAATCTGACTGGGATCAGACATAGGTCACCGAGGGGCATTAGCTAGGGGAGGACACCCATGCTCGCGACGCGCGTCCGTCAAAAGGAAGGCACGTTTTACTTCATCGCCTACAATGCGGTCGACCTCCTGGAGAAGGTGCGGTTTACAAGCCGGTATTACTTTGAAGGTGAAGAGATTGCGCAGGCGAAGATTTCCGAACACGACGACGTCGCGCAATTCATCGCCGGGATTGAACGGAGCGAAAAGGGATTTCAGCGTCAATTGAACCGACAGAAAGTAAAACAGATCGTCAACTTTTATGAAACCGTCGTCGCGCAACCGATGATTCCCGGGACGATTTTGATTTTTACGGACGAGACGCTCCGGTTCCAGCGGTCGGGAGACTCGGAATCGATAGGCCATCTCAGCGAGCCCAAGGGGAAATACCTGGTGATCGATGGACAGCACCGGCTGGCCGGGCTTCATTTTTTCCGTGCCAAGCACCCGGATCAGATTGCCAACGTCGAGGTGCCCTGCGTCCTGTTCGACGGCCGTAGCGGCGATTTTGCGACGGAAATGTTCGTGATCATCAACAGTACGCATACTCGCATCAACCGGTCGCATCTCGTGGATCTCTACGAGAAAGTGTCTTGGGAAACGCCGGAAAAAAAGTTTTCCGCGAAGGTCGTCAACCTGCTCTATGCCGAAGACGATTCGCCGCTCCAATACAAGATCAACCGGCTCGGTGGGCGGAGTAAACAGGAAAAGTGGATTCTGCAATCGGAGGTCTTCAACGAGTTGCTCAAGGTGGTGACTGCCCACAAGCGCTGGATGGAATCGCACCTCGGGATGAAGGCCGACCGCTGCTATGCGCTGGTCAGGGACTATCTCAAAGGCGTCAAAGAGGTAATGGAGGAAGTCTGGGGCAACAACGAGCGATACATGTTCACGCGGGACGTCACGCTCAAGGCATTGATCCGCGTGCTGGACGATCTCATCGTTGACCGTAAATTGATTGCCGACTGGGACGCGCAGCGGTCTCACAAGCCCTTTGTGGAAATCGTCAAGCCTTGGGCAGCGCTGGCGAAGGAATTCCGTGCAGAGGGTTTCTACGAACGCTTTGCCGCGAAAGGACAGCTGGAGAGGGTGCGGAAGATCCACCAGCGGCTGCTCGATGCGATCGTCGGGTAAGAACCGGGCGGGCGGCCGATGGCTCCTCCTGTGTGTGTGCGCTCTCTTCTCGTGGACGTCCGCGCTC
>Ga0209998_10000048_pt1 | contig 48696 bp, 50 predicted proteins | sample EndophyteCoNSPM_FD_187576 | JGI IMG/M metagenome (GOLD analysis project Ga0209998, IMG submission 187576) | Arabidopsis thaliana rhizosphere microbial communities from the Joint Genome Institute, USA, that affect carbon cycling - Endophyte Co-N... | ecosystem: Host-associated > Plants > Roots >... | reverse complement strand
AATTAAGCGCAGTATGGGAATTGCTTAGATGTCATTCATGGGCAGTTCCTGCGCTTTTTTACCTCATTTTTATAGAGAATGCGCTACATTTCACGAGGCATGATTCCCGAAAACCACTGCGATCAACGGCAGATCAAAGAAGGGGCCATGTCATTGAGCAGCTCCTTCGTCCGCACGCTCACGTTGAGCGCATGGCTGTTCACGGGCCTGACACCCACCCCAGCGTCGGCAGCGGAGAGTTCCCCCGGCGAGCCGGGCAACGCCCGGTCCGCAACCGGAATACCTACACCGTCTCCACCGGAGCATGCGACCCAGGAGAAACCGCTCTGGCATTATGGAGGGTTCATCGATCTCGGTTATTCGCTGGATTTCAATTTCCCCGACAATCACCTATTCCGTGACCGCAGCACCACGCCGCGGGTCAATGAATTGGATCTGAACATGGCGGCCGTGTATGTCCGGAAAGATGCGACCGAGTCATCTCGTTGGGGGACGGAGTGGTTGATCCAAGCCGGGGAGGATTCCAAGGCATTCGGGTTCGCCACGAGTCTGCCCAAAGTATCCGGCTCGGATGTCTGGCGGCACTTCGGGCGCGCAAATGTGTCGTATGTCGCTCCTGCCGGCAACGGACTCACGCTTCAAGCCGGACTGTTCAACAGTTTCATCGGCTACGAGTCGCTGTATGCGAAGGACAACGGCAATTACACACGCGCCTGGATCGCCGACTATTCTCCCTACTTGATGTTCGGAGTCAATGCCGTCTATGCCTTTAACGATCAGTGGACCGGCGCGTTTTTCGTGATCAACGACTATTTCCACCTTGAAAATTCGAACAGTCTCCCCAGTTACGGCGGACAGATACAGTACAAGCCCGCGCTGGCATGGACCGTCAAAGAAACGATGTATTATGGCCCAGACCAGGCTGACACATCGTTGGAGTTCTGGCGCTTTTTTTCCGACTCCATCGTCGAATGGAAAGGCGACGAGGTGACCGTGGGGTTCGATTATCAGATCGGGACCCAGAAGAATGCTTCGGCTCCAGGGAATCCCCGTGATTTCTACACCGGTGCCACCATTGAAACTCGATGGCACATTGCCGGTCCCTGGACCGTCTCCGTCAGACCCGAGTTTTTTTGGGATCGGAACGGGCTCATGACTGGGTCAGAGCAGTTCATCAAAGCCATCACCACCACCGCCGAATACCGGCTCCCCTACCTGTGGACCAATACGATCTGTCGATTGGAATACCGGTACGACGACTCGACCGGAGCAGGAGGTGGGTTTTACAAAGGCACGAACAATCTGCTCACGCCGGGGCAGCAGATGTTGATCTTCGCGCTCATCGGAACGTTCGATTCGCCGTGAGGATCCACCTCAGTGAGCCCGGCGCCACGCCGGCGGTTCGCCTCGGGTCTTCGGAGTGTCGCATCCCTATTCCGTCCGAAGCCGATACCCGACGCCGAGCTCCGTCACAAGAAACTTGGGATGCGCGGGATTAGACTCCAGTTTGTTGCGAAGCTGGCGCATGTACACCCGCAGATAGTGGCTTTCCTCAACATGCAACGGACCCCACACCTCCTTCAGCAATTGCCGGTGGGTGACGACTTTGCCTGCATGGCGGACGAGCGTGGTGAGAAGTTTGTATTCAATCTGCGTCAAATGAAGCTCTTCATCGTCCACGAACACCTGACGGCGGCCTAATTCGACGCGAACCTTGCCGAATGCGAAATAGGATTCCGCATCGGCTCCGTCTGGCCGAGCCGCATGGCGCAACGCGGTCCGGATTCGTGCAAGGAGTTCATTGATCCCAAATGGCTTGGTCACGTAGTCGTCTGCGCCCAGGTCCAGTGCGGAGACCTTTTGCTGCTCCTGCTCTCTGGCCGAGAGCACAATGATTGGCGTTGGTGTCCACTCGCGCACCTGGCGAATCACGTCAATGCCATCCAAGTCCGGGAGTCCGAGATCAAGCAAGATGAGATCGGGATTCCTCGTTTTGACTTCGATCAGACCTCCTTGTCCCGTTGTCGCTTCGTAGATCCGAAAACCATGGCCGGGGAGTGTTGTCCGAAGAAAGCGCCGGATTTCCGATTCATCCTCGATGAGAACGATCGTCGCTTCCTGTGACATAGACGTTCGCCGCTAAGAGGATGCGTGGTGGTTGCCGGTGTGTTCGGCGGCGATAGGAGGCTGCTCTTCCGACAGGGGGATCGCGAATCGAAATACCGCACCACCGCCGGTGCGGTTCTCTGCCCAGATGCGCCCGCCATGGGCCTCGATGATGCCGCGGCAAATCGTGAGTCCGAGCCCGACTCCTCCTTCTCGCGCGGGTTTCGCGCGGTAAAACTTGTCGAAAATGCGAACTTCTTCCCCGACGGGAATGCCCTGCCCTCGATCCGCTACTTCGACGACCGCTTCCTTGTTACCGGCCGATGCTGAAACTTCAATGACGGTTCCGGCAGGAGCGTACTTGGCCGCATTTTCCATGAGGTTGATCACGACTTGCTCCATGAGCACTCCATCAATTTGCACCATCGGCAAATCCGGGGGAAACGTCGTACGAACGGCAACATTCTTCAACCGCTCTTCCAGCCTGGACAGCGCGGCTCCGACGATCTCGTCCAACGGATGCCACTCCTTGTTGAGATGCACCGCCCCCGCCTCGATCCGCATCATGTCCAGTAAGTTCTTGAGCAGCCGATCCAATCGGTTCGCCTCGCGGTAAATCGATTGAGAGAGCTCGAGGCGATCGCTCGCCTTGAGAGGGCTCCGCTCGTCCAACAAGCTGCTGGCGGCTCCCGTAATGGTGGCCAGTGGTGTCCGCAAATCGTGAGAGACTGAACTCAAAATAGCATTCCGCATCCGTTCGGTTTCCACTCGCACGTGAGCCTGTTGCGCCTCGTCCGAGAGGCGAGTTCGTTCAATGGCCAAGGCGACTTGATTGATGAGCGATTCGAGCAAATGAAGTTGCTCGGGATCCAATAACAGCCCCGTGTCTTTCGGCCGGACGGCCACGACTCCGATCGGTCCTGTTGACCCGACTAAAGGAAGATAGAGCGCGCTGGCCCCAGGCAGCGTATCGGTTCCCGACCCTGCTCGCTCATTGTGATCAAACACCCATTGAGCGACACCGGATTCTTTGGGGTCGAGGTCGAAGAAGAGTTGTTCGCCCCGCTGTAGGCGAACGCGTTTTTCGGCATCCGCAAGAAAAAGCGCCACCTGGCCATCGAAGACCTCGCGAAGATGTTTCGCCGCGACTTGAGCCAGCATGGCTGTGCCTCGATGCGTCGCCAAATCTCGGCTCATCGCATACAACACAGCCGTTCGCCGTTCTCGATCGCGGGCCACCTCCGCTTGCTCGCGTATTCGCACGGCCAGATTGCTGATCACCAACGCCACGATGAGCATGATGGCGAAAGTCAACACATATTGGATATCCGAGACGGCGAACGACAGGTAGGGAGGGACGAAGAAGAAATCGAACGTGGCGACGCTCACAATCGAGGCCAGGACCGAGGGGCCGCGCCCCAGTCGAATCGCGATCACGATCACCGCCATCAGATACATCATGATCAGATTGGCCGGACTGAAATAGGGATACATCGCCCAGGCGACCGCCGTTGCTAGGGCGATTCCCACCAGGGCATAGAGGTATTTCCGCCGAGTGCTGGTTCTTCTGAGGCTGCGGCGGATGAGCGGCTGTCCCTCCCCCGCCTCTCCGGTAATGACGTAGATATCAATATCACCGCTTTCGTGGACCAGCTCCGACACCACGGAACCGAAGAGCCATTCTTTCCAAAGAGACCGAACCGGTTTCCCCACGATGAGTTTGGTCGCGTTGCGGCTACGCGCGTAGTTCAGCAGCTCCTGTGCCACCCGCTCTCCCGTCAACGTGACCGTTTCCGCACCAAGTTGCTCGGCAAGGCGTAACGTCTGCACGAGTCGGTCGCGATCGGCCTGCGGCAATCGAAGATGCCGAGGGACCTGCACGTAGACGGCGATCAATTTGGCATGCAGATTGGTGGCCATCTGGCGCGCCGCACGGATAAGACGCGGGCCACGCGGCTTCATATTCACGCAGACCATGATGGTTTCTGCCGCAGGCCAGGTGCGGACGACGGCGTGATCGCGTCGATACACTTCCATCTGCTGATCCACGCGCTCGGCCGTCCGGCGCAGCGCGAGTTCCCGGAGGGCAATCAAATTGCCTTTTGTGAAGAAGTGCTGAATGGCGTGCTGAATTTGCTCTGGAACGTAAACCTTGCCGTCTTTCAATCGTTGGAGCAAATCGTCAGGAGGAAGGTCGATGAGCTCGACATCGTCCGCCCGCTCGATCATGGAGTCCGGCACAGTCTCCCGTACGCGGACACCAGTGATTTGCGTCACGACGTCATTCAAGCTTTCCAGGTGCTGGACATTGACGGTTGTGAACACCGTAATGCCTGCCTTCAATAACTCCTGCACGTCCTGCCAACGCTTGGTGTGTCGAAGCCCAGGCGCATTCGTGTGAGCCAGTTCGTCGATCAGAATCACCGTGGGACGGCGGGCAAGGCCGGCATCGAGGTCAAATTCGTTCTGCACGGTGCCTCGGTACTCGACCTTGCGGCGGGGCAAGATCTCGAGACCAGGAAGCAAGGCTTCAGTTTCCGTTCTCCCATGAGTCTCGACGACGCCGATGACGATGTCCACTCCATCACGGCGCTGCTCGTGCGCCGCTTCCAGCATGGCGTAGGTTTTCCCTACTCCCGGATTGGCTCCAAAGAATATTTTTAGCTTTCCCTGAAGCTGGCGGGCTTCTTCTGCCTGCACACGTTTGAGGAGCGCATCTGGATTGGGGCGGATCTCGGCCATGGAGCCCTCAAACCCACATAGAGCGGCTAGAGTGTCCTTTTCCGCCCTTTTTCATGCACATTATAAGAGGTGACGGCCTATGATGTCTCTTGCTTCTATGGGCAGCGCGCTTGAAGTTGTATGGTTGGATCGCGAACGATGACCATTTAGGACGGTGGCACGTCGAGAGCAAGATTCAACTTCAGCACGTTTACCCGCGATTCTCCCAGAAGCGCGAATTGGCGGCCTTCGGTGTATTGCGTAACCAACCGTTCCACCGCCCCTTCCTCCAGACCTCTTGCGCGAGCGATACGCCTTACCTGGAACGCCGCGGCGGCGATGCTGATGTGAGGGTCAAGTCCGCTTCCCGACGCCGTCACGAGATCCACGGGGATGGGCTGGTCGTTGCCAGGATCTGCCGTTCGCAAGGCGGCAACTCTCCCTTTGATAGCTTCATTCAATGCCGGATTGGTAGGCCCAAGGTTCGACCCACTGGAGGCAGCCGCATTGTACGGAAACGGCGAGGTCGACGATGGACGGCTCCAAAAATATTTTGGGTCGTCGAAGTACTGTCCGATCAGCTCAGAGCCGATGACCTTGCCATCGCGTACGATTAGGCTTCCATTGGCCTGCCGGGGGAACATCATCTGAGCCAGACCTGTGACTATCAATGGATACACGCCACCCGTCAGGAGCGTTAAGAGAAGCAACAGGGTCAACGCAGGTCGTATGTGTTCTTTCATACCTCGCTCTTCAATTGACTCTTCAGGTCAAATGCAATGCAACCAAGAGCATGTCAATCAACTTGATGCCAATAAATGGGACCACGATGCCGCCAGCGCCGTAGATCAGAAGGTGTCGCCGTAGCAGCGGACCGGCCCCGATGGCGCGATAGTTGATGCCTTTCAGGGCAAGCGGAATGAGCGCGATGATGATCAGCGCATTAAAAATGACGGCGGATAGGACCGCGCTTTGAGGAGTCGCCAGATGCATGACGTTCAACGTGTTCAGGACCGGATAGGTTGTCGCAAACGCGGCCGGGATGATCGCAAAGTATTTCGCCACATCGTTGGCGATGCTGAACGTCGTCAGTGCGCCTCTGGTCATTAGCAGCTGCTTGCCAATTTCCACGATTTCAATCAACTTCGTGGGATTGCTGTCCAGATCCACTAAGTTGCCCGCTTCCTTGGCAGCTTGTGTCCCCGTATTCATCGCCACGGCGACGTCGGCTTGTGCCAATGCAGGAGCATCGTTCGTTCCATCTCCCGTCATGGCGACGAGTCGTCCCTCGGCTTGGAGGTCCCGAATCAACTTCAGCTTGGCTTCCGGCGTGGCCTCGGCGAGAAAATCGTCGACGCCGGCCTCAGCCGCGACTGCAGCTGCCGTCTGTGGATTGTCCCCGGTGATCATCACCGTTTTGATTCCCATCTGACGCAATTCGCCAAACCGCTCTTTGATTCCGCCCTTGACGATGTCCTGCAGCTCAATGACTCCGAGGACTTTGCCTCTTTCTGCGACCACCAGCGGTGTGCCGCCTTGCTTGGCAATCGTCTCGACATTGAGGCGAACAAAATGGGAGAAGTGGCCCGATTGTGCCGTCACGTATGATTCGATGGCATCGGCCGACCCCTTCCGGATTTCCCGGCTATCCATGTTGACGCCGCTCATGCGTGTCTGCGCAGTAAATGGCATGAAGGTGGCGCCCAGTTCATGAATGTCGCGTGCACGTAATCCGTACTGGTCTTTTGCCAGCACCACGATACTTCGCCCTTCCGGTGTTTCATCAGCCAAGGACGACAGTTGGCACGCATCCGCCAATGCCTGATCTGAAACGCCTTCGGCCGGCAGAAATTTCGTCGCCTGGCGGTTGCCCAATGTAATCGTGCCGGTCTTGTCCAACAGCAGCACATCCACATCGCCTGCCGCCTCGACCGCTTTTCCGGACATGGCAATGACATTGGCTTGTATCATGCGGTCCATGCCTGCAATGCCAATCGCTGAAAGCAGCGCGCCAATGGTTGTCGGAATAAGACAAACCAACAGAGCGATCAGGACTGTGACTGTAATAGGCGAACCTTGACCAGCGGCTGTCACGCTGTACAAGGAAAATGGCAGCAAGGTGACGGTCGCCAGCACAAAAATGATCGTGAGTGCGGCCAGGAGAATACTCAACGCAATTTCATTCGGCGTCTTCTGACGCTTCGCCCCTTCCACCATGGCAATCATGCGATCAAGGAAACTCTCCCCCGAAGTAGTGCTCACGCAAATGACGAGCCAATCGGAGAGGACCTTAGTCCCTCCCGTCACTGCGCTGCGATCGCCGCCGCTTTCCCGTATCACCGGCGCACTTTCACCCGTGATGGCGCTCTCGTTTACCGAGGCCACCCCCTCGACCACCTCGCCGTCGGCGGGAATGTACTTGTTGGCCTCAACGAGGACGATGTCGCCCTTTTTCAGCTCATTTGCCGCCACGACGCTAAACGCGCCAGACTGGTTGAGTGTCCGACTCCAGACCGCGTGGGGCTCACTTGCAGATTCGGCCGTGCCGAGCCTCTTGGCAGTGAGTTCCTGACGAGCTCGCCGTAGGGAATCCGCCTGCGCCTTGCCCCGTCCCTCCGCCATGGCTTCAGCAAAGCTGGCAAAAAGCACGGTGAACCAGAGCCACAACGCGATAGACAGAATGAAGCCGGCTGGCGCTTCGCCCGACCCAACCACCGCTTGCAGAAAAAGGAGCGTAGTCAGGACGCTGCCGATCCAGACGACAAACATGACCGGGTTCTTGATCTGGTGCCGGGGATCGAGCTTCCGGCAGGCATCGACCATCGCCTGCCTGATGATGATCGGCTCAAACAGAGCGTGAGTCTTGTGGGGGCCGATTTGTGTCGTCATGGACAGACTCCGCAGTTCTGGACTGCACCCTCACATCAACAAATGCTCAACAATCGGTCCAAGCACCAGCGCCGGCACGAATGTCAACGCTCCGACCATGATGATCACGCCGATCAGCAGTGCCACAAAGAGCGCTGTATGGGTCGGCAACGTGCCCGCCCCTGGTGGGATCCTCTTTTTTCTCGCCAAGGCACCGGCAAGTGCAAGTGTCGGCAGAGCCAACCAAAAGCGGGAGACCAGCATCGCGATGCCGCCGGTGATGTTGTAGAAGGGGGTGTTGGCATTGAGACCGGCAAAGGCGCTGCCGTTATTGTGTCCCTGCGAAGTGTAGGCGTAGAGGATCTCGCTGAACCCATGCGCTCCGGGATTGAGCCTGGAAGAGGTACCGAGTTCGGTGAGCACCGCGACCGCCGTCAGCCCTAAGACGATGATTGGCATAATGAGGATGAGCAGCGAGGCCATCTTCATTTCGTAGGGTCCGATTTTCTTCCCGAGATATTCCGGGGTTCGGCCGACCATTAATCCCGCAATAAACACGGCAATGATGGCGAATACGATCATGCCGTAGAGTCCAGATCCCACTCCTCCGAACACGACTTCTCCAAACTGCATCAGAAAGAGCGGAACCAGCCCGCCCAATGGGGTATAGGAATCATGCATGGAATTCACGGAGCCATTCGAGGCAGCGGTAGTCGCAGAGGCCCAGAGGACGGAGTTAACCACTCCGAATCTTGTTTCCTTTCCCTCCATGTTCCCGCCCGCCTGCCAACTACTTGATGCGTGATCGACTCCGATCGCGATGAGGGCAGGATTGCCTTCTTGCTCAGCCCATAGGGCAACTCCCAGCATGGCGATGAAGATCATCGTCATGGCCGCAAGGAGGGCCCATCCCTGGGGCGGGTCCCCGACCATCAAGCCGAATGTGTAGCAGAGCGCGGCAGGGATCAGGAGGATAGCCAGGACTTGAAGAAAATTGGACAGAGGTGTCGGATTCTCAAACGGATGAGCCGAATTGACGTTAAAAAAGCCACCACCGTTCGTGCCCAGTTGCTTGATCGCAATCTGAGAAGCGGCAGGTCCGACCGCGATGACCTGTTCCGTTGTCGTTGCGGACAGAGTCCTTGGCTGCCCATGTTCATCCACTACCGGGTGCCCGCTCGCATCCATGGTCGGTTTGTCGAACGTCACCGGTTGTATCATCATCGCGGATTCATAGGCGCCGAAGGTCTGCACCACGCCTTGAGACACGAGGGCAAGAGCCAAAATTAGAGAGAGGGGCAATAGGATATACAGGGTGCTTCTCGTGAGATCGATCCAAAAGTTTCCAATGGTGTGCGCAGTTTGCCGAGTGAGTCCGCGAATGAGCGCCACTAAAATGGCCATCCCCGTCGCAGCAGACACGAAGTTTTGGACCGTCAATCCCAGCATCTGCGTGAGGTAACTGAGCGTCGTTTCGCCACCGTAAGACTGCCAATTGGTATTGGTCGCAAAACTCGCTGCCGTGTTGAAGGCGAGGTCGGGCCCCACCATGCCGAGTGAGGCGGGGTTCAGCGGGAGAAGACCTTGGACCCGCTGGAGAAGGTAGAGCGCCAGCAGCCCTGCCGCATTGAAGATCAGCATGGCCATCCCGTATGTCTTCCAATCCATTTCAATAGCATGACGCACTTTGCACAGGCGATAGATCAGGTGCTCAACGGGCGAGAAGATCGGGTCCAAGCCGCAGGGCCGTCCTTCATACACACGGGCCATGTACCACCCTAATGGTCTTGCCAGTCCTAATAGGACAAGGCAATAGAACATGATTTGAAACAGGCCATTGAGACTCATCAGAATTTCTCCGGCATGAGCAAGGCGGCCAGCAGGTAGATCAACAGAACTAACGAGAGGATTCCGCCGATCACATATATGGAGTTCATGGGCAATCCTCTAGAGGCGATCTAAGGCGTAGATCAACCACCCTGATAACACAAAAAATCCGATTGCCAGGCTGAGCAAGAGAAAATCCATACCTTAGGTCTCCTTGGGCGGCTACCGAACGCTACCAAATGCCGCGTAAAAACGGTGTCAAAATCACCAGGACCTTGTCTCAGGACTCAGGGTCACGAGTCTCATAGCTGCTTCCTCCTTTTGCCTCTCGACGTACTCTATCCAAAGGCGCATCAAATCCGGATTAAATCGTCAGGTCAGAGCATCAAAATTCAGTAAAAATGGATGATAGAAGGGAACCAGCAGGCGGATATGACAGCGTGGAGCGTCGACAACGAGAGGTGGTATGCGGTATGAGAATGCAGGGATGGAGTCAGGGATGTCCGCTTCCATGGTTCATCTGAGCGAGAAACCGGTCCGTCACTTCCGGCAGATTCTGCTTTGGCCCATCCAGCTCATGCCAATCCGCGAAGGCGCCCCGATTCAGAAACATTGGGAGCGGTTGCAGGCTCCTGACAAAGACAATCCATGGCGTGAATTGGCGGACGAATTCACAGGCGACCCTCATCAATTTCAAGAACGGCATTACAGCGAGTTCGTGACATTCCTCCCCTACGTCCAGCGGTTCCTCTACGGAGAAGGGAAAGGGGGCGATAGGGACGTCGAGCAGGAGTCCTGCATCCGTGTATTTCGTCGCTGCGATGTCGCCAAGGTACGGGCCACGTTCCCCGGCTCCCATTCCGTCCCAGTGACACTGAGTGTGGCGCATGTGGATCTGTATTTCTTCTATGACATCGACGTGGCGATTCTCGTCGTAGAGGTGTTTGCGGACGATCTGCCGTTGCCACAGGCGCAGAACGCGCTGTTCCGGCTGGGTCGCTGTTATCCCACGTATTGGGAACCTGACGGACACGGAGGCCACTGCCCCAAGCAGGTGGAATGGCTCTCATCCGAAGAGAAGGTACTGGCCGTATCCGATTATGAGAACAGTGAAAAGTACCTCTCGTTCGCTTGCCGGTATCGGGCTCCGAGTCTCGCCTCTCATTGGGAATTTTTGCTCGAACCGCTCGTGCTTCACCATTCCGGAAAGAAGGGTCTTCTCCGATACCGACAGATTGAATACCACCTGATGCCAGTGATGGCCTACCTCGTCATGGATGATCCGGGAGCGTTGACCCGCGAAGAGTTCGTACGGCTGGGGCTCGCGACCGCCCCTGGCACGCCCGAATCACTCCCCTATTCCAAGCGTTACTTGCAGGACTTTGAAGAACGCTATTGCTACGACCGCTACTGGAATGGAGAAGGACAGGAGCGTCCCGGGACTCGCTTCATGTGCACCGGACGCGTGTTCACGATGGTGGGAGATTGCGGGGAGCGCCTCTTCGCGGATCGTAAAACAGACCTTGAACAGTTCCGGCACGAATATTTTCTTTTGTTTCTGATCCCTCATTTTCACAAGGCCGCCCTGCTGATGCTCGCCGATCGTCTGGTGGATGCGACAAATAACCTGGATATTACGAACCGAGACTCCGTGCGGCAGTTCCGAGCCGTCATTCGACACACCCTGGGTGTCTTTCTGCGCTTCAGCCACCGCTATTGGTCGCATCAGGTCTCCGATCATGGGCAAGTGAAGGAGCTTTATCGAATGATCAGCGACCATCTGGGCACTGATCGCCTCTATGCCGAACTCAGGTCGGAGCTTGAAGATATGAGCCAGTATCTGGACAGCGAGGCGTTGCGCCGACAGGGTGAGACCATGGTGCGCCTCACTGTGGTGGCCACCATGGGTTTGATCGGGGTGGCGACCACTGGTTTTTGGGGTATGAACTTATTTCTGGTGACCGATGAGCCGCCCCTGACACGGTTTTTTTATTTTTTGATCATCTTGATACTGGCCGTCGGCCTCACCTTCTACACGGTGTTGAAATCCAGGCGGCTATCCGATTCCCTGGAAACCCTAGCCGATGAACATCAGTCGGCACAAGCCAAGCTGGCGTCGTTAGCGAATGTCTGGAAAAGGAAGCGGGATCGGAACAGACTCGATTGACATCGAACCCTTCACTTCGATGGAGGAGTCAATACACACCACATCCGGCGGGTACCCGATTTCTGATCCGTGACCGGTTCGCCGCTGAAAAAGCTCACCTGCCAGGCCACGATGTCGTCTTTGGGATCTGGCGTACTCGTCCAATAGATTTCTGACTTGATGTTCGAAAAGGGATGACCGAGTGGAAGCGATGGATCGCGCTGTGCAGGATCGATCAGGCTCTTGAGCTCTTCCACCGAGGGCCCACGCCACCCTTTCTGTCCGCCCACGTCCTTGGCCGCACAGCGTTCATTGGAACGACTCCACACGTCATGCTCCCGATCGGGTTCCTGCTCCCAAATCAACCCCGTGTGATTGTCTTTGACGGCCGCGCCATTCATCACGAGGGTGAACCGTCCATCGCTCTGTGCAGAAAACCCAGGGACCGACCACAAGAGTGCACAGGTGAGAGCGGTGAACCAGACTTTGGCCTGCAAACATCTCCCCGTGCACATCGTCCACCTCGGTGCTAAGGCTGGGAGTCTGCCCGAGACGATGTGGCATTTCAAGAGCGTCGTCGCCCTCCGTTTCATGGAAGATCAGTGGAAGGAGAACGGAACGGGGGCGAAGGTCAGCACAAAGACGACGAGCGCGAACCATCCCACCAGCACTCTGCCTCGTCCCAGCGGGGCTTGGGGATCAACGACCGGCGGATGACCGAGGCCCCAGACACCCGCCATGAACGCCCAGATGAACCACCCAGGCCATCCGACGAATCCCAGCATGATCAACAATGGAATGACGGCAAAGGCCATCGTCCGTTGACGATTTCCCCATAAGGCGTAGGCCACGTGCCCGCCATCGAGCTGGCCTATGGGGATGAGATTCAACGACGTCACGAAGAGCCCGAACCAGGCGGCAAACGCGACCGGATGAAGCAGGACATCGGCTTGCGGCGGTAACGGACCGACAATCAGCCACGCCATCAATTTGAGGAGCAGCGGCTCACCCAACTGCAACCCGTACGTCGAGGTCCGGTCGACGACGGTCGAAAGGAACAGTCCGACGATCAGCGCCACCAGCGCGACTGCGAAACCGGCCAGGGGACCCGCCACGCCGATGTCGAACAGCGCACGTCGGTTCAGGATGGGCCCGCGCATCCGGATGATGGCGCCGAAGGTTCCGATAAAATGAGGCGGCCCAGGAATGAAGAGCGGCAATGACGCCGGCACTCGGTGGATCTTCGAGAGGATGAAATGGCCGAATTCGTGAGTCAGGAGGATGAAGAGCAACGTGCCCGCGAAGGGGATACCCTGCGGCAGCATCTCGGGGTGTTCCCACAAAAAGGCGACCGGCCCCCTGATCGTGCCGCTGTACGCTTGATAGGCGCCGGCCCACAACGTCGTGAAGACCGTCAGCGCAAACAAGAACAGCGGCAATGTCCAGCGCGAGAAGGTGGTTTCTTCTTCTGTCAGGGCCTCGGGAAGATCCGCTGACGAAAGATCTGTGGACGGTATCCGGCCGCCGTCCGTTTCACCGGAAAGCCTCTGATCGCCCATCGAGTGGTCCATTGGGCCTGCCTACAGCATGTCGCTCTATTGAGTAGTGTAAAAGGGGTTATGCTCCAGTTCTTCCTGCACCGTCGTCCCCGGACCATGCCCCGGCAGCAGCAAACAGTCGGGGGGCAAGGTCATCACGTGCCGCTGCACCGACTCGAGATGAGTATGATAGAGCTGCGCCGGATTGGAGCGGCCGATCGAGCCGGCGAACAGCGTATCGCCGACGAATGTCACGGGTCCCCATGGCATCTCTACACGATAGCAAATGCCACCGGCTGTATGGCCGGGAGTTGCAAGACACCGTATTTCCACCTTGCCCACGCGAATCGTCCCGCCGTGGTCGGGCCTCGCAAGTTGCCGTTCGGACGGTTTCCAGTGGAGCAGCCCAAGGTCCGCAGGGCCGAGATAGACGGGGACGGGCCAACGATTCAGGATCTGCTGTATGCCTTCGGCGTGGTCCGCATGGCCGTGCGTGAGACAGATACCCACCAAATGTAAGCGGCGTGCCTCGAGAATTTCTAGCATCATCTCCGCATTGTACGCCGTATCGACGAGGACCGCTTCACCAGCATCATGAATGACGTAGCCTTTGACCGCATACCCGTTGATCTCTCCCTGCACGGTTTCGATACCGGGCATCAGCGGAAGCGGGCGCGGAATCCACTTATTCAGCACAATTGCTTCCAAAGATGATAGACGGAGCCCGAGCGCAGCGGTGATCGCCAGAAGCTCTGCCCGATCGTGCAGCTGATCACCGCGTTCCAGCGCCGTGATGTCCGCGCCAGGCAGACCGGTCAGCCGGGCCAGGTCACCGACCGAGAGTTTCAATCCAGAGCGAGCCTTCTTCATGATGTCAGAAAAATCGTCTTCCAACGGCATTTGGTGCTCTTCGCTCCCTATACTTCTCGCCTTCCTCAGGCGACCTATGGGTTGATTTTACAACGGATGGCGCCGACTGATCGTCCCAACAACATGCCCGCACGCCTTCCGAGCTCCTCATGCTCCTAGGGGGTGGGGATTGATCTGGGGTGCGGGGACGGCCTGACCGGCGACAGGACCCGTTCTTTTATCCTTCAGGAGCCAACTTTATTTCTTTCACGTCTCCGAAACTCGACAGCAGCTTCGGCAGCGCTTCGCCGGATCCGACCGCTACAATCGTGAGGCGATTCGAGTGAAAATGTTTCTTGGCGGCCATGAGAACATCCTCTTTTTTCAGCGCGACCACACGCGTGCGCAACTGTTGGAGAAAATCCTTGGGCAGTCCGTCGTACTCCAATTCCACGAAGCGGCCGACGATGGCTGAAGGACTGGCGAACGAGAACACGAACGAATTCACGTATGCCTCTTTCGCCTCAGCCAGCTCTTCGTCTGTGACCAGCTCCGTCCGCATTCGCTCCATGTTGGCGACGAATCGGCTGATCACCTCCTGTGTGGAGGGAAGTTTCGTTTCTGCCCGCATGAGCCAGACGCCTTGATCATGCATCCCGACGTTCAACCGGCTGCCGACCGAATAGGCCAGGCCCCGCTTGGTGCGCACGTCGTTGAACAACCGGCTGCGGAACGAGCTGCCTCCCAAAATGTCGTTGGCGATCGCCAGCGAGACATAGTCCGGGTCATCCTCCCGAATGGTCAGATGCCCGATCCGTAGATGCGCCTGAGATGTGTCCTTATTGACGAACCGTACGATCGACGAACCGCCAGAATCGCGGGCATCGGTTATTTTCAGTTCCGGAACGTCGCCTTTCTTCCAGTCAGCGAACATCGAGCGCAACAAGGCGATCATCTCGGCTTGCTTGAAATCGCCCGTCACTCCGAGAATGATACCGTTGGGATGAACGGTTCGCCGGTGAAACGCGACGAGATCGTCACGGCTCATTCCCTTGATCGATTCCATCGTGCTTTCACGAGCGCTGGGATGCTCCGGCCCATAGAGCTGCTTGAGGAATTCCCGGCCAACAATCGATCCCGGGCTGTCCTGACGTCGCCGTATCCCTTCGATCGTTTGGAGCTTGGCCAGCTCAAGACGGGGGGCTTCGAACGCCGGCTGGCGCAAAAGCCCGGCGAAGATCTTGAGCCCGCGGTCAAGATCTTTGCTCAGAACGTCCAGCGAGGCCGTCCCGGACTGCCGTCCCATCGATATATTGATATCGATCGCAAATTGCTCGAGTTCCTCATCGATTTGCTCGGCGGTCCTGCCCCCGCCGCCCCCGGTTCGCATGACGGCACCGGTCAACGCGGCAAGCCCAACTTTATCCGCCGGCTCGAGCCACCCGCCCGTGCGCATCATCGCGGACAGGCTCACCAGCGGCAGTTCATGGTCTTCCAGCAGATAGACCACCATGCCGTTGTCGAGGACAACGCGCGCGGGTTCGGACGGCGCAAACTCGACCGGCGGGAATGTCATCGTTCGAGGGTCCTTGACCACCCGGTCTCCGGCCCACGCCATGACCGTCGCTGAGAGCAAGGCCATACCAAGCAGGGCTGCTTTCAGTCCCCGCCTTGCCCGCCATGAGGGAGCCTTCATGATCATGACCGGCCCTCCTGGCTCGACACTGCGGTCGTCAGGGCTTTTGAGCCCGTCTTCTTGACCAGCGTGGCGACTGTCCTGTTCGACTTCGTGAAGTATTGAGTGGCCACGCGCTGGATGTCGGCCGGGGTGACCGCGGCAATTTTGTCGCGGGATTTGACGAGGTAGCGCCAGTCTCCGGCCACCGTCTGATAGAGGGCCAGCTGGGACGCGAGCCCGCTGTTCGACCGCAGGGCGCGAACCATGTCGGCATCGAGATTGTTGATGATCCGTTCCAGTTCCTTGGAAGAAACTGATTCTCTCTTGAGCCGTTCAAGCTCGGCCAGGATTGCGGCCTCGACTTCCGCGGTCGTGTGCGGCGCGAGCGGAGTCGCGCTCAGCACGAACAGGTTGGCCGAGCGAACACCCGGATAGTTCGCGTCGGAATTGACCGACGCGGCCAACCGGGAATCCCGCACGAGCTTGCTGTACAAGCGCGAGGTCGGTCCGTCCGTCAACAATTCGTCGATGACATCGAACACATAGTCATCGGGATGACCGAGGCCGGGCTTGTGGAAGCCGATCGCCAACGACGGTTCGGCGTCGAATTCGACTTCGACGCGCCGCTCTCCGCGCTGAGGAGGCTCGACGGTGACAATCTGGGGCGGCGGCGGTCCGGCGGGAATCTTCCCGAAGGTATTTTCGATCAAGGTCATCACCTCCTTCGGATCGATATCGCCTACGATACCGATGGTCGCCTGGCCGGGACCGTAGTAGGTTTTGAAAAAGGCTTCGGTGGCCGCCGGCGTCAGCGAGAGAATGTCGGATTCCCATCCGATCGTTGGTACGCCGTAGTGATGAGCGCGAAACGCCGCGGAGGTGAACGTTTCATAGAGCGAACCGGTGGGGCTGTCGTCGTTCCGCAACCGACGTTCCTCCATCACGACGCCGCGTTCCTTGTAAAACTCGCGGAGGACAGGACTGGCCATGCGGTCGGATTCGATCGCCGCCCAGAGCGGCAACCGGTTGGAAGGCAAGCTGATCACATACCGGGTCAGGTCCTTTCCGGTCGAGGCATTGAGACCGACGCCGCCATGGCGCTGATAGAGGAGGGCCACTTCGTTGCCTGCGACATATTGAGCGGCCTGGTCTTGAAGTTCCTTGAACCGCTTCTGCAGCCCTTCGAGGGCGGCTTGTTCAGCCGGCTCGGCCGGCATGTCCGCGCCCCGCCGCGACATGTCGCGCTGCCGTTGCTCGAGCTCGGTTCCGACCCGATGCAGCTCGTCCAAAATCGGCTTTTCTTTCTCGTAATCCTTTGTCCCGACGGTGCTGGTTCCCTTGAATGCCATGTGCTCGTAGAGATGCGCCAGGCCGGTTTGGCCCACCTGTTCGTTCACTCCCCCCACCCCGAAGGTCATGTTGATCGAGACGACGGGAGCCTGATGCCGCTCCACCATTAAGATGGTCATGCCGTTCGCCAGCGTATGCTCGATCACGCGTTCCGCGAGACCGGACGGCGCCGCGGCACTCAGGCCGAGGGTGAGGCCGAAGCTGACGAGCACAGCGCTGACCGACGCCACCACCCGATGGGCAGGAAACGTCTTGTGGCCCTGTGTCCGCTGTCTTGCTGTGGAATTCATTCAAAAATCTCCATCAATTCTTCCGGTCGTTCAATAAACCAATCCGGCTGGCATGCAGCCATCTTTTCCCGATTGCCCATGCCATAACCGACGGCGCACACGCGGATGCCGGCGTTGTGGCCGCCATTGATATCGTTGGTGCTGTCACCGACCAACACCGTCCGGTCTTTTGAGACGTTCAGACGTTCCATGATGTGCAGCAACATGCCGGGTTCGGGCTTCAGGCCGAATCCATTGTCACCCCCGACGACGACCTCAAAGTACTGAGGACCTAGTCCTCGCAGAATGACGTTCGTATATTCGATCGATTTGTTCGTCGCGACGGCCTTCCGCTTGTCCGCAAAATGGCCGAGCGTTTTCTCCACACCGGGATAGAAGACGGTCCGATCCAGACAATGGGCGAGGTAGTGCCGGCGAAAGACGCTGAGCGCATCTTCGAAACTCACCCGGTTGTGTTCTCCGACCGCCAGCCGAAGCAGCTTCTTGACCCCATCGCCGACAAAGCCGAAAATTTCCTCCACCGGCCGCTGCGGCACTCCCAGCTCTTCCAGCGCAAGATTGACCGATGCGGCGATATCCCATTTCGATTCGATCAGGGTGCCGTCCAAATCGAAAATCAACAATTCCAACGCCGTCTTTCCCATTCCGTCCTCTATTTGACCTTCCGCAGCTCGCTCTGCAGCGTCGCGAGGCTCTCACGTTTGGCTGGCTCGGTTTCCTTCACCCAGGCTTCCTTCACGTAGTTGATCATGCGCTTCTGGCCGACATGGGGAGGCAACATGGGCTCGATGATGCGCCAGCGATTCTTGACCGATTTGACGCGGACACGGATCTCTTCAACGGAGGTCTCAGGAAGAAACCCTGCGGTTTCCAGATATACGGACCCGATCACCTGGAAGGTGACGGGAATGACCACTTCCAACCGATTGACCACTTCCCAGTCCCGATGATGCTCGGCGACCGAAAATTCCCGAATGACGACGACCTTTCCCCATATCGGCTCGGTGTCCCAGTTCCGAAAGGGCGCCAGCGCCTCAAAGGACATCGAATCGAGCTTAGCGCCCTTTTGATCGAGCTCAAAATATTTCTTCACTATCTCAGCCGGAGAGTGGCTGAGTCCGCCCGTTTGGGCCCACGCTGCACCTCCATCCATGCCCACCAACAGCGCCAGCAGGCTCATGGTCGCAAGGACCGGCGACACAGCGATCATCATGGACCTGCACGACAGCATGATGCTCATCGGTCGGGGTAGAGACGGTTCTTCACAGAGCGTGCGGGGTAACACCATCGTGGCACGGCATGTCATTCTACCAAAGGCGTTCCGCGAAAGCATATCGAATCAAGGGCGTCGTCGGTCATCGTTGACCTGTTCTGAGATCGCATGTTACCGTTTTCGCCGCTCCCCGCCGGAAACCGGCCGACGCCTCGTGTGTCGCCAATATGTGGATGGACCTATCACGTCGTGGGGTGAACTGGCTGCCCGTTCTGTCGACGTGCTGCATTCTCTGGGCTGTCACCTGCCCTGCGGCTCCTTCGGAAAGTCGGGCACATGCCGTCGAATTGGCGGCGGCAGAGACCGAGGCTTCTGCGCCGAAACTGCCGGAACGGCAGGCCTCCGGGGCGCGGACGGCGATTGAACGTACGGCCCCGGCAAAGGCCTATGCATTGCTGGAGGCGCTCCGGCAGCGAAATGGAGAACCGCTGGCCGGGTATGTCGGCGGTAAGGCCTTTCAGAATCGGGAACGGCGGCTGCCGCTCGGCCGCTATAAAGAATACGACGTCAACCGAAAAATTCCCGGCCGCTCGCGCGATGCGGAACGGCTTGTCATCGAGCAAGATACCGGCAAGGCCTATTACACGGATGACCATTACCGTACGTTCTTTCCGTTGAATTGACCTGCCATGGCCATTCACGACGCACAACTGTCCCTCTCGACTCATCTTCAATCGATCAAACCTCCGTGGAGCGCTTTACTCCTCCTCAAGGCTGGACAGCGCGCCGAGTCAACCGTCACGGTCCCCGCCGGGTTTCTCTGTAAAGTCGTGCGTGGCGGAAAGTGCCGAAGCGACAAGGCGCTTTTCGCCGAACTGGCCGAAACCTTGGAGTTCCCGGACTACTTCGGTCACAACTGGGATGCACTCGAAGAATGTTTGGCGGATCTAGAGTGGTTACCGGCGAAAGGTTACGTGCTGCTCTTCACGGACGCAGAACTGATCCTCCCTGACGATGAAGAGGAATTCGCGACGTTTCTGGAAGTGCTGAATGACGCGGGTGAGGCCTGGGCGACCGGACAGGCTGCCAAGCGAGCCACACCCTTTCATAGTGTCCTGGCAGTATCCGAGCGCAACAAATCCAAACGTACGCACTGGGGATTGCCGCGAGTGGCCGCCTCCGCTCCCCGACCATCCCGCAGGAAACGAAGTCTTTAGGGTGGAGTTGAAAGCAGGCGAGCGCTGGTTACGAGCGAATTTTCTTGGTGAAATTGAGCAGGCCGGTCCACCGAAATAGCGCAAACGTTGAGGCGGCTCCAAGAAAGCTCGTCGTGCGTCTGGCCTGAATGGAGGCGTGCCAATGTTGACGGATCTGATCGCGATGCAGGACACAAATTCCATGGGTTTCCCGCGCATCGTCTAACGGCGCTTTTTCGCCGACGAATTCGGCTCTTCCCTCTTTCCTGCACCAGGAACATACGACCTTCATTCTTGTTCCTCGGACTGTGGATAACCAACCGCCATCATTAACCCCGGTGTCATCATACGCAAGTGTCAGGCCGCATCCGGTCATCGATAGGCCGTGCATGAAGTCCTGATAAAACGAAGGTTCGTTTTGCTCTGAGCCCTCGGAACTGTATCAATTCAGAGAACCAGCGTATCCATTTATACACTTTTTGACCCCACGTGAGGCAATTCGCGGCAAAATTCAGAGCGGAGTCTCTTTCTTGACCCCCTCAATTTCCGCATGATAGGGTGCCCCGCCGTTATGAAAATCACCCGATCTATCAAGCTCTTCGAAGAAGCCCAGCAACTCATCCCTGGAGGGGTCAACAGCCCGGTCCGCGCATTCCGATCGGTCGGTGGCCACCCCCGGTTTATTCATCGGGCCAAGGGCTCGAAACTTTACGACCTGGATGGGAACACCTACATTGATTATGTGCTCTCCTGGGGACCGATGATTCTCGGTCATGCTTCGCCCCCCGTGATCGGTGCGATCAAGAAGGCTGCCGGACGGGGCACCAGTTACGGCGCCCCCACGGAACTTGAAGTGGAATTGGCTCGCCACATCCGGACGGCAGTGCCATCCATGGAAAAGATCCGTCTGGTTAGCTCAGGGACGGAAGCCGTGATGAGCGCCATCAGGGTCGCGCGCGGCTTTACCAAACGGGACGGCATTCTGAAATTCGAAGGCTGCTACCACGGCCACAGCGACTACCTACTGGCGAAAGCCGGATCAGGGATGATGACACTCGGGATCCCCGATTCACTCGGCGTGCCGGCCGACTTTGCGAAACATACCTTCACCGCTCCTTACAATGACATCCGCACCGTTCAACGGCTCATGCGGGAACGGGGAAAACACATCGCCTGCATTATCGTGGAACCGATCGCCGGCAATATGGGAGTGGTGCCTCCCGCGCACGATTTTCTCCCAGCCCTTCGCCAATTAACCCTCGAAAACGACAGCCTGCTCATCTTCGACGAAGTCATTTCCGGCTTTCGCGTCGATTACGGCGGAGCGCAGGCCCTGTACGGCATCACGCCCGATCTGACCGTCTTGGGGAAGATTATCGGTGGAGGATTGCCGGTCGGCGCGTACGGCGGGCGCACAGAGATTATGGATCTGATCGCTCCCACAGGGCCGGTGTACCAAGCCGGAACGTTGTCGGGCAATCCGCTGGCCGTGACAGCAGGTTTGGCCACGCTCAAGCAATTGCGCGCAAAACAGCTGTACAAAAATCTCGAGGAGCGCTCAGCGGCACTCGCTGAGGGAATCGGAAAGGAAGCACAACGGGCGGGCATCCCGATCATCCAACACAGGGTCGGCTCGATGTTGACGGCCTTCTTTGCGTCCGATCCCGTCGTCGATTGGAATAGCGCGAAGCGTTCGGACACGAAACGCTACGGTCAGTTCTTCCACCAGATGCTGGACCAGGGCATCTATCTGGCCCCTTCGCAGTTCGAAGCAGCATTTCTCTCGACCGCTCACACGTCGGCCGACGTCGAACGGACCATCCGCGCCGCCCGCGTAGCCTTCAAATCACTTTAAGACTGTCGGCCGCTGTATCGAGAAGGATATTGGTTGGATCAGATGGGATACGCCAAAACCAAACAGGATGCTCAAAACGGTTTTTCTGCAAGGCCGCAACGAACGAAAGTCTGAGGCGTACGTTTTACCAGTACGCCGAGGACTTGAGTGACGTGAGAACGCTGCAGAAAATCGTTTTCAGCATCCTGCTCACTCGTCGTCCTCGTCGTCTGCTTCCAGGGCCTCCTGTCTTTTTTGCTCCTCCATCGCGTTGTGCAAGAGCATGCGGATAAACATTGAATACAGCGAGCCTTTTTCCAGTGTTCCGCCTGGAGGTATCGCAATCTTTCCTTCCTTGATCATCTTGTCCATCCAGACCTTCTGATCAGGTGCGATCAGGATCGGGATCTCGACTAAGCCGACCCGGCCAAACATTTCCATGGTGACACCCCTCCGTGGATCAAAAGAATGGCTATTCCAGCATGCGGTTTTCTCGAATGTCAACTTGCGAGCAATCAGAGATGGCACGAACCCTGCGTGAGCGGCGAGCCCGGGAGGTCTGTCGTGCGTCTTGTCATCCTCATGCTGCTTGCAACGATTCCGCTCGCTTCGGGTATCGCCTACGCACAGCCATCCAGCATTCCGCCTTCTTCTCTTCCAGTGACCCCGCTCTCGCCTTCCTTAGACGATCCGACTGAAGTTGGGTCGTGCGACCTCTGTCGGCCGTGTGAAGGACGGCGCGGAAGCGATCTTGAACGTCATCGCCGCCACCGTGATCCGGACCTGCACCGTCACAAAAAGATAGCGGGCATGAGCAAGTCCCTGAAGCGGAGCTTCAAGAGCCAATTGCCCCATCATAAGCTGGAGAACCATCAAGAAGGAGTGGAGCGATACACCGGTGGGAAATGAACTGGATTACTTTTTGTTCCTGTCGCGAGGACTCTCCGCAAAGAGCAGCCAGGCCAGCACGGCAAATCCGATGACGACGCCGATGATGGCCAACCAGGTTCCGAGTTTGTCCATGACCTACGGCCTTCCCTTTGTGCCGGACTGTAGCGCGGCGATCGTGTGTTTGTCGAGGCGCTTGACCTTGCCGTTGCCGTCAGTCACCGCAAGCCGTGCCGCTCCTTCCGCGACGACGCGGCGACTCTCCCGGTCGACCACGACATGGGAAAAAGTAATGGCCGCCGCGTTCATCTCCGCGACGGTGGTCTCAATTTCCAAGGTGTCGCCGTAGCGCGCCGGAGTTCGATAATCCACCTCGGCGTGCACAACCACGAACACTCTGCCGGCCTTCATTAATTCCGCCACCGAGAGCCCCCGATCTTCAAGATACTGTGTTCTTGCCCGCTCAAAGTACTTGAGGTAGTTGGCGTAATACACGACGCCGCCACAATCCGTATCTTCATAATAAATTCTGATGTCCACCTTCGATCCCCCACTCAACATGAGCGAACGCTATGGCGAACCACATTCTGCATGAACTGGCTCTGACAAATAGGCTGCCAGCAGGTGTCCTAGGTTGGCATGACCTGCCGCGTTCAAGTGACTATCGATGAGGTAGTAGTCTTCAACGCCAAGTTTCAGATCGACAAATTCTATGTGGCTCATGGTCTTGTCCTTGCCACACGGGAAGTCCTCAAAGCCTGGTTCGTCCACGGAGAAGACGACGACTCTTTTCCTCTCTATGAGCGGAGCGAATCGTTTCAAGACCGGCATCAGGTCTTGGTAGTGGGACGCAAACTGATTTCGCTTCGCCGCTGGAATGAGGAGATCTCTGAGATTCCGAATGGGCTTTTCAATGGCAAAGGAGACGGCGCGATGGACCGATTCAAGCATGCTGTGATCACTCGAGCTTCGCTCTCTATTGAGCGTTTCCTGGAACAGCGCCTTGGCTTGAAGGAATTTGTCCTCTTGATCTACGGCCGCATTCTCCATGAGATCATTTGCAGCATATTGAACGAAAATCGTATCGACTTTGTCGATCAACCCTGATTGTTGCAAACGAAGCAGCTCTCTCACGGTTCCATAGCTTGAGACCGCGAGGTTATACACAGGTCTTTTCAATTCCTCTTGAAGAACATTGGCGAATGTTTCGCGGTCATTGACGCCCCATCCCATGGCATAGGAATCCCCCAAGACCGCGATGCCGATCTCAGAATGCTGTTTGGGCATGCTATTTCTGACACGGCCCTCGTGGTCAAAGTGCAACGTTGTGTCAAATTCGGCGTTCGTAAAGTGACAACTCCCCAGGCGTGGGATGTAAATTAATCGATCGTCTGCCCTAATGCAGTCCTTCTGCATTTGCCAGATTTTTCTATACCCACGATCGTTGTAGAAATCCATTTGGAAATCTCGCAGTAATTTTGGCCGCAGCACAATGCCCTTAGTGAGCAACAGAGAACTGACAACATAGACACCCGGAAATACTGAGAGATAGAGGATGCCTGCAATCAGGACATACCCGCATCCCGTGATGATGAGAGACCTTGTCCTGCTCATAAGCTCAGTGACGATGCGTGGCGCGAGAGCATGGGAGCGCTTGCGAGGACCCAGGCACTACAAGGTGAGAACTGGAAATTTTGGCAACGAGCCGTCTTGAACACCCGTCAGTTTGACGACCACCTCATATAATTGCTGCACCCGCTCGCTCTTGACCGTGTCAAACCCATGACCGAGCACGGCATGGTTGGCCGCATTGAGTAACGGCTTCATCGACGGCCACTCCTTGAAATACGTGCGGCCCAGCGGATCATCCAGTGCGGCCAACACACGGAATTGCGCCTGCACGGGCAGCACATATTTGCCATCGATGTCTTCGAGGTAGCAGGTGCGACAGGTCTCTTGAAGCACGTCCGGCAGTTGATCCGGCTGAACGTCCCATGTCTTGATGTGGTATTGCTTGAAGAGACGGTATTGGGCGAAGCCTTCCAGTGCCCGCACCAACGCCCCCATGGCCGCTTCCGTATCATGCGCGACGCGAAGCCGTCGGCCTGCATGCGCCAGCAACTCAAAGGGGAGCAGTTCCTTGACGTCGGCTGGATCCAGAACGAGTTTTTCCAAGAAACCGGCATTGGATTTAATTGCCGGAATGCCTGCCTTCAGTCCCGGGGGCCCTCCGAACAATGACGCCATTTCAATCGCCTTGACGGCGCCTTTCAGCTTTTCCCACGCCTGACGATAGTGAAAGCGCTCCCACAGGTCATATCCCTCGGCAAGATCCGCCAAGGCGCGATAAAGCGGCTTCTGCCCGCCGCTCACGCGACTTTCAATTTGACGGAAGACGGTTGCCGCGGCCACAAATGCGCCGCGGTTGAAGAGCTCGCAGCCTTGCCGCCTCACGGTTTCGGCGCCTTCATCCCAGGGATTGATCGATACCCAAAGACGTTCTCCCCCTTCGAGTGTCACCGCATCGCCTTCACGTCCCTCCTTGGGCTCGATCAGGGACACGATGCGGGACGTGAACGGCGTCGCGGCAAGGACGAGGGCGCCGGCCATGGCTGCAGTCGCGCCGGTCACATCCACGACCAATGCTCCTGGATCGACTTCCCACGTGCGAAGCATGGCAGGAAGTGACCGCGCGATTGTCTGGTAACAGCCAGGAAAGTGTTCAGGATCCGAGAGCAGCACCCAATCCCAGCGGCGCGGCATTTGGCTGATGTGGGGTTGGACGTCTGTTTCCACGAGCGCCTTCGCCGACTCTGGCAGGACGAAACACAGGGATTCCGGACGGAGCCGATTGATCGCATACACGGCTGGCGCCATCTTTCCAGTGAGCGCGACGACCAAGGCTGCGACGGGCTGATCTTGGGCCATTTCGCGCGGACTATACCATGAGGCTGGCGCAAAAGCCCGGGGGCATTGACCATTCGGAACGCCTCCTTCTGCTTGACGGTCATGGTCAAGGCGCTTAGACTTCCGTAACATTTCGTCGCCCCTACCGCACCGCGCCTGATTTTCAGAGGTTTCCAACATGGTCTGGTGGTATTGGATGGTTCTGGGTCTGGCACTGCTGGGCGCTGAAATGACGACGCCCGGCGGATTCTACATTCTCTTTTTTGGCTTATCTGCGCTGCTCGTAGGTACCTTGGCGGGGCTCGAGGTCGTCAGCGTGGATTGGTTGCAGTGGCTGCTCTTTTCTGTGATCGCCGTCGGCTCGCTGCTCGTCTTCCGCGGTCCGTTGCTGGCACGAATGAATGACGGCCGAGATGCACATGCGCAGGTGGACTCGATGGTCGGCGAGGTGGTGATTCCTCTGGAAGCCCTGCCGGCCGGCGCGACCGGAAGAGCGGAACTGCGTGGGAGCACCTGGACAGCGAAAAATGTGGGTCCAACCGACTTTCGCAAGGGACAGCGAGGGAAAGTGACCAAAGTCGACGGGCTGACCCTCTGGATTACCACCGAATAGTCGCGCGCTCGACGGTGGGCGATGGGCCGCATCGTAGGCTGTCACGGCGACCCCTCGCACGCGTGTCACGGGCTACAGGTCAATGACGATGGAGGAGGTAAGCATGTCGGCTGGTACCTTGGTCGTCCTCTTTCTCGCGCTCCTGGTCCTCTATATCATCGCCAAAACCGCCGTCGTCGTGCCGCAACAGAGTGCGTACGTCGTGGAACGTCTCGGCAAGTATTCAGATACGTTGAATGCGGGTTTTCATATCCTCCTCCCGTTCGTCGATACCATCCGGTATCGACATTCACTGAAGGAAACCGCCATCGACATCCCGGAGCAAGTCTGCATCACCCGTGACAACGTTCAGGTGGCCGTCGACGGCATTTTGTATCTCAAGGTACTCAATCCGGAGCGTGCCTCCTATGGGATCAGCGACTTTCATTTCGCACTCTCGCAGCTCGCGCAGACGACGTTGCGCAGCGAGATTGGGAAAATCGAACTGGACCGCACGTTCGAAGAACGTACCAACATCAACATCCAAGTCGTGAACGAATTGGACAAAGCCTCTGAATCCTGGGGCGTGAAAGTTCTGCGCTACGAAATCAAGAACATTACCCCGCCGAAGGGCGTCCTCGACGCGATGGAGAAACAGATGCGAGCGGAACGTGAAAAACGAGCGTTGATCTTGACCTCAGAAGGCGAACGCGACGCCGCGATCAATCAAGCCGAGGGTGAAAAGCAGCAGGTCATCAAAGCCTCAGAGGCAAAAAAACAGCAACAGATTAATGAGGCGGACGGTGCGGCTGCCGCGATCCTTGCCATCGCCCAGGCCACAGCCGAAGGATTGCGCAAGGTCGCCGAGACCATTCAAGTCCCCGGAGGCCAGGAGGCGGTTCAACTGCGGGTCGCCGAACAGTACATCACCAAATTCGGTGAGCTGGCCAAGACCAACAACACGCTCATTCTGCCGGCCAGTGTCTCTGACGTCGGATCGATGATCGCCGTGGCCATGAACGCCATTAGACAGACAACTCCAGCTGCTCCGGCCAAATCCTGACACGATGCTGGACACTGGCGGCGTTTGACAGCATGGGGGCCCTCGCCTAGAATTACCTTCCATGCGCGACTTTGTCCTTCAAGCGTTCAATGACAGCGCGACGGTCAAGCAGCAGTTCGTCCGCGAGCATGCCGACCAAATTGTCGAAGTGGCCAAGCTCATTGTCAGGACGTTCCGCGAAGGTCATAAAGTCCTGCTGTTCGGCAACGGAGGCAGCGCCACGGACGCCGCGCATGTCGCCGCGGAATTCGTCGGCCGCTATAAGCGGGAACGCGCTCCCCTGCCTGCGATCGCTCTGGCAACCGATATCGCGGCAATCACGTGCATCGCCAACGACTACGGCTTCGACGAGCTCTTCGCCCGACAGGTGCGCGCCCATGGCCAAAAAGGTGACCTTGCCATTGCGATCAGCACCAGCGGGAATTCTCCAAACGTCCTGAAAGGCGTGGAAGCAGCCAAGGCCTGCGGGCTCACGACAGTCGCCTGGACCGGCGGTACCGGCGGCAAATTGGCTGCATTGGTCGACTTCGCCTTTGTCGTGCCCTCGAACGTCACGGCGCGGATTCAGGAGAGCCATATTACGCTTGGGCACGTGCTCTGCGAATTGACAGAGGAAGAGCTCCTTGGCAAAGCTTCCTGACCGGACCGCCCACTCCAATCGCACGCCTCGTTTGATTCCTCCGATCAATGTTTCCGACTTAAAGACGTATCCACTCAAGAAGCGGCACAGCAAGGTGCGGGTATCGGATTTTGCGAGACCCTGGCGTCGTGGAGGCAGCTTCAGTCTGTTCTATCGTGCCCTTCCCGACATTCTCGCCGTCAAAACGCTGCGTGCCGTGGCCAACGCGATCGCGCAGGCCCATCGCAAGGGCCGGCCGGTAATTGTCGGCATCGGAGCCCATGTGATCAAGGTGGGGCTCGCGCCGATTCTCGTCGGTTGGATGGAGGAGGGCCTCATCACCGCGGTCGCCATGAACGGTGCAGGCATCATCCACGACTTCGAACTGGCCTTCATGGGCCATACCTCAGAGGAAGTCGACGACGAGATTGACGAGGGACGATTCGGCATGGCGGAGGAAACCGGCCGCATTCTCAATGAAGCGATTGCGGAAGGCCATCGAAACAGGCAAGGGTTGGGCGAAGCCGTGGGCCGCTACATCCACCGATCGAAGAAACGATTTCCTAACTGTGACACGAGCATACTGGCCACCGGCGCCAAACTCGGCATTCCCATCACGGTCCATGTCGCCGTCGGCACGGACATCATCCACATGCATCCGTCGGCCGATGGAGCGGCGATCGGCGCGACCTCGCTGTTGGATTTTCGGCGCCTGGCGGCGGTCGTCGCCCGGATGGAAGGCGGCGTGTACCTGAACATCGGGTCAGCGGTCGTCTTGCCCGAAGTGTTTCTCAAGACGGTGTCCCTCGGACGCAATCTGGGTCATCCATTATCCCGTATCACCACCGTCAACATGGATTTCCTTGCTCATTATCGCCCGCTCACCAATGTCGTCCGCCGACCGACGCAGAAAGGAGGCAAGGGGTATTCCCTCATCGGCCATCATGAAATCATGCTCCCCTTGCTTGTGGCCGCCGTCGCAGAAGAGTTGGGTCCCCGCCGCGCATGACCGCGCTCCGTCACCCACCCTTAAGCGCATTGCAACTTATCGACATGTGGCACGATCTCAATAGCCGGTACTTCGACGGTACGCTTCCTCCGATCGCGCTGGTCTGGAGCACACGGCTGACCTCGTCCGTGGGGATGTTCGTGAGCGGGGCCGGACCCCGTTCGTCGTGGGGCGACAACGCGACGCCCAAATCTCCGAAACGAGAAATCCGCTTGTCGGTTCCGCTGCTGACCCCCCTGTTGGCGCGTACGCCGTTTGGGACAAACGAACTCGTCAGCACAGTGGCGCATGAAATGATCCACCAGTGGCAATACGACATCCTCAAGCGGCGTCCGAATCATGGACCGGATTTCCTCCGCAAGATGCGGGAGATGAACCGCGACGGCGCCCTCGCCATTACGGTCTATCACGCGTTGAAGCAGGAAGTGCAGGCACTCTCTCGGTTTGCGTGGCGTTGTGGGCGATGCGGGCGCATTTATCGACGCCAGCGGCGGACGATCCACCCTCCCCGCCATCATTGCGGGAGCTGCCGAGGAGCTCTTCACGAAGTCTCGTCTGCCGATCTTGCACGGCCGGCGCCATCAGCAACACGCGCGATCAGGCCTTGCCGCCCCTCCGAGTTGCCCGGACAGCTGGAACTGGATTTTTCCTCCGCAACGCTTTAGGCTTCGCTCACTCCACCTCTGCCGACAAGTCCGGTGCCCCATGCCCCGATGGCCGCGTCAGGTCCTGTTTGGTGACATCGACGCGATGTTCGCGTCCGCCGCTGTCGTCAAAGACCCGAGTCTCGCAGGCCAACCGATCGCCGTAGGCGGGCCGCCACCGCGAGGCATCATCGCCGCGGCCAGCTATGCGGTCCGGGAATTCGGCGTTCGCTCGGCGATGCCGACAGCCGAGGCGTTGCGCCTGTGCCCTCAGCTCAGGTTGATTCCTCCGGACCGTCCGCTCTACCGCCGCCTTCACGATGACATGCGAGCTGTCACCGGCCGGCTGTTTCCCGCGACCGAATGGAGCAGCATCGACGAGTTCTACGTCGATACCACAGACTTACAAACGCGCTACCCGGATCCTGCCGTCCTGGCGCGGCTCGTGAAGCAGTCGATCAGGGATGCCACCGGCCTCACATGCACGGTCGCTGTGGCCACCGGCAAAACGGTCGCGAAGATCGCCGCTGATGCGTCCAAGCCAGATGGCCTTGCCGTCGTTGAGCCCCAGCTGGAAGCGGCCTTCCTCTTTCCTCAGCCCCTGCGGGCGCTGCCGGGCATCGGGCCGAAAACCGCGGCGAGGCTCGAGCCGTTTGGCATCAGAACGATCGGCGGCCTCTTGGATCCGCAATGGGACCGGATGCTCGTGCGGCTCTTCGGCGCCCGTCTCCCATGGATTCGAGCGCTCGCGCAGGGACAGGACCATGAGCCGGTCGTCGCCGACCGGGAATCGAAAAGCGCAAGCCACGAGACCACGTTCGAACACGACACTGCAGACCGGGCGTTTCTGGAAGAGCTCCTGCGCGGATTCTTGCGAGCCCTGGCGCGCGACCTCCGCCAGGAAGACCTGGCCGCTGGAGGGTGCACGGTGAAGCTCAAGGATGCCCGCTTTGCCATTACGACCAGACAGCGGCGGTTTGCCCATCCGCTCAATTACGATCCCGAGATGTGGCCGACGGTGCAGCAGGCGTTGCATGAGGTGATGAAGCCGCACACTGCGTATCGTCTGGCCGGCCTCGCGCTCTCTCCGCTCGTCCCGGCGCCGCCGGGTCTCTACGATCAGCGCCGGAGCAAGGCGGTGCAGGCGATGGATGCGATCATCGCCAGACACGGCGCCGTCATCGGCCTCGGCGGAGTGGCCGATGAGGACCATGAATAGCTCACCACGCTCTCCAATCCGCCGTCACGAGCGGCGTTGTCTTTCTATCTGACCACGCAGTCGGTATGATGGGAGTATGTCGAAAGTCGTCACCGCGGCGCAGTTGATTCCCCTGCTCGAGCAGGCGCGCCGAGACAAGCAGCGCATCGTCTTCACCAACGGCTGTTTCGACCTCATGCACATCGGCCACACGCGGTATCTTCAGGCGGCCAAGGCGCTGGGCGATATTCTCGTCGTCGGGGTCAACAGCGATGCCTCCGCCAAGAGCTTGAACAAGGCGCCCGATCGGCCCATCGTGGGAGAAGCCCACCGCGCGGAAGTGCTTGCCGCGCTGGCCAGCGTCGACTACGTCGTCATCTTTCCCGAGCCGGACCCGCTCAATCTGATCACGGCGCTGCAACCAGACGTGTTGGTCAAAGGGGGCGATTGGCCGATCGATCGCATCATCGGACGCGATGTGGTGGAGCGCCGAGGAGGGACGGTCAAGACGATTCCCCTCGTGCCCGGCATGTCGACGACTGCCCTGATTCAACGGATCCGGTCTCACGCCCCCTAACAACCGTGTCACCTGGTTCTCCATCGGTAATGATTCCCTGTTGCACACCTGTTGCCGAAGCGCTCAAGCAGAACGGTGCCCGGCCCTGTCTCACGGGGTTGCACGGTTCGACCGTGGGATTCGCCCTGACTCAGCTGATGCATCCGCGATCCGGACAGCTGGGCTCGCGACCCTGGCTGATCGTGGCCAACAGCGATGAGGCCGCGTCGCGGCTCTTCGACGACCTTCGGTTTTATCACGAGCTCTCAAGTTTGCCCGAAACGTCTCTGGCCCTGTTCCCGCGCTGGGAAACGCTCCCCTACGAAGCCACCGCCCCCCACGTCGGCCTCATCGCCCGGCGCATGAATGCCCTCCATCAGATCCGAACGCTTCCCGCAGCCAAGGTCGTGACCTCGATCGACGCGCTCATGCAGCGGCTCATGCCTGTCGATACGTTCGTGCGCACCGTACTGACATTCAAGGTCGGCGCTGCGATGGAGCGTGAAGCCTTAACAGCTGGGCTCCTTCGGTTGGGATACCGGCGTGTGTCCGTCGTCGAAATTCCCGGCGAATTCAGCATCCGCGGCGGGATCATCGATATTTTTTCGACTGCCTATCCGGAGCCGCTGCGCGTGGAATTCCTCGGTGAGACGGTCGAATCACTTCGTCTCTTCGATCCGGCCACCCAAAAGTCCACCGCGAAAATGGACCGCGCAATCGTGCTGCCGGCCCGAGAATATTTGAGGGCCGGAACCGGCCCCGATGCCCTGGCGCCAATCCCGGCGGACGCCGAATGGCGCGCGCCGGACCTCTATGGCGAGATGCAGACGCTCTTCGAGTATTTTACGGCCGAGCCGCTGCTCGCGTGGAATCAACCGGCCGCCTTGAAACTCTCTTGCGGTACTGTGTGGGAACGCATCGATGACGGCTATTTGCGGCACAGCGACAAGGATGAGACGGCTCCCTATCCGTCTCCCGAACGGCTGTTTCTCACCTGGCAAGGCATCACGGATCGCACGTCGGACTGGACGCAACTGGCACTCGAGCCGTTGGCGGAAACCGATGAGTCCTGGCATCCCGTGCACGCCTTCCCGGCTCAGGTGCCGGCCAGTGCCGGGTTAGGCACGCGCGGCACGCCGTTCAGCCAGACCCTCTCGATCCTGGAACGTCTACGAGACGGCTGCAGGGTCCTGCTCGTCGCGAGAAGCCGCGGTCAAGTGGATCGGCTGCTCGCCCTGTTGCGCGAGCACGATGCGCCGGCGATCGAATGGTCGGCCTCCGGCTGGTCCGCATCCACCCAGACTCGGGCTCCCTTTTTTGTACGGCACGGCGACCTCTCAGCGGGATTTCTTTCTTCGGAGTTGCGGCTGGCGGCCCTGACGGAGGAAGAGCTCTTCGCCAAAGGTGCTCGTCACAAACCACAGACCAAGAGCAAGGCGGCCACCTTCCTATCGTCACTGGAAGACCTCAACATTGGCGACTACGTCGTGCACGTCCAGCACGGCATCGCCAAGTATCGCGGGCTCAAGCGTCTTTCGGTTCAGGACTTCGACAGCGATTACCTGATTTTGGAATTTTACGGCGGCGACACGCTCTACGTGCCGCTGGACCGACTCAACCAGATTCAACGGTACAGCGGCGCCGAGAGTCACGTACCCCGGCTGGACCGGCTGGGTGGAACGAGCTGGGCCAGGACGACGGCGCGGGTGAAGAAGGACATCGAAGAAATGGCGCAGGAATTGGTCGACCTCTACGCCAACCGCGAGCTCGCCAAGCGGCACTCCTATGGATACGACAGTACGCTGTATCACGAGTTCGAAGCCGCTTTTGAATATGAGGAAACGGGCGATCAGCTGAAAGCCATCGACGACATCACCCACGACATGGCGTCGAGCAAGCCGATGGACCGGCTGGTCTGCGGCGACGTGGGGTACGGCAAGACCGAGGTCGCCATGCGGGCGGCGTTCAAAGCCGTGGAGGACAACCGCCAGGTGGCGGTGCTGGTTCCGACGACGCTGCTGGCGCACCAGCACTACGACAATTTCGCCGAGCGCTTTGCCCCATTTCCAACGCGGGTGGCGCTGTTGTCCCGGTTCCAATCGCCGAAGGAAGCCAAGGCGATTGTGAAGGACATCGCGGCGGGCTCCGTCGACGTCGTCATCGGCACCCATCGCCTGCTGCAGCAAGACGTGCAGTTCCGCAATCTCGGCCTGGTCATCATCGACGAAGAACAGTGGTTCGGCGTCAAGCACAAGGAGCGCCTCAAGGAACTGCGCACCCAGGTGGACGTCCTGACTCTGACCGCAACGCCGATTCCGCGGACGCTGCAAATGGCCATGGCCAGCGTGCGAGACCTGTCGATCATCGACACGCCGCCGGCAGGCCGGTTGTCCATCCGCACCCAAGTCGTTCGGTCGAGCGACAAGCTCATTCGGGAAGCCATTCTCCGCGAGCTCGGTCGCGGCGGCCAGGTGTACTTTGTCCATAACCGGGTGGAGACCATGGAACGCACCGGCGCTTGGCTCCAACAAATCGTACCCGAAGCGCGGATCGTCATGGCGCATGGGCAGATGAATGCCAAACCGCTCGAAGCGGTCATGCTCAAGTTTTTCCACCGCGAGGCGGACGTGCTGGTCGCTTCGGCCATCATTCAATCGGGCATCGACGTACCCAGCGCCAACACCATCATCGTCAACAGGGCCGATACGTTCGGCCTGGCGCAGCTCTATCAATTGCGTGGACGCGTCGGACGCAGCGGCGACCAGGCGTATGCCTACTTCCTCGTGCCGGACGAAGGCCGACTGACCGACGACGCGCAAAAGCGCCTCACAGCCATTCAGCAGTTCACCGAGCTGGGCTCCGGCTTCCGGATTGCGGCGGCCGATTTGGAAATCCGCGGTGCCGGCAATTTGCTCGGGAAGCAGCAATCAGGACATATCGCCGCGATCGGGTTAGATCTCTATATGCAAATGGTCGAACAGGCCGTGCAGCGCCTCAAGGGGCAGGTCGTGGAGGAAGAGCCCGATCCCACCCTGCGGCTGAACGTGTCGGCGTTTATTCCGGAGGACTATGTCGCCGATCCGCATCAGCGCCTCTCGTTGTACAAGCGGCTCTCCTCTTCGACGCAGGTCGGTGACTTGGCCCTTCTCCACGGCGAGATTCAAGACCGGTTTGGACCGCCGCCCGAGCCGGTCGAGCGGTTGCTCGAAGTGATGCAGGTGCGCCTGCAGGCGAAGGTGCTGCGGTTGTCCTCGATCGAGCTCAAAACCGGGTCGGTCGTGGTGACGCTCGACGCCAACAGCAAGGTCGCCCAGACGGCGATCCAACATCTCATGGACCGGTACAAATCCCGTATCCGGTTTCTCTCTCCGCTCGCCTTTGAACTCCAAATGCCGCATCAGGACTGGCCTTCCATCTTTCCCGAACTCACCGCAACCTTGCAAAGCCTCGGAGTCTGTGATACCAACAGCACAACGACATCGTCTTCGCTCGACTAATCCCACGAGGATTCACACTCCGATGCATCGATCAACGACGGGTTTTGCCGCTGCTTCGGCGGTCCGCCAGGCCGGACTCTTCACGCTCATTGTTGCGGGTCTGCTTGCGCCGTGGACGGGCTGCACGCCGCCGCAGTCGGAGGAGCGGGTCGTGGCGTTCGTCAACGGCAAACCGATCACCCAGACCGAGTTCGACCACGAGTGGTCGGATCTGCCCGACGCCACGAAAGCCCGCTACGAGAAAGAGGGGGGGCGCCAGGTTTTCCTGAAGGAACTGGTCGACCATGAGTTGTTGCTGCAGGAAGCGCGCAAGCAAGGGCTCGATCAGAGCGACGCGATTCGCGATCGCGTGCGACGATACAAAGAAAAGCTGTTGAAGGACGAGCTGCTCAAAGACCGGATGAAGACGACCGTCGAGCTCACCAAGGAAGAGCTGGACCGGTACTATGAAGAGCACGCCGGGGAGCTGTTGACCCCGCTCAAGGTGCGCGTGGCTCAAATGTTGTTGCCCAATTTTCCCGCGGCCAAGGACCTGGAGACGCAGGTCAACCGCGGCGGGGATTTCGGCAAGTTCGCCCAACGCTATTCGGTCGATTACAAGACCAAGGCGAAAGGCGGCGACCTCGGCCCCTACCGGAAGGGCCTGGTCATCCCTGAAGTCGACGAGGTCATCAAGACCCTGAAGCCCGGCATGGTCAGCGCGCCCATCAAGACGGAGGCCGGGTACTATCTGGTCCAGGTTACGGCGCTGGACCCCGAAATCATTCAGGCGGATCTGGCCAAGCGGGAACGCCTGCGGCAGGAACTGCTCTATCTCAAACGAAAACAATATTTCGACAGCGTGATCGCGGAAATTAAAGCCAAGGCGGTCGTCAAGCTGGCCGATGGTTCACACCCGGTCGCCGACGGTCTGACCAAGCGGTAGCAAGCGGCTGCTTCCGCATCCCTCGCTACATCCTGTACAATCACCGGGTGCGTCGCGCGATTCGCAAGTCGTCGCGCCGACAAGCCATGATCATCTCGTTCCGCACATCCATGTCCGCCTCGATCGCCATCGCCGTGCTGCTGACCCTGGCCGCTGCCGGCCTCGTTCGTCCCGCGCTCGCAGCAAAAGTCGAAGACCGAATCGTCGCGATCGTCAACTCCGACCTGATCATGTTGTCCGAGGTCAAGCGTGAGCTCGCCCCCGAGCGCGAGCGGATCGAGAAGCATTACCGAGGTGACGACCTGTCCCGCCGCCTCCAAATGGCCGAAGCCATGGCATTGACCAGAATGATCGAACGCCGATTGCAGATTCAGGAGGCGAAGGCTCGCAATGTGGACGTCGGAGATCAGGAGGTCAAACTCGCGCTCAAGCAATTGATCCAGCAGGGCGAGAAGCTCGATGAGAAGGATCCCGCCAGCATGAAGAGCGTGCGGGATCAGCTGACCCTGCTCAAAGTCGTCGATCGCGAGGTCCGCAGCGGCGTGATGGTGGCGGACCCGGAAATGAAACGGTACTATCAGGAGCACCGCGATCGGTTCGCGCTTCCAGAGGAGTACACGTTGAGTCAAATTTTCCTCAAAGCCCGGACGTCCGATGATCTCGCCGATCTCAAAGCCAAGGCTCGAGAGATCATGACGCAGCTCAAACAAGGTGAACCGTTCGAGGATCTCGCGCTTCGCTATTCGGACGATCCCACCGGTTCACGAGGCGGACGATTGGGCCTGGTCCGCCAGGGAGAACTGCTGCCGGCTATCGAACGAGGCGTCGCCAATCTGGTGCCGGGTGGCGTCTCGGACGTGATCGAGAGTCCTATCGGCTTGCACATCGTCCGATTGGACGACAAGAAGCCGAAGCAGTTCCGGCCGTATGAGGAAGTCAGGCAGGAGATCCAGGCCCTGGTCTTTCAGCAGAAAAGCGAGGACATGTTTCAAGCCTGGCTCGCAGACTTGAAGAACAAGGCGTACATCGAGATCAAGTTCGACAGCGCCCCTTTAAAGCAGACCACAAGCGTTCCCGCCCTTCTCCCGTCATCGACGAGTAAGCCGTAAGGTTTCCGGTCATCCCGAGGACATCCTCAAGACGGCGCAAGGCTGTCACCCGCTCACTCGCTTTCAACTTATCGGCCTTGGTCGCCACCACCACCGGATCGTACCCAATCGCGCGAAGCCACTGAATCGTTTCCGCGTCCTGGGAGCCCACGACGCGACTCTCCACCAGCATGACGACCGTACATACGTGCTGTCGGCGTCCTAAATATTCCTCGATGAGCGGCGCCCATTGCGCTCGTTCCGCTTTCGACACCTTGGCATAGCCATACCCGGGCAGATCGGCGAGCACAAACCGCGGAAGCTGCGGATCGTCAGTGACGACCGTGAACAGATTGATGGCGCGTGTTTTCCCGGGAGTCCGGCTGACTTTAGCGAGCCCTTTGCGCTGCAGCAGCGAATTGATGAGGGAGGATTTGCCTACGTTCGAACGGCCGACGACGGCAATTTCCCGGAGAGGACCCGTCGGAAATTGTTCTGGACCGGCGCAACTTCTGATAAACTCCGCCTTCAGAATTTTCACGAGACTTGTCATACGGGTCCCGAATGCGGAAGTCAACCAAGCGACGTCCCCATCGCCTCTTTCTCGTGCTGCTCGTCTGCCTGGCGCTCCCCTGCGCGGCGTTGGGGCTGCTCTGGCTCATCACGCTCCCCGATGTGGCGGCGCTCCGCACAACCAACCCGGCCACGACCGCGTTGATGGATCTGCGCCAGGAGCAGGCGAAAGCCAGCGGGATGCGCTTCAGCCGGCACTGGATTTGGGTGCCTCTGTCACGCATGTCGCCTCATCTGCGCCGCGCCGTCGTCGCGGCCGAAGATGCAGCGTTTTTCACCCATGAAGGGTTCGATTGGGAAGGGATGAAGGATGCCGCGCTGTACGACCTCGAACAAGGCGCCCTCAAGCGCGGCGGCAGCACGATCACGCAGCAGCTCGCGAAAAATCTCTACCTGTCTTCCGAGCGATCGGTGCTCAGAAAGGCGCAGGAAGCGCTCATCACCCGCTCGCTGGAGCAGCATCTGACGAAGGAGCGGATCCTCGAATTGTATCTCAACGTTGCGGAATGGGGCACCGGGGTGTACGGAGCCGAGGCGGCGGCACGACATCACTTCCGAAAATCCGCCTCCGAGTTGACCGAGGATGACGCCGCGTGGCTGGCCGCCATCCTGCCTTCGCCTCGGCGCTACGATCCTCTGCGGAAAACCACTTCGCTCGTTCGACGGTACGAGCGTGTTCTCCATCGCATGAGCCAGAGCACGCGTCGTCAGACGCGGATCGACTAGCTCGGCAGCCGCTACAATCACCCCACGGCGCAATCCGTGACATTGAATGGGCTGGCCAGTCCGCTGCTGATCATGGGAGGAGTGTGCACTGAGTGTGACGTCAATCCCCGGCTGAGGTGTCGCCCACCGCACGAACATCGTGCTCGCCGAAAATCGCCGATTCGTGCGTGTAGTGTTTGAATTCGAGCAAGTTGCGGGAAGGATCTTCAAGAAAGAAGGTGTGATGTTCGATGCGGCTTCCGGGAAAACGGACGCGCGGCTGTTGATAAAACGTCAATCCCTTCGCCTTTGCCCGGTCGGCCAGCGCCTGCCATGACGCTTTGGAGAGAAACACGAGGCCGAAATGGCGGGGATAGATGCCTTGTTGTTCGTCAGGAGCCTGGTCCACGACATGGGCCACCAGTTGGTGGTCGTGGAGCCCGAACGTCACGGCATGGGTCGATTCGCGGCCGAGCGTGCAGCCCAGCCCATCGACGTAGAACCGCTTGGCTGCTTCGATCTCGTGAATCGGAAAGGCCAGATGAAACAGGATACCGCTCATCTCCAACGACCTTTGACTATCGGTCTCGCCGACCCGTCCCACCAGCCGGCCGCCATGTTTGGAGTCACGTGCGCAATCGAGAACCGCCCATCCCCTCTCATCACCAATGTACCAGCCGCACCGCGGATCCGCGAGACCAGTTGACGGAGCATCGTTGCGGCCGCCAGCTTGGGGCTGCGGCCTCCGGCCAGCCGGTCGCAAATGGCCTTGGCTACCACCAGACGAATGATGCCCTCGCCGTGGCCCGTCATGGACACGGCACCCGTGCGGTTGTCCGCGTAGACGCCGCAGCCGATCAGCGGCGTGTCGCCGATCCGGCCGGGTAGCATGGCATCGATGCCGCCAGTGGAGGCACCTGCGGCCACAGTCCCGGAGCGGTCCAACGCGACTGCGCCGACCGTCCCATGGGGATGCAGTCCCGTTTTTCGCCGAGAAAAGATCCGTGTGTACGAAGGTCGACGAGACGCGGGTGGCTTGTGTCGTTCGAGGTCGAACTGCCGGGCAAACGTCGCGGCCATTCGTCCGGCCAGCAACACATGCTCGGTCTCTTCCATCACAAGCCTCGCTGCTGTGATGGGATGGACAAAGCCTTCGAGGGAGGCGACCGCGCCTGCTCGTAGACCAGCCCCTTCCATAAGAGAGGCGTCCATTCGCTGGACCCCATCCAGCTGCCGTTTCGAGCCACGGCCGGCATTGAAGAGCCCGGAGTCTTCAAGCACGCGGATGGCACATTCGACTGCGAGCAGGGCGTGCCCTCCCTGCCGGAGGACGGCATGGCCCGCAGCCAGCGCCTCGGCAAGGCAGCAGGCTTGGCGCGGCGTCATTGCGCGCCGGCCTGCACCGCCGTGAGCGAGGATCAGGGGACGGGGACGGATCAATTGAGGAGGAGATCCTTGGCCTGCTGATACGCCGGATTCTGCATGCGGTCGAGGTCGGACCGCACAAATCCCAATCCAGTGACGCAGAGTTCAAAGTTATCGGACAACTTTGCGAACAGCGGCCGGTCGTCTTGCGCGGGCTGGTCCGCTATTTGAGCCACAATGCCGTACGAGCGCTTCCCCGTTTTGACGTAGTCCACCAGAAAATCCTTGTGATACACCAGGCTAGCTGTTTTGAGACGGCGCAGATATTCCGGAAACAGCCCGGCCATAAACAGCGTGAAGTCCCCGATGTGTTGGTGAACGGCACGTTCACGGTCCAAGGATTGCGCTTCAAGCAAGACCTCTGATTCGAACAAGAGATCCACGACCGTATCGACCTGCTGTCCTTGCTGGTTTTTGACTTTAAACAGTTGGTCGGTATGGGTGAAGTCGACGAGCAGATTGGTGACGTAGGTCGTGACGTTGAGATCGGGCCAGCCGAGCTGTTCCGTGAAGGTCTTCTCGGTCAAGGCGCTGAAGAGTTGCCGCAGCGGGTGTCGAGCCGGGATCGAACTTCCCATCTCTCCCTCTCACTCGATCAGATGCGCTCTGTCCTATTATAGCAGACTCTCTTCAGGAGACCGCTGAAATCGCACCTCGACTATCCAAGACGAAGGTGACCGGACCATCGTTCACGAGTTCCACCTTCATGTGAGCCGCGAAGACACCTGTTTCCACCGCGGTGCCCTGGGCCTTCAGGGCAGCCGCCACCTCTTCGTACCATCGCTTGGCGTCCTCGGGCGGCGCGGCGTCTTCGAAGCCAGGGCGTCGGCCGCTCTTGGTGTTGCCCAGCAAGGTGAACTGAGACACCAGGAGGACGGCGCCGCCCACATCCACAAGCGAGCGGTTCATCTTTCCGGCATCGTCGGCAAAGATGCGCAGTCCACGCAGCTTCTCGACCATGAACCGGCAGTCTGCCTCGCCGTCCCCCTTCGCCACGCCGAGCAGCACGAGCAGCCCGGGGCCTATCGTCCCCACAATGTGCTCTTCCACCTCGACGGAGGCCCGCATCACCCGCTGAATGACCGCTTTCATCGGTCGCGGCCCGACGGGCGCAACCGGGACAGCGAGCCTTCAAGCGCGAGCAACCTGCGTTTTGCCTGCAGCCCGCAAGAAAATCCTCCGATCGACGCGTCCTGCGCAATGACCCGGTGGCACGGCAACACGATCGGCAAGGGATTGGCACCAACCGCTCCGCCGACGGCCCTAGCATACTGTACCCCCCCGACCCGTGAGGCCAGACCTCGGTAGGACCATAGTTGGCCATAGGGGATTGCCCGTAGCGCGTTCCACACTCGACGCTGGAACGCTGTACCTCGCGACAGGTCGAGCGGGAGATCAAACGACGTGCGCCTTCCCGTCAGGTATTCAACCAGCTGCTTCCTGGCCTCTCGGAGTGTGGCCGAGGAGGACGCGCGTGGCACGCACGCCGCCTCCACGCCTAGACCGGCTGCAACCGCCGCCTTGGACGGTTGCGGCAGAACGATCGCGGCAAGGCCCCGTTCCGATTCCGCGACCCCCATCCAGCCCCAGCGCGACTTGAACATCAAGAGGCGATACATGCCGATTCCTAGCGGCCGGCCATCCGGCCAATCTTGCTTCGGACCATTCCCCAAACCAGATCCAGTTCTTCAGAGCGCAACAGGGCGTGCACACCCAGATATCCGCTCACACTCAGCCCAATCGCCACGGCCAACATCACTGATTTCGCCGCCCACTCCCCCTCATGCGTCCAGACCTGCGCCCCGGCCACCCACAGGCAGGCGAGTACGAGTGGAATACAAGCGACCATGACACGCCCGGCAGACCGGCCGACCGTTCCCCATTCGACTCCGCCAAGGCGTCGATTGAGCACGGCAACGAGAATGCCGCCGTTGACCATTCCTGCGAGCGCCGTAGCCAGGGCCAGACCCGAGGCGCCCAGCGACGACATCAGCAAGAGCGAAAAGACGATGTTGGCTGCCACGGCGACGGCCGCCGCAATGGCGGGTGTCTTCGTATCTTGCAGAGAATAAAAGGCCGCCACGATGATGCGCACGCCGCCAAACGCCCAGAGGCCGACGGCATAGCAGAGCACGGCCATCGCGGTCTCGGCGGTATCGTGTGCCGTGAACGTGCCGTGTTCGAAAAACAAATGGACGATCGGCGTGCGCAGGACAATCAGCCCGAGCATGGCCGGGAACATGATGAAGACGATCATCCGCAATCCGAAACCGAGCGTCGCCCTGAGCTCTTCCATGGCGCCGCGAGTCGCCTGGGCCGAAAGCGTCGGCAAGATCGCCATGGCGAGCGCGACACCGAAGATGCCCAGCGGAAACTGGATTAGCCGCATGCCGTAAAAGAGATAGGTCGGCGCGCCGGCGATGAACGACGCCAGAATTGTGCTGATCGTCAAGTTGACCTGCGTGACCGACATCCCGAGCAACGACGGGACCATCAGTTGGCCGATCCGCTTCACGCCGGGATGTCCCGGCTCAAAACGGAAGCCAAACAGCAGCCCTCGCACTTTGAGGCTGGGTAGTTGCATGACGAACTGCGCGACTCCTCCGGCCACGACGCCGATCGCAACCCCAAGAATCGGCTCTTCGAGTTGGGGGGACAAGAGCAATGCGCAGCCGATAATGAAGATGTTCAGGAACAAAGCGGCATAGGCGGGAACGGCGAACGCTCGGACCGAGTTCAACATACCCATCGCCATCGCAGCGAGACTAATGAACAGGAGATAGGGGAACATCACCCGGGCCAGCAACGTCGTCAACGCCAGCTTCTCAGGCGAAGAATGAAAACCCGGAGCGAGCAATTGCACCAGCCATGGCGCCGTGACAATGCCCACGAGCGTCACCAGCGTCACGATCGTCAGCAATGTCGTGAACGCGGCGCTCGCCAGCTCCCAGGCTTCCTGCTTGGACTTGCGCGACTGGTACTCGGTGAACACCGGAATGAAGGCGCCGGACATCGAGCCCTCGGCAAACAATTCCCGCAGCAGACTGGGGATGCGGAAGGCGACGTAGAACGCATCGGCCGCGGGGGTGGCGCCGAACAGCCGCGCCAGCACCATGTCGCGTATGAAGCCCAAAATACGGCTGGAAAAGGTGGCAATCCCAATGACGCCCGCCGCCTTCACCAGCGAGTGATTTTCCTGCTGTAGGGAGACGGGAGAGACGGCGGTGCGGTCGGACATCGTACCGGATTTTAGCAGGATCTCTGGAAAGTCTCTAATGATACCGCTCGGCAGGTGACATACTCTCCTTCTTACTCATGATGGTTCCTGCAACAGGCGGTTCGAAAGCTCGTCCGGATTGTCACCTGGAGCCGCAGGACAGACACGAGCCAGAATCACACCGCATCGTTCGATGCCAGCGCAGAATCCTCCGGTGATGTCGTTCTCTCTGAGCTTGGTGATGACCGCCTCCACCACGTCGTTCCACTGAGCCGGAGCAATGCCCGATCCGATTCCCGAATCCGGCAAGACATAGACGTGCCGCTCGAGAAGCGAGACCATGAGCAGCACGGCCGTACGCTGGCGTGTCCGCGAGAGGTTGTGTTGCCCAAAGGCCTGTTCCGCCCTCAACTGTACCTTGCGGCGCAGACGCTCGGACGACGTCACCGCCCGAATGACCGGAGCGAACGTGCCGATCCACGAGCCGATCGCATAGGACAGCAAGACGGCAACCAGCAGCCATGCCGCCTCGACGGTCTGCCATCGCCAGGAAGCCCAGAATCCCTCACCCATGAGCAGACTCGTGAGCACGACCAGCGCCAGCGCAAGCCCGGCACGGTGTTGTGCATCGCGATACAGACCAGAGCGCGCCACGAGCATCGGCACGATTTCCGCGCGCGTGTGTGCTTCTGCGGCGCGCACGGCCTCGCTGATGCGGGCTTTGTCCTGCTCGCTCAGAATGAACTTACCAGTCGCCACTGGCACCTCCGCCGCCGAAATCACCGCCGCCGCCGCTGAATCCTCCGTCGGACGACCCCCCGCTCCACCCACCTCCGCCGCTACTGTACCAGGACCAGTCGTCGGCTCTACGCCGGCGCTGCCGGCCGCCGGCTGCGCTCAAGACCACCCAAAGAAGGACAGCTGTCACCCCCGCTGCGGCGACTCCCCAGACAAGACTCGCAGCCTGCGCCACCATAAACGACAGGACCGCACCGAGCAACGCGCGGGCCCGCCGGAGGCCTTGGCTCAAGATCAGACCGGCCAGGAAGCCGACGACGATGCCGATCACCACGTACTGGAGGGCGCTCGTTGCGCCTTCCGGTCGCGGCACTGCGTCGTCCGCCGCCTGATACGTGCCTTCGATCGTGTTGAGAATTGCTTCCGTGCCGGCCCGCACGCCCCCTGGAATGTCCCCCGCCTTGAAACGCGGCACGATCTCGTTGCGAATGATCCGGGCGGACCGTAAATCGGTCAGCGTACCTTCCAGCCCGTAGCCGACTTCGATCCGAAGCTTTCGCTCTTTGAGGGCGACCAACAGCAGGACCCCGTTGTCGGTACCCTTTTGGCCGAGCTTCCAGGTGGTGGCGACGCGATGGGAATATGCCTCAAGCGGCTCTCCTTCGAGTGAAGGAAGGATCAACACCGCGACCTGATTGCCGGTTTTCTCCTCATGCGCCTTGAGCTGATCGCTCAGGTGCTCGGTGTCCTGAATAGACAGGACACGGGCAAGATCCACCACACGTCCCGTCAAGGGCGGGACGTCCAGTGCAGACACGAGAAATGGATTGAGAAGAAGTCCAAACAAGACGATGAGCCGTGCCGGCACTCGCCAGACACGGCTCAAACTAGGGGCGCGCATCATTGGAATTGGTTCAGTTGAATTTGACCTCCGGCGGTTTGGCAACCGCCTTCTCGTCGGCGACCGTGAAGTTCGGTTTTTCTTCCATATGGAGCATGAACTTGGCCGTCAGATTTGTGGGAAAGTACCGGACCATTTTGTTGAATTCCGCGACGCGGTCGATATAGCGCTTACGGGCGACTGCAATGCGGTTTTCCGTCCCCTCGAGCTGGCTCTGGAGATCACGGAAATTCTGATCCGCTTTCAAATTCGGATAATTCTCTGCAACAGCAATGAGACGGCCAAGCGCAGATGACAGACCCGCCTGCACTTTTTGAAACTGTTCGAAGGCCACGGGATCCTTCAGCGTTTCAGGTGTGATCTGAATCGCGGTGGCCTTCGCCCTGGCTTCCACGACGCCTTCGAGCGTTTCTTTCTCGTGCGCGGCATAGCCCTTCACCGTGGCCACGAGGTTGGGGATGAGATCCGCCCGTCGCTGATATTGATTGACCACTTCGCTCCACGCGGCCTTGGTGTCCTCATCGAGTCCCTGCAAATCGTTATAGCCGCAACCCCACAGGCTCGCGCTCATCAGGACACCCACCACGATCATGAGACCCCTGCCCATAGCCATCCTCCTTCTGATGAAGGTGCAAACAGGATCATGCTATCATGCGGATACATTTGAAGATAGCGGAGGTTGCCGCCCATGTCGCTCGAGCGTTCGTCCCGACAGCCAGGTGGATTTCAAGTGAGGCACCGGTCATTGGGCATCTACCAAGGAAGCGCGATTGAACTGGCCTTCTGGCATCCTTCTTCCACGATGCCGGAATATGGGCTCTGCCGGTTTTCCACCAAAGACAAGGCGCAAGCCTTGATCGATTTCCTCACCTCTCCAACCTGCGCCGAACCGCTCGATCCGCGCGACTTGACGATCGAACCATACGATCTCACCGAGCACGAGCGGCTGACGACGGAATATCCCTTGCCGTCCGCCTGGGAACAACCGATCTAAAGACGTTGCATGGAGGATGATGGGTGAGGCACTGAGAGGTGCCGCGCGATCAGCCTTTGGCAGGCACGGCTGCGGCTGCTGATTTCTGCAGATGATCGGTGGCCTGCGCCTGAATGAAAGCCAGCAGCCGCTTATTGTCCTGGGCCGCACGTAAGAACTTAAAGGCAATACCGCGCTGACTGACTGAGCGCACCATAGCGGCCACCTCGAGCGGTGGCTCGTGAGTCCCGGTCGAAATTTCGAGGTAAAAAATATCATCGACTCGCACGTGGGTCTCGCTCTTGATGATGCAGCCGCCCATCGAGAGATCGAGCACGGTGCCCTCGCCGCGGACCTTGCCGCCGGAAAACGACAGAAACAGCCGCACAGGAATCCGGAGATGCTCACGACGGTCGACCGGATGGCGCGGACGGTCGAGCCCGATGCGCGACGCCAGGAAGCGGCAACTGCACTGAGGGCAAGAAAAGGGAGACAGTAAAAAGATCGCCGCCACTCGTTCGCTGGCCGACAGCGGCCTGGAACGGAGCACCCGCTCATGGCGGCATTGGGGACAATTCAGCAGTCGGCCCATCACTCATCGATAGTGCATGTCGGCCGATCTGTCAAGGGAAGAGGCGTAACACGCTATGATCTGTGAACTTTAGCTTGTAGGCGGCAGCTGACACTTGCGGGATGTTAGTGCGATTCGTCGTGGGGATCGGCCGGCGCTTCGGTGAATGGACCTGGCTCAGCGATGGTGGCGTGAAGAAACTCCCGGTTTAACTTGGCGATGAAGCGGACGCTGATCGATTTTGGGCATACGGCTTCACATTCATACTGGTTGCTGCAGGACCCGAACCCTTCGCGGTCCATCGCGGCGACCATCGCTTTGGCGCGCTTCGTTCGTTCCGGATCGCCTTGAGGCAACAAGGCAAGGTGGGAGACCTTGGCTGCGACGAACAATGTGGCCGACGCATTCTTGCAGGCGGCTACGCAGGCCCCACACGAAATGCAGGAGGCGGCATCCATCGCAGTCTCCGCCTGATCCTTGCCGATCAGGAACACATTGCCGTCGACCGCTCCGCCGGTATTGACCGAGATATATCCTCCGGCCTGCATGATGCGATCGAACGCGCTCCTGTCCACGACAAGATCTCTGATGATTGGAAAGGCCTTGGCCCTCCAGGGCTCGATGGTAATTGTGGCGCCGTCCGTAAACCGACGCATATACAGCTGACAGGCCGTGATGCCGCGATCCGGCCCGTGCGGGATGCCGTCAATGACGAGCGAGCAGCTGCCACAAATGCCTTCTCGGCAATCATATTCGAACGCCACCGGTTCCTCGCCCTTGAGCGTGAGCTCGTGATTGACCACGTCCAGCATCTCGAGAAAGGACATGGCAGGACTGATGTCTTTGGCCTGATAGGTGACCAGCCGGCCCTTGTCCGCCGGTCCCGCTTGCCGCCAGATGTTCAGCGTGAACTTCATCGTTCTCGTGACTATTGGTACGTGCGCGTCGAAGGTTTCACAAACTCGAACAGCAGCGGCTCCTTGTGCAGCACCGGCGGACTGTTGGGCACATACTCCCACGCGGCCACGTGTGAGAACCCGGCGTCGTCCCGCACTGGCTCTCCAAGCGCTGTCTGATGCTCTTCCCGGAAATGCGCGCCGCACGATTCTTCGCGATGCAATGCGTCATGGCAGAGCAGTTCGGCGAATTCGAGGAAATCGGCGACCCGTCCGGCATACTCCAGTTCTTGATTCAGCGTCTCCCTGGAGCCAAGCACCGCCACGTCGTGCCAGAACTCCTCGCGCAAGGCCGGGATTCGTTCGAGCGCTTGTTTGAGTCCCGCTTCGTGTCGCGCCATCCCGCAGAGATCCCACATGAGGTGTCCCAACGTTCGGTGAAAAGACGCGGCGGTTTGTCTGCCCCGCCCCCGCAGCAGACGCCCGACCCGGTCGTTCACCCGTTCCTTCACGGCACGTACATCGGGATGGTTGGGACCGATCGGGCTGCTCTTGGTGGTCGCCAAGTAATGCCCGATCGTGTAGGGCAGGATGAAGTAGCCGTCGGCCAACCCTTGCATCAGCGAACTCGCACCCAGGCGATTGGCGCCATGATCGGCAAAGTTCGCCTCTCCGATCACGAAGAGGCCGGGAATCGTGCTCATCAAATTATAATCGACCCATAGGCCGCCCATCGTATAGTGCGGCGCAGGATAGATGCGCATCGGCGTCTGATAGGCATTCTCGCCGGTGATGCGTTGATACATATCGAAGAGATTGCCGTAGCGTTCCTGGATGACTTCGAGCCCTTGCTTGCCGATGGCGTCCGAGAGGTCTAAGTACACCCCATACCCGCCGGGCCCGACGCCGCAGCCTTCGTCGCAAATGTGTTTAACCGCCCGAGACGCCAAATCGCGGGGAGCCAGATTGCCGAAGCGCGGATAGCGGCGTTCCAAGAAATAGTCTCGCTCCTCTTCAGGGATTTCATCGGGCGGCCGGACGTCACCCTTCTGCTTGGGGACCCACAAACGCCCATCATTGCGCAGCGACTCGGACATCAGCGTCAGCTTCGCCTGATAGGCCTCGCTTGGTGGGATGGCTGTCGGATGGATCTGCGTGAAGCAAGGATTGGCAAAGGCGGCGCCCTGCTTCCACGCCCGGTAGGTGGCGGTCACATTGCTGCCGCTGGCGTTGGTGGAGAGGTAGAAAATATTGCTATAGCCGCCCGTCGCCAACACGACAGCTTGAGCCGTGTGCGATCGGATCTCGCCGGTAACGAGATCGCGCACGACGATCCCCCGCGCGTGACCATCAACGACGATCAGATCGAGCATTTCCGTCCGCGGATGGATCCTTACCTGGCCGCGCTCGATCTGCCAGCAGAGGGCGGAATAGGCGCCGAGCAGGAGTTGCTGGCCCGTCTGACCCCGGCAGTAAAACGTGCGGGACACCTGGACGCCCCCGAACGAGCGATTGGCCAGCTGGCCGCCATATTCGCGGGCAAAAGGCACGCCGAGCGCCACGCATTGATCGATGATCTGGGTGCTGACCTGGGCGAGCCGGTAGACGTTCGCTTCGCGGGAGCGGAAGTCGCCGCCCTTGATCGTGTCATAAAACAACCGCTCCGTGCTGTCGCCGTCGTCTTGATAGTTCTTCGCCGCGTTGATGCCGCCCTGCGCCGCGATACTGTGCGCGCGGCGGGGACTGTCCTGAAAGCAGAAGCACTCCACGTGATAGCCGAGCTGTCCAAGGGTAGACGCGGCGCTGGCGCCGGCCAGGCCCGTTCCCACCACGATGATGCCGATCGATTGTTTGTTCGACGGACTGACCAGTTTTTCACTGAAACGGTGACGGTCCCATTTGCTGTCGAGCGGTCCCGATGGGACTTTGGAATCGAGTGTGATCACGCGCGTACCAGTCCAAAGGCAATCGCCAGCACGATGGCGGCATTCCCGACGACCACCAGCATGGCGACCAGCAGGCCCGCGCCGCGAAAGAGCCGGTCGAGCATGGGATGTTCCAGGCCCAAGCTCTGGAGGCTGCCGGACAGCGCGTG
>Ga0209998_10000046_pt1 | contig 50450 bp, 55 predicted proteins | sample EndophyteCoNSPM_FD_187576 | JGI IMG/M metagenome (GOLD analysis project Ga0209998, IMG submission 187576) | Arabidopsis thaliana rhizosphere microbial communities from the Joint Genome Institute, USA, that affect carbon cycling - Endophyte Co-N... | ecosystem: Host-associated > Plants > Roots >... | reverse complement strand
TCGTAGAGGACCTCGACGCCGGCATCGGTCAGGCGCTGGTAGAGCGCCCCTGCCGCCTCGCCCACCGCCGGGTCCTTCGAGGCGCCGAGCGCCACGAGGTGCGCGGCGTACGGCGCCACGGATGCCGGCCAGATGATCCCCTTGTCGTCGTGGTGCGCCTCGACGATGCAGGCCATCGCCCTGCCGAGCCCAATCCCATAGCTGCCCATCACGATCAGCCGCCGGCTGCCGTCCTCGGCCAGGTAGGTCGCCCCGAGCTTCTCGGTGAAATCGGTTCCCAGCTTGAAGATGTTGCCGACCTCGATCCCCTGGCGCAGAACGACGGGAGCTTCGCAGGCGGGGCAGGGATCGCCGGCCCGCGCGTTGGTGATGTCGGTCACCAGGTCCGGCGTGAAATCGCGCCCGACGTTGACGTTCAGCAGGTGGTAGCCAGGCTTGTTCGCGCCTGCCACGAGGTTCGGCGAGCGCGCCGCGAGGTCGTCGACCACCACCGTGGTGCCTTTGGCGCCGATGGGAGAGGCATAGCCAGGGACCATGCCCGCCGCCGCGATCTCCTCCTCGTGTGCGGGACGTAACCCGCCGATCGCCTTCACCGCGTTGCTCAGCTTCGTCTCGTTGACCTCGTAATCGCCGCGCACGATGGCGGTCACCAGCCGGCCGTCGCCCGTGACGAAGAAGATCGCCTTGGCGGTCCGGTCCTCGCCCACTCCGAGGAACGCGGCCAGGGCCGCGATGGTCGGCGTTTCGGGGGTGGCCACCTCCTCCGTGGGACGCGCCTCCTCGGCGGGTGGCTCGGGCTTCGTGACCGTGGCGATCTGCTGGTTGGCGGCGTAGTTGCACGACTCGCACAGGACGAGCGTGTCCTCGCCGGCGTCGTTGAGGACCATGAACTCGTGCGCCAGGCTGCCACCCATGATCCCGACATCGGCCCCGACCACGACCGTCTCGAGCCCCAGCCGGGCGAAGATCTTCTGGTACGCGCCGTAGTGGGCCTGGTAGGAGACCTCGAGCGCCTCCTCGTCCGGATCCAGCGTGTAGGAGTCCTTCATCACGAACTCGCGGACCCGGATCAGGCCGCCGCGCGCCCTCGGCTCGTCGCGGAACTTGGTCTGGAAGTGGTACACGATCGCCGGAAGCTGCCGGTAGCTCTTCACGACGTCACGCAGCAGGTCGGTGACGACCTCCTCGTGGGTCATCGCCAGCACCATGTCGCGCCCGCCACGGTCCTTGAAGCGGACCATCTCCGGCCCGATCTTGGCGTAGCGCCCTGACTCACGCCACAGGTCGGCGGGATGGACGACCGGCATCTCCATCTCCTGGCCGCCGATGGCGTCCATCTCCTCGCGGATGACCTGCTCGATCCGCTGGCTGACGCGGAACCCGAGCGGCAGCAGCGAGTAGATGCCGGACCCCAGCTGGCGGACGTAGCCGGCTCGCACCAGGAGCCGATGCGACGCCATCTCGGCATCGGCCGGGTTGTCGCGCAGCGAGGTGAAGAAGAGCTTGGAGAGGCGCATGGAGCGCTGATTCTACCGGCTGGCCGATGGCCTCCCGCTCAATCGGGCTCGGGAACGACCTTCCCCGGCGCTGCCGCGCTGCCGTCGTCATCGTGGGCGAGGCCGACCAGGTGCTCGGTCTCCCGCAGGGCACGGACGGGGAGGAGCGCCAGGAGGAGCAGGCCAAGGGACGCGGCCAGCAGCCCGTCGATCCCCTGCCACTGCGCCGCCGCACCGCCGAGCAGGCTGCCGGTGATCTGTCCGAGGGCCAGGAAGACGGAGTAGAGGCCCATGATCGCGCCGCGGTCGGCGGGGTGCGCCTCGCTGATATCGGCCAGCAAGCCCAGGGCGGCCGGCGTCGCGCCGGCCAGCACGAAGAGGCCGGCCAGGGCGACCAGGATCATCGGCGCCTGGAGGGCGAGGCCGAAGGCCGCGGAGTGGTTAATCCCGAAGGTCGCCCCGACCATGGCCAACCCGCCGAGGATGCCGACCACGATGATCGACGTGCGCCGGTAGTTCTTGAAACGCCCACCCCAGAAGAGGAGCCCGACGAAGAAGATCAGCAGCGCTCCGCCGAGGCCAATGCTGATCTCGATCGGCCGGAAGCCTCCCATCAGCAGCTGATGCGCGAAGTGCGGCGACGGTTCGCGGACGAGCTGGAAGATGGATTGCGAGGTCCAGGTGCCGATCACCGCGTTGAGCGCGATCCAGGTCGGCGCGAGGAGCCAGACGCGGGGACTGCTCACCACCCTGCGGTAGCGCGAGAAGTCGAACCCGGCGGGGCGCAGCTCGGCGGAATGCACCGGCACGACGTCAGGCGGATGGCCGTGCGTCGCCACGTCCGCCACGCCCCAGCGGTAGATGGCATACGACACGCCGTACAGTCCGGCGTTGAGGAGGAACGAGACCCGCGCGAAGACCTCCCACATCGGGCCGGCCGCGACGATGCCGATCCCCAGTCCGGCAATGGTGGCCGCCTCGAAGCGCGCCACGGTCCGGCCACGGAGCGTGACGTCGCGGCTCGTGGCGATCGCGATATAGCCCAGGATCGACGGGATGCTGGCGCCGGCCGCGGCACCCTCGATGAAGCGCGTCACGCCGAGCAGGAAGAGATCGGTGGTGGCGAAGGTCAGGACCACTGCCACAGCGCCGAAGACCGGGCCCCACTGCATCACGCGGTGCGCCCCGAGGTGGTCGGAGAGGACCCCGAAGCCGGGTGAGAGGATCAGCTCGGCGATGAAGTAGGTGGCCATCATCAGGCCGAGCAGGAAGGCGGTCATCTCCACGCCGCCGTGCTGCGGCAGCTGGGCTGCGTAGTAGGCGAAGAGACCGCCGGTGAGGCCCGTGCTGAAGCGCAGCGTGAAGGTCCCGAACAGGACCGCCTGGATCGAGCGGTGCGCCGAGGTGCTCACGCAGGAGGATCCAGCGGCTCGTCGAAGTACTCGGCCCGCGTCGCGGCGGGCGGCTCAGGCACGACCGCCACCGGCTCCTCCGGCGCGGCCACCGGGGTCGGCCGCCCGGCCTGGCTTCGGCGGAACCGAACGGTCAGGAATGTGGCCCCCCCAAGCACGACCACGCCCGCACCGGCAACCAGGACGCGCGTCTGGCCGGCCTCGGCTGCACCGGTACGGTCGGCGAGGGCCTGTTCCGCGTCCCGGCTCGCATCATTCAGCTCGTCGCTCTCGTACAGGTCGCGGGCCGACGCGAGCTGGGCGTCCGGGTCCTCTCCCAGGAGCCCGATCGTCTCGAGGATGGTTTCCTTCTCGGCCAGGCGGTCCGTGGCGGCCGCGATATCGGCCAGGGCCTCGATCTGGAGGTCGGCCTCGGCCTGCGCGGCCTTCAGGCCGCCGTCGCGCTCGAAGAGCTCCTGCAGCTCGGCCGGCGGCGTGAGGTGCAGGTCGCCGGCGTCCTGCTCGATCCGCTCGCGGGAATCCAGCACTGCGCTGGCCGATGTCATCGCCGCCTCGGCATCGTCGAACCTCCATGAACCCATCGCGTAGCGAAGGTCCTTCGGCAGGTTCCACGTGCCGGCCTCCGCGACCACCGCGGCGTACTGGTCGCGCGCCACGGCTCGTTCCTCCAGCTCGTGCTGCTCATCGGGATTGACGACCCAATCGGTCCACAGGTCGGCAAAGGTCGCACCCGCCCGTGCCTCGAGGAGGTCCAGGAGCTGCTGCCAGCCCTCGAGGCGGAACTCGACGCCCTTCTCGGGCTCGCCGGTGCCATTGGCGGGCTGATAGGCCATCTCGCTGTTGTGCGCTCCCATCCACACCGCCTTGAGGCCGGCCACGTCCGTTCGCTCGAAGATGAGCAGCGCGAGGTGGTAGGTGGCGGCGTACGCGTACTCCTCGACTCCGATCTCGACCGCGCCGATCTCGGCCCAGTCGTTGAGCGGGATCTTGTTGGCCATGAGCTCGTCGGTCAGGTCGAAGACGTCGCCGGTGGCCCCGATCGCCTTGGCGGCCTCCACGCCATAGAACTCGGCGTAGGCCTCGCCGATCCACCGATCGCGGAAGAGATCGCCGTTGAACCAGATGTGGGCCGCCTCGTGCAGCCCGACGTAGGCATCGGCGTCATATCGCACCCGGATGATGCCGGTCAGGTTGTTGTAGACCCCCGCGTACTCGCCCAGTCGGCTCGTGGCAGCCTCCTCGACGGTGAGCGTGCCGGGGTTGGGGTAGGGGAGGCCGATCAGCTCGTGCAGCTCGGGCAGGCCCTCGGTCATCAGCGCGCTCATCGTCGTGCCCCATTCCGCGTCGTCCTGCCAGGCACGCACCTTGATCGTGGCCGCCGTGTCGCCCACCTGGACCGTGAGGAGGGTGTCCTCGAAGGCGCCCGCCCGGTCGGCCGAGAGGTACGCGAAGAAGGCAAAGGGGTCGGGAAGCGACTCGGTGGCCAGGATGATCTCGCCCCCGGCTCCCGTCGAGGCGACGAGCGGCCCGCCCTGCACGCTCGGGCGGAAGCCACCGGGCAAGATCACCGTGACGCTGCCGCCCGGCTCCTCCGCGCTGCCGAAGGCCCAGATCGGGAAGGCGACGATGCTCGGGCTGATCCGCAGGTTGCGATCGGGCGCCCCGCCCGGATCGGGCAGGTCGAAGGTCACCCGGAATTCGACGCTCTGCTGGAAGAAGACCCCTTCGATGAAGTTGACGGTCACCCCGATGAAGTCGGAGGCCGACGTGTCGAGGCTGACCTCCAGCGCGGTGCCGCCCGAGGAGGCGGCGATGTGTGTGGCGCCGGCCTGCACCGCGAAGTTGGTGCTCGGGTAGTAGGCGAGCCCGTCCACCGGGTTCGGGGTGTACGAGGTGGCCACGGCATCGATCGTGACGTGGACCCGTTGCTCCTCCGGCAGCGCCGTGTAGCGGGTCTGGGCGAGCACCACCAGCCCGCGATCTGCCGCAAGCGCGACGCGACCCGGGAGGGCCGCCGGGGCAATCGCCAGCAGGACCAGGGCCGCCGCCGCGGCGAGGGGGACGATGCGGGGGGTCGCTCGGCGCATGACCCCCGCAGGATAGTTGGAGGGCCGGTCAGGCGCTCTTGGCGAAGGCCTCGAGCCCGAATGCGGTCTCCAGCTGCTCGGCCGGACGGAACCCGACAGCGGCCTTCGGCGGCTCACCCGGAGCGAAGAAGGCGACGGTGGGGATGCTCATCACCCCGTAGTGCATGGCGGTGTGCGGGTTCGCGTCGACGTCGAGCTTCAGCACCTCGACCGAGCCGGCGTACTTCTCCGCCAGCTTCTCGATCTCAGGCGCGACGAGTCGACACGGACCGCACCAGGCGGCCCAGAAATCGACGATGACCGGCTTCTCGCTCTGGATCACCATCTGCTCCCAGTTGGCGTCGGTCGCCTCGCGGACATTGGACATGGGTATTGCTGGATCCTTTCGTATGGCGCGCCGTCAGCCGGCGACCTGTCGAAGCATGCGGTAGACCTCGAGCACCTGCGGGTGCGCGAGCCGATAGAAGACCGTGCTCCCCTCGCGGCGCGAGGCGACGATCCCGGCTGCGCGCAGGACGGACAGGTGCTGACTCATGTTCGGCACCTGGCATCCGACGTCGCGGGACAGATCGCTCACCGAGCGCTCCCCGTCGGCCAGCCGTTCGACGACGCACAGCCGCTTCGCGTCCGAGAGCGCTCGGGCGATCGCGGCGGCACGGTCGCGGAGGAGATCGGGGGTGAGGGTCGCTTCCATCGGCATCATTCTGTCACTGCTTGCGCAAGGACGCAAGTATCTGCGGCCAAGTGAGCGTTGCGCGGTCGCGACACGCTAGGTGTCACGCAGCGCGGACAGGATCGCGCCATGAACATTCAACTTTCCTGCCCGTGGTGCACCGATGAGGTCACCTTCACCGTCAACGAATCCGATGATGAGCTCGTGTGCGGCAGCTGCTCCACGAGGATGGACTTCGCTCCGGACCCAGGCGTCACCTACGAGCTGCTGTACGCGTCGGCCGCCTGAGCGGCGCTAGCTGAGCTCGTCGGGGAGCGGCAGCCCCAACCCTCGCAACAGATGAGCGATCGTTCGCCGCTCTCGCTCGCGAATGGCGTCCCCGCGCATCCGATGCCGTTGCTCCGCCACCCTGACGAGCTCGACCTCCCGCCCGGCCTGCCGGAATGCCTCGACGAGCCGCAGCGAATGGCGGAGATGGACGTTCTCGTCGGCCGTGCCGTGGATGAGGAGCGGGTCGCCACGCACCTTCGCAACGTGCGACAGCGCTGACGACTCCAGGTATCCGTCGGGATTGTCCCGTGGCAGCCCGAGATACCGCTCCGTGTAGGCCGAGTCGTATCCCGTCCACTCGGCCACCGGGGAGATCGCGACGCCGGTGCTGAAGAGGCCCGGCTCCAGCGCCATCGCCAGGATCGTCATGAAGCCGCCGTAGCTGCCCCCCACGATCCCGACGCGGGCGAGGTCCACCTTGCCGGCCTTGGCCAGCTGGCGCAGGGCCGCTGCCTGGTCGGCGACCTCGTTCCTGCCCATCCGCCGGTTGACCGTCGACTCGAACGCCAGCCCGCGGAACCACGTGCCGCGGTTGTCGACGACCACCACGGCGGCGCCCGCCTGCGCGAGGTATTGCCGCAGGCCATGCATCGTCATCTCCCACGCGTTCTTGACGTACTGGGAGTGGGGACCGCCGTAGACCCATAGGACAGCCGGGGGATCTGGCGTCAGGGCAGCTGATCGGTAGATGGCGGCGTTGAGGCGTGTTCGCCCGTCGTCAGCCACCACGGAGAGGATCTCTGGCGGCTCCAGGTCAGCCTCGGCCGCGGTCGTCGACGATGCGTGGAGCAGCAACGACGCTCCACCGCGCGATTCGACGGTCACGCGCGGCGCATGCGAGAGATCGGACCACGTGTCGATCCAGCGCTCACCGTCGCGGCGCGCGACGACGGCGTGCCAGCCCGGCTCCACGGTGAATCTCGGCGGGTCGCTGAGGGGATCCGGGGCATCCAGCGGGACGGCGTACAGGTGGCGCTCCAGGACGCCGTCCCGCGTCGCCATGAAGAGCACCTCACCGCGGTCGTCTGCGACCGCAACGACATCCGTGACGACCCACTCGCCGGCGGTCAGGACGCGGTCGAGCTCACCGCTCGCCGAGCGAACCTCGAGGTGACGGAAGCCACTCCGCTCGGTGGAACGCAGGATGCGCCCATCGGGCAGAACCCGGGTGTGGTCGTCCAGGTTGATCCAGGGCTCTCCATCCTCGGTCCACCGATGCGTGGCCGATCCGTCCGCGGCGACCCCGTACCAGCGAAGCGACCGCTGGTCGCGCGGCAGGACCGCCGCGAGCCAGCCGCCAGACGGGCGGGCAACGACTCGGGCGAGGTAGCCGTCGGCTCCGATGGACAGGTCGACCGGTTGCCAGCCGTCCTCCGTGACGGACGCCACGCGCAGGCTCACCTCCGCATTCGCGCCGCCGGCGAACGGATAGTGGTGGACCTCGTCGTCCGCCCCGTTCGCATGCTCGATCGTGAACGGCGGCACGCCGCGCTCGTCCACGTGCGCGAGGAGAAGCGACTGCGAGTCGGCGCTCCACCACGCCCCCTCGAATCGACCGAGCTCCTCCGCCGCCACGAATTCGGCGAGGCCGTTCACGATCCCGGGCTCGGCATCGTTCGTGATCCGCGTCAGCGAGCCGCCGCGCACCGAGGCGAGGTACAGCTCGCCATCCATCGAGAACGAGACCCAGGAGCCATCGGGGCTCAGGGCCGCCCCGCTGGCCCCCCGCACGCCGGCGACTTCGCGGACCGCGCGCTCGCTCTCCGGACCGACCGCCACGAACAGGCGGCCACCCATGGGAACGAGGAGCGTCGGCTCGGGCGCCGCGGTTGCCCAGCTGAACGAGGTGACGCCGAGCTCTGACGTCCGCGTCCTCTCGCGCTGCAGCTGCTCGGCGCGCGAGAGGGTCGCTTCGCGCGTCGTCTCCGGCTGCGGGACGGCGATCTCGGTGCGCGTGCCGCTCGCGAGGTCGTGGCGCCACAGCGAGCGGACGAGCGAGCCATCCGCACTTCCGAGGTAGGTGATCGAGCGACCGTCAGGGGCGAAAGCGGCTCCGCCCGGGGCGTCCATGCCCGGTTCGGGGCGGCGCGCGACGTCGTCGAGCGTGAGGCGGCCGCTCCTCGCCATGGGTCGCCCGACCGCCGCGCGGGAGGACTAGCTCTCGTCGATCTCGATCGTCTCGATCTTGTCGCCGGGCTTTGAGTCGCGCTGCGGGTCGCGCTCGCGGATGCTGTTGACGACATCCATCCCGGATGTCACGCGGCCGAAGACTGTGTGACGCCCGTCGAGGTGCGGCGTCGCCCCGAACGTGATGAAGAACTGCGAGCCGTTCGTGTTCGGGCCGGCATTCGCCATCGAGAGGACTCCCGCCCCGTCGTGGCGCCGCTTGACCGACAGCTCGTCACGGAAGGAATAGCCCGGGCCGCCGGTCCCGGTACCGGTCGGGTCGCCGCCCTGGGCCATGAAGCCAGGGATCACACGGTGGAAGGTCGTGCCGTCATAGAAGCCGGCCCGAGCGAGGTTGACGAAGTTCTCGACCGTCATCGGAGCATCCGCGGCGAACAGCTCGACGGCGAACTCGCCGCGCTCCGTCTTGAACCGCGCTGCGTACGACTTGGTGAGGTCGAGCGCGCCCGTTGGCGCCATCAAACGGTCAGCCATGCGAAACCCCCGAACTGCAGGAATGGGACGGACCGATGCTAGCGGAGGATGGCCGCTCATGCGCCCACCGAGCGGCTACGGGCAGGTCTCTGGAATCCGGACGTCGCGGGCCCGCTCCCGCGACAGGTTCCAGGCCTGCCAGGCCCTGCCGCTGTCGTCGTCGGCGAGACGTTCGGTGCGGGTCTCCAGTGCGAATCGCGCCGCATCCGTCGGGTCGAGGTCGCAGAGGCGTGCGGCGAGGAGCGGCATCGCGTCGTCGCCAAGCGAGGCCAGGTAGAAGATGTCCAACCCTGTCTCGCCTCCGGGGGCGACCAGCTCCGGATGCAGCGCCCGCTGGATGTTCTGCTCCGTGACGAGCTGGACCGGGCCGATGATGTTGAAGGCCAACCCGAAGGCGAACGAGAGCCCAACGATCGCGTGCAGCAGCCAGCGGCTGCGATTGGTGGCCAGCGTGACGATCGCGACTACCGCTCCGATGGCAAGCCAGATGATCGCCGCCAGCACGTAGAACCGCAGCTCGGTCCAGCCGTACGCGTCCTGGTAGAGGCGGATGCGCAGGAACGCCGAGGCGAGGACCACGATGGTCAGGACCACCAGGCCGATGGCCGCCGCCAGGTATGTCATGGGCCGGTCGCGCACGAACCGCTCCGCGGCGAGGACCAGGCCACCGACGAGGAAGGCGACGGCCAGGAGCTCGAAGAAGCCGCGCCGCGCGTAGTCGGAGTAGGTGAGCCCGCTCGCCGCGAGCGTGTCGCGACCGCCGAAGAGATAGGTCGCCTGCAGGACCACGAAGCCGATGAAGAGGAGGTCCAGCACCACCAGCACCGTGACCGCCTCCGCCGAGCCGATGCGGAGCCTGGATGCCGTGCCGCGCTCCCCCGACTGCGGAGAGGGATCATCGCCCCGGGCGACGAAGGCCAGGAGGCCGGCGGCAACCCACGCAACCACGCCCGCGACGACGAGACGAGCCGGGACCGACCCCAGGTCGAGATCCCAATCGACGAGGTCCTCGGTGATCTGCGCGAAGACGGCGTCGGCCGCGGAGAAGAGCGCCACGAAGAGGATCACCAGCGGAACGGCGATCAGGAGCCCCCGGACAACGGGAGCCGCCCGGCCCGTGACCCCACGCCCGCGCAGCGAGGGCATGGATCGGACGAGGGCTGCGAACGGCCGGGTGCCGGCCACGACCCCGGAGACTGCGAGCCGCGCGGCGAGGGACGCGATGGCGGCGAACGGACGCTCGAGGACCCGCAGCCCGCCGAAGCTGACCAGCGCCGCCCCCGACAGGGCGAGCGCCCCGAGGATGTCGAGCGCGACCAGCGTGCCATCGCCGCGCAGGGCCACGAACGCCGAGAGGATCAGGGCTCCGGGCGCCAACCACGCATCGGCCAGGCGGGGAGCGGCCTGCTCCGGATCGCGCACGAGCCATCCGGCGCCCAGCAGGAGGAGGGTCGCAATCGGGACGTTGATCCCGAGGCCGGCGTCAACGAAGAGGAACTGGGCGACCAGGCCAATCGCGACCGCGACGAGGCCGATCCCCGTCGCGGTGCGAAGCGTGGCCGGAGTAGAGCCCATCAATCGGTCAGTGCTCGATGTCGATGACGATCCGGCTCGGGTCGGCCAGCGTCAGGACCCGGATGCAGCCTCCGCCGTTCAGGCCGAGGTACCAGGAGCTGACGGCCTCGAAGTCGCCTGCCTCGACGAGCTGCTCGAGCTGGTCGAAGCCGGGCTCGAAGTTGGTCGACCCGTCATAGGTCACCCCGCCGTCGGGCGAGACCTTGCTGGCGCCGTGCATGGTGACCTTCAGGAAGGCCGAGCCCGCCACTTCGATCTCGAGGCCGCTGGGATCGGCGTAGAAGGGCGGGAGGACCGCTTCGATGACCGCGTCGGGAAGGCCGGAGGCGAACTCGAACACGACGCGGTCATAGCCGTCGTGGGTGCCGACCCTGACATCGGTGATCTGCGCGCGGTCCGTCGTGTGGGCGATGGTGACCGATGGAGTGCAGGCAAACGGGGGAAGGCTCTCGGTCGGCTCCGCGGAGGTCGCGCCGGCGGATGGCGCGATGCTGGCGGCGGCCGACGGCTCGACGCTGGCCGCAGCTGAGCTGGTCGGGGATGTGGACTCCGGCGAGGTGCCGGCCGGGGTGCAGCCGGCGAGGGTGATGCCTGCGATGAGGACGACGGCGCCGAAGATGTGGCGCGATGAGTGCGGGGTCATGGTGATGCTCCATTCGTGAGGCTCGGAGTTGATTGCACCGGCCATCTCTCCGACGCCGACCCCGGCGGATTCGTTACGCATCCGTCCTGCTCGCATCGGGAGCGAGCAGCCGTTCCTCGAGGAGGCGGCGCTCGGCGGGGTTGTCGGTGAGTGCGAGCGCTCGGCGGTCCGCGAGCCGCGCCTCCTCCAGCCGCCCGAGCCGCCGCAGGAGCTCACCACGGGCGGCGTGGAAGAGGTGGTAGCCGTCGAGTCGCGCGGCCAGCGGTTCGATCTCATCGAGTGCTGCACCCGGACCCGCCAGCTCAGCCACCGCCAGGGCGCGGTTGAGCGCCACGACCGCTGTCGGTTGGAGCCGGAGCAGCCGGTCGTAGAGGGCGACGATCTCGGTCCAGTCGGTGGCCGCGTAGGTGGGGGCGTTCGCATGGACCGCCACGATCGCCGACTGGATGAGATAGGGTCCTGCGCGCCCCATCCGGAGTCCGCGCTCGACGAGCTGCGTCGCGTCGTGGATCGCAGCGGCGTCCCACAGCGACCGATCCTGGTCGGGGAGAAGGACGAGCGATCCGTCTTCCGGGCCGAAGCGCGCCTCCACCCGGGCGAGGTGCAGCCGCATGAGCGCCAGCAGTCCGAGCGGCTCCGGCTCATCGGGCATGAGGCGGACGAGCAGCGAGGTGAGCCATTCCGCGTCGCGCGCCAGCTCGCGCCGATCGGCGACCTCACCGTCCGAGGCCAGGTAGCCCTCGTTGAAGACCAGATAGAGGACCGCGAGCACCTGCTCGAGCCGCTGCGGCAGCTCCCCCTCATCAGGCACCCGGAACGGGATGCCGGCGTCGCGGATCTTCCGCTTGGCGCGAACCAGCCGCTGGGCCACCGTGGCCTCGGGGACCAGGAACGCGCGAGCGACCTGTGCTGAGTCGAGGCCGCCGACGGTTCTGAGGGTGAGCGCCACCTGGGCTTCCCGCGAGAGCGCGGGGTGGCAGCAGGTGAAGAGGAGGCGCAGCCGGTCGTCGGCCGCCAGCGGCCCGCCGGTCTGGATCGGTCGCTCCATCTCCTCAGCCTCCTCTCCGAGCTGGGTCAGGCGCTGCTTGAACCTCGCGTCGCGTCGCAGCCGGTCGATGGCTCGTCGGCGCGCGGTCGTCATGAGCCACGCGCCCGGGTTGCGTGGCAGGCCGTCGGTCGGCCAGTGCTCGAGCGCCGACACCGCTGCCTCCTGGACCAGCTCCTCGGCCAGGTCCCAGTCGCCGAGGATGCGCACGAGCGACGCGATCAGCCGCGCGCGCTCCTCGCGCAGGACCCGCTCGAGCGAGGCATCGACGGCTCGGCGCGCGGTCAAGCCGACGGCTATCCCATCTCCCCGGTCACGAGCGGCCGGATCTCCAACGTATCCGGCGCCGGCCACGAGGACGCGAGCCGGATCGCGGCGTCCAGGTCGGGGACGTCGATGATCCCGTAGCCACCGATGATCTCTTTGCCCTCCACGAACGGGCCGTCGGTGACGGTGACATCGCCTTCGATGGCGCGCCGGACGGTCGTGGCGGTGCTCGACGGCTGGAGCTGGGCGCCCTCCAGGAGCTCACCCGCGGCCTTGCGCTCGTCCCACCACGCCTCGATGCGGGCGTACAGGGCACGCTGCCCGGCCTCGTCCAGGTGATCCCAGCCCTCGTCGGCGCCGGCAATCAGGAGCATGTATTTCATCGCTGAACCTCGGCTGCATCGGTCACGGCAGGCGTGACCCTTTCATGATGACGACGAACGGGCCATGCCGTTCTCGACCTCGGCCTCACGAACGGCGTCGCGACACCGTTCAACAGGCAATGGCCGGTTACTTCACAATGCAGACATGACCCCGGCAGCCGAACGCCCCTCGACCCTTGCCGTGGCGGTCGCCCTCGGCACGGTCTACGTCATCTGGGGCTCGACCTACCTTGCCATCGCGTACGTGGTGGAGAGCCTGCCGCCGCTGCTGGCCGCGGGTGCGCGGTTCCTGACGGCGGGGAGCATCCTGGTGGCGTTCCTCCTCGCTCGGCATCAATGGGAGAAGCGGCGCAGCGGGGCTGCCGAGAGCACCCTGCGCTGGCCGCGCGCGGTCGAGTGGCGGACGGCCTTCATCGTCGGAGCACTCCTCCTGCTGGGTGGAAACGGCGGTGTGTCGGTGGCTGAGAAGACGATCCCGTCGGGGATTGCCGCCGTCATCGTCGCCACGACCCCGATCTGGCTGAGCGTCTTCGATGCCCTGCTCACGCGCCGCATGCCGAGCCCGCTCGCGATCGGTGGCCTGCTGGTCGGACTCGTCGGGGTGGGCATCCTGCTCCTGCCGTCCGCCGGCCTCGACGCCCTCGACCCGGTCGGCATCGGGATCCTGGTGCTGGCAACCATCTGCTGGGCGTCAGGCTCCCTGTATGCCCGGCGCGGCCCGCTGCCGAAAAACCAGCTCCTCGGCACCGGCATGGAGCAGATGGCCGGCGGAGTCGTGCTGCTGCTGGCCGGCAGCGCGCTCGGCGAGATCGGCCAGTTCGATCCGGCTGGCGTGACCACCGCCTCGCTGATCGGGCTGGCGTTCCTCGTCGTCTTCGGCTCTCTGGCGGCGTTCACCGCGTACGTCTGGCTGCTCAACCATGTGGCGGTGACGACAGTGGCGACGTACGCCTACGTGAACCCGGTGGTCGCCGTGGGGCTGGGGGTCGCATTCCACGGCGAGACGATGTCGCTGCGCTCGCTGCTGGCTGCTGCCCTGATCATCGGCGCCGTTGTGGCGATGGTGAGCGGGCGTCCGCGAGAGGTCGAGGAATCGGGTCCGTCGCCCGATGCCGCCGCGCTCGAACCGGAGGCGAAGGCTCGGTAGGTCGTATCATCGCCGTCCCATGACTCGCCAAGGCGCTTCGGACCCGATCGGCTTCGGCAGCGGGATCTCCACGGACCACAAGGACGGGATCCGCTGGGTCGACTATTCGAACATCAGCTGGAACCCGGTCTTCTGCAAGCGCTGCGACATCTGCGTCGAGATCTGCCCCAAGGACACCCTCGTCCTGCGCAACGACGCGATCATCGAGGAGCAGAACTGCATCCTGTGCGGTCTCTGCGAGCGCTACTGCCCGGACATCGCCATCGAGATGCTGCCCGAAGCGGTGGCCGCCCACGCGGCCAAGGGCGGCACGACGGCGGAGTCTTCGTAGGCCGATGCGGAAGCTGACCCAGGGCAACGAGGCGGTCTTCCGCGGAGCCGTTGCCGCCGGGGCGAGCTACTACGCCGGCTACCCGATCTCCCCGTCCACCGAGATCCTGAACGTGGCCTCCGGCTGGGCAGCCGAGCATCCGGAGTTCCGCTTCCTCCAGGCGGAGGACGAAATCGCCAGCGCGAACGCGATCATCGGCGCCAGCCTGGCCGGCGCGAAGTCGTTCACGGCCACGAGCGGCCCGGGATTCAGCCTGATGCAGGAGGCGGTTGGCTACGCGCAGAAGGTCGGGGTGCCGTGCGTCTTCGTGAACGTCCAGCGGGTCGGCCCCGCCACCGGCATGCCGACCATGCCCGGCCAGGGCGACATCATGCAGGTCCGATACGGCAGCACCGGTGACTACACCCCGCTGGCGTTCTACCCGAACGGCGTCGAGGAGGCGTTCCGGGTCACGGTCCAGGCCTTCAACGCGGCCGAGGAGTCGCTCTCGCCGGTGGTCGTGCTCTCCGACACGTTCGTGGCGCACCTCAACGAAGTGGTCGACCTGGACGAGGTGGCGGAGAGCGTCGAGATCGTGCCGCGCAGCCTCGTCCCGCTGGGGAAGCACGAGGCCGGCAAGCCCCGCTTCTTCGCCGGGGTGGTGATGTACGAGCAGGGGCCGAACGCCGGCGAGCCGGCCACGGCCGACGCCGACGAATACCTGCGCCAGTACTACGCCGCCAAGCATCGGCACATTGAGGTCGCGGAGCGCTACGCGCTGTACGAGCACGGCTGGAACGTGGACGCCAGGATCCTGATCGTCTGCTACGGGATCGTGAGTCGCGTCGCCTCGCCGCTTGCCAACGAGTACGCCCTCTTCCGCCCGATCCGGATTCACCCGATGCTGGCCGACGAAGTGCGCGCCATCGCAGATCGGTACGACGAGATCGTCTGCATCGAGGCGAACGACGGGCAGTACGCCGACATGCTCGAGCTCGCCCTGCGCCGCGAGATCAAGCGCATCCCGCTGCTGGGTGGCCGGATCAGCCTCGAGGCGGTGCGCGACGGCCTCGACCGCGTGCTCGGTGGCGGCCCCTCGGAGCCGCCGATCCCGGTCGCGCCGGCGGAGCCGGTCGCGCGCTCGCCCCTGGGGATCGGCTGATGCCGGAGGCGCCGTTTGCCGAGCTGGGGTTCAAGGACCGCCTGAAGGTGGACCTCTTCCCGACCATCTGGTGCCCGGGCTGCGGGATCGGCACGATCATGATCGAGCTGGCCATGGTCCTCGACGAGATGGGGATGGACGAGTCGAACACGATCCTCGTCACCGGCATCGGCTGCACCGGGCGGATGGGCAGCTACATGAAGTACGAGAGCGTCTACACGCTCCACGGTCGCACCCTGCCGGTGGCCGAGGCGATCAAGGCCGTTCGTCCGGAGATGCACGTGGTCGTGGTGGCGGGGGACGGGGACACGGCCAGCATCGGTGGCAACCACTTGATCCATGCGATCCGCCGCAACGCGCCGTTAACCGTGCTCTGCAACAACAACGAGATCTACGGGCTGACCGGCGGCCAGACCGGGCCGACCACGCCCACCGGCACCAAGACCCTGTCGTCGCCGGCCGGCAACCCCAACACGCCGATCAACCTGCAGGGGCTGGTCCGCTCCTCCCAGCACGCCCTCTACGCCAAGACCACCGTCTACCACCAGCTGCACATGCGGAACGCCATCAAGGAGGCGATCGAGCACGACGGCTTCAGCTTTGTCGACATCACCAGCCAGTGCATCGAGAACAACGGGCGGCGCATCGGCTTTGCCAGCGCCAACGACATGCTCAACTTCTACCGGAAGACCTACAAGCGCGCCGCCAAGGACGCGGACCACCTCAACCCCTTCGAGATCGGGATCCTCTCGCCCCGCGTGGGGGAGCCGACGAACGGGAACGGGGCCGGGGTCACGAGCACGCCGGAGCGCCCGGAGGAGCTGCCAGCTCAGCCTTCGGGACCGATGGTCTCCACGACCGAATCGCCTGGCGCGACGAAGCCAGCGACCGACGACGAAAAGGCCCGACGCCGGGCGGAGTCGCAGCAGCGGGCAGCGGTGATGGCGCAGCTGTCCACGGAGGTCAAGCTCGCGGTCGCGAAGAAGGAGCTGACCCTGACCGATGCGCTGACCCAGGCGGGGATCCCGATCCCCGAATGGCTGCGGACCGGCGCCAGCGCTCCCTCGGGCGCGCCGGTGGCGCCCGGCGAGGTCACGATCAGCGCGTCCGGGGAGGATCCCGGGACGCAGGACCAGCCGACCCAGCTCGACGCCCAGAAGGCGGAGGCGGCGGCCGAGGAGCGCAACCTGATCGGTGGCACGCCCGGCAGCGACACGCAGCCAGCCGCGCCGCTGACGGCCCATGACGCGGCGCCGCCGGCGGTGCCTGCGGATCCCAAGGAAGCCAAGCGCGCGGAGGCGCAACGCAAGCTCGCGCTCATGCAGCGCCTCCCCTCGGAGGTGAAGCTGCGGGTGGCGAAGGGGGAGCTCACCCTCGCCGACGCGCTGCGCGAGGCCGGCATCGACCCTGACGTCATCGCATGACGACGCGGATCGCCCTCGATGGGGTCGGCGGCCAGGGGGTGCGGGTGATCGCCGGCGTGCTCGGCGCGCTGCTGGCCCGGATGGGCAAGCAGGTGACCGTCCTCTTCGACTACGACTCGAGCGTGCGAGGCAGCATGTCCGACGCATTCGTCATCTTCGACGACGTCCCGATCCTCAACCCGGTCGTCGAGGAGGCCGACATCATGCTCAAGCTGGCTGACAAGGGCCACCTGCGGATCAGCGGCCGCAAGGTGGTGACGGACCTTGGCCTGGGCCGCCCGGGCGACGAGCAGATCCCCTTCGCCTCCCTGGGCTCGGAGCACTTCGGCAAGGAGCTCTTCGGCAACATGATCGCGCTGGGACGGCTGCTGCGGCTGGCCGAGATCGACTTCGACGATGCGGCGATCCGCGAATCGCTGCCGCGCCGCTACCAGGACGAGAACGTGGCCGCCATCCGGTTCGGCTATCAGCTCACGCCCGAGGAGATCGCCCGGCTGGCGGCCGCCGCTCCTCCCAGCCGGTTCGAGATGAACGACGCCGCCACCGCTCCGAATCACCGCGAGACCGGGATCGCGACCGGCAGCTCGCTCTCGGCGGTCGGCGACGCAGGCGAGTCCGGCTAGCCCTCCAGCGAGACCGCCGGATCCAGTTCGCCGAGGACCGAGTCGAGGGCGGCGCCCTCGGGCTCCGTCAGGGCCCGCATCGGGGCGCGGAGGTCCGGGTTGATCGGAACGCCACGCCGTCGGAGCACGTGCTTCACCGAGGCGATGAACGGGTGCGTCTCCATCGCCGAGCGGAGGGTCCGCAGCCGCGCCTCGGCCGCGGTGTCGGGCGCATCCAGGGCGGCCCGCACGACCTCCGGGAAGGCGGCAGCCAGGCCGGAGACGGCGCCGAGCGCACCGCGCGCCATGGCCGCCGGGATGAGCGGCTCGGAGCCGATGAACACCGGCAGGCCAAGGTCGAGGAACGGCTCCACGTTCGGGAACGGCGACTCACTGACCTTCAGGCCGGCGAGGTTCTGGGCTGCGTCGCGCACGCGCGCCACGACCTCGAGCGGCACCGGGTAGCCGCTCCGCGCGGCGAAGGCGTAGATGTAGAACGGCACCGGCGCGCAGGCCGCTGCGGCGGCCAGCAGGTGGGCCGTCAAAGCGTCGGCGTCCAGGGGAAAGTAGGGCGGCGGGATGACCGCGACCGCATCCGCCGCCACCTCGGCAGCGTGCGAGGCGAGGCCTGCCGTCTCGGCGGTGGTCTGCGCCCCGCAGTGGATGATCAGCCGTCCGCGGACCGCGGCGCGAAAGACGACCGCGGCGCGCTTCCGCTCATCGGTGCTCAGCAGGATCCCCTCGCCGGTGGTGCCGCAGGCGAAGACGCCGTCGGCACCGCGCTCCTCGAGGAAGCGGACCATCGGCCAGATCGCCGCCTCATCGAGCGCGTCGCCGCCGGGGGCAAGCGGCGTCGCGGCCGCAACGATCAACGGTGGGCGTTCGGGCATCGGCAGAAGGGTAGCGGCTTTGCCCTTGTAGCCGCGTCTGCCGCGGGCTAGGCTGCCCGACACCATGGCAGCCTTCGCCCTCGACCTCCAGACAATCCGCCGAGCGCCGAAGGTGCTGCTGCACGAGCACCTGGATGGGGGCCTGCGACCGGCGACCCTGATCGAGATGGCCGACGAGATCGGCTACACCTCGCTGCCGACGCGGGATCCGGCCGAGCTGGCGACCTGGTTCAAGCCGGCACCCGGTGAGGGCGGCCGCTCCCTGGAGCGCTACCTGGAGGCGTTCGACCACACTGTGGCGGTGATGCAGACCGCCGCGGCCATCGAGCGCGTCGCGGCGGAGGAGGTCGAGGACCTGGCCGCGGACGGGATCGTGTACGCGGAGGTCCGATTCGCCCCCGAGCAGCACCTCCGCGACGGGCTGACCCTCGACCAGGTGGTCGAGGCTGCCGCGGCGGGCATCCGCCGCGCATCCGAGGGCAAGCCGATCGTGGTGGGCCTCCTCCTGAGCGCAATGCGCCAGGCGGCGCGCTCGGTCGAGATCGCCGCGCTGGCGGTCCGTCATCGGGATGGCGGGGTGCTGGGCTTTGACGTGGCCGGACCGGAGGCGGGATACCCGCCCACCCGCTATCTCGACGCCTTCCAGCTGATCTCGCACGAGAACTTCCACTTCACGATCCACGCCGGCGAGGCCTTCGGCCTGCCATCCATCTGGGAAGCGCTGCAGTTCTGCGGCGCCGAGCGCCTGGGGCATGGGGTACGGATCGTGGACGACATCGTGGCCAACCCCGACGGCCGGGTGACGCTGGGACGCCTGGCGGCCTATGTCCGCGATCGGCGCATCCCGCTCGAGATGTGCCCGACCTCGAACGTCGACATCGGCGCGGTGCCGCGTCTCGAGGACCACCCCATCGACCTGCTGAAGCGGCTCCGCTTCCGCGTGACACTCAATACCGACAACCGGCTGATGAGCCACATCAGCCTGTCGGACGAGTTCGCGAGCATGGTCTCCACCTTCGGCTGGGACCTGGCCGACATGGAATGGGTGACCTTGAACGCGATCAAGAGCGCCTTCCTGCCATTCGACGGGCGGCTGCGGATCATCAACGAGCAGGTGAAGCCCGGCTACGCCCGCCTCAGGGCGGAGGCATCGGCAGCCGGCATGTCGGTGGGCTGAGCCGGCCGTGGCGCTCGGTGTATCCTCACCGCGCCGAATGAGAGTCCCGGCCGAGGGAGTTCGACAGCCATGACCTACGTGATCGCGGAGCCATGCATCGGCGTCAAGGACGCCTCGTGCGTGGACGTCTGCCCGGTCGACTGCATCCACACCAGCGACGAGGCGCCGCTCTTCTACATCGACCCTGACGAGTGCATCGACTGCGGGGCCTGCGAGCCGGAGTGCCCGGTGACCGCCATCTTCGCCGAGGACGCGGTGCCTGAGCAGTGGACCAACTTCGTCCAGATCAACGCCGACTTCTTCAAGAAGTAGCGGATCGTGGTCCGCCTGGTCGCCCTGTACAGCCAACCCGAGGACACCGACGCATTCGACGCGCACTACCGCGATGTGCACGCCCCGATCGTGGCCCGCTATCCCAACCTGGTGAGCGTGCGACTGACGAAGGCCGATGGGATCGGCGGCCGTCCGGCCGCCTTCTACCTCATGGCCGAGATGAGCTTCGCGACGCGGGCCGACCTCGACGAGGCGCTCGCCTCCGATGCCGGGCGCGAGAGCGGTCGCGACCTCCGCAACTTCGCAGGGGCCGGCGTCTCCCTCTTCATCGCCGATGACGCGAACGCCACCGATGGCTGAGCCCAGCGCGCCGGTCGCGGTCGATCCCGAGACGCTCGGCTTCGAGAAGGTGCGGTACGCCAAGGACGCGGCGAGCGGCGTGGCGACGGTCACCATCGACCGGCAGCCGGTCCTCAACGCCTTCGACTTCCAGACGCTGCGCGAGCTCGGGCGCGCATTCGAGGATGCCTCGTGGGACGACGCCATCGCCGCGGTGGTGGTGACCGGCGCCGGGGAGCGGGCGTTCTGCACCGGCGCCGACCTCGACGAGCAGGCCACGATGGGCGCCACCAGCGGCCAGTACTGGCGCTGGATGGGCGCGTTCATCGAGATGCACGATCGGCTGCGGAACATCGGCAAGCCCACCATCGCGCGGATCAACGGCATCTGCGTCGGCGGCGGCAACGAGCTCCAGATGGCCTGCGACCTGTCCGTGCTGGTGGACGACGCGTACATCCGGCACGTCGGGCCGGAGCACGGCTCGGTCCCGGCCGGCGGCGCCACGCAGTGGCTGCCGATCCTGGTCGGCGACCGCCGCGCTCGCGAGATCCTGATGCTGTGCGAGCCGATCAAGCCGATCCAGGCGCTCGACTGGGGCCTCGTCAACCGGGTCGTGCCGCGCGCCGACCTCGACGAGACCGTTGCCGCCCTGGCGGCCGGCCTGCGCGCCAAGCTGCCGGAGGCGCTGCGCTACACGAAGACGCAGCTCAACTGGTGGCGCGACCTTGTCTGGTCGCAGACGGTGACCCACGCCCGCGACTGGCTGGCGGTCCACTCCACGGCCGACGAGACCCGCGAGGCGGTGGCCGCGTTCCACGAGAAGCGCGCGCCACGCTATGACGAGCTGCGACGCCTCCAGGCAGGCAGCGGACGCGTCTGCCCCTCGTGCGGTGAGATGGGCATCTCCGCTTACGCGACCTACTGCCCCGGTTGCGCGGCGGAGCTCTCCGACGTGTTCGAGGCGATCCCGTGAGCGAGGAGCAGCTCATCTTGGTCGAGCGCGACGCGGAGCGGCACGTGGCGCTGCTGCGCTTCAACCGCCCCAAGCAGCTGAACGCGCTGAACGGCGCGGTCATGGACGCCCTCTGCTCCGCCCTGGAGGAGCTCGACCGCGACGACGCGATCCGCGTGCTGGTCGTGACCGGCAACGAGCGGGCATTCGCGGCCGGCGCGGACATCGGCGAGATGGCGGCCGCCAGCCCCATCGACATGCTGCGCACCAACCGCATTGCCCAGTGGGATCGCGTGCGGCGGATCGGGAAGCCGGTTATCGCCGCGGTCGCGGGCTGGTGCCTGGGAGGCGGCTGCGAGCTGGCGATGGCGCTGGACCTCATCGTCGCCGCCGAGAGCGCCAGGTTTGGTCAGCCGGAGATCAACATCGGGGTCATCCCTGGGGCGGGAGGCACGCAGCGCCTGACGCGTGCGGTCGGCAAGAGCGTGGCGATGGAGATGATCCTCACCGGCGAGCCGATCGACGCGCGCGAGGCGCATCGGCTTGGACTGGTCGCTCGGGTGGTGCCGAACGAGCTGGTGGTCGAGGACGCGCTGGCCCTCGCGGCGAAGATCGCCACCAGGTCGCCTCTGGCGCTGCGGCTGGCCAAGGAGGCGGTGAACGCCGCCTACGAGATGAGCCTGACCGATGCGCTCGCTCACGAGCGCCGGCTCTTCTACCTGCTCTTCGCCTCCGAGGACCAGAAGGAGGGGATGGCCGCCTTCCTCGAGAAGCGCGACCCGAACTTCACGGGACGCTAGCGGAGGTCAGGTGGGCGAAGGACGCGCGCGACCCAGCCGGTACGTGCGGCGCCTGCCGATCGGAGCATCGCTGCCCCTCGATCGGGTCATCGGCAACGAGCTGTTCCCCTTCGAGGGCCAGATCCTCACCAAGCCGCTCGAGGCGCCGATCCTCCCCGAGCCCCAGCGTCGCGGGCGTGGCGGCAGCGATTGCCGCAATTGCGTGGCGAGCGGGGAAGAGATCTGGGAGGACCCGCTGTGGTGGGTCCGAGCGCCTCGCGAGCCGAGCGGCCTGCCGCTCATCGCGATTCTCATCCCCAAGGCCCACCACGACCTCGAGGACCTGCCGCCTCCACTTGCCGCGGAGATGGGCCGGCTGCTTCCCAGGGTCTCCCGTGCGATCCATCGCATCGGAGACATCGGCCGCGTGCACGTCAACCGCTGGGGCGACGGGTCCGAGCATCTCCACTTCTGGTTCCTGCCGCGCCCGGAGGGGATGTGGCAGCTGCGCGGCGCCATGCTCGCGGTCTGGGACGACATCCTTCCGCCGATCCCCAGGGCGGAGTGGAATCGCAACCGCAGGACCGTGGCGGGCGCGCTGGCCGAGGACGGCGGCCGAGCTCTGGCCTAGGACTCCTTGGGGCGCTGGACCCACCATTCGGCGAACGAGCGGGCGCGGCCGTCGGGCGCGAGCTGGACCACCCAGATGTTGCTGTAGGCGTCCTCGGGCTCATCGTCGTGCGCGGAATAGGTCGTCAGTCCCTTGATGACGCCCGTGCCGCCCTCGACCGCCAGCACCTCGGACTCGAAGCGCCACGGGTTCTTCGAGTCGCCGCGCTCGATCCACCTGGCGACGATCGTGTCCCGGCCCTCCCAGGACTTGCTGAACGGCCAGGGCGAATAGGTGGCGTCCTCGGTGAAGAGGGCGGCCACGTCATCCGGGTCGTCGGTCTCCCAGGCGTGCCGGTAGGCGGACAGCCAGCTCTCGATCGCGGATCGATCGGCGGTGCTCATGACGGGTCCACTGCGAGCTGGCCCCGGCGTGCCTGGTCGGCCATGGCGGCCTGGAGCCGTTCCCGGGCGGGCGCGTCGAACGGGGGAGTGGCGCCGCGCAGCGCACGCGTCAGGTTGGCGATCCGCTCATGCCGCTCGCGCTCCGCGTTGAATCGATCAAGGAACTCGTCTGGCTGCTGGAACAGGATCCACATGGCTCACCTCACCGGGACTTGCTAACCTGCGTATACTGTATAGCGGTTAGGGTAACCTGTCAACCCGCAATGGTGGTTATTTGATGACGATGGAAGCAGGCTTCTCGGGCCTTTCTCGATCCCGCGGTCCGGGAGCGGTCGGACTGATGCAGGACTTCCTCAACACGACCGACATCGAGTCCGGGACCGACCTGGTGGAAACACCCGGCGCGCTGGCCGAGTGGCTCCACGGCAGGGGACTGCTCGACGCGGGCGCCGGCGTGTCACCAGCAGAGCACGCCCGGGTGTTGGTGCTGCGGGAGAGGCTGCGGGATGCTCTCGAGGCAGTCACGCATGGCACGAGCTCCGACAGCGCCTTCGCGCGACTGGATGAGATTGCAGCCGGTGTCCCGCTCCGCGTGCGATTCGGCGCGGCCACCCATCTCGAGCCGGCGCAACGACGCGATGCGCGGGCCATCGGACCGATCCTGGCGACGGTGTATGACGCCCTCGGCGACACGGCGGTCGAGCGGCTGAAGGTGTGCCGCAATGAGAGTTGCCGATGGGCCTTCTACGACACGTCGCGCAACCGGTCCGGGGTGTGGTGCTCCATGGCCATCTGCGGAAACCGCCAGAAGGGACGGGTCTACCGCAGCCGCCACGCTGCCGATCGGTAGAATCGGGGCATGCCTGACCAGCCGTACGAGACGATTCGGTACGAGCTGCGCGACGGCGTCGCCACGATCACCCTGGCCCGTCCGGAGAGCCTCAACGCCCTGAACGCCGCCATGCGCGCCGAGCTGTTGCGCGCCGTCAAGGCGGCGGGGCGCGACGACGAGGTGCGGGCGGTGGTGATCACTGGGGATGGGCGAGGCTTCTGCAGCGGCGCGGACCTGCGCGGGGGGAGCGGCGAGCGCGATTTCCGTCGCGTCCTGACCGATGAGTACAACCCGCTCATCACCGCGCTGCGCGAGCTTCCGAAGCCGATCATCGCGGCGGTCAACGGGGTGGCGGCCGGAGCGGGTATGTCGCTGGCGCTGGCCTGTGACCTCGTCTACGCCGCCCACGATGCGCGCTTCATCCTGGCCTTTGGACGGATCGGCCTGGTGCCGGACTCCGGCATGACCCGGACCCTGGTCCGTGGCCTCGGCCGGCATCGTGCCGCGGCCCTGATCTTCAGCGGCGATCCGCTCGGGGCCCTCGAGGCGCAGGCCGCCGGGCTCGTCAACGAGGTGGTGCCGGCCGAGCAGCTGGCGGCCACGGCACATACGGCGGCGGCCACGCTCGCGAAGGCCCCTACCCGCGGGATCGGGCTCGCCAAGCGCGCCATCAATCATGCCGAGGACGCGCACCTCGCCGAGAGCCTGGCCATGGAGGCGGCGCTCCAGGAGCTCGCCGGGCGCAGCGAGGACCATGCCGAGGGGGTCGCGGCATTCGGCGAGAAGCGGGAGCCTCGCTTCCTTGGGCGCTGAGGGCGCTGAGCAGAGGCCGCTCGAGCGGATCGGGATCCTGGGCGCCGGAACGATGGGCGCCGGCATTGCGCAAATTGCGGTCGAGGCGGGCCTGGACGCCGTCGTGCACGACCCGGTCGCCGGGGCCTACGAGCGCTCCCAGCAGCGCATCGCCGGCTTCCTGGCACGCAAGGTCGAGAAGGGGCAGCTTGACGCGGCGGCCGCCGCGGCGGCCCTCGATCGGCTCACGACCGCCGCCTCGTTCGAAGAGCTCGCGGCCTCCGACCTGGTGGTGGAGGCGATTCCCGAGGAGCTCGAGCTGAAGCGCGACGCGTTCCGGCGGCTTGATGCTGCTGCTGAGCCGGAGACGATCCTGGCGACCAACACGAGCAGCCTCTCGGTGGCCGAGATCGCCGAGGCGGCGGCGAGGCCCGAACGCGTGGTGGGGATGCACTTCTTCAACCCCGTCCCGCTCATGGCGCTCGTCGAGGTGATCGCCGGTCCCGCCACCTCCCCGGCGGTGGCGCAGGAGACGGTTGCGGCCGCGCGTCGCCTGGGCAAGACGCCGGTGCTGGCGGCCGACACGCCCGGGTTCATCGTCAACCGGGTGGCGCGGCCGTACTACCTGGAGGCGATGCGCATCCTCGGCGATGGCCTGGCCGGGATCGAGGAGATCGACGCCGCCATGCGGGAGGCGGGATTCCGGATGGGCCCGTTCGAGCTGGTCGACACCATCGGCGCCGATGTCAACCTCGCCGTGAGCCAGTCGACGTACGAGGCCTTCGCCCGGGACGCCCGCTATCGGCCGCACCCGGTCCAGGCGGTCGTGGTCGATGCCGGCCGATTGGGGCGAAAGAGCGGCGGCGGCTTCTACGACTACGGGACCGATGGCGCCCGCGGCGCCCCCTGGACCGGCCTGCCCCGCTCGTCGGGTGGACCGCACCTGCGTGGGGAGGAGGTCTCGGGGCGGATCCTCGCCGCGCTCGCCAACGAGGCCGCCTCAGCCGTGGAGGGCAATGTCGCCCAGCCCGAGGCGATCGACCTCGCCATGCGGCTGGGCGCGAACTATCCGGCCGGGCCGCTGGAGTGGGCCGAGCGGATCGGCCTGGCGGGGATCGTCCACACGCTCGATGCCCTCGAACGCGAGGCGTCCGATGGGCGCTATCGGGTCGTGCCGCTGCTCCGCTCCCTCGCTGAGACCGGCGGATCCTTCTTCGCGCCACGCGAGTGAGCCAGCCGCTCCATCGGTTTCGCGCGGTCATCTTCGACATGGATGGCCTGCTGCTGGAGACCGAGGTGCTCTGGCATCGCGCCGAGGTACGGCTCTTCGAGCGGCATGGGGCGGCGTTCACGTTCGAGGACAAGCTGACGGTGATGGGCACCAGTGCGGCCTTCACCGGCGAGTTCTTCGCGCGCCGGCTTGCGCTGCCGGACCAGGCGTCCGCGCTGATCCGCGAGGTGACCGAGCTGATGCACGAGGAGCTGCAGGCGCAAGTCGACGCGCGTCCCGGGGCCGTCGACCTGGTCAAGCGGCTCCGGGGCAAGGTCCGATTGGGCCTCGCCTCGAACTCGCCGCGCTTCCTGGTGGACGCGGCACTGGGGAGCTCCGGCTTCACGGACATCTTCGACGCGGTGGTCAGCGCCGATGACGTGACCAACCACAAGCCGGCGCCGGACCTCTACCTCCTCGCCTGCGAGCGGCTCGGCGTCCCGCCGGGGGAGGCCGTGGCCCTCGAGGACACCACCTCCGGGATTGCCTCGGCGAAGGCTGCCGGCCTGACCTGCATCGCCGTTCCGCAGTTCGCCGAGACCGATGTCTCCGCCGCGGACCGCGTCATCGATTCGCTCGAAGATCTCCTCGCCGAGGCGTGACCGGCGACCGCGCGCTACCCTCTGCGGCATGTGTCGAAGCATCAAGACTCTCCGCGTCCTCGACGAGCCCGCACCCGAAGACGAGATCCGCGCCGCTGCCCTCCAGTACGTCCGCAAGGTCAGCGGCTACCGGAAGCCGTCGCCAGCCAACGAGCACGCCTTCGAGCATGCCGTGGACGAGATCGCCCGTGCGTCGAGCCGGCTGCTGAAGGCGGTCACCGCCACCCACCCGGCGCGCCGCGCGAGCTAGCTCAGCCGAACGTACCCGGTCGCCATCAGCTGTTGCGTGATCGCAGCCGGTTGGCGATGAGGGTCAGGATGATGGTGCCCGTCATCAGCAGTACGGCCATGGCAATCAGGACGGGGATCCGGCCCGCGAAGCGCAGCTGTCCGTAGAGGAACACCGGGAAGGTGGGGTCGCCGCCGGCCAGGAAGTTGGCGAGGGCAACCTCGTCAAACGAGACGATGAACGAGGTCAGCCAGGCTGACATCAGGGACGGCCCGACCAGCGGCAAGATCACCCGTCGCAGGGTGGTGGGATAGGAAGCCCCCAGGTCCATCGCCGCGTCCTCGAGCGCGGGATCGAGGCCGATGATTCGGGAGAGCAGGATCAGGGTCGCGTAGGGCAGCGCGACGACGCTGTGGCCCAGGGCGATGGTCAGAAGCGACCGTGGAACCCCAATGAGGTTGAAGAGCAGGAAGAGCGCCACGCCGAGCGCCACGAACGGCACCACCAACGGAGCTGCGGCCAGGGCGAGCAGGATGCGACGTCCGGCAAACCGGAAGCGGAGCACCGCCATGCTCACCGCGAAGCCGAGGGAGGTGGCGATCGTCCCCGCAATCGTCGCCACGACCAGGCTGTTGCGAGCCGCCGCCAGCATGGCGGCGTCGCCAAATGCCTTGCCGTACCACTCCAGCGAGAAGCCCTTGAGCGGGAAGCTCAGCGAGGTATTGGCGCTGAAGGAGAAGACGACGAGGAGCACGATCGGCAGATAGAGCAACGCCAACAGGAGCGCGTAGGCCGGGCCGAGGGGCAGCCGGGTGTGTCCGACACCGATCGCGCCGCGCCGAATTCGGGGGGTTACGGCGGTCATGCCACCACCCTGCGCAGGTTGACGACGCGGAGGGCGATCGCCACCAGCGCCAGGGTTATGACCAGCATGATGACGGCCAGCGCCGAGCCCAGCGGCCAGTTGCCGGCGCGGGTGAAGAAGTCCTGGATCAGGTTGCCGTACATGATCCCGTCGGTTCCGCCGACCAGGAACGGGGTGACGTACTCACCGACGGTGGGGATGAACACCATGAAGAACGTCGCCAACACGCCCGGCAGGCTCAGGGGAACCGTCACTCGCCAGAAGCGCGACCACGGGCCGGAGCCGAGGTCAGCTGCGGCCTCAAGGTGGCTCCGGTCGATCCGCTGCAGTGCGCCGTAGATCGGCAGTGCTGCGAAGGGGGTCCAGACGTAGATGAGCGTGATCACCACCGCGGCCTGCGAGTAGAGAAGGAGGCCGATCGGCTCCTGGATCAGGCCGGTCCAGAGCAGGAAGGAGTTGATCGCGCCGCTGCTGCCGAGGAGCAGCTTCCAGGCCATCACCCGCATCAGAAAGCTGGTCGCCGCCGGGACGAGCAGCAGGATGAGGAAGACCGGCGCGCGTTCGCGCGCCCGGAAGGCGAGGAAGTAGGCGATCGGGAACGCGAGGAGCGTCGCGCCGATCGCGACGATGAGCGCCATGACCGCCGAGATGCCCAGCAGCCTCACCCACAGGGGCGAGTCCACGATCTTCTCGTACTGGAGGGTCGAGAGCTGCAGGAGGCTGCCGAAGTCGACCGGGCCGCGCTCTCCGCGGAAACTGATCAGGATTGCGATCAGCAGCGGCGCAACGAAGAGCAGGATCAGCCAGGCAAACGGCGGGACGGCGAGGAACCGAAGGCTTCCTCGCCGTCCAAGCATCGGTCTACACGCGCGCTGCTAGTCGGCCTTGACGTTTGCCCACATCTCTGTCCACGCCTCCCGCTGTGCGTCGGTGACCGGTGGCGTGAAGTTGGTGTTGGCGAGGATGGACGGGTCGTCGAGCCCGAACGCCTCGATCAGGACCGGATCCTCGATCGCGTCCATCACCTCCTGGTTGGGGCAGCCGTAATAGAAGAGGTTCGGCAGGTTGGAGCAGGTCAGGGTCGCCAGCTTCAGGTCGAGGAATTCAAGCGCGAGGTCGTAATTGGCGGTCTTGGCACTGATGCCATACAGGCCCACCCACGAGTTGCGCCCTTCCACCGGGTTGGCATACGCCACCGCCTGCCCGGCGTAGAGGCGGTCCGCGTAGCAGCCCTGCCACGCATAGGCGATCCAGATATCGCCGCTCTCAACATCGGGGCAGAGGTCCGCATACTCATCGACCCAGTACTTGAAGTTGAGGTCCTTCTGCTCCTTCCACTCCTGCTCGATCTGCGCCAGCTGCTCGTCGGTGATCGCCGTCTCATCCCAGCCGTGAATGTAGGACGACACGGCCACGGCCGACGGCCCGTCATCCCACATCGAGATGTGCCCGGCGTAGGTCTCATCGAGGAGGACGTCCCAGCTCTCGACGCTGGCGACCTCGTCAGTGTTGTAGAGGATCGAGCTGAAGCCCCAGTCCCACGGGATGTAGTACTGCTTGCCGTCGATCTGCCCCAGCTCCTTGAAGCTCTCCGGGACCTTGTCCCAGTTCGTGAGCTTGCTGGTGTCGATCTCCTTCACGAGGCCGGCGTCAACGTAGAACTGCTGCCAGCCGGTGTAGAAGTGGAAGACATCGGCCTGGCTGCCAGCCTCCATCTTGCCGAGGACGTCCGCATCGGAGCTGCCGATCTCGAACGTCACGGCCGCTTCGGGGTTGGCGGACTTGAAGTCGGTCCAGAAGTCCTCTTCCTCGTAGCCGCTCCATTCCAGGACGAGCAGCTTGTTCGGTGCCGCGCAGGCGGCGAGCAGCAGCATGCTGCCGGCGAGGATGACCAGGGTCTTGCGGGCAAGGCCGAATCGGGCGGGCACGGCGAGGACTCCTCTCGAAGTGGATTGGCGGGATGCTACGCCGCGCCGATCCGCGCGGTCAACGATTTTGGCGTCAGTGCTTGAACCGATAGCCGAGCAGGCCGGGCACCTGGGCGACCATCCTGGTCAGGATCCCAGGGCGACGCCCGGCGTCGAGTGCGTCGTCCTGGCGGATCAGCGCCTCTCGAATGGCGCGCGCACCGATGTAGCGGAACGGCTCAGGTGGCAGGAAGCGCTGCCGCCGACCGTAGAGCGGGAGGCTGGCGAGCGGGTCCGAAGGATCCGCAATGCGGGCTGCCAGCATCCGACCCGCCAGGCGAGCCGGGCCGACGCCATTGCCGGCGAAGCCATGGGCGTAGAGCACCGCGCCACCTGCTCGTGACCCGATCTCGGGGAAGCGATCCGCGGTGATGTCGATCGGCCCGCCCCAGGCGTCGTCGAAGCGGACGTCGGCGAGCGTCGGGAAGAGGTGGCGGAAGTTGGCCACGACGCGCTCGATGGCATGTCGGTCGTGGGTGAAGACCAGGCCGATGCGCCCGTCGTAGCCGGCCGAGCCGACCCCTGCACCGAAGGCGATGCGCCCGTCGCGGGTCGTTCGGAAGTAGCTGATCGTGAAGCGCGAGTCGGCGATCGCCTCGCCGCCGGTCCAGCCCAACGCCGCAAGCCGCTCGGGGATCGGCTCCGTGACGACCATGTAGCTGCCCCAGGCCAACACCTGGGTCCGGAAGCCAGGCCACCCGGCGGCCCAGGCATTCACCGCGAGCACGGCCCGATCCGCGCGAACGCTCCCCCGGGCGGTCTCCAGCCGGACGCCGCCGGCACGGCGCTCGATGCGCGCCACCGACGTTCCCTCGTGGATCCGCACGCCACGCTCCAGGAGCACGCGCCGCAGTCCGCGGGCCAGCAGCGCCGGCTGGACGGTGGCAGCGCTCGGCATGAAGACGCCCTCGCCGAAGGCCGGCGAGGCGCAGCGCGCCTGGACGCCATCTCGATCGACGTGGACGAGCTCGCCAGGGGCGCCGAGTCGATCGAGGTCGACGATCGAGCTTGCCCAGTCGTTGCCGACCTTCGGGAAGGCGTTCACGCGCAGGTAGCCCTTCGGCGTGAAGTGGGCGTCGACACCGTGCCGCTCGCACCATTCGCCGATGCCGGCCACGACCTCGTCCGCGGCCTCCGCGATGCGCAGCCCCTCGGCCGCCCCGTAGCGCTTCGCAAGGAACGGGAGGTACTCCCACCAGCCGTGCAGGAAGCCGCCGTTGCGGCCACTGGGCCCGCCGCCGCAGATGTCGGCCTCGAGCAGCACGATCCGCGCCTCCGGGGCGATCTCGCCCAGGAAGTAGGCGGTCCACATCCCGGTGTAGCCGCCGCCGACGATTGCGACATCGGCAACCGTGTCGCCGAAGAGCGACGCCGCGAGGAGGCTCGGTCGCTCGGCCGTCAGGGCCTCGCGCAGCCACCACGCGCGGCGTTGACCAGGGATGGGAAGCGAGGGCGGCGCCTGGGCGGTCACGTCGCGCGATCCTAACCCGGTGCTAGCATCCACGCCTGATGCCCCAGCACGACCCAGCCCGCACCCCCGTGGTCGTCGACGGGCTGCGCACGCCGTTCGGCCGCTACGGCGGCGCCCTGCGCGAGGTCCGGCCCGACGACATGGCGGCACACGTCATCCGGGCGCTCCTGGACCGCACCGGCGTGGAGGCAGGTGCCGTCGACGACGTCATTCTTGGCGCGGCCAACCAGGCCGGGGAGGACAACCGCAACGTCGGCCGCATGGCAGCCCTGCTGGCTGGCATGCCGATCGAGGTGGCGGGGCAGACCGTCAACCGTCTCTGCGGCTCGGGGATGCAGGCGGTCATCGCCGCGTCCCACGCGATCGTCGCCGGCGACGGGGACCTCTTCGTGGCGGGCGGCGTGGAGTCGATGACCCGCGCTCCGTTCGTGCTCGCCAAGGCGTCGGCCGCATTCCCGCGCGGGGAGCAGACCATGTACGACACGACGCTCGGCTGGCGCTTCACGAATCCACGCCTGGCTGACGCCTACTACCCGTACTCGATGGGGGAGACCGCCGAGAACGTCGTCGAGCGCTGCGGCGTCTCGCGCGAGGACCAGGACCGATTCGCCCTCACCTCGCACCAGCGCTGGGCGGCCGCGCACGCCGCGGGGTATTTCGCCGACGAGATGGTGCCGATGGAGGCGCCGGCAGGCAAGGGCGCAACGACGACGGTGGACCGCGACGAGCACCCGCGCCCGGAGACCACGCTGGAACAGTTGGCGGGCCTGAGGCCGGCCTTCAAGCGCGACGCCTCCGGCTCGGTCACGGCGGGGAACAGCAGCGGCATCAACGACGGGGCGGCGGCGCTCCTCGTCACCTCCGAGGCGCGGGCAGCCGAGCTGGGCCTGCGGCCGATCGCGAGGCTCGTGTCGAGCGCGGTGGCCGGAGTGGACCCGGCGACGATGGGCCTCGGGCCGATCCCGGCGTCGCGCAAGGCCCTCGAGCGCGCGGGCCTGAGCGTTGAGGAGATGGACCTGGTCGAGCTGAACGAGGCGTTCGCGGCACAGGCGCTGCCGGTGATGCGAGAGCTGGGTCTCGACCCGGAGAAGGTCAACGTCAACGGCGGGGCGATCGCCATCGGGCATCCGCTGGGCGCTTCCGGGGCGCGCCTGGTGGCGACGCTGCTCCACGAGATGCGACGTCGTGGCGCGCGGCACGGGCTGGCGACGATGTGCATCGGCGTCGGCCAGGGGATCGCATCGGTCTGGGAGGCAGTGGAATAGGCATGGCGGAGCCAACCGAGCGGATGATCGTGGTGAGTGGCGAGGCGACGGTGCGGCGGGTTCCCGACCTTGCCGTGGTCGCGCTGGCCGTGACTGTTCAGGACCGCAAGACGGCTCCGGCACGAGACAGGGCAAACCAGCGCGCGTCGGCGATCCTGGTCCGGCTGCGTGAGCTTGGGGTCCCGGAGGCCGATATCCAGGCTCCGTCCCTGACGGTGCAGCCGACCTACGACTACGGCCGCGGCGCGCCGAAGGTCACCGGCTACCAGGCGGCTCGCCCGATCACGATCCGCGTCCGCGACATCGACCTGCTCGGGACGATCCTGGATGGGCTGGTGGACGACGGCGCGACCCAGGTCCACGGCACCTCGATGGAGCTCGCCGATCCGGAAGCCGCGTCGCGCGAGGCGCTGGCCGCCGCGGTGGGCGTCGCGCGTTCGCGGGCCGAGGCGCTGGCGGTGGCTGCCGGGCTGACGCTCGGCCCGCCGCGACGCATCGAGGAGGACTCGGAGGGCTCGCCGAGCCCGTTCCGTGGTGCCATGCACATGTTCCAGGCCGCGGCGGAGGCGGCGCCCACCGAGATCGCGGAAGGGGAGATCGAGATCAGCGCGCGCGTGCGCGCCTGGTTCGACCTGGAGTAGCGCTCAGCCGAGCCGCAGCTGCGGCAGGACCTTCTCGCCGAATGCGGCGATGAACTCGGCCTGGTTGCGCCCCACGTTGTGGACGTGGACCTCGTCGAATCCCATGTCGACGAACTTCTGGACGTGCGTCGCGTGCTCGTCGAGGTCGGCGGAGATGAGGACCCGGTTCGTGAAATGCTCGGGCCGAACGAGCATCGCCATGTTGGCGAAGTCCTCCGGGTGACGGACGTCCTGCTTCGGGAAGGGCATGCCGCCGTTCGGCCACTCGCGGATCGCGTTCGACTCGGCCACCGCCTGCGTCTCGGCCCACGAGACATGGATCTGGAGCAGCTTCGGCATCGTGTGTGGATCGCGACCCGACTGCAGGGCGCCTTCCGCAAACTTGCCCCACAGCATCTGGATCTTCTCGTCAGCCGCCCCGACGGTGATCATGCCGTCGGCGTAGCGTCCGGTGCGCTTCGCGTTGATCGGGCCCGCAGTCGCGACGTAGACCGGCACCGGCTGCTCGGGCCGGGTGTAGAGCTTGGCGCTCTCGAGCGTGAAGTACTCGCCGGAGTGCCGCACCACCTCGCCGGTGAAGAGCTTGTTGATCACCTCGATCGCTTCGAAGAGCATGTGGCTGCGGACACCGATCTCCGGCCACTTGCCGCCGATCACATGCTCGTTGAGCGCCTCTCCCGCACCGAGCCCCAGCCAGAAGCGGCCCGGGTACATCGCTCCCATGGTGGCGGCGGCGTGCGCGATGACGGCGGGGTGGAAGCGGAATCCGGGGGCAGTCACGGCGAGGCCGATCGGCAGCGTGGTGCGCTGTCCCAGCGCCCCCATGAACGTCCAGGCGAAGGCGGCGTTGCCCTGCTGCGGGGTCCACGGCTGGAAGTGCTCGCTGACCATGAAGCCGGCCGAGAAGCCGGCGGCCTCAGCCTTCGAGCACCAGTCGAGCAGATCCGTTGGATGGAACTGCTCGAGCATCGCGGCGTAACCGATCTTCGTCACGCCAACAGCCTACAGGTCCGGGTCATCGAGGCGTCAGGCAGCCGTGGCACGCGGCGGGACGGTGGAGGCGAGCCCTGGTCCGGTGACCCGGTACAGGAATTCGGGCTCGGGGATGCCTTTCAGGCTGAACCAGCCGAGCGCCAGCAGGGCCACTCCTTCCGGCAGCTGGCCCTTGACCGCGTTCGCCAGGGAGCCGGACGTCAGGATCTGTTCCCCGTTGGCGGCCGACATGACGCGCGCGGCCCGATGCACGTCCAGCCCAACGTACCCGTCGGCCGTCAGCTCCGGCGTCCCGAGGTGGAGCCCGACGCGCAGGCGCGGCGTCATCTCGGAGGGCCAGGTCCCTTCCCGAAGCCGCCGCTGGATGTCGATCGCCGCCTCCACGGCCGCGGATGCGACCGAAAAGGCAAGGAAGCATTCGTCGGCGCGCGCGTCGACCACGACGCCCCCGGATTGGTCCGCCGCCTCCCTGATGTTCCGGCGGACCTCGGCCAGCAGTGGGCCGTAGCCATCGCCCAGCGCGACCAGCATCTCGGTCGACCCCTCGAGGTCGCCGAAGAGGAAGGTGACCTCGCCGCCTGGCAGGGCCGATGCATCGGCGCCGCTCGCGCGCAATCGGTCCTGCAGATCGGTCGTGTCGACGGCAAAGCGGACCGAGTCCGCGATGGCCTTCACCAGCGACGGGGCGACCTGCAGGGCAGCGTCATGAACCACCGCGGCAAGTGGCTCGCCATCACGTTCCAGGCGGGTTGCCGACCGTGCGCGATCGAGCTCATCCAGCGCCACGCGCCGGCCCTCGCGATCGAGGTAGGCGCCCGCGACCTGCGACCAGCGCGTCACCAGCAGACCCGGATCGCCTACCGCGCGGCGGAGGGCCGCCTCGAGCGCCTCGCTGCTCGGGCTGGCACCGAGCTGGACCACCGCGCCTGCCACGGCCCCCCGGGCCGCATAGGCCCGCAGGAATGTCACTGCCAGGCCGATCGGTACCAGGACCTGCAGCACGAGGAGGATCTGCCCGCTGAGCGTGACCTCGCTACCGGTCAGGATCGCGAGACTGGTCGTGATGAAGCCGATGGCCGTCACGATCCCGCCGAAGAGGACTGGCGCCATGAGGCGGCGGGCGGCTCCGTGCGCTAGGTACCAACGCCTGACACACAGCGCGGCGACCGTCAGCGCCGAGGCCACAATGCCGGCATCGCCGATCAGGGAAACGACCGGAAAAGCGGACAGGTCCGTGATGCGAAGCGGGTTCGGGACGCAGGGCGGGCAGCGACTGACGCCATGTGACAGGGGTTCGAGGGTCAGGACGACTGCCAGCGAGAACACTGCGAAGAAGGCAGCCATCGCACTCAGCAGGACCCGATCCATCCTTCGCGTCAGCGCTCCTGACGGGAACGCGAGCAGGACGTATGCCAGGAGCAGGGCGGCAATGACGCCGGATGCGGCCTGGTTGAGGGGCACCGTGACCGGCAGGAGGTACCGGAGGGTCACGAAAAGCCCGGGCGCCGCGCCGATGAGCATGACCAGGTAGCCGATCCTGTTCGCGGGCCGCTGTCGGGCGATCAGGTATCCCGATGACACGAACACGACACCGCTCACGCCGACCGGCAGGAAGACCTCGGGCGGTCGGCCGCTCGCCGCGCTGAGGCTGCTGCCGACCACGCACAGCGCGAAGCCGGCCAGCGCGATCAGCGCCAGGGTCCGAGGCTGTGGAGGACGGGGCATCGTGGACCGCATCGTGCACGGTCAACCAGCCCAGGTCCACCCCTGCCGGCATGAAAAGGGCCGCCCCGCGCGATGCGGGACGGCCCTCCGTGAGAGGGTCAGACGGTCTCAGCTGGCGGAGGCGTCGTCCTCGTCGGCATCGTCATGGCCGAAGTGGCCACGGCCGGGACGCCAGGCCGGGAATTCGCCCGCGTCGAGCGCCTCGTCGAGCTCCGTGAGCGCCGCGTCGGCCCGAGCCTGGTCGAGGCCATCGGCCACGGCGGCGTCGAGCTTGGTCTTCGCCGCGTCAAGGATCGCCTGCTTGACGGTGTCGTAGTCCTTGCCCTGCGCGGTCGCGACGTCCTGGAGCGAGTCGCCGCCGCGGAGCGCCTGCATCAGCTCGCCCGGCTCGATGCCGAGGGCCTCGGCCGCCACGCTCAGGAGGGGACCGCCGAAATGGGCCTTGGGACCGCCATGGCCGCCGCCGAAAGAGGGATGGCCGAAGAAGCGGCAGCCGTTCCCGTCGAATGCGTCGATCTTCTCCTTCAGGGCCGTCGCGCGTTCCTCGGTCAGGTCACCCGCGGCTACCGCCGCGTCGATGGCGGCAATGCTCGCTGCCTTTGCTGCTGGGAGCAGATCGTCGACCGACACCCCGAGCTCATCGGCGAAGGCCTTCTGCCACGCCTCGCAGTACTCGCCATCAGCCAGGTCCGCGCCCGGTGCGCTCGAGCCGGGTGACGACGGTGCCGCCAGCGCGGCGCTGATCAGTGTCCCACCCACGAGCGCGGCGGCGACCAGGCCGCCGGCGATGCCCAGGGTCTTGAAGTTCTTCACGTGCTTGTCCTCGCTGGAATCGTCGCTGGGTGCGACCTCGATGGATCGAAGGATCGGCTCTCCCGGTCAAGAACGCGTCAAGATCGGCCCCATCCGTCTTGACATCCTCTGAATCGACCGGCCACTAGCATGCGCCAATCATGCGCGCCAGGATCCTGATCGTGGAGGACGAGCCGCAGCTTCGCGGGCTGCTGCGGCTCTATCTCGAGCGCGCGGGCTATGCCGTGACCGATGCCGGAGACGGTGCGACGGCCCTGGCCGCATTCGCCGCCGATGGGGCGGACCTCGTCGTCCTGGACCTGATGCTGCCGGGAATGCAGGGCGAAGCCGTGCTCGAGGCCCTGCGCGAGGAGGCGGACGTCCCGATCCTCATCACGAGCGCCAAGCGGTCCGATGCGGAGCGGATCGCGGGTCTGCGCCTCGGCGCCGACGACTACCTCGCCAAGCCGTTCAACCCGCACGAGCTCACCGCCCGCGTGGCGGCGATCCTGCGGCGATCGAAGCCGGAAGCAGCCGACCAGGTTCACGCGATCATCTCGCTCGCATCCGGGCGCCTCGTCCTCGACCCGAGCTCTCGCCGCTACACCCTCGCCGGCAGTGAGGGCGGCCGGCTGACGCCGGGCGAGGCCGCCCTCCTTGTCGCCCTGGCCCGCCGCCCCGGCGCGGTCATGGCGCGTGAGCAGCTCCTGGAGGCGGTCGCGCGCCGGCCGGACGAGGTATACGGGCGCGTGGTGGACGTTCACGTCGCCAACCTCCGACGCAAGCTCGGGGATGACGCCGGCGACCCGTGGTTGATCGAGACGATCCCAAGCACCGGCTACCGGCTGGTGGCGACGAGGGATGCGTCGTGACGTCCAGCCCTCGGCAGGTCCGCGGCCAGCCGCTCGGCCTCCGCATGGCCCTGGTGCTCTCCGCGGCGGTGCTGGCGGTGCTCCTGATCGCCGGACTGGCGGTGAACCGCATCGTCAGCGGATCGCTGGAACAGGAGCTCAGCGCGGCGGAGAAGGATCGGATCACGGTCGTGGCGGGCGCGATCTCCGGGGTCGACCTTGCGGCCCCACGGGCGTTGCATGGAGTGGAGGTCGTGCTGCGGCGCATGGCGAACGCGATGCGCGGGCACGTGCGGCTCGTCGAGGCGGATGGGCAGGCGCTGGTCGACGTCGGGAAGCTGCCTCCCGGGGTCGCCACCGAGACGATCACCGAACTGATCCCCGGTTCGGAGGCGAGCCTCGAGATCGAGGTGCCGCGCGCCGACCGCGCGTTCCTGCGCATCTTCAACCTGAGCCTGCTGATCGCCGGCCTGGTGGCGATCGTGGTGGTGGTGGCGGTCTCGCTCCTGCTCTCGTCCCGCCTGACCCGGCCGCTGCAGGGGGTGGCTGCCGCCGCTCAACGGCTCGGGCACGGGGACCTGACCGCCCGCGCCGAGGGTGGGCCGGACCGGGAGTCGCACGAGCTGGCGGACGCCTTCAACGTGATGGCCGAGCGAGTACAGCGATCCGAGATGCTCCGCCGGCGCGCCGCCAGCGACATGGCCCACGACCTCGCCACCCCCGCCACCGTGCTCGAGTCGCAGCTCCAGGCGATGGTCGACGGGGTGGTGCCGGCCGACAGGGAGCAGCTCGACCGGGCGCGAGCGGCCGCAGGGGCGCTCTCCGGCGTGATCGTGCAGCTCGGTGAGCTGGTCGACGCCGAATCGGCCGTGCTGCAGCGCCGCCCGCGGATGATCGCCGTTGGCGAGCTCATCGGCGAGGTGCGCCGGGCCATCGAACCGCTCTTCCGCGACGCCGGGGTGGAGGTCCACGTGGGTGAGGCGCCCAGCTCCCTGACGGTTGAGGTCGATCCCACCCAGGTCGGCCGCGCGCTGCGGAACGTGCTTGCCAACGCGGCGCAGCATTCGCCGAAGGGGGCGACCGTGCGGGTCGCCGTCGAGGCCGCGGGGAACGAGGCGATCCTGCGGATCAGCGACGCCGGCCCCGGAATCGCGGCCGAGGACCTGCCGCATGTCTTCGAGCGCTTCTATCGTGCGGACCAGGCCCGCGGCGCCGGGGAGCCGCGCAGCGGCAGCGGGATCGGCCTGACGATTGCACGGGAGCTCCTGGCCGCCAACGGAGGTCGGATCAGCGTCGAGCGCACCGGCCCGGACGGGACCACCTTCCTGATCGCCCTCCCCCGGGTGGGCTAGACCTCGGACAGCTCCCAGCTCCGCTTGCGCGGCAGCCCGAGCCAGTCATCGCGCAGGATCGACATCAGGTGCACGTCGTGGTGTTCGCCGCGGTGGAAGCGGGCACGCCGCAGGACTGCATCGGTCTTGAACCCCGCCTTCTCGTACGAGCGGATGGCTCGGAGGTTGTAGTCGAAGACCTCGAGCTCGATACGCTCCAGCCGCAGCTCGCCGAAGCCGAAGTCGACCAGGGCGTTCAGCGCATCGGTCCCGTAGCCCTTGCCGAGATAGCGCCGGTCGCTGATGAAGATGCCGACCACCGCGCTGCCGTTTACCTTGTCCACGTTGCGCAAGAAGATCGCCCCGATGCCCCGCTGCTCGCCGAGCGGGCAGATCGTGTACGGGTAGCTCGTCTCGCCGATCTGTGCCTGGAACTCGGTCGAGAAGCGCTCCGCCGATGCGCGGCTCCAGGGCGTCTTGCCGCCGCCGAAGTGACCGATCTCGACGTCGCCGGAGTAGGGGACGTCCTCGATGATGTCGGAGGGCTCGGTGGGCCGCAGCCAGACCAGCTCCCCGCGGAGCATGGGTCGCGGCGCGGGCAGCTCCGTCTCGGTCATGGCGGGCATGATACCGATGCGAAGCGCCAGGTCAGCCCTCGAACGGAAGGCCGCGCTCCACGGTCGCCCAGCCCACGGCCAGCAGGCGGGTCGCCACGTCCGGATCGCGGACCGGTGGATGGTCAGGCGCGATCAGCGCCCCGGCCAGGCCGGGGAGCAGGGGCGAGAGCCCGAACGAGACGGCGATCAGCAGGTCTCCCTGGCGGGCTCCCGAGTCGATGCGGTAGAGGACCTCCTGGTCCGTGGTGTCGTAGTGGACCCAGTAGGGGTCGGTCGCGGTCACGCGGGTCAGCCGGGTTCCGGCCTCCAGCTGCAGCCGCATCGGGGTGTTGGGGAGGGTCGGCGAACCTGCGTACCAGACCCGCGCGGCCCGCATGTCGCGCTGCAGGGTGTCGTTCCATGCTTCCCACCACGAGGTCCGTCGAGGCTCGGCCACGTCGAGCGCCAGGTTGCCGAGCAGGACGAAGGCACCAGCATCGTGCACCGCGTCCGCGCAGCGATCGTCGCAATGCGGCAGGAGGACCCGCGGCAGCTCGCTGATCGAGAGGCGGGCGCTGAGCCAGATGTTGGATGTCGCCGCGCTCGGGCGTCGTGCTCCCGGGTCGAGGAGCGCGACCACCTGCTCGCCCCGGCGCATCTGGTCGACGGCGATCGAGAACGACCGATAGGCATCACCGCCGAGGTCGGATGGCCGGTCGGCGGGCCGAAGGGCGGACCGGACGGCGCGGAGTGGGCTGATCATCCTCACATAGAGGGGCATGGACCCCTGACTTGGCAACTACTCCAAAGTTCACCCAACTCCGGCCATCGTCCCAAATGGTGCCTTTGGTCAACGGTCGAGGGCTATCCGGGAGGGTACAAAAGTCCTCCCACCTCGCCCGGCGCAACCTGGCTGCAGGCTGGTTGCGCCACGGCCTCCCCCCGCGTACCGTGGCCGGCACCATGGAGCCCTCGTCCGACGCCAGCCTGGAAGCGTGGTACGGGCGCTTCCCGGAGGGCTGGTGGGGCTACCACTGGAGCCCGCCACGACCGATGAGCGCGGTCGAGATCATCGGCAGCGGCAGCGTCGACGCACGCCTGATGGCAACCCTCTGGGCGGTGACCAGCCGGCGCCGCAGCGTGATGCTCGCCTCGGAGGCTCCGATGGCCGGCAAGACGACCACCCTCTCTTCGCTGGTCGACTTCCTGCCGCCGGGCACGGTGGGTGTCTTCCTGCGCGGCTGGCGGGGCGACTTCGAATGGACCGATGAGATCGGCCCCGAACGCGGCTACGTGTTGGTCAACGAGATGAGCGACCACCTGCCGATCTACGTCTGGGGCCGCAATGCGCGGGGCGCGCTCGAGCTGGCGGGTCGCGGATACGGCGTGGGCGCAACGATGCACGCCGATTCGCTGGACGAGGCGATCTCGCTGCTGCGTGGCCAGCTCGGCGCGACCGATGCCGACCTGGCCGGGTTGACGATCTACCTCCAGTACTCCGCCTACCGCACCCCGCCGGCATGTACCGTCGGGTGGAGGAGGCCTGGCACCTCCGCCTCGATGACGGGGCCCTGGCTCCCGTGCGCCTGGCTGCGCTCGATGGTGGGCGCTCCCCGAGCCTGACCGGCGCCCAGCGCGATCCTGAGCCGCCCTTTCTGTCGGGCGATGGCGGCCGCTCGAGCCGTCCGCTCATCCACGAGCCGGCGGCGTACGCTGTGCTCGCCGCCAGCCTCGGCCTCGGGGCGGACGCGCTGGAGGAGGAGCTGGCGGCACGCTCCGACTACCTTGCCGCGCTCGCGGACCGCGGCATCTGCGATCCGGCAGCGGTGGCCAACGCCCTGACCCGGTACCCCTCGTTGCCCGAAGGAGCCCCCGCATGACCGACCGACCAGACATCGGCACCCTCGGAGAGCTGCGCGCCGCCGGCTATCGCTCGCGCAGCGTCAAGGAGGAGTTGCGCGCCAACCTGGTGGATCGGCTGCGCCGCGGGGAGTCGCTGCTGCCGGGGATCATCGGCTACGACGACACCGTCCTCCCGCAGGTGGAGAATGCCATCCTCGCGGGACAGGACATCATCCTGCTCGGCGAGCGGGGACAGGCCAAGAGCCGCATCGCCCGTTCGCTGGTCGGGCTGCTGGACAAGTGGATGCCGGTCGTCGCCGGCGCGGAGCTCCATGACGACCCGCTGCGTCCGGTCAGCCCATTCGCCCGCGCGCTCGTCGCGGAGCACGGCGATGCGACCCCCATCGCCTGGGTGGCTGCGGGGGACCGCTACGGCGAGAAGCTCGCCACCCCGGACATCACGATCGCCGACCTGGTGGGGGAGGTCGATCCGGTCAAGGTCGCGGAAGGGCGCTACCTCTCCGACGAGCTGACCATTCACTACGGCCTGCTGCCGCGCACGAACCGCGGCATCTTCGCCCTCAACGAGCTGCCTGACCTCGCGGAGCGGATCCAGGTGGGGCTCCTCAACCTGATGGAGGAGCGCGACGTCCAGATCCGCGGCTACAAGGTGCGCCTCAACCTGGACCTGTTCGTGGTCGCCTCGGCCAACCCGGAGGACTACACCAGCCGCGGCCGGATCATCACGCCGCTGAAGGACCGATTCGGGGCGCAGATCCGGACGCACTACCCCGATGACCCCGAGACCGAGATCGCCATCATGGAGGCCGAGTGGATGGCCTTCGACGACGAGACCGCGGCCTCGATCCCGGTCCAGGTGCCGTCGTTCATGAAGGAGATCGTGGCGGAGCTGTCGCAGCTCGCCCGCCGGTCATCGGAGGTGAGCCAGCGCTCCGGGGTGAGCGTGCGGGTCACGATCGCCAATCACGAGACGCTGGTGGCGGCCGCGCTCAAGCGTGCCGTCCGCCTCGGCGAGCCGATTGCCGCCCCGCGCGTCAGCGACCTCGGCGCGATCGTGGCCTCGACCGCCGGCAAGATCGAGCTCGAGACGCTCGGCGACGAGACGCGCGAGGAGAAGGTGATCGAGAAGCTCGTGCAGCGGGCGGTGGTGAATGTCTTCAACCGTCACTTCTCGCTGTCAGAGCTCGTCGGCCTGGTCGAGCGCTTCGAGGCCGGCGCCGAGGTCGAGGTCGGCGACGCGGTGGCGTCCAACCAGATGCAGCAGACGGTGGCGGAGCTGCCGGAGCTGAGCCGGGCCGTCGGACGCCTGGACGTCGGCGAGTCACCCGCCGGCGTGGCGAGCGGGGTCGAGTTCGTGCTCGAGGGGTTGCACCTCAACCGGCGGCTGAACAAGGAGCGGCGTGGCGGCGGCGTTCGCTACGCCCGCTAGGCCGATGGCCAAGCCCCGCGCCCGGGCCGCGGTGCGTGCCGATGAGCCGTTCCCGAAGGAGCGCTTCGTCGCGCTGATGCGACGACTCCCCGGCTACGCGCGCCTGGCGTGGCGCCTCGCCCGCGACCCGCGGCTGAGCCGGACTCGTCGCACGGCGGTTGCCGCGGCAGCGGCCTACCTCGTCTCTCCCATCGACCTGGTGCCGGGGATCATCCCGTTCGCAGGGCAGCTCGACGACGCCGCGGTCGCGTTGCTCGGCCTCCGTTTTGCGCTCCGTGGCCTTCCACCGGCTGATCGACTGGCGCACCTTGAGGCATCCGGGCTCACGGCGGCTGACCTGGATCACGATCTCGGGACGGTGCGCATCGGCGCCGCCTGGCTGCTGCGGCGCGGCGGTCGCGTCGGCGTGTGGGCGGGCCGGCGCCTGCTTGATGTGGCGACCCATGGCCTGCGTGCCGCGAGCCGACGGCTGCGGTGAGGTCCCGATCATGAGCCGCTACCGCTACTCGCACTGGGACGGCAGCCAGAGCCTGCCGCCCTTCGACGCGGACGACATCCTCGAGGCACTCTCCGACGACATCCTGGCGGAGGGGGACATCCGTCGCGCCCTCCAGCGCCTCATGCAGCGGGGCATGCGCGGGACCCGTGGCGGCGACGTTCCGGGGCTGCGGCGGATCGTCGAGCAGCTTCGCGCGCGCCGGGCGGAGGAGCTCTCCCGGGCGCACCTCGACGGCATGCTCGACGACGTGGCTGCGCGGCTCGAGCAGATCGTTGCGCAGGAGCGCGCGGGGATCGAGCACCGCCTGCACGACGCCGAGCAGCGCGCGCTCGATGCGGCCCCCGGCCCGGCTCAGGATCAGGCGCGCATGGCCGAACAGGTGCTGGCTCGCACCGCCCAGCAGCGACGCGACCGGCTCGACGCGTTGCCCGCTGACCTGGCAGGACGGCTGACCGGGCTGCGCGACTACGAGTTCATGGACGCCGATGCGCGCGACGCCTTCAACGCCCTCACCGACGAGCTGCGGCAGCAGCTCCTGCAGACGTACTTCCAGGGGATGAAGGACGGGGTGGCAGGCATCTCGCCGGAGGACCTGGACGGCGTGCGGGCGATGGTCCGCGACCTCAACAAGCTCCTCGAGAAGCACGCTGCCGGGTCCGATACGAGCGCCGACTTCGCGAGCTTCATGGCCCGCCACGGCCACTACTTCCCACCCGGGATCGAAACGGTCGACGAGCTGATCGACCATCTGCACCGGCAGGCGTCGCAGATGGCCTCGCTGATGGCCTCGCTCAGCCCCGAGATGCGGGCCGAGCTGCAGCAGATGATGGACGAGCTGCTGCGCGACGATCGCCTGCGCTGGGACATGGCGCGCCTCGCCGGCGCCCTGCAGGCGCTCCGACCGGACAGCCCCTTCGGCGAGCCGTATCCGTTCAGCGGCGACGAGCCGCTCGGCCTGCCGGAGGCGCTCGCCGCCATCGACCGGCAACAGCGCTTCGACGCGATGGAGGAGGAGCTGCTTGGCGCCCGTGACCCCGACTCGCTCGACCAGATCGACGCCGAGGCGCTCCAGGCGCTCGGCGGGGACGAGGCCAGTGGGGACCTCGACCAGCTTCGCGCGCTGACCCGTGCCCTGGAGGAGGCGGGCTACCTCGAGCGCGACGATGAACGACTGGAGCTGACCCCGCGAGCGGCCCGCAAGCTGGGGATGCGCGCGCTGACCGACATCTTCAGCCGATTGCGCCGCGAGTCGCTGGGCGGGCACGCGTTGCCGTCATCGGGAATCGGCGGCGAGCAGACCGACGAGACAAAGGCCTTCGAGCACGGCGACCCGTTTTCGGTCGACCTCAATCGCACGCTCTTCAACGCGATGGCCCGCAACGGGCCTGGAACGCCGGTGCGCATCGCTCCGGCGGACTTCGAGGTCCATCGCTCGGAGGAAACCACGATCAGCTCCACGGTCCTGCTGCTCGACATGAGCCGATCAATGCTGCTGCGCGGCTGCTCGACCGCCGCCAAGCGGGTGGCGATGGCGCTCCACACGCTGATCCACACCAAGTACCCGCGCGATCGGCTCTACGTGGTCGGCTTCGCGTACTACGCCCGACAGATCAACCCGGAGGCCATCGCCACCCTCTCGCCGTACGAGTTCGAGTACGGCACCAACCTCCAGCACGCGCTGATCATCGCCAGGCAGCTCCTCGGCCGGCGCAGCGGCGGCAACAAAGAGATCGTCGTGATCACCGACGGCGAGCCGACCGCGCACATCGCCAACGGCCAGGTCGAGTTCGCCTACCCGCCGACCATGCGCACGATGCAGTCGACGCTGCGCGAGGTCGGCCGGGCGACGCGCGAGGGGATCGTGATCAACACCTTCATGCTCGAGCGGTCCCGCTACCTCTCCGAGTTCGTCGACCTGATGAGCCGGATCAATCGCGGCCGCGCGTTCTACGTCGAGCCCGAGCACCTGGGCGAGTACGTGCTGGTCGACTACGTCAGCAAGAAGCGCAAGCGCGTCGCCTGAATTTCCGGCCGCTGCGCGGCCAGGGATTCGGGCCTTCCTGGCTCCTCGAGCGCCCTCGCATCTGTCACTGCGAGGGAGTCCCCGTGCTCCCGGCGGCTTGCCCGCCCCGCCGGCTCGGCGCAGCCGCATACGCGGACTGATCAGATGACTTGCACACTAGGCTGCGCCGCTTACTGAGCGATTAGTCGCCCGATGTCATGGCGCGCGACCGGATGTCGCCGTCGGCGACGGGCCATCCGGGCAGAATGGGCGCCATGCGCACGCGGATGAAGGTCGGGGTCCAGCTGCCCGAGGTCGAGTGGGTGGCGCGCTGGCCGCAGCTGCTCGAGATGGCCCGCACCGCCGAGGAGATCGGGCTCGACTCGATCTGGACCGGCGACCACCTGCTGTATCGCGGCGATGGACGGCCCACCCGCGGACCGTGGGAGGCGTGGACCACGCTGGCGGCCATCGCGGCCGTCACCGAGCGCGTGCAGCTCGGGCCGCTGGTTGCCTCCACCAGCTTCCACAACCCCGGCATGCTCGCCAAGCAGGCCGCAACCGTCGACGAGATCAGTGGCGGACGCCTGATCCTGGGCCTTGGTGCCGGCTGGAACGAGGCGGAATACCTGGCCTACGGCTTTCCGTTCGACCATCGGGTCAGCCGCTTCGAGGAGGCGTTCACCATCATCCGCACGCTCCTCGCCGACGGCCGCTGCGACTTCCACGGCACCTACTACGACCTGCAGGACTGTGAGCTGCTGCCGCGCGGGCCGCGCCACGGGCCCGCCGAAGGGCCGCCGTTGATGGTCGGCTCGATGGGGGAGCGGATGCTCGCCATCACCCTCCCCTGGGTGCAGGCCTGGAACGCCTGGTTCACCTGGTTCGACAACAGTGTTGAGGGCTATCGGCCGCTGCGCGAGACCATCGATGCCGCGTGTCGGGCCGCGGGACGCGACCCGGCCGAGGTCGAGCGGACGCTCGCCCTGCTCGTCGCCTTTCCCGGCGCCCAGGGCCGCTCGCTCGGCGACCTGAAGAAGCCCGACGTCGAGCCGATCCCGAACGATCCGGCCACGGTGGCGGCGACCCTGCGCGCCTTCGAGGCGGAGGGCGTCGGCCACGTGCAGCTCGTGTTGGACCCGATCAACGCGGAGACGATCGCCGCGCTCGCCCCGGCGCTGGCGGCGCTTCGCGCCTAGTCCTGCCGAGGGGCGGTATGCTCGGGCCCATGGAGGGAAGCCCGCCACCGTTTCCGCTCGGCCCGAACGGCCGTCTCGAGGCTGAGCCGCTGACGAACGCGGTCGGCAACCATGCCGTGCTGGTGCGCGAGGGCGACCAGCCGCGAGCGCTCCTCACGGTCGAGGAGGGGAGTCCGGAGCGACAGCGTGTGGTGATCGTCCCGCTGGACACCGACGTCGAGATGCGGGTCGACGGCGACGCGCTGGCGATCTGGCTGTCGCAGGGCTCGATCGGCCCGGCCCCCTCGACGGTTCCGGCCTGGGCCAACGCCATCGGCTTCGCGCTGGTGATCGGCGCGGTCGGGTTCATGCTGCTCGGCAGCGTCACCTTCTTCGGCTGGCTGTTCCGGAGCCTCGGATGGCTCTGACCCCACCCACCGCCGGGCTGATCGCGATGCGCATCAACCAGGAGTTCGGCCCGCCGGAGGAGTTTTCGCAGTCGCTCGAGCGGGCCATCGAACGGGGCGGCGAGCGCGGGGCGACCATCGTGGCGGTCCTGGATCGCGGCGACCTCGCGACCCACATCCCACACGTCGACGGCCCGTCGTGGAACACCGTGCCGCTGGTGCACCTGCATCGCGGCGAGCAGCCAACCGAGGACGAATGGGCTGCCGCGAACGCGATCGTCGAGCGGCTGGAGCGCTACCGCTGAGCCCGCTGGAGGAGGACCGCGGCCCCGCGCTGCGGGCGATGATGGGCCGCTTCGCGACCGGCGTGACGGTGGTCGCCGCACGGCATGGACCGCTCCTGGCGGGGATGACCGCGAATGCCATCGCCTCCATCAGCCTCGACCCGCCGCTGCTGATGGCGAGCATCAACCGCAGCAGCGAGACCCACGTGGCCATCATCGGCAGCCACTCGTTCGCGGTCAGCGTGCTCGGCGACCATCAACGAGCGATCGCCGACTGCTTCGCCCTGCCCACGACGGCAGCGAAGCTGCAGCGCTTCTGCGACGCGCCCTGGCACGAGGCCGAGACGGGCTCACCGATCCTCGACGGTGCGATCGCCTTCTTCGACTGCCGGCTGCATGAGTCGCATGCCACCGGCACGCACACCATCTTCATCGGCGAGATCGTGGCCGCCGGCTACGAGGAGGGCGGCGAGCCACTCCTCTGGTACGGGTCGCGCTACCGCCGGATCGCCGCCGAACCGAACGAGGGCTAGGCGCCGACCGCCTCCAGCGATTCGCCGATGACGCCAATGGCGGTCTCGACCTCGGCATCGGTCGTCACCAATGGTGGGATCACGCGTACGACCTGCCCGTAGGTGCCGCAGCTGAGCAGCAGCAGCTTCCGCTCGAAGGCCTCGTGCAGGACGGCCTTGGCCAGGTCGGCCCGCGGCGTGAGCTCCAGGCCCTGTGCGAACTCGATCCCGATCATCAGGCCGCGTCCGCGCACCTCGGCGACGCAGCTGCGTCCCTCGGCGGCCTCCCGAAGGCCGGCCAGCAGTCGCTCGCCCTGGCGCGCGGCGTTGGCGATGAGCCCCTCCGACTCGATCACGTCGAGGGTCGCCACCGCGGCGGCGCAGGCGACCGCATTGCCGCCGTAGGTCCCGCCGTGGGAGCCGGGGGCGAAGCGGTTGAGCAGCTCGCGGCGAGCCATGATCCCGGACAGCGGCATCCCCGAGGCGATCCCCTTGGCCATCACCACGATGTCGGGACGCGAGTCGTGCCAGTCGCTGGCCCACATCCGGCCGGTGCGCCCCATCCCGGACTGCACCTCGTCGGCAATGAGCAGGATCCCGTGGCGATCGGCGAGCTCGCGGAGCGCGGGGAGGAACGAGTCGGGCGGGACCACGTAGCCGCCCTCGCCCAGGATCGGCTCGACCAGGAACGCGGCCACGTCATCGGGGAAGATGAGGGTGGCGAAGAGCTCCTCGATGCCCGCCAGGCTGTGGGCCACGGCCGCATCGGCGTCCTGGCCGGTCGGGTTGCGCAGGACGTACGGATAGGGCGCGAAGTGCACGCCGCCCAGCAGCGGCTCGAAGTGGCCGCGGTTCTTGATGGCCGAGCTGGTGAGCGCCATCGTCCCGTGGGTTCGGCCGTGGAAGCCGCCGCGGAAGGCGATGATCCCCGGCCGCCGGGTGGCGTACTTGGCCAGCTTGACCGCAGCCTCGATCGCCTCCGCCCCGGAATTGGACAGGAAAAGCCCGGCCTCCTCCCCGTCCCGCAGGCCGGGGAAGGTGCGCGGCAGGCGCTCGTGGAGCTCGAGCCCAGGCTTGTGGTACAGGATGTTCTGCTGGGCGTGGATGATCCTGGCGGCCTGCTCCGCGATCGCGGCCGCGACGCGCGGGTGGGCGTGGCCGGTGTTGGTGACGCCGATCCCGCAGGTGTAGTCCAGGTAGCGCTCCCCCTCGATCGTCTCGACCCAGGAGCCGATGCCGCGCTCGACGACAAGGTCGGTGTAGCGCGCCCAGACGGGCGCGACGCCGCTCCGGAGGTCGAGCCAGTTGGTCCGCTCGTCGGCCATCGGTCCTTACCTCCCGACCAGGGTGATCGGCGCTGCCTTGCCCTGGCGCCGCTGGGCCCAGAGCTGCACGCCGATGAACGCGAAGGCGACCAGGAAGATGAGCGTCCCGAGCACGTTGACCTCGGGCGGGATGCCCAGGCGGCTCGCGCCATACACCCACAGGGGGAAGGTCTCCACGCTGCCGGCCGAGAAGACCGTGATCACGTAGTCGTCGATCGACAGGGCGAAGGCGAGCAGGGCAGCGGACAGGACTCCGGGGAAGATGAGCGGGAAGGTGACCTTCCAGAACGTGGTGCGGCCGTCGGCATAGAGATCCATGCCCGCCTCCTCGAGGGATCGGTTCATGCCAGCCAGGCGCGCACGCACGGTCACGACCACGAAGCTGATGTTGAACATGATGTGCGCCGCCAGGATGGTCAGGAAACCTCGCTCCACGCCGAAGCTGACCCACAGCGTCAGCAGCGAAGCACCCAGGATGATCTCGGGCGCCGTCATCGGGATGAAGATCAGCAGGTTCATGATCCAGCGGCCGCGGAAGTCGTAGCGCGTCAACGCCAGGCCGATCATGGTGCCGAAGGCCGTGGCAAAGATCGTCGAGATCACCGCGACGCCCAGGCTGGTCGTCATCGCATCGGTGATCTCCGAGCGACCCCACACGTCGACGTAGTTCCGCAGCGTGAAGCCCTGCCAGGTGATGTTCTGCCGCCCGGCCGGGTCGTTGAAGCTGAAGGCGATCATCACGGCGATCGGTGCGAACAGGAAGAGCAGCAGCAGGCCGGTGAAGCCCGGCAGCGCCAGACCGGCCAGTCGTGCCCTCATCTCAGCCTGCCAGCCGTTCGCTGCCGACGAGCCGGGTGTAGACGGCGACGAGTGCCATCACGACGGCCACCAGCACGAACGAGAGTGCCGCGGCAGCCGGGTAGTCGAGGCTGTCAAGGAACTTGCGCTGGATGATGTTGCCGACCATGAAGACCTGTGGGTTGCCGGCCCCGATCACCTCGGCGGTGATGAAGTCACCGACCGTGGGGATGAAGGTGAGCAGCGACCCAGCCACGACGCCAGGGAGGGAGAGGACGAAGGTCACGCGCCAGAACGCCTGGGCTCGAGTGGCGTACAGGTCGGTCGCCGCCTCGATCAGTCGTCGGTCGATCTTCTCGAGGGCGACGTACAACGGCAGGATCATGAACGGCAGGAAGTTGTACGTCAGCCCGAAGATGACCGATGCGGGCGTCGCCAGGAAGTGGAAGTCCGCCTGGAGCAGGCCGATGTCCTTGAGGAACCCGAAGACCATCCCGTTGTCCGACAGGATCATCCGCCAGTTCAGGGTACGGATCACGAAGCTGACGAAGAAGGGGAGCACCACCACCAGCAGCAGCGCGTTCTTCAGCCGCCCGCCGCGGAAGGCGATGGTGTAGGCGACCGGGTAACCGACCGCCAGCGTCACGATGGTGGTGATCACCGCGAAGAGGGCAGAGCGGAGGTACAGCTCCCAGTACTCCGCGATCACCTCGGGGTAGATGCCGAAGTTCCAGGTCTGCTGATAGCCGGTGTCGAAGGTCCCCTGCTGGAGCGAGATGAGCAGCATGAAGGCCATCGGCACCGCGAAGAAGACGACGAGCCAGCCGCCGCCGGGCAGCAGGAGGAGCAGGGGGGTCAGCCCGCGTCGCAGCGACGGCAACCGATGGCCTACCTGATGGCCTTCAGCAGCAGGGAACTGGCTATCCGGTTGTCATGCGCCGAGAACCGCGTCGAAGAGGTCGTTCCATTCCTTCTCCTCGTCCTCGGACAGCTGCTTGTCGGTGAAGGTGTTGTTGATCTGGTCCGCACTGGGGATGACCGTGGGGGCCATCGCCTCGAGGGTGTCGGCCCACTCAGGGTCGTCTGCGCGTGCAGCGTCGGCGTCCTCGAGGATCTTCGCGTCGAGGCCCTTCACCGGCGTGAAGTAGCCGACCCACTCGGACAGCATCGCAGCGGCATCGACGCCGTAGTAGTAGTCGATCAGCTTGTGCGCGCCCTCGATGTTCGCACCACCCTTGGGGATCACCAGGTTGTCGTTCCAGCGCATGCCGCCCGATTCGGGCACGATGA
>Ga0209998_10000045_pt1 | contig 50544 bp, 43 predicted proteins | sample EndophyteCoNSPM_FD_187576 | JGI IMG/M metagenome (GOLD analysis project Ga0209998, IMG submission 187576) | Arabidopsis thaliana rhizosphere microbial communities from the Joint Genome Institute, USA, that affect carbon cycling - Endophyte Co-N... | ecosystem: Host-associated > Plants > Roots >... | reverse complement strand
ACCGCCGGGTCCTTGAGGCTGTCCTCGGCTTCGCCCTGGAGGAGGACGTAGAGCGTGTTGGAGCCGCCCAGCCGGGCGTTCAGCTTGGCGTCGTCCTGTCGGACCTCCAGCCGCGGCGAGAAGTTGCCGCGCGTCGAGTTGTCGATATGGACGAGGCTGGCCGCCCCGAGCGCGGCCAGGCAGAAGGCGAGCGAGCCCGCCGCCGTGCCCCCGTACTCCTCGGGGATGTGCAGCCCCATCAAGCCCTGCTGCCCCAGCAGCTTCAGCTGCTCGTGCGGGTACTCGCCGGTCTCGTCCACGTGGGCGGCGCGCGGGGCGATACGCTCGCGCGCGATCTCCCGCGCCAGCGTACGGATCGCCTGCTGGTCCTCGCTCAGATAGTAGAGATTGTTCATCGTGGCAACCGGTTGCACCTACTTCTTCGAGTAATCGTAGAAGCCCTTGCCGGATTTGCGACCGAGCTGCCCGGCCATCACCATGCGCTTGAGCAGCGGGGGTGGGGCGTAGCGGGGCTCCCGGTACTCGTCGAACATGACCTCGGCCACGTACATGGTGGTGTCGAGGCCGACCAGGTCGAGCAGGGTGAAGGGCCCCATCGGGTAGCCGCAGCCGAGCTTCATCGCCTGGTCGATGTCCTCCAGCGAGGCCAGGCCACCTTCGTAGACCCGGATCGCGTCCAGCAGGTAGGGCACGAGCAGCCGGTTGACGATGAACGCGGTGGAGTCCTTCGCCCGCACCGGCACCTTGCCGACGGCGTGCACCCACTCGTACGCCCCCAGCACGCTCTTCTCGTCGGTGAGGATGGTCTGCACGACCTCGACCAGCTTCATCAGCGGCACCGGGTTGAAGAAGTGCAGCCCCAGCACCTGCCCCGGCCGCTTCGTCGCGGCGGCCATCGCGGTGATGTTGCACGACGAGGTATTCGACGCCAGCAGGGCGTGCGGCGGGCAGATACGGTCGAGCCTGGCGAACGTCTCGTTCTTCAGCGGCTGATTCTCGGTGATGGCCTCGATCACGAGGTCGCAGTCGCGGAAGCCCTCGACCCCGACCACACCCTTGATCCGCCCGAGCACCTCGTCCCGCGCCTTCTCGTCGAGCTTCGCCTTGGCCACGAGGGCGTCGAGACTCTTGCGGAGGCCGGCCAGCCCGCGGTCGAGCAGCTCCTGGCTGGCCTCGGCCACCACTGTCGGGAAGCCCGCCTGCGCGGTGACCTGCGCGATCCCCGACCCCATCAGCCCACAGCCCAGCACCCCGACGTTGCGGATTGCCATGCCCGGTCTCCCCGATCACGCCGTCCCTGGCGGCTCCGGGACGACGTCAGCCTCGAATGGTAGGGTTCTGCGCGGCGGTCAGCGGCGGGTCTTCGAGCGGTTGTAGGCGGCCAGCGCGAACTCGTGCTCGATGTCGCCGGGCGGGCACGGATTCCTCACGGTCACGCTGATCCCGGTCTTCTTGTTGCGCATGGAGCCGTCCGGCTGGGGCTCCCACTCATCGACCGGCGATGGCCGCGGGGCCAACGCCTCGCGCTTGATGTCCTCGGTGAAGGCGCGCTCCCGCGACTCGATCGGCCGGTTGATCAGGTTCAAGATGATCGGTGCCGACTGCGTGCCCTCGCCGGCCCCGACCGCGGCCGCGGGCAGCACCACCCCCGCCATCGCCACCAGCACGCCCCCGACCCACGCTCGCTCGATCATGTCCGGCCTCCCGGCTCCCATCATACAACTACTGCCGACGGTCTAGTCGTAGACGATCAGGGAGTCGATCCGGTGCCCGGCGAGACGGGCGCGGCCCTTGAGAAAGGCCAGCTCGATCAGGAAGGCGGCGCCCACCACCGACGCGCCCAGCCGCTCCACGAGTCGCAGCGTGGCCGCCATCGTGCCCCCGGTGGCCAGCAGATCGTCCACCACCAGCACGCGCTGCCCCGCTGCGATCGCATCTTCGTGGATGGCCAGCACGTCGCGACCGTACTCCAGCTCGTACTCCTCCTCGATCGTGCGCGCGGGGAGCTTGCCCCGCTTGCGCACCGGCACGAAGCCGGCCTTGAGCTGATGGGCGAGCGCCCCGCCGAAGATGAAGCCGCGCGACTCCACGCCCACGACCAGGTCGACCCGCGAGGTGTGGTAGCGGGCGGCCAGGTGGTCGATCACCGAGGCCCAGGCGGGGCCGTCCTTCAGCAGCGTGGTGATGTCCTTGAAGAGGATGCCTTCGGTCGGAAAATCCTTGATGTCGCGGATCTTTGCGCGGAGCTCGTCCAGGTTCATGGCCGAGCCGGCATGTTACCCGGCGGCCCAGGTGGGGGCAACCCGAAAAACCTCGTCGGCGAGCATCTCGAGGTCGGCAACGATGAGATCGGCGTCGGCCGACGGGAGCCGGAACCCGGCGGTGTAGTGCGCCGCGCGCATGCCGATCCCCCGCGCGCCCACCACGTCGGCGTCGGGGTTGTCGCCGATGTGCAGCGCCTGCCCGGGCCGCATCCCGGCGGCGGCGAGCGTCACGCGAAAGATCTCCGCCTCCGGCTTGCGCACGCCGATCTCGTCGGAGTACGAGATGGGACCGAAGTAGCGCAGCAGCCCGTGGCGCTCGAGCACGCGCCGCAGGATCAGCCCGGGCGTGCGGCCGGTATTGGACACGATGCCGAGGATCACTCCGCGTGCGGCCAGGTCGCGTACTGCCCGCGCGGCGCCCGGGGACAGGTCGGGCGGATGGGCCAGCACCGGGGAGATGTAGGCCTCGAGCGCGGCCGCGAAGGCGGCCGGGCTCAGGCGGGCGGCGATGCCCGGCTCCCGGGTATCGAGGACGATGCGCAGCTGCTCGGCCGGGCTCGGGTCGCGATTGTCGCTCCAGAAGCGCTCGGCCAGCGTGAGGCCCGAGCGCTCGTGGATGTCCTCGGCGTCGACCTCGCTGACCGGCGCCCCCGCGTCGTGCAGCGCGCGCCGGATGGCCTCGACGCGGCGCGCGCGCTGAGCGCGCAGGTTCTCCGGCGAATCGGTGACCAGCGTGTCCCAGAAGTCGAAGGTGACGAGGCGGATCACGAAGCGAAGCGGGGCTTGCGCTTGCCGAGATAGGCCTCCATCGCTTCGCGCGGCTCCCCGGTGGCGAAGGACTGGCCGAAGGCGTTGACGCCATACTCGACGGCGGTGCGCAGGTCCGTGTTGCGCCACCGCACGATCAGCTCCTTCTGCAGGCGCACCGCGCTCGGCGCGCACGCGAGGATCTTGCCGACCAGCTCGGCGGTCACCGCCCGCAGCTCGGACCGCGGCGCCACCCGGTTCACCAGGCCCCACTCGAAGGCCTGCCGCGCGGAGACGCTCTCGCCGGTCAACAAGATCTCGGCGGCGCGCCCGGGCCCGACCACGCCGGGCAGGAGCGCGGCCTCGATCACCGACGGGATGCCGACGCGGATCTCCGGCAGGCCCATCACCGCGTCGCCCGCCGCGGTGCGCAGGTCACAGGCCATGGCCAGCTCGAAGCCGGCCCCGAGGCAGGCGCCGTTGATCATGCAGACGGTCGGGAACGGGGCGTCGTGCACTTCGTTGATCGCCTCGTGCAGGCTGGCGATGAAGGCCTTGGCGGGGCCCGGGGTGAAGTCGCGGAGCACCTGCAGCTGCATGCCCCCGGTGGTCGCGCGGCCCGCGCCGGTGATCACGGCGGCGCGCACCCCGGCGTCCCGGCGCAGCGCCGCGAAGGTGGCGCGGATCCCCTCGACCATCTCGGGCACGATCAAGTTCAACGGCGGGCGGTCCAGCGTCACCCAGGCCAGGACGCCCTCGCGCGCGACCGTGACGAAGTCCGGCTCGACCGACATGGATCGGCGGCTAGTACCGCTTCATCTTCGGATCGATCGCCTGGGCCCACTGATCGAGCCCGCCCACCAGATTCACCGCCTTGAACCCCTGCTGCCGGAGGAAGCCGGCCACCGCCGCGCTGCGGACTCCGTGATGGCAGTACACGACGATCTCGTCCGCGGGGTCCAGCTCGGCGGTCCGGAACTCGATCTCCTCGATCGGGATGTGGGTCGCGTTGTCCAGGCGGCACAGCGCGGTCTCCCAGTCCTCGCGCACGTCCAGCAGCACCACCGGGTCCTTGCGGTCGAGGCGCGTCTTCAAATCCTGAGGGGCGATGTCGGTTCGCTCGGCGCTCATCTCGTGGTCTCCCGTTGGGAAGATACCATGTCAGGTCGGCTCGGGCAGGAGCACCGAGGTCTCGGGAGAGATCTCGATCTTCACGTCGTCGCCGGGCTTGAAGCCGCGGCCCTGCGACGCGGAGGTCAGCATCTCCACGCGCACGCTGCCGCCGGGGATCGCCACGTCGTACAGCTGGCGCGAGCCCTCGAAGACGTGGCTCGCCACCTGGCCGCGGATGCCGCCGGCCGCGCGCTCCGACTCCTCGAGCCGCAGGGACTCCGGACGGAGGCAGAGGAGCCCGCGCGCGCCGACCGCCCAGGGATGGCCGCCCGAGGCCACCGGCACCCGCGAGCCGCCCGCGGTCTCGACCACCACCCCGAGGTCGCGCACCTCGACCACGCGCACCGGCACGAGGTTCGCCGCGCCCACGAACTCGGCCACGAAGCGGTTGCGGGGGCGCCAGTAGATCTCCTCGGGCTTGCCCTCCTGCACGACCCGCCCGTGGTCCAGCACCGCGATGCGGCTCGACAGGGCGAGGGCCTCCGCCTGGTCGTGGGTCACGTGGAGCGTGGTGATGCCGACGTCGCGATGCAGCCGCCCCAGCTCCAGCCGCATCTGGGCGCGCAGCCCCGCATCGAGGTTCGACAGCGGCTCGTCGAGGAGCAGCAGCCGCGGCTGCACCACGAGGGTGCGCGCCAGGGCCACCCGCTGCTGCTGGCCGCCCGAGAGCTGCGACGGCCGACGCGGCTCGAAGCCCGCGAGCCCGACCTGCCCGAGGGCGGCCGCCACCTTGCCGGTCAACGCCTCGCCGCTCACTCCACGCTCGCGCAGGCCGAAGGCCACGTTCTCGAACACCGAGAGATGCGGCCAGAGCGCGTAGTGCTGGAACACCATGCCGAGGTTGCGCTTCCACGGCGGCACCGCGTCGATCGGCTCGTCGTCCACCACGATGCGGCCGGTGTCGGGCGTGATGAAGCCGGCCAGCAGCCGCAGCAGCGTGGTCTTGCCGCAGCCGGACGGCCCCAGCAGCGTGTAGAACTCACCGGGCCGGATCGAGATCGACACGTCGGCGACCGCCCAGTGGTCGCCGTAGCGCTTGCCCACGCCCTCCATGCGCACCTCGGACAGCCGGATCAGCTCGGACTGGGTCACGCGGTCACGCCTCCTCCGGGATCATCCCTGAAGCGCGGCCGGCGATCCAGCCGCGCCACCAGCGGGACCACCGCGAGCCCGAGGGCGGCCAGCACCAGGTACACCGCGGCGGGCGGCAGCGACGATAGCAGCGTGGTGGCCAGCACCGGGCCGATGAAGGCAGCGCCGATGCGCGAGGAGTTCACGAACCCGATCGCCCCGCCGGACGCGCGCTGCGCGATCGCGGCCACCGCGAGCGGGAACACCGGGGCGATGCACAGCACCTGAAGGAAGCGCAGCGCGCCGAAGGCCCACACGTTGCCCGCGAGGGCGAGCGTCGCGAGGAACAGGGAGGAGCCCAGCAGGAACCACCGCACCGCCTGGCGGTCGCCCAGCAGCTCGGCCAGCCGCGGCGCGGCCATCGCGCCGAGCGAGGCGGCGACCCCGGTGGCGAAGATCAGGACGCCGCCGACCTCCAGGGTGGACTCCGTGGCCACGCCGAGCGGCGGCAGGATCTGGGGCAGGATCGAGGTGAGGAAGAAGATCTGCGTCGAGCCGGCGAGGACCACCAGCGACACCGTCGCCAGCTCGCGCACCGAGGTCGGGCGGGCCGGCGCGGCCTTGGGGTCGCGGGGCCGGCCGGGCGGCACGCCCCAGGAGACGAGCGCCGAGCACGCCCAGAGCATCACCGCGCCCAGCACGAACGAGAGGCGGAAGCCGACGCGCGCGGCCACCAGCGCGCCCGCCGCCGGGCCGAGCACCTGGCCCAGCGTCATCCCGGATTGGATGTAGGAGACCTGGCGCCGCACGTCGCCACCCGAGCGGCCCACCATGATGAACGCGAAGGTCGAGACCGCGCCCATCAGGCCCAGCAGCATGCGCGCGACCAGCATCTCGGGCAGCGTGCGCGCCGCCGCCATGCCGAGGAAGCCGAGCCCCTGGAACGCCTGCACCGCGATGAAGCCGCGCTTGGGATCGATGTGCTCGCCCAGCCGGCCCGAGATCGGCGCGGTGAGCACGGTGATCAGCGGGCTGATCCCGAGAATCCACCCCGTCCATCGGAGCGTCGCGGCCGGGTCGAGGCTCGACATCCTCTGGATGTGGAAGGGCAGGCTCACGTACACGAACGACCACGCAAAGGTGCCGAGCAGCATCGAGGCGGGGAGCACCCATTCCGCGCGCGGGCGGCTCACCGGCGCGCGTCCCCCGCGCGGGAGCGGCGCGCGAGGCCGGACGCGGCCCAGGCGCCCGCCGCCACCAGCACGATGGCGACCACGCCGAGCGCCGCCCCGGGCCCGCGGCCCGCCGCGGACTGCATGTAGAGGTAGATCCCGTAGGACAGCGGCCCCAGCTCCACGCGGGGCACGAGGAGGATGGTGGACGACAGGTCCACCGCCGAGGTGATGAAGGCGAGCAGTCCGCCGGCCAGGAGCCCGCGCGTCATCAGCGGCAGGGTGATGCGCCGGAACGTCCGCGGCCGGTTGGCCCCGAGACTCTGGGCCGCCTCCTCCAGCGCGGGCGACAGCTGCTGGAGCGCCGCGTAGGCGCCCCGCACCGCGTAGGGCAGCCGCCGCACCGCGTACACCACCACCAGGATCAGCCACGTCGAGGTCAACGGCTCGCCGAGGCCGGGCACGCGGAGCCCGCCGAAGGCGCGCAGGTAGCCGATCGCGAGCACCACGCCCGGGATGGCCAGCGGCACCGTCGAGAGCGTGTCGAGCCAGTGCCGCGCGCGCACCCGGCCCCGCAGCAGCAGCCAGGCGATGACCGCGCCCAGCGCCACGTCGAGCAGCGCAGCCAGGCCCGCGTAGCGCAGCGTGTTGACGACGAACCCCGGCGAGCGGACCAGGATCTCCTCGTAGTTGCCGAGCGTGTACACGGTGGGCAGCGGGCTCAGGCTCCACACCCGCGAGAACGACAGCAGCACGATGCCCACGTGGGGCAGGAGCGCCGGCCCGAGCAGGAGCAGCGCGCCCAGCCAGGCCCCGAGCGCGCCGCGCCGGCCCAGCACGACCGGCGGCGTCTCCCCGCCCCGGCCCAGCGCGGCGAACTCGCCGCGGGCCAGCGCAGCCTTCGACAGCCAGAGGGCGGCCAGCGACAGCGCGACCAGGATCACGCAGATCACGTAGCCATCCACGTCGCTGAAGCCGATGGTGGTCACATGCACGTAGGCCTGCGGGGCCAGCAGCCGGGTGTAGTTCAGCATCAGCGGCGTGCCCAGATCGTCGATCACCCGGATGAAGGTCAGCAGCGCCCCCGCCGCGTATCCGGGCAGCGCGAGCGGCAGCAGCACCCGGCGGAAGAGACGGAGCCCGGAAGCCCCCAGGTTCTGGGCCGCCTCCTCGAGCGAGCGATCGAGCCCGCCGAGCGCCGCCGCGGTGTTGAGCAGGATGAACGGGAAGTAGTGGAGGCTCTGCACGAGCACCACGCCGGCGAAGCCCTCCATGAACGGCACCGTGACGCTGAAGCGATCGAGCAGGAAGAGGTTCACCGCGCCGCGCCGGCCGAGGATCTGCTGAAAGGCCACCGCCCCCACGAAGGGCGGGATGACGAGCGGCAGCACCCCGAGCACCGAGATCAGCCCGTGCCCCGGGAACCGGTAGCGCACGGTGAGCACGGCCAGCGGCACCGCGATGACGCTGCCGATCACCACCGCCAGCAGCCCGGCGAGCAGGGTGTTCACCAGCGCCTCGCGAGACAGGGGCCGCGCGAAGAAGGCCAGCAGCGGGCGGAGCGTGGGCGCGCCGTCGGCCACGACGGCGACCGACAGCACCTGGATGAGCGGATAGACGATGGCGACCGCGAGGAGGACCAGGAGCGAGGCGACCAGCGCGGTCTCGCCGGTCGAGCGGTGTCCTCGCATCAGGCGGAGGCGGAGCTCGCTTCGATCGCGGACGCCTCCGGGGCCATGGGCTGCGCCGCGAAGGTCAGGTACTCGAGGTCCTCCAGGGTCTGCTCGAGGCGGTGGTAGGCCCAGGCGCAGGCGAGCAGCGCGGCGAGCGGGTAGCCGAGCCCGTAGGCGCGGGGGCCCACCGCCACCGTGCCGAGGGTGAGGGCGGCGTTGGCCACGAAGAAGACCGCGGCGACCTCGGCGGCGTCGCGCCGACGGTCGAAGTAGAGCAGCACGATGCTCCCGAAGAGGCACAGCACGTGGAGCAGCGCGCCCACGAGCCCGCAGCGGAGGATGCCGAGCTGGAGACGATCGAGGCCGATCGCGGCGATCAGCCACGGCGCCAGCGCCATCGAGAGCAACGTGAGGGGCGCCTGGACGATCAGCAGGCGGCGCAGGCTGTTGCGCAGGCAGGCGACGAGCGCGCGCTTGGCGTCGAGGACCTGTCGGAGCGTGCCGTGCTTGGTGGCGACGCCGTAGTACTCGCGATAACGATCGTAGAAGTCGGTCTCGACGCTGACGAGGAAGATGGCGAGCGACGGCACCACCGAAAGGTAGCACAGGAAGATCGGGGTGTCGTACAGCGAGGCGTGAAACCAGCCCACGACCGGCAGGCCGGTGGGCCCCACCCAGAAGATCACGCGATCCACCGCGATCGCCGCGTTGTAGAAGACGCCGGCCGCGATCAGCTCCGGGTAGCGCCCGAAGGCCCGTAGCAGGTGCACCGACTCCGGGACCCGCACCCCGGTGAACTCGCGCTCGACCCGCGCGCACAGCACGAACAGGATGCCGGCCTGCCCGGCCAGGAAGCCCGCGAGATAGCCGCTCCCGCCGACGTACCGGCCCAGGCCGAGCGCGGCGAGCAGGCTGAGCGCATTGCCCGCGAAGAATGCGGCGACCACGCTCGCGTAGTCCTGCGCCGCGCCCAGGTAGATCATCACCATCCAGGTGCACGACACCACCACCAGCAGCATGACCCCGAAGAGGCGCAGCGCCGGCTCGAGTCCCGGGCACAGCGCGTAGAACGCGGTCCCGAGGACGAGGTGCGCGAGCGCGGTCACCCCGAGCGTGAGGCGATAGGAGACCACCAGCGCGCCGATGCGCCCGCGGTACAGCTCGTCGGCGAGGTGCCGCGTCACCACCATGTGGGCGGCCCCGGTGGTGATGAGCGAGACGGTATAGGTATAGACCACGATCGCCTGGAAGCGGGCGTGCGCCGCGTCGCCGATCAGGTTGCGCGACAGCAGGGCGAGGGTGCCGAGCGTGCAGATGGACAGGAGCCACGGCCCCGCCGACAACACCGCCCCGTAGAGATGCGCGCGCAGCCAGCCGCTGTAGCTGCCGTCGACGATGAGGCGCTTGAGCCGGAAGCCGATGCCCGCCATCGCGTGCTAGCCGCCCGCCGCGATGAGGCCGCGGTAGATCTCCCGGTAGCGGCGGATCAAGTCCGCCTCCTGGTAGTGCGCGCGCACCCGGGCCCGGGCGGCCCGGCCCATCTCCTCCCGCAGGCCCGGGTCGCGCGCCAGGCTCACGATGGCCTGCGCGGTCGCGCCCGGGTCGGCCAGGCCGGTCACGAGCCCGCTCGCCCCCAGCGCCCGATCCGCCGGCTCGCGGCCCTCGAGCAGCTCACGGCAGGCCCCCACGTCGGTGGACACCAGCGGGACGCCCGCGGCGGCCGCCTCCAGGATCACCAGCGGCAGCCCCTCCGAGATGCTGGTCAGCACCAGCACGTCGATGCGCGAGTAGATCTGCTTGACGTCCACGCGTCCGGTGAACTCGATGCGATCCGTGATGCCGAGGGTCGCGGCCAGGCTCCGGCACTCCGCGAGGTACTCCGGGTCCTCGTCGCCCGGGCCCGCGATCACCGCCCGCGCCCCCGGCACGTCGCCGGTCACGATCTTGACCGCGCGGATGAACGTCTTCACGTCCTTGATCGGCACCACGCGGCCCACGAAGCCGATGCGGAACTCGCCCGGCGCCGGCTCGGTCCGCGGCAGCGCCGCGAAGGGCTCCAGGTCGACGCCGTTCGGCACCACCAGGGTCTTGGCCGGGTCGGCCCCGTCGCGGATCTGGGCCTGGCGGTTGCCCTCGAAGATCGTCACGATCCGGTCGGCGTGCGCGTAGGTGATGCGCGACAGCCGATCGAACAGCCGGGCCCACAGCTCCTTGAAATACGCGGGACCGGCGGACAGGGTCATCGGCGCCTGCCGCTGCACGTAGATCCACTCGGCCTGGTCGATCTCCATGCGCCGCTCGCGCGAGTAGATGCCGTGCTCGGTGAGCAGCATCGGCCGATGCCGCCGCAGCCGCTGGGTCGCGGCCACGAAGCCGGCCCAGCCGGTGGAGACGGTGTGGTACACGGAAGCCTCGGGCACCGCCGCATGCAGCAGGCGGAAGATGGGCAGGTGCGTGAAGCGCCACGTCCAGAAATAGTCCAGGAACGAGATGTCGGGCGCCCGCTCCTCGTACAGGCGACGGACGATCTGCCACGACGGCTTGCCGTAGATGAAGTCGTGGACCGACGGGCCCGTGCCGGGGCGCGGGCACACGCCGTGGAGCAGCTCGCCGAGGCCGTCGGACCGGCCCGCCTTCAATTCCTCGTGATAGCGCCACATGGAGTCCCACGCGTCCGCGGACAGGCTCTCCCCGCTCACCGCCGGCTCGTCGCCACCGTGGATGCCCACGTCGACCAGGCTCACCACGTTGGGCGGCAGCCGGTAGCGCGGCTCGTGCGTCTCGCCCTGCGTGGCCGAGATGTGGAAGATCGCGAAGCGCAGCTCGGGCAGCGCCCCGACCAGCTGGTGGATCCACGCCGACACCCCGCCGGTCACGAACGGATAGGTGCCCTCGAGGATGAGACAGATGTCGGCGCCGGGCGCGCTCACGCCGCCGGCTCCTCCCCCGCCCACCAGCGCAGCGTCTCGTCGGCGCGCCCGGCGGCCGCCGCCTCGCGCGCGAGGGCGAGGAGGTCGCGCCACCGCCGTTGGCGGAAGAGGATCTCGGAGAGCAGCAGGTCGGCCTCGCCGGACGGCTCACGGCCCCGCGCTTCGCGCGCGAGCGCCTCGGCCTCGTCGACCTCGTCTCGCGCGAGCAGCACGCGCGCGAGCGCGCGCGCCGCCGACGGCCAGCCCGGCCGCAACGCCCATGCGCGGCGGTACGCGGTCTCCGCCTCGCCGAGCCAGTGGCGGCCCATGGTCGGATCCAGGATGCCGCTGGCCTGGTAGGCCGCGCACGCGTCGCCGTGCGCGAGCTGGCGCTCGGGGGAATCGGGCTCCCCGCGCCGCCCCTCCTCCGTCTGGCCGATCCGGCCCACGAGGCGCTCCTCCACGCGCTGCAGGGCCCCGGAGGCGGCGATCTGGGTATCCCGGTCGGGCGCCTGCAGGGCCTCGCGCAGCAGCGCGACCGAGGCGGCGTCCCCGCGCCGGGCCAGCAGGCCCACGCCCCAGCGCTGGGTCCGCGGATCGGCCGAGCGGATGAGGTCCGCCACCGGCTGCACCGACACCTGGGCCTGCAGCCACTCGAACACGCGGTCCACCGGCTCGGGCGCCTGCCCGGGTCCGGGCAGCTCGGCCATCTCCGCGTGCGCCCCCGCGTAGAGCCCCGACGGGGCGGCCCGCCGCTGCCAGAGCGCGATCGCCCCGATGCCGGCGAGCCCCAGCCCCGGCAGCGCCAGCACCAGGGCCGCGGCCAGGAAGCGCGCGTCGGGACGATCCCGCCGCCGGCTCCGCTCGACCAGGAGCGCGGCGGCCAGGTGCGCGCCGAGGGCGGCGAGCCACCATCCGAGCACCGCGCCGGACAGCGCGATCAGCTCGGCGAGCCAGGCCAGGGCGAAGGCGACGGTGGAGCTCAGGAGGCGACTCCGCCGGGCCGCTCGCGCACCGCGAGCACGCGGGTCGAGAACTCGAGATCCTGCGCCTCGTCGGCGTACGGGGCGAAGTGGAAGTTGGCGATCTCGCGGGACAGGCGATCGAGCACGATCTCGGCGCGCGCCGGCGCGGTCTCCGGCAGGATGATCGCGAACGAATCCTCGGTGGCGTAGCGGCAGACGATGTCGACGTCGCGGAGCGTGCGCGAGAACACCATCGACAGCACGCGTCCCAGCTCGGCCCGTCGCGCCGCATCCACCGCCCCGTAGCGGTGGATGCGGAAGATCAGCACCGAGAGGGGACGGCCGTAGCGATCCGCGCGCACCTCCTCCTCGTGGATGCGGCGCTGGTAGTAGGCGTAGGTGTAGGCGCGCACCAGCTCGTCCTCGATGGTGCGGGCACGCGCCCGCTCGTGCGCGCGCGCGTTCTCGAGCGCCCGCGCTCCCCAGTCCGCCACCAGGCCGAGCCGGTCGAGCGCGACCGGGGTCAGGCGCAGGAACGGCAGCGCGGTCACGGTGACGCAGCCGAGCAATGCCCCGCCGTCGGCGACGAGCGGCGCGGCCATGAGCAGGCTCGCGCTGGCGAGGTCCTCGACCGAGGCGTGCTGGCTCTGGTCGCGAACGCTCACCGGCCGCCCGAGCCGGATGGCCAGGCCGACCAGCCCCTCGTCGGGCCGGATCTCCGATCGGTCGGGCGGCGATCCCTCCGCCGCGCGCAGCCGCAGGAGGTCGCCCTCGAGAGCGTAGCACTGGCAGGCGTCGGCCTGCAGGAAGCGGCGCGCGGTGAGGGCGATCGCCGGGTAGAGGCGATCCGCCTCCAGCGTCTCGAGCGCACGGGCGGCGGTGTAGAGGCTGGACAGGGAGGCGCGCTCGTCGGCCACGCGCCGCTCGAGCTCGTGCTTGGCCTCGGTGGCGGCCATGAAGCGGACGGCCTGATCGGCCAGCTCCTGCTCGAGCGAGGCCACCCGCGCTTCCACCGCGCGCGTCTCGCGGAGGTGCGCCTCCCGCAGCGCTCCGAGGGCGAAGCCGGTGGCCAGCAGCAGGAGCGGGGTGACGTAGTGGTGCAGCGTTCGCAGCTCGGTCCAGCTCACGTGGTCCAGGCGTGCGACGATGCACCCCGCGATCGCCGCCGCGGTGACCAGTCCGCTCACGAGGCCCGCGCGCAATCCGTGGCGCGAGGCCACGATCGCGATCAACAGGAGCGCGGGATGCGGCTGCACGCCGAGCAGGCCCGGATCGCCGGGCGCGAGCAGGACGTTCAGGACCACGAGAGCGAGGAGGCCCGCGCCCAGCTCGACGAGGTACACGGGCGGACGACGGATGGGCCCGGCCACCCGGCGCTTACCGGGCTCGGGCGTCGCCCAGGGCGCCGGTCAGGTAGGCGGCCATCTCGTGCGTGACCTGTTGCGCGACGCGCGCGAGGCCATCCTCGCGGAACCAGGACGTGCCGACCCGCGCGTAGCTCGCGGTCCACACCACCTCGCCCGAGGTGACCTCGACGAGCCGGGCGGTCAGGCCCACCGCGGGCGTCTCGGAGAGCCCGGGCTTGTAGCGATACTCGGTCACCGAGCCCTGCAGCACGTGGCTCACCTGCAGGAGCCGGCCCACCCGCTGCGCCGAGGGCAGACGCGCCGCATCCGCGGGATCCAGGTTGTCGCGGCGAAGCAGATCGGCGACCTCGCTCGGGTCCATCACCGCGAACGCGCCGGTCGCCAGCAGCTCGGAGACGAGGAGATCGGACGCAGCCTGTCCCGCCCGCAGGGCCGCGGTCTGGTTCTCGAACGGCAGGACCGCGACCCGGCTGGGCCTCGCCGCGCCGGGCTTCACCCACTCCTGCACCGCGCTCGCGCATCCGAGCGCGGTGAGCAGCGCCGCCATCAACAGCATCACTCTCGGCCGCATGTCGGTCAGTATCGGATCTCGAGACGGCCGAGGAACGACTGCTCCTCGCCTCCGACCGTGGTCGATTCGGTGTTCCGAGTATAGAGCACGCGTGCGTCCAGCCAGGGACGAATTCGCCAGCGGCCCTCGCCGGTGACCTCGTACGACGTCAGCGCGCGATGGAGATCGCGCCGCCCGACCGCGCCGGCCTGCACCCGCAGCGCGGAGGTGACGTCCCAGCCCACGAGGCCGCCGAGGGCCACGATGTCCTCGCGCCGGATGAACACGACCTGGTCGCGCAGGGGGCTATCCGCGGTCGGCGTGTACTGGGAGAAGAACACCTGCGGGATCAGGGTCACCTGCACGCGGGTCCGCACCAGCTCGATCTCCGCGCGCGCCGCCGCTTCCCAGCGATTGCCGAGATCCTCGTGGGAGGCGCGGTAGTGGCGGAAGTCGTAGTGGAGGCCCAGCACCACCGGGGTCAGGATGCGCCGGGCCACGTCCACCGTCACCCGATCCGTGGTGCCGTTGAGCGGCACCGCCGAGACCGGATTGGTGAGCAGCTCGCGGATCGCGATGTCGAGGATCGCAGTGGTGGCGCGCGCGTCGTCGTACAGCGCGCCGAGCCGGCCGGTGGTGCGGAAGATGCTCTCGCGCCGCCGCGACTCCTCGAGCCCGCCCCACACCGTCACCGTCCGCGTGGCCTGGAAGCCGAGCGCGGCGAGCACGGTGCCGATCTCCTCGGTGAACGCGTTCTGGCTCTCGGAGTGATCCTGGTGATAGGTCCCGTAGCGGGAGCCGGCCCGGAGCCACCAGCGGTCGGCCAGCCAACCGACCCACACCGCCTCCTCGACGTGCTGGGTGGCCGACTGCTGCAGCAGCGAGTAGTGCCCCAGCTCGAAGCGCGGCGCGTGCGCGTAGACGATCTCTCGATGGGCCAGCAGCAGGTCCCGGTCCTCGGGGTGGGCCTCGAGCAGCCGGCCGTACAGATCCCGCGCCCGGCTCCACCGTCCCGCGGCCAGCTCCGCGGCGGCGAGATCGGCGGTGAGGCCCGCGTCGGCCGGCCGCTCGCGCGCGAGCGCGTCGAGCCGGCGGCCCGCCTCGGCGGGCGCGCCGCGCGCGAGATCGACGCGGGCGCGGAGCCGCCGCAGGCGCTCCGACGTGGGATCGTCGGCCAGGTACCGGTCGAGCGCGGCGGCCGCCTCGTCCATCAGGCCCACGTCGGCCAGCAGCTCCGCGTACTCCTCGCGCAGCGAGCGATCGTCGGGGCGACGCGAGAGCAGCGCGCGATAGGCGGCCAGCGCCTCCTCCACCCGCCCGAGCCGCACCAGGATGCGCGCCCGCATCGCCTCGGTCTCGACCGGATCCGCGGTCGGCGCTTCGGGCGCGGGCCCGCCGGCCTCCGGCGTCTGCCCGGAGACCGCCGAGGCCGAGCCGGCGAGGAGCAGGAGGGCGAGGAGCCCGCCGCGCCAGCCGGACCGAAGCCGGATCGCGTCGCTCACCGGGATCGGGGCGGCAGCAGCCGGAGGGCGCGCTCGTACTCGGCGCGCGCCCGCTCGTCGTGGTGATCGGCCGAGTACAGCTCGGCGAGCAGGTAGTGGACCTCGTAGTCGCCGCCCTTCACGCGATTGAATCGCTCCAGCGCGGTGCGCGCGCCGGGCGCGTCGTGGCTCCAGGCCATGAGCTGGCCCGCGCGCTTGAGGGCCTCCGCGTCATCGGGCTGCAGCTCGAGGAGCCCGCGATAGGCGCGTAGCGCGACGTCGTTGCGCGACATCGCGAGGCTCCGGCGGCCGACCTCGCGGAGGGCCTGCGCGTCGCGAGGCCGGGCGCGCATGACGCTCTCCCACTGCCGGAGCGCGGCGTCGCCGGCACCCGTCCAGTCGTAGAGCTGGGCGAGGGCCAGCCGCGCCTCGATCGCCTCCGGTCCGCGGCCGTCGGAAGCGGCCAGCACCGCCTCGTACTCCGCGATCGCCTCGGGATAGCGACCGAGATCGGTGAAGACCTTGGCGACCTTCACGCGATAGCTCGGACCCGCGGAGGGCGCGAAGCGCCGGTGCACGCGGAGGCCTTCGTCCACGCGCCCGGCCTGCGCGGCGAGCGCCAGGTAGCGCAGCACGAAGGGCTCGTCGAGCGGACGTCGCTCGACGAGCGGCTGGAGCAGCCGCAGCGCGTCCTGCAGCCGCCCGAGGCCCTCGGCGGCCTGCGCGGCCGCCTCGCGCAGCGCCGCGTCGTCGGGTCGGCGCGCGAGCCGACGCTCGGCCTCGCGCAGGAAATCGGCCGGGCGGTCCTGGAAGCGATACAGCTCGCCGAGGCGCACGAGGGCGGCCTCGGGCAGCGCGCCGCGGCGATCGAGCGCCTCGTAGACCGCGATGGCCTCGCGCTCCTGGTTGTTCCACTCGTAGAGCTGGGCCAGCCGCAGCGCGTCCGCGATCGCGCCCGGGTTCCCCTCGACGAGGCGACGCTGACGCGCGATCGCGTCGCCCATGCGGTTGGCGCCCACCAGGGCCTCGATCGCCTGTCGCGCGTACCGGTCGTCGCTCGGCGAGAGCGCGGCGAGGCGGTCGAGCGCGGCCACCGTCTCGCTCGGGTCGCCGGCGCCCTGGGCCAGCGCCGCCACGCGCTGCTGCAGGGCCCGGTCGCCCGGCCGCTCGCGCGCCACCCGCTGGAGGAGCGCCAGCGCGCGGCGCGGGTCGCTCGACCACTCGTAGAGCTGGGCCAGCGCCAGCGCGGCGTCCGTGCGCGACGGGGCGATCTCCACCGCCCGCTCGTAGGCGCCGATGGCCTCCGGACCCCGGTCCTGCTCGACGAGCAGCCGTCCCAGCTCCACCAGGACATCGGCGTCGCGCGGGCGGAGCGCGGCCAGCTCCCGCTGCACCTCGAGGGCCCGCGGTCCGTCGCCGCGGGCCCGGTACCGCGCGACCAGCTGCCGCCGCGCGGTCTCGTCCCGCGGATCGGCCGCACGCTGGCGCTCGAGCAGGGCGATCTCCTCGACCTGCGCTGCGCCGCCGGGAGCGGGCAGCAGCCGGTCGCGGGCCTCGACATCCTTCGGGTCGAGCCGGGCCAGGACCTTCCACTGCTCGACCGCGCGATCCCCCTGCCCGATCGAGTCGTACAGCTGGGCCAGCCAGCGACGCGCGTCCGGATCGGTGGGGCGGCGGTGGACGTACGCCTCGAGCACGGCGGCGGCTTCGTCCTGGCGATTCAGGTTGCGGGCCGCGGTGGTCAGCTCGAGGACCGCCGACGGATCGGACGGAGTGAGAGCGACGAGCTTGCGCAGCACCGCCAGCTGTCGCTCGTAGTCTCCGCTCCAGAGATATGCGGTCAGGAGGCGCTCGAGCAACGGCCCGTCGTCGGGATGCGGCTCCGCGGTCAGCCGCTCCAGCACGGTCGCCGCCGCGGCCGGATTCTTGTTCCACTCGTACACGTCGGCCAGATTCAGCAGCAGGTCCCGGCGGCGCGGCGCGCGCTCCGCCGCGGCCACGAGCGCCGTGATCTGCCGATCGGGATCGCCGAGCGCCTCGTACGCCGACGCGAGGCCGACCCAGAGATTGGCGTCGCCCGGCTCGCCGCGGAGCGCCTCGGTGAAGACGTCCCGCGCCTGCGTGTACTGACGGCTCGCCAGGTAGGCCCAGCCGAGGTCCGCGCCCCACGGCAGCGAGAGCGCGAGCAGCGCGAGGGTGAGCAGCACGCCCACCGCCAGCTTCCAGCGCGCGATCTTCACGCGAGCCGGAACTCCACCTCACCCGCCTCGCCGCCGCGAACGACCAGGCGCCCGTCCGCGCTCACGCGGGAGCGAAGCCGGCGTGCCCCGGCGGCGTCGCGAATCTCCACGTCCGTCTCGCGCGCCGCGGGCAGCCCGGCGATCTCCACCTCCTTGGCCCCGATGCCCGCGACGGTGAGCGCGACGCGGCCATCCGCGTGCGACCACGCGGTCACGCGGTGGCTCGAGCGGGCCAGATAGGGTGCCCGCGCCGGCCGGTCGGTCAGCACCACGTGCGCGGGCTCGGGCCCGGCCAGGTGCACGTAGAGCGCGCCCTGATGGTGCACGAATCCCAGCACGCCCGACGAGCGCGCCAGATCCACCGAGGCGGCCGTGTCGTCGAAGCGGATGGTGCGGAGGGCGCCGTGCCGGTCGATCCGCCACCCCTCGGCGGTCCGGGCGATGCGCGCGGTGCGGAAGCCCTCGACGATGGCGAGGTATTCGCTGGTGAAGAGCGGCGCCAGCGGCTGTCGCAGCACCCACTCGTGCACCTCGTGCAGGGCGTGCAGCGAGGCCACCCGCTCGCCCGAGTAGTAGTGGTAGTAGACGTTCACCGGGGCTACCCGCCGCGGCGCCTCGGTGTTCTCGAAGGTCTGGATCACGTAGCGGAACCCGTAGAAGGGCCCCGTCCAGAGGTTGGTGTACAGATTCTCGTTGGAGCCGGAGGTGTACGTCTGCCACTGCGTCCCCACCTGCCGCATGAGCGGGGCCACCCGCGTGTAGCTGGGCCACTGGCGGTCCCGCATCGGATCGCCCCCGTTGATGTTGGGCACCCCGAGCCGGGCGAGGATCGCGATGGCGTCCTCGCTCACCCGCGTCGAGCCCGACCACTGGAAGAGCCGCACCCGCTTGCCGGGCGGCAGGAGCCGCTCCTCCATGTAGCGAATGGCGCCCGCGGTCTCGGTCTCGACCGCGTAGGGCACCCGCGGCAGGTCGAAGCTGCGCGTCCGCTTCTCCCAGTCGAGCGGATGCGTGTACGAGTGGCTCCCCGCCTCGACGTTGGGCCGCGCGTAGATGGCCCGGGCCAGCTCGTGGAACTCGGGCGAGCCGAGCAGCGTCGGCTCCACCTCGGCCACCACCACCGAGACGCTGATCGGCAACCGGTAGCGGGACAGGATCTCGTCCAGGATGATCTGGCCGCTCGACGCGCCCGCGCGCACCTCCGAGCGGTTGCGAAGGCCGTCGCCGTCGATGTGGGAATAGAAGATGCGCCGCCCGTACTGGGTGGTGGTGTCCGGCCGCGGCCAGTCCCCGACGCCGAGCGCCTCGCGGAAGAAGGCGAACGGATCGATCCACCACTGCGCGCCCGCCTCGCCGGGAAACTGGAAGCGCACGTACTCCGCGGCCGCGAAGCCGCCCCAGGGGCCGGTGACCACCATCGCGCTCTCGGAGTCGGGCAGATCGCGGCGGGCCAGCACGAGGTGGGCCCGGCTGCCCGGCGCCCGCGCCACGACCTGCTGATAGTAGGGCAGGCCGGGCGGCAGCTTCCGCTCGAACTCCATCATCGTCGGGTCCTTGCGCCGCAGCTCGATGACCCGCTGGTTACCCGTCCAGTTGCCAAGGAACTGCAGCCCGGTGGGCGCGAGCGCCTCGTTCACGGCCTCCAGATCCACCGTCTTGAGCGTCTTGCGGTCGCGAAGGGCGCCCAGCTGGCCCAGGATCACGACGCGGCGCCCGGCCCGCGTCTGGGCGCCGAGCCAGCGCAGGTAGGCGAGCGGGTCCGCCATCTCGTCGGTCTGGAACCAGGTGACGATGCCGCGGTAGCGGCCCATGACCTTCTCGTCGGGCAGCCCGCGGTCGATGTCGTAGTACTCCACCATCAGCCCGAGCCAGTTCAGCGGCATCTGGGCCCACGCGTGGACCTCGTTGTTCGTCGCGGTCATCTTGCGGCGGCCCGACACGTCGTTGTCGGGATCGCTCGACTTGTACAGCGCGAGGACGTAGCGCGGCAGGTCGGCGGCGGCCGGCGCAGACGGCGGCGCCGGCGCGGCGCGGGCGGACGATCCGGCCCGCAGGGCGAGCGCGCCCGCCGCGGCGGCCGAGCGCCGGAGCAACGCGCGCCGCGAGAACCGTCCGCTCATGGCGGCGAGAGGGTGAGCAGCGAGACGCGGTCGAGGCCGATGGTGGAGACGTACGGGACGAATCCACGGGCGCGCGAGCGCCGGATGAGCTCGGACGGCCAGCGCGCGTTCGGCTCGGCCGCCGCGTACTCGATGGTGAACACGGGCAGCCCCAGGGCGGCCACCCGCGCGAGCAGGCCGGCCCGCGCCTCCGCCTCCTCGGCCGGTCGCACGCGGTACCGCTGCGCCTTGAAATCGTAGTCGCTCCAGATCGATTCGAGCGCCACCGCGTCGACGGCCTCGGGGCGGCGCTCCACCACCGGGAGCCCGCCGTTGAGCATGAGGAGCGCGCGGGGGTTGCGGCGCTTCATCTCGCCGAGCACGCGCTCGAGGGCCTGGGCCATCCCGGCGTGGCGCGCCGGATCGGTGTGTTCGAGATCGAGGGCGGAGTCGGCGGTGTCGAGGAAGAGGCCGTTCACCGGACCGGCGAGGGCCGCCGGCACCACCCGATCGAGGAGCCAGCGCCGATAGGCCTCGGCCCGCACGTCGAGTCGTCGCGCGTCCGGCCAGCTGGGATTCGGCGCGAGCACCCACGGCTCGTCCTTGATCGCCGCGTACTCGGGATGACTCGTGTTCACCTCCCCGAGGCTCACATAGGTGAGGACGACCGCCCCGTGCCGCTTGATCACGGGCAGCGGGGGGTGCCCATGCGGGTCGAGCACCACCACGTCGAAGCGGGCGAGATCGGGTCCCGCCGATGCCTCGGCCCCGTAGTAGACGGCCCAGGTGCGCACGCCCGCGAGCGGGCGAATCATCGGCGGCGCGGACGCTCCGCCGGCCGGCGCCGTCGCCCCGCCGAGCCCGAGGGCCAGGGCGGCGGCGATCAGGCGCCGGGTCAGGCCCACGCGCCGAGCGCCTCCGCCCGGCTGGCGTGCACCGTGATGGCCTTCACGAGGCGGGTCATCTCGAAGATGGCGCGCACGTCGTCCTGCAGCCCGCAGAGGCGCATGTCGCCGCCCGCCCCGCGCGCGTGCTTCATCGACGCGACGAGAGCGCCGAGGCCCGAGCTGTCCACGTAACCGACGTGGTCCAGATCGATCAGGAGCTTGCGGCCGCCCTTGTCCACCAGATCGGTCAGCGTCCGCTTCATCTGATCCGCCGCCGCCATGTCCAGATCGCCCTGGGGCGCCACCACCGAGATCGTGCCCGACTTGGTCACTTCGATGTCCATGGTCTCTCCTGGCCGGACCGGCGCCCGGTCGTCGATGAACCCGACGGCCGGACTCGCGGCCCGCCGGTACTTCGTGAGCGTCCAGCGGGTGCCCCGCTCGCGCTGCACGTCCACCGCGAGCGAGTCCGCGATGCGGCGGACGAGGTGGATGCCCATGCCGTGCTCGGGCAGCGATTCCAGATCCGGCTCCACGTAGCGCGAGGCATCGAAGGTCTTGCCCCAGTCCTCCACCTCGATCTCGACCCGGTCGTCGTAGCCGCGCACCGAGACCTCGATGGACTGGCCGCCCCGGCCCTCGTAGGCGTGCTCGATCGAGTTGGCGCACAGCTCGCCGACCGCCAGCAGCAGCTCCGAGCCGGTGGCCCGGTCGACGCCGAGGCCCGCCAGCGCGCCCCGCAGCCACTGCCGGAGCCGGCCGAGGTGCTCGGCCTCGCTCGACATGGTGAAGCGGCCGGGCGCCGCGGTCCCGTTCATTCCACGGTCACGCTCTTGGCCAGGTTCCTCGGCTGGTCCACGTCGCAGCCCTTCAGCACCGCGGTGTGATACGCGAGCATCTGCAGCGGCAGGACCAGCATGATCGGCTCGAGCCATGGCGAAGTGGGCGGCACCACGAGGATGCGATCGGCAGTGCCGGCCGGGGTGTCGGCGTCGACGGTGAGCAGCAGGACGTGGGCCTCCCGCGCGCGGACCTCGGCCAGGTTGCTCAGCAGCTTGGTCTGGTCCGGCCCCGCGCCGGCCACCGCCACCACCGGGAAGCGCGGATCGATCAGCGCGATCGGCCCGTGCTTCATCTCGCCCGCCGGATAGCCCTCCGCGTGGATGTAGGAGATCTCCTTCAGCTTGAGGGCGCCCTCGAGGGCCACCGGATAGTTGATGCCGCGCCCGAGGTACAGCACGCTCCGCGCCTCCTGCAGCCGCCGCGCCTCCTCGAGGACGTCGGCCTCGAGCCGCAGCGCGTGCTCGAGCAGCCCGGGCAAGCGCAGCATGTGATCGAGCAGCTGCCCCGCGTCGGCCGGGCTCAGGGCGCCGCGCGTGATCCCGAGGTGGATCGCCAGCATGGCCAGGCTGAGCAGCTGTCCGGTGAACGCCTTGGTGGACGCGACCCCGATCTCGGGCCCCACCAGGGTCTGAATGACGCCATCCGACTCCCGGACCATGGACGAGCGCGGCGAGTTGCAGATGGTCAGGGTCGGCACGCGGCGCCCCTTCACCGCCCGAAGCGCGGTCAGGGTGTCGGCGGTCTCCCCCGACTGCGAGATGGTGATCAGCAGCGAGTGGCGCGGCAGCAGGGCCGCGGTACCGCGGAACTCGGAGGCGTAGTCGACCCGCACCGGGATCCCGGCGAGCCCCTCGATCAGATAGCGGCCGACGAGCCCCGCGTGCCACGACGTTCCGCACGCCACGATCTGCACGTGCTCCAGCTCGCGCATGGCCGCGGCGGTGAGGCCGAGATCGGAGAGCACGACGTCGCGGCCCCCCGCCGCGAGCCGTCCGGAGATCGTCTGCGCGAGGACGCGCGGCTGCTCGTGGATCTCCTTCGCCATGAAATGGCGATGGCCCTCCTTCTGAACGACGAGGCTCTCCCGATCCACCCGGTGACGCGGCCGGTTCGCGAGCACGCCGTCGACGTCGGTGATGCGGACCCCGGAGGCCTTCACGACGCAGACGTCGCCGTCCTCCAGGTAGGTCACCTCGGTGGCGTATTGCTGGATGGCGAGCACGTCCGAGGCGACCAGGTACTCGTCCGGGCCATAGCCGACCACCAGCGGGCTCGAGCGCCGCGCGGCCAGGATCAGGTCGGGCTCGCGCGCCGAGACGAGGGCCAGGGCGTAGCTGCCCTCGAGCCGCCGCAGCGTGGCCCGGAACGCCGCCTCCAACCCCACCCCCTGCGCCATGTGGTAGGCGACGAGCTGCGGGACCACCTCGGTATCGGTGGCCGAGGAGAAGACGCAGCCCTCGGCCTCGAGCTTCTGGCGGATCTCGAGATAGTTCTCGATGATGCCGTTGTGGACCACCGCGATGGTCTGCGCCGCGTCGGTGTGCGGGTGGGTGTTGGCCACCGTCGGGGCGCCGTGAGTGGCCCAGCGGGTGTGGCCGACGCCGACGTGCGCCTCCACCGGCTCCCGCAGGATCTCGCGCTCGAGATTGGCGATCTTGCCGACCTGCCGGCGCAGCTTCAGAACGCCGTCGAGCGGCGTGGCCAGGCCGGCCGAATCGTATCCCCGATACTCGAGCCGTTTCAGGCCGTCGACGACCACGATCTCCGCGAAATTGCTCCCGATATAGCCGACGATCCCACACATTTCGACACGAGTATAACAGTGAGGACGGATCGATCGGATGCGGTGGGAGCGGCGATGACGCGAAGCATCGAAACGAGGCTGTCAGAGGCGCGGCGGGCGCCCGGTGCGCCCGCCGGGGGCGTGTTACCGGGCGCGTGAGAGGCCGAGCTGCGCGCCCACCGGGTAGCCGTTCCGGTCCCGGCGATACGGATCGGCGGTCACGGCAGCGCGCCAGGCCTGATACCGGCGCTCGTCCTGCCAGCGCCGCAGCGCCCACACTGCCAGCCCCACCGCGACGCCACCCAGCGCGACGACGCAGACCGCCGCGCCGCGCTTCATCAGCTTCTCCAGCACCAGCCCATCCTTGACGGGCGTGTCCATGTCCAGCCTCCTCGACCTCGTCAGCAGCCTGCGGTGGTCGAGGAGCAAGACGTGGGCCACGCGAGAGTCGGCCGGAAATCAGCTAGTTGGTTCACCATCGACGAGGTCCGCTGCCGAGCTTGTCAGGCCCGGCGGCCAGAGTTTGTCAGGCGGCATCGAGCGCCTCATCATAAACGTGCGTCCTTGCAGTGCGCAAAATCTGGCGCTCTTCTTGCTCTTCGTCCAGCCATGGCGTCGTTACGATCCAAGATCGTCGGCGGAACCTTGCTCGGCCTGCTCGTCCTCACGCTCGCCGTCGCGCTACTCGTCCGGTCCGCCCGCGAGGTCCGGCCGGTCGCCGAGACCCCGGTCGTCGCGGCTCCCGAGCCGGCGCCGGCCGCGGCGGTCCCGGAGCCCGCGCCGCGGCCCTCGCGCTCGAAGGGCCAGAGCGACTGGATGTTCTTCTTCCGCGCCGGGGATACGCTGAGCCGCATGGCCGACGGGGTCGCCCTCGGGACCGTGGTCCGGCTCGAGCGCTCGCATTCGTTCCCCGACGGTTCCGTCGGCCCCGCCTACATCGTCCGCTCGGCCGAGCAGCAGGACGCCGCCTTCGACGCGGACGAGCTCGAGCGCAGCGCGCGAATCGAGGCCATTCGAGAGACCGCCCGGCCCCCCATCGGCACCCGCCCCCGGTGACGGCGCGCCGATGATCGCGAGGTTCACATGGACGGTGACAATGCGACTCTCGACACGATCTTCCTGGTCGTCGGAGCGGTGCTGATCTTGCTGACCGGCCTGCGAGTCTCGCGTCGTCGCTCGGACAAGAAGCCGATGGAAGGTCAGCGCGCCTTCACGATCGGCATCCTGGTCTGGCTCGCGCTGATGGGCGTGGCCCTCTACATGATCTTCGGCTGAGGCCCCGCCGCGCTCACTGACTGACCGCCTGCTTCCATCCCACCGCGGCCGCCGCGTTGGCGGGCTGCGGCGCGGTGCAGGCCGCTCCCCGGGCGCCCACGCTGGCGGTGCCGCTCTTCACCGCGCAGACCCCGAACGGCGTCCCGAACTCGGCGCTGCCGCTCACCACCGTGAGCGCGCTCTGTCCGTCCTCCGCCACCTTCACGTCGACCTCGGCGTCGCGCACCGTCGCGACCGCGGCCGGTGTCTCGATCTCCAGCGCGCCCGGGCCGCTGCCCCCCTTGGCCCACACCTCGCCCTGACTCACGCGCAAAATGCGGATCGTCCCCGCCGCCTTCTCCCAGCGCGAAAGGATCTTCAGCGAGGTCTTCTCGTTGAGCGCCACCGGCGCGCCCGGACGCAGCTGCACCATGGCCTGGCTGCCCGGCTCGGTGCGGAGCACGTCGCCCTCGAAGAGCGGCAGCGAGCCGCGCCCCTGCAACCGATGCTCGATGCCGTCGGTCCTCACCACCACCAGCGTGCCCACCGCATTCTGCGCGGTGCCCACCGGCACGCCCTGCGCGACCGCGTCGGACGGCGCCAGCGACCACGCGGCCCACGCCAGCGCGGCCGCGAGACTCCCGGATGCGATGCGGCCCACGGCGCCCCTCAGTTCCCGTGAAAGACGACGCGGATGGGCTTGCGGCCGACCGGCACGGTGGCCAGCACCGAGCTGCTGCCGGTGTCGATCACCTTCAGGTCGTTCGAGACCTCGTGGACCACGAAGAGGCGCGTGCCTTCCCGGTTGCCCGAGATCCCGTTCGGGCGCTGACCGACGTCGATCTGCTCGAGGATTCTCAGATTCTTCGGGTCGGCACTCACCACCACCACCCGGTTCAGTCCGGCGACGGTGACGTAGGCGTTCGGGCCCTGGAGGCCCTTGAAGCCGAACGCGATCTGCTGCGGCGCGGGACCGACGTTGAGCGACGCGATCTTGTCCTGGGTGGCGGGATCGATGACGTAGATGTCGGTGCCCCCGGTGTTGGTGCCCCAGATGCGCCCGTCGGGGCCGAGGACCAGGAAATGCGGATTCGTGCCCACCGGGATCGCCTTGATCACCTTCAGCGAGGCGGTGTCGATGATCTCCACCGTCTTGTCGCCCTGATTGCTCACGTACGCGAAGCGTCCGTCGCGCGAGAACGTCAGCCCGGTCGGCCCCTTCCCCACCCCGATGGTGCCGAGGATGCGGAAGCTCGTGGTGTCCACGATCGAGATCGTGTTGTCGCCGATGTTGGCGACCCAGGCCTGGCGGTTGTCGTTGGTGAGCGTCACCACGTGCGCCCGATCGCCGGTGGCGATCGACGCCACCGTCTCGAGCGCGCGCGTGTTGATGGCCGACAACCGGCCGGAGGCCAGGTTGGTGGCGAAGAGCCAGCGTCCGTCGCGGGAGACGGCCAGGTCGTGGGTGGCGTGGTTGCGCGCGTCCACCGTGCCGACGACCTGGTAGCTGTCGCCGTCGATGACCGTCACCGAGTTCGAGCTCTCGTTGGCCACGAAGACGCGCGCGCGGGGCGACTCGTCGGCGGCCTCCTTCGCGGTCTGCGTCTCCGTCGCGCAGCCGGAGAGGGCGAGAACGCAGGCGGTGACGATGGCGGAGCGTCTCCGGATGGCTGAATGGATCGACGGCATGGACTCCTCCCTGGCAACCACAGCGGAACGGCTCGGAAAGCGCCCCCTACCTTGGTCCAGGACGCCTTGCGAGTCAAGGACATTCCCGGGTTTCGGTTCGTTGACAGGGCGGAGGTGAGGGCTTAGTCTCTACTCCACACTGAGCGCCATGTCCGCCCGGACGAGCCTTGGGGAGAGCCTGAGCAACGCGATTCCCGCGAAGTGGATGCGATGCAGTAAGGGCAGCATGCCGGGCGCGCTCCTCGCCCTCCTGACGATCCTTCCCCTGACGTTGCTGGGGAGCCCCGCGTCGGCCCAGGCACCCAGGGCGGAGCGTCCCACCTACTCGGTCGGCGACAAGTGGATCCGCAGCGACGGCGCCTACGACCTCATCCGGATCGAGAACGGCCGCTACGTGTTCGCGGCCGACGGCGGGCGCGAGGTGCATCTCACCCGCGATCTCGGCATCGCCCGCATCGTACGGGGCGGACAGGTCGTGCTGGAGCTGGAGCCGCCGGCGTCGCCCACGTGGCCGCTCGAGGTCGGCCAGTGGGGCGTGAGCTGGCTCACCCTCAAGAGTCTGGACCCGCAGTACGGGCAGAGCCTCGCGCGCCTCTCCTGGAAGGTCGACGCCTACGAGGACGTGCGCGTGCCCGCGGGCACGTTCAAGGCCTACCGCATCGTGCAGGTGCTGGAGCCGCGCTTTCTCGCCGCGTCACCTCAGGCCCGCCGGGTGGAGCTGGCGTTCTGGTACGCGCCGGCCATCCAGCAGCTCGTCCGCGCCGACGGCAACGACCTGAGCGGCTTCGCCTTCCAGGCGGTGGCGCTCGACAAGCCGACCGCCACCCCGTTGGTGGTGGCCGTCATGGACCCGAAGGACGAGAGCCGCGTGACCGGGGAGCGCGCGACGCTGACCGGCAAGATCACGGGAGGCGCGGGCACGCTGCGGATCGCGGTCACGCTCAACGGCGCCGAGATCGCGCAGAAGCAGGAATCGAGCGTGCCCGGCAAGGACGTGCCGTTGAGCGTGCCGGTCAAGCTCGCGCCCGGCAAGAACACGCTGATCGTCACCGTGACGGACGGCTCCGGTGCCTCGCGGCAGGAAGGCCGCGTGCTGTTCTATGACAAGCCCGCTCCGGCCATCGCCGCCGCGCCGTCGGCTGCGCCAGCGCCGGCGCCCGCTCGACCGGCGCCGCCAGGCGTGCCGGGCCCGCCGCCGGCCTCGGCAACATCCCCGGCGCCTGCGCCCGCTCCGGTGGCGCCTGCGCCAACACCGCCCGCCGCCGCGCCGCCCGCCGCCAGACCACCGGCCGTGGCCGCGCCGGTACCCGCGCCGCCGGTCTCCGCGGCGCCTGCCGAGACCGGCGCGGAGCCGAAGCCCCAGCCGGAGCCTTCGCGCGCGCCCGCCCCGGCCACGCCCGCTCCGCCGACTCCTCCGTCAGCGGCCGCTGCGCCGGCCAGCCCGTCGCCACCGGCTATGCCGACGCCACCGTCGGGCGGGACTGCGCCCCCGCGCGCACCCGCGGCTCCCGCCGCCGCCCCCGCCGCGGTGACGCCGACGCTGCCGTCGGCGCCTCCCCCGCCCGCGGTGGCCGCGCGGCCTCCCGACACATCCAGGAGCGTGCCGGCGTTCCGCATCGCGATCTCGACGCCGGCGAACCAGGCGCGCGTGAACCAGGACAGCCTGACGTTCGCGGCGGTGGTGAACGGCGGCACCGGCGTGCGGCAGGTGCTGGTCACCGCCAACGGCGTCGAGCTGTGGAAGCAGGAGAACCGGACCCAGCAGTCCTCGATGGCGGTGAACCTGCCCGTGAAGCTGGTCGAGGGGCAGAACACGCTCGTGGTCACCGCGTCGGAGACCGACGGGACGATGCACCAGGAGATGCGGACGATTCACCTCGAGAAGCTGGTGCCGCTCGCGGTGGACGTGCGCTACCCGGAGGACCGCTCGCGGGTCGCCGACGAGGCCAGCGTGGTCGCGGCGGTCGCGCGGTCGAGCAAGGGGGTCAGCCGCATCACCGTCTCCCTCAACGGCACCGAGGTCCACCAGCAGGAGGAGCGCAGCCCGCAGAAGTCGGTGGCGGTGAGCGCGCCGCTCACGCTGCGCGACGGCCCGAACGCCATCGTGATCACCGCGCTGGAGCCGGACGGCACCGCGCGGCAGGAAGTCCGCACCGTGATCCTGGATCGCCCCAAGCCGGTGGCTCCGCTCGCGGCGCCCGCTCCGCCCGCGCCACCGGCCCCGCCGCCCTCCACGCAGTGGGCGGTCGTCATCGGGGTGGGCGGCTACGAGAGCCCGGCGGTGCCGAAGCTGCGCTACCCGGTGGCGGACGCCGACGCGGTCTACCAGACGCTGCTGGCTTCCGGCGGCTTCAAGAAGGAGAACATCCTGCTGCTCACCGACAGGACCGAGCGCAAGCCCACCCTGCGCAACATCAAGTGGGCGCTCGGGACGTTCCTGGCCCGCTCGGCTCACAAGGACGACCTGGTCGTGATCTACTTCGCGGGCCACGGGGCGTCCGAGGTGGACCAGCGCGGCATGGAGCGCGACGGCCTCTCGAAGTACCTGGTGCCGATCGACGCCGACCCCGACGATCTCTACTCGAGCGCCCTGCCCATGGACGAGATGCAGAACGTGCTCCAGCGGATCGAGGCCGAGCGGGTCACCGTGTTCCTCGACGCCTGCTACAGCGGGGCCGCGGGCGGACGCACCTTCGCCTCGACCAAGACGCGCGGGGTCAACGTGGACGACATCTTCCTCGACCGCCTCACCCGCTCGAAGGGCCGCGCCATCGTGACCGCGTCGCGTCCGTCCGAGGTCTCCATCGAGCTGGCCGACCTGGGCCACGGCGTCTTCACCTACTACCTGGTGCGCGGGCTGCAGGGCTACGCTGATCTCAACCGCGACGGCATCGTGTCGCTGCAAGAGATCTACGAGTACCTCGCCCAGGAGGTCAGCAAGAAGTCGCGCGCGGTGGGCGGCAACCAGCATCCGATGCTCAAGGGTGAGCTGGAGGGCATCCTCCCGCTCACGAAGACCGGGAAGCGCAATTAGCCGCCTCGCCCGGACCCTGGCCGCGCTCGCGATCCTGGCCGCGCCGGCCGGCGTCACCGCCCAGCCCGCGGCCGATCCGCAGAGCTGGGAGTCGCCGATGGCGGCAGGCGATCGCGCCTACCAGCAGGGGCGCTACGCGGAAGCCGAGCGCTTCTTCACCTCCGCGCTGGAGCGCGCGGAGCGCGTGGGACCTCAGGATCCGCGGGTGGCCCTGAGCCTGGGCCAGCTCGCTGCCGCCTATCAGGCCGGCGGCAAGTATCCGCCCGCCGAGCCCCTCCTCCAGCGCGCGCTCGTCATCGGCGAGACGCTGCTCGGACCCAATCATCCCGAGGTCGCCGCGACCTTGACCGCGCTGGGCGGCCTGGACACCGCGCGGGGCCGCTTCGGCCAGGCCGACCCGCTCCTGCGGCGCGCCCTGTCCATCGACGAGCGCGTGCTGGGACCCGAGCACGTCGAGGTCGCCGGCACGCTCGACGCGCTGGCCTCGCTCGAGCGCCAGCAGGGCCGCTACACGGACGCCGAGACCCGCAGCCGCCGCGCGCTGGCCATCCGCGAAAAAGCCCTGGGGCCCGAGCAGGTCGAGGTGGCCGCGAGCCTGTCGACCCTCGCCGCGCTCTACCGGACCCAGAGCCGCTACGTGGAGACCGAGCAGCTGACCCAGCGCGCGCTGGCCATCCGCGAAAAAGCCCTGGGGCCCGAGCACCCGGCGGTGATCGCGCCGCTGGTGACGCTGAGCGCGGTGTACGTCGAGCAGGGCCGCTTCGCTCAGGCCGAGCCGCTGGCCCGCCGCGCCCTCGCGGTGGCCGAGAAGGCGCTCGGGCCGGAACACCCCGACGTCGCGACGGCCCTCGACCCGCTCGCCGCGCTCGCCCGGGTTCGCGGCCGCTACGCCGAGGCCGAGGCGCTCGGCCGGCGCGCGCTCGGCATCCGCGAGAAGGCGCTCGGGCCGGAACACCCCGCGGTGGCCGCGTCCCTCAGCGACCTGGCCGAGGTCGCGGTGCTCAGGCAGAACGGCGCGCCGGCCGAGCCGCTGGCCACCCGCGCGATCGCCATCCAGGAGAAGACGCTCGGACCCGAGCATCCGGATCTCGCGCGAAGCCTGCGCGCGCTCGGCGAGTCGCAGCGGCTGCAGAATCGATATGCCGACGCGGAGACGTCGTACCAGCGGGCGCTCGCCATCGACGAGAAGCGGCTGGGCCCGGACTCGCCGCGCGTCGCGCTCGATCTGGTCAGCCTGGCCAACCTCTACCGGATCCAGGGCCGGTTCCCCCAGGCGGAGCCGCTCTATCGGCGGGCCCAGGCGATCGGCGAGAAGGTGCTGGGGCCCGAGCATCCCCAGGTCGCGGCCGGCATCGTGGAACTGGCGTCGCTCTATCGCGCCCAGAGCCGCTTCGCGCAGGCCGAGCCGCTGTACCAGTGGGCGCTGACGCTCCAGCGCAAGTCGCTCGGCCCGGAGCATCCGGAGGTCGCCGAGACCCTCGACGAGTACGGCGCCCTGCTCAAGCAGACGAATCGCGACGCCGAAGCCGCCGAGATGCAGGCCCAGGCCCGCGCCATCCGCGCGAAGCTCCCCGCCGCGAACTAGGGCGGCGCGCGGGCGCGGCCCGGCCTCAGCGGATCCGCGAGGACGCCCCCTCGGCCAGCTCGCGCGCCCGCGCGTAGGCCGCCTTGGCCTTCGCCTCCTGGGCGTCCGCGGCGTGGATCGCGCCCCAGGCCGCCTTCAGCTCCGCGTGACGGAACGTGATCACGTGATCGAACAGCGAGTTGACGATGTTGCGGCGGCCGGAGGAGAGCTTGTGGACGAAGTCCACCCCGCCCAGCTTCGTCGCGAACGGATTGGGATAGCCCTTCGGGGCCTTCGCGCAGAGCGCGGGAACCACGGGCAGGCGGCCGATCCGCGGCCCGAAGAGCCGCAGCTGGCCCTCCTCGCCCAGCAGGTACTCGACGAAGGCCCGCGCGTTCGCCGGATTGGGGCCGTTCCTCACCACCGCCACCGAGGCCGGCACCACCGACATGAGCGAGGGGTACGCGAAGTCGATGGGCCGGCCGGAGGCGATCGCGGAGAGGCCGAAGAAGTCGATCACCACGCCGATCCCGTATTGCCCCGAGACCACCGCCTCCGGCACCCCGAAGCGGCGCTCGGTGATCGAGCCCATGTTGCCGCCGGTCTGCCGGAGCAGCGTCCAGCCCCTCTCCCAGCCGTACGCCTGCAGGATCACCTCGATGGTGAGATGCGTGCTGCCGCTGCGCGAGGGCGCGGAGATCACGACGAGGTGAGGATCACCACCTCCTGCCGGGCGGGCTGGGCCGAGGCGACCCCGACGGCGGCGAGGAGCGCGAGCAGGGCAACGAGGGGCGAGGCATGCGGATCGACCTCCTGGCGCGGGAGCCTAGCGCCTGAGCACGAAGACGGTCATGTCGTCCTGGATGCGCGAGCCGCCGCGCCGGAGCACGTCCTCGGCCAGGAGCCGGGCCAGCGCCGGCGGATTGCGCGCGCGCTCGCGCACCAGCACCGGACGGAGCGCGGCGCGCCCGGGCCGGTGGCCGTCCTGGTCCTGGGCCTCCAGGATCCCGTCGGTGACCAGGATGAGAGCGTCGCCGGGCGTGTCGAGGCCGAGCGTGGTCTGCTCGTAGACGGAATCGTCGAAGACGCCGAGCACCGGGCCGCCCGCGGCGCCCATGTCCACCGCGGTCGGCTCGCCGCCGGCGCGGAAGAGCACCGGATCCGGATGCCCCCCGCTCGAGATCGTGACCCGGCCGGGCTGGGCCGGATCGAGCACCGCGAGCACCAGCGTGGCGAACATGGTCGGGGGCATGTCCAGGCACAGCGAGACGTTCAGCCGGGTGAGCACGTCGGCGGGCTCGGTCAGGCCGCGGGCGATCTCGCGCAGCAGCGTCCGCACCATGACCATCAGCAGCGCGGCCGGGATGCCCTTGCCGGAGACGTCGCCGACCGCCACACCGGTCCGCTCGCCCATGGGAACGATCTCGAAGAAGTCGCCGCCCACCACGGTGGACGAGCGCAGCACCGCACCCGCTTCGAGGCCGGCGATGGCCGGCGGCACCGGGGGCATCAACCGCTCCTGGATGTCGCGCGCCGCCTCGAGATCGCGGCCGAACTGGGCCATGCGCTCGGCGGTGAACCAGTCGCCCAGCACGCTCATGAGCGGGCTGGCCACCCGCGACTGCGCGGTGCGCTTGAGGAGGGCCTGCACCCGGGCCAGGATCTCGGCGGGCTCGAACGGCTTGGCCACGTAGTCGTCGGCGCCGCGCTCGAAGGCGTCCATCTTGTCGGTCAGGGTGGAGCGGGCGGTGAGCATGATCACCGGCACGTGCGCGGCGGGCGCGTGCGCACGGATGCGGCGCAGCGTCTCGAGGCCGTCGGCCCGCGGCATCATGATGTCGAGCAGGATCAGGTCGGGCGCCTGGCGCTCCACCGCTTCCACGGCCTCGACTCCGTCGGCGGCGCTCACCACGTCGTAGCCGGCCCGCCGCAGGGTGACGCTCAGCACCGTGTTGATGTCCACCTCGTCGTCGACGACCAGGATGCGCGCGGCGGTCACGGCCGGGCCTCGTCGCGCGGCCGGATCTGCGCGTGGATCGCCTTGAGCAGGTCGGCGGACGTGAACGGCTTGACCAGGCCGACGGTGGCGCCGAGGGCGCGCGGGTCGCCCGCCTCGATTTCGATCGCGCTCAGCACCACCACCGGGGTGTCGCGCGTCTCCGGCTGCTCGCGCAGCAGCCGGATCGCCTCGAAGCCGTCCAGATCCGGCAGCATGAGGTCCATCGTGATGACGTCGGGCTGGCGCTGGCGGGCCATCTCGACGCCCTCGAGCACGCGGCCCGCCTCGATCACCCGTATGCCGGCGGTGTTGAGCATGTCGCGCAGCAGCGCGCGCACGTCGGGCTCGTCGTCGACCACCAGCACCAGCGGCGCCAGCTCGGCCCCCGGCGCGGGCAGCTCGACGCGGGGCGTGGCGCCCACGACGCCGGGTACCGGCAGCCGCACCGTGAAGGTCGCGCCCTGCCCGGGTTGGCTCTCGACCCCGATCCGACCGCCGTGCTCCTCGACGATGCCGCGGCAGATGGCGAGCCCGAGCCCGGTGCCGCTCACCGCGCGCACGGTGCGGCCGTCGAGCTGCTGGAACTTCTTGAACAGGCGGCCGACGTCCTCGGGGGCGATGCCCTGCCCGTGATCGGTCACCCAGATCTCGACCTGGCCGCCGGCGCCGCGCGCCCCGACCTCCACCCGGCCGCGCTCGGGGGAGAACTTGATGGCGTTGGAGAGCAGGTTCGTCACCACCTGGACCATGCGGTCGAAATCCACCCGCACCTCGGGGGTGTCCGGGGCGACCTCCGACTCGATCGCGATGGTCCGCGACTCCGCGAAGCCCTTGATGCCCTCCACCGCCATCTCGACGAAGTCGACCGGGCGATGCAGGGCCAGGTCCAGATGGATGTGGCCGGCTTCCATCTTGGAGATGTCGAGGATGTTGTTGATGAGCCGGATGAGGCGGTCGGTGTTCTTCAGCGAGATGTCCACCAGGTGGCGCTGGGTCTCGTCGAGCACGAGCCCCTCGTCGGAGAGGAGCAGGTGCAGCGAGCCCTTGATGGACGCCAGCGGGGTGCGCAGCTCGTGGGAGACGGTGGAGACGAACTCGGTCTTCATCCGGTCGATCTCGCGCTCGCGCGTGACGTCCCGGATCGTGACGGTGGCCCCCACCACCGCCCCCAGCAGGTCCCGGGTCGGCATGGCCAGCCAGCGCAGCGTCCGCCGCTCCGGGCGGCGCACCTCGAGATCTCCGTCGGCGGTCTGCTCGGGACGGCCGATGGCCGCGACGAAGGCCTGGCCGGCGGCGGCCGTCCACTCGACGGATCCCTCGATCGTCTCCATCAGCGAGGAGAGGCCGCGGCCGATCACCTCGAGGGGATTCACCCCGAGGAGATCACCGCCCTGGCGGTTCAGGGCCACCACGCGGCGCTCGAGGTCGAGCACCAGGAAGCCCTCCGACGTCGACGCGAACACCTGCTCGAGCCGCGTCTTCCGGTTCTCGGCCTCCTCGAAGAGGCTCGCGTTGTCCAGGGCCATCGCGAGCTGGTCGGCGTACGCGGCGACGAGCCGCGTCTCCGCCTCGGTCAGCTCGCGCGGCGCGGTGAACACCAGCAGCAGCCCGCCCAGGACCCGGCTCCGGCCGCGCACCGGGAAGGCGGCGAGCCCCTCGGCCGAATCCAGGGCCCCGGAGGCGACCAGGTCCGGCCGGGCCGACGCGTCCGGAACCAGCAGCGGTGCCTCGCGCCGCCGCAGTGGCTCGGCGAGGGCCCGCACCGCCTCGTGGCTCCAGTCTCCCGACGAGATGACGTCGCCGCCGCGCTCCTCGAACAGCACGAGACCGGAGCGGCGCGCCCCGAAAGTCTGGGCGAGGGTGCCGGCCGCGTCGGGCAAGAGCCGGCGGACGTCGAGCGTGCGGTGAAGCGTGCGCGCCGCCGCGTTGAGCAGCGCGGCGCCGGCCAGGTTCTGCCGCGTGGCCGAGTACAGGCGCGCGTTCTCGATGGCCACCGCGCCCTGCGCGGCCAGGTTGGCGAGCAGGTTCACCTCGCGCTCGGTGAACACGTGGGGCACGAAGTACGACCCGCCGAGCACCCCGAACACCTCGTCGCGGATCAGGATGGGCACGGCCAGATAGGCGCGGGGCGCGTCGGACCGCGCCATCGCGGCCGCGTTGCCCTCCGAGTACACCATCGACGAATCGGTCAGGCGATCGTTGCACCACGCGGGACGCCGCTCGGAGTAGGCGCGCCCGGTGACGCCCTCGCCCGGCCGGAGCAGCAGGGGCCGCGCGAAGTCCATCGGATGGTTGCGGCCGCGCACGAATACCAGCCCACCGCGCGCGGGATCCCAGCGATAGAAGCCGGCCGCCGCGCAGCCGAGGGCCTCGATGGTGCCGTCGGAGATCAGGTCGATCACCTCGTCGAGCTCGAGAGTCGACGAGAGCTTGCGGGTCACGTCGAGCAGGATGGTGGCGTCGCGCTCGCGCTGACGCGTCTCCCCGTAGAGGCGCGCGTTGTTCACCGAGGTGGCGAGCTGCTGGCAGAAGAGCTCGAGGTGCGCGACGCCGCGGCGGGTCAGGGGGCGGCGGCTCGGCTTGTTGTCGGCGCTGACCACCCCGATCGGCCGCCCCTGAAACAGCAGCGGCACCAGGGCGAACCGGCGGGTCCGAAGCACCGGATGGCCGTGCAGGCTCTCCGGCAAGGGCGGCATCTGCGCGAGCTGCTCGTCGCTGCTCACCATCAGGGTAATCCCGGAACGCCACACGACCTCGAAGCCCCCGCTGCCCTGGAGCGGGATGTGACGGGGCACGTCGGGGCGCACGTCGCTCCCCGACACCAGGCAGAGCGTCGCCCCGTCGCTCTCGGCGAGCCAGACGTTGAGCCGATCGAAGTTGAGCGCGCGGCTGGCCCCCGCGGTGAAGATGTCCGCGCGCTCCTGCAGGTCCATGGTGCGGTCCATCGCCTGGGTCAGGGCGTAGAGGTCTTCGGTCAGCCGCCGTCGGTCCTGGATGTCCTGGAAGAGGCGCGCCTTGGCGATCGCCGCCGCGGACTGGCTGACGAAGATCTCCAGCAGCTCGCGATCGTCGGCCGCGAACCGGAAGGCATTCCATCCGCCGAACACGAGCACGCCCAGCAGCAGGTCCTGGAAGACGATGGGGATGCCGAGGAAGCTCTTGAGCCCGCTCTGCCGCCACCAGTCGGGATCGGCGATCCGCGGGTCGCCGAACACGTCGGCGATCTCCAGCTGGGTCCGCTCGGCGGCGACCCGGCCCACCTCGCCCTCGCCGACCTCGAGCGTCCGCCGCAGGAGCCCGGTCATGCCGCCGGCCGCCGCGCGCGCTTCGAGGCGCTTCGCGAGCCCGTCGAACACCCACACCGAGACCGCGGGCACCCGCATCAGCTCCACCGCGGAGGCCGCGATGCCGGAGAGCACTTCGTCGGGCTCGAGCGAAGAGGAGACGAGCTGGTTGAGGCGCGCCAGCGTGTGCAGGCGCGTGGCCCGCGTGTTGAGCGCCTCGTGCAGGCGCGCGTTGCGCAGCAGGACGCCGGCCTGCTCGCCGATCGCCTGCAGCGGCGCCAGCTCGGCGTCCTCGAAGCGGCGGCGCGCCGTCCACCACACCAGGTAGAACGCGCCCGCGACCTGCCCGTCGATGAACAGCGGGATGATCAGCCCCGACTGGTGGGGGAATCGGCGGAAGAGATCGATGGCGAAGCGCGCATCGGTCGGCAGATCGTCGCTCCAGATGACCTGCCCGCTGCGGAAGACCGCGTCGAACCCGCGCTGGTCGGCGGCGGTGAGGCGGCTACTGGCCAGGCCCTCGAGCGCCGCCTTGGGTACGTGATACGCCGCGACCGGCGTCAGCTCGGCGTCTTCGCTCTGCCGGACGTAGGCCGCCACCGTCTCGGCTGAGGTGAGCCGGGCCAGCTCGCGGCAGATGAGGCGCAGCGCCTCGCCGAAGTCGGTGGTGGTGCTGGCCACCCGCGCGACCGCGAGCAGCGCCGCCGTCTCGTGCAGCCGCGACTCCAGCCCCCTCACGCCGTCGGCACTCATGCCCGTCCAGTATAAGCGCCCGCCGGTTTCCTCCCTCCTTCCTGCACCCGGGGCTAGGGGCGGGGCTTGAGGCCGGCGGCGCCGTAGTAGTTGAAGGTGAAGACAAAGTGGCCCGCCGCGTCCGCCCGCTCGATCGCCGCGACCCAGCGGGCCGCGCGCGCCGCGCCGATCAGCCCGAACTTCACCGCGTTGCCGGCGCGCCGCTCGAGCAGATCGTGCGTGAACGGATCGAGGCTCCGCACCTGGTAGACGTCGGCGAGCAGGCGCACGCGCTCGAGCCCCAGCGCCACGAGTCGGCGCACCAGGGTGCGGCCCGAGTAGGGCTCGGGATACATGCGCGCGGCCACGCCGTCGAAGATCAGCCGCGTCAGCGCTCGATCCGGATGATCGAGCACCTGGGTGCCGAAGTCCTGGTCCTGGAGCCCCACCACCCCGCCCGCGCGGGTGACCCGCACCAGCTCGCGCAGCACGGCGCCGGGGCGCGCCACGTGCAGCAGCACCGTCACCGCCAGCGCGCAATCGAAGCGGCCGCTTCGCAGGGGCAGGGCGCCGGCGTCGCCCAGCCGGAAGTCGATGCGGCCGTCGAGCCCCGCCTCGCGCGCGCGGCGGCGCGCTGCCGCCATCAGCACGCGGCTCTTGTCCACGCCGGTGACGCGGCCGCGCGCGCCCACCAGCGCGGCCACCTCGCGGGTCACCACCCCGCTGCCGCAGCCCACCTCGAGCACGCGCCATCCCCGCGTGATCCCGCAGAAGCGCAGGAAGCGCCGGCGCAAGCGCGCCTGGGTCGGCGTCCGGCCGCGCGACTCCATCATGCGCACGTAGCGCGCCGGATCGGGCTGGCGGTCGATGGCGCGCCAGGGATCGGGATGCGCGGGCACGGCGTCAGTCGAAGCGGCCGGGGAACAGCTCGGCGAACAGCGCGAGCAGGCCGCCGTCGGCTGCGTCCGGCGCCACGCGGTCGGCCGCGTGCCGCACCGGCTCGGGCGCGTGCGGCATGGCCACCCCGAGGCCGGCCTCGCGAAGCATCTCCAGATCGTTCTCCTGGTCGCCCACCGCCACCACGCGCGCCAGCGACACGCCGAGATGAGCGGCCAGCCGCGCCAGCGCCGCGCCCTTGGAGGCGGTCACCGGGATGATCTCGAGGTAGTCGCGCCGGGTGCGCACCAGGCGGCCGTGCTCGGCCACCACCGGGGTCAGCTCTTCCCGGACCACGTCGAGATCGCGCGGGTGCGCGATGAGCAGCGTCTTGATGAACGCGCCCAGCTCGAGGAACCCGGCCGGATCGTCGACCACCTCCACGCGCAGCCCCTCCTCGTCGCAGTAGCGGCGAATCTCGAAGGTCTTCTCGACACAGTGGAGCCGCCCGTCGCGATAGAAGATGGGGTGCACCGGCGCGTTCGAGAACACCGCCCAGGCGCGGGCGAGCACGCCGCGGGGCAGCGTCAGTGAGACCAGGTCGGGGCGGCCGCTGCCGTCGCGGACGAGCGCGCCGTTGTAGTAGATGACCGGCGCGGTGATGCCCAGCTCGTCCCGGTAGCGATCGGCCGCAGCGGGCATGCGGCCGGTAGCGATCGAGACCGCGAGCCCACGCTCGGCGGCCCGCCGGAACGCGGTCGCCAGCGAGGGCTCGAGCGTCATCGAGCCGTCGATCAAGGTGCCGTCGAGGTCGCAGACCAGCAGGTCGTAGCCGGCTACCTCCCGGCTCGCGGCCGGCGTCACGCCCGCCGCTCGCCCCGCTGGTAGCGGGCCGCGCACTCGCGGCTGCAGAAGTAGGTGGGCGCGCCCTCCGCTTCGCCCCGGACCGCGCGCGACATCAGGACGTAGGTCTGGCAGACCGGATCCTTGACCAGCTCGTCACGACGCGGCGGCGCCGACGGCAGCTTCGACTTCAAGAGCGCGGGCAGCCGCGAGAGGACGACGACGGCCAGCAGGAGGACGGCCAGGATCAGCAGCGCGCGCATGGCGCGGTCAGCGCGGGTCGGGACGGATGGAGAGCGAGCGCAGGAAATCCCGGTCCTGCTCGGTCAGGTCGAAGCCCTCGGCGCTCCCGGCCGCGCGCACGCCCGAGAAGAAGATCCCGGTCTCGGCGCCGCGCCGGAGGATCTCCTGCACCGCCTCGCGTGAGGCCTCGGTGGCCTTGAGCGACAGCTCGATGGCGCGCAGCAGCTTCTCCATCAGCCGATCGGCGGGGCGCTCTTGCGTCATGGGGCTTACGATAGCACACTGACGCGGCGAGGCTTCCCGTGGCCCCCGACGACTCGATCACCGGCTGGCGATTCCTGCGCTCGACCCCGCGCGAGCGTCTCGGCAAGCTCACCCTTCGCGACGACGTCTGGCGGCTGCCCACCGGCGTCGAGAAGACCTATCCGATCCTGCACGTCGGTCTCACGGTGGGCGTGGTCCCCTTCGTGGACGCCGAGCGCGTGCTCCTCGTGCGGCAGTTCCGTCACCTGGCCCGCACCGATTCCTGGGAGCTGCCTGGCGGCGGCGGATTGCCCGGGGAGACACCGGAGGCGGCCGCCCAGCGCGAGCTGCGCGAGGAGGGCGGCTACCGGGCCGGGCGCCTCACGTTCCTCACTCGCTTCCTGCCGTCGGCGGCCTACCTCGACGAGACCGCCCACTGCTTCATCGGCGAGGAGCTGGTCGCCGATCCCCTGGCCTCCGACGACGACGAGTTCTTCGAGCGCCGCATCGTGCCCTTCCGCGAAGCCGTCGCCATGGCCCTCGATGACCGCATCACCGAATCGGTCTCCAAGCTCGCCCTCCTCGCCACCGCCCTCAAGCTCCACCTGAAGCTATAGCCACGCGACGATTCAAGATTCTATCGAGGACGAGGCGCCGCGCCGCCGTCGGTGACCGCCGCGCACCCTGCACGACGGAAACGGCACCCGGCGGGGATCGCGGGGCCAGCGGGGGAGGGGCTCTCCGCGAAACCGTGTCTTCTGCGGGTAGGCGAAGCGCGAAGCCTCCCATCTCGTGGCCCGATCGAGAGCCCACGCGGTCACGCGAACTCAGCGTGTTTCGCGGAGAGCCCTCCCCCGCTGGCCGCCGCGCGCTCAACGCCGCGGCGGGTCGGTGAGGAGCAGCCGAGCCTGGTCGTGCGCCTCGTCCGCCTCCCGCTGCAGCCCCGTCCGCGCGTACAGATCGCCGAGCAGCGCATGGAGACTCGCCTGATCCGAATCGGCCGCCAGCGCCGTCACCACGACCGCGCGGGCGTCGTGCAGGAAGCCGCGACTGGCCAGGAACCCCGCCTCCACCACCGCGCGCGAGCTGGCCGGCACGCTCGGGCCCAGCGCCTGATCGACGTCGCGGAGGTCGCGCCGTAGATCGTCCGCGCGCTTCCCGTCGGCCACCTCGAACCGGGCGGCGTCCACGCGGGTCTGGCCCGAGTACAGCTCGACCGTGTAGGCGGCGCCCGGCACCAGGGCCGGCGCATCGGCCGGGTACACCAGGCGACCGCCGGTCAATCCGGGGCGCTCCAGCACGATGCCGGACGGTCCGGTCACGCGGATCGCGTAGCGGGCGAACTGGTAGCCCTGCCACTCGAACTGCAAGCTCTCCGGCAGGACCGGGCCGGTGCGCGGGCTCAGGACGACGGGCGGCCGCGCCGTGCTCCGGGTGGACAGCACCGGCTTCGGCGTCTCGCGCGGGTTGCTGCCGAGGAACCCGAGCCCACCCTCGAGCAGGAGGAACGCCTTCTGCAGCTTGGACTCGGCGGGCGCCGCCGTGACGACGAAGGGCGAGCTGGCCGCGTCCACCTGCACCGTCCCGCGCCGGCCGGCCAGCACCACCACCGCCGCGGCGTCCTCGGTGGCCCGCAGGCTGTCGCCGACCTTCAACGCCAGTAGCGGCCCCGCCGGCCGCCACTCCGACGCGCCGGGCCCGCGCACCTCGATCCGCCCGCGGCCGGCCTTGATCTCGGTGATCATGGCTCCGACGTCCCGCACCTGAGCGGTCGCCACGTGGGCGGTAGCCAGCACGGCCACGATCAGCCCGATCAGCGCTCTAGCCATTCGCTCCTCCAGCGCCGGCCGATGCCGGCAGCAGCTCGAACACTTCCACCGGTTGCGCCCGTCCCCTCACCGGCACCGTCCCGCGCGGCCTGACCGCCCCGCGCCCGCGAATCGCCTCGAACGTCGCCCGGCTGATCAGGATGGACGTGGCGAAATCCCGGTTGAGCCCCTCCATCCGGGTCACGGTGTTCACTGTATCCCCGATCACCGCGTACTTCTTCTTTCGTGGAGAGCCCACGTTGCCCGCGAACACCTGGCCGGTGTTGATGGCGATCCCCATCGTCAGGGCCGGTCGGCCGGCCGCCACCCAGGCCGAATTCAGCCGCTCCAGCGCCGCGTGCATCTCGCGGGCCGCGGTGACCGCGTTCCCGGCATGGTCGGGATCGGCCAGCGGAGCCCCGAAGACGGCGAGAATGGCGTCTCCCACGAAGTCCTGCACGATGCCGTGGCGCGCCAGGATCACGTCGATCATGGCCGTGAAGTATTCGTTCATCGTCTCGGAGATGCGCTCGGGCGACAGCCGCTCGGCCACCGTCGTGAAGCCGCGCAGGTCCGAGAACAGGACCGACACCACGCGCACGTCCCCGTCGAGCGCCGCGTCCTGATGGAGCACGCGGTCCATCACCTCGGGACCCACGTACTGGCCGAAGGCGCGCCGCAGCCGGCGGCGAGCGAAGAGACGCGAGCCCTCGAGGTAGAGGAACATTCCGAGCACCGGGGCCAGGAAGTCGAGCCAGTATCCGCCGCGCGTGTAGGCCTCGTAGCTCCACACGGTGACGCAGATGACGAACAGGATCGCGACCAGCGCCACCAGTCCCGCGCGGAGCCAGAGCGAGAGCAGGGCGACGAGCACGCACGCCGCGATGAGCACGGCCAGGTTCACCGGCCAGGGCGGCGGCAGGAAGGCCCGGCGGGTCAGCAGGGTGTGGACCATGTTGGCGTGGATCTCCACGCCCGACATCGCGCCCACCGGAGTGGCGTGGGCGTCGCGGCTCTCCGCGAAGGTCGCACCGACCAGCACCACGCGGCCGCGAAACGGATTGTCGGCCGCGGGCTCGACCGCGCGCCGGGCCGCCTCCACGATGGGCCCACTGGGAAACGTGGTCAGGGTGCCGGGTGGTCCCGTGAAATCGATGCGCCAGGTGGACTCGCGCAGCGTGCCCACGTCGAGCGGCTCGGCCTCGCCGAAGGCTCCGTGCCGGTCACGCACCGGGAGGTCGAGCGAGCCGCCCTCCGTGGCGAGCGCGGCGGCCAGCGTCTGTTCGGTGTAGCCGGCCAGCGAGGCCATCACGGCCAGGGAGAGCGCGGGCAGCGACCGATCCCCGTCGGTCGGCAGCGTCGGCGCCATGCGACGGATGATGCCGTCCGAGCCGATGAGCCCGTTCGAGAAGCCGACGAGCCCGGGCAGATCGGCCGAGAAGAGCGGATCCAGCCGATAGGCGGCCGCGGGGACCGGCGTCGCGATCGCGGCGAACACCAGCGGACGGCGCCCGTCCCGGTTCCAGCGCTGGGCCACCGCCACCAGCGCCTCGTCACCCTCGGCGGGCACCTTCAGCGTGATATCGAGGCCCACCACGCGCGCGCCGCTCCGCAGCAGCATGTCGCACAGGTCGGCCAGGTACCGGCGGGAGATGGGCTGGCGCTCCCCGACGCTGCGGAAGGCGTCCTCGTCGAGGGCCACCACCACGATGCCGGGCGCGCGCACCGGATCGCGCAGGAAGAGGAACGCGTCGACCGCGCGGGTCTCCCAGCCCGCCAGCACGCCCACCCGGGAGAGGCCGGTCACCGCCACGCTCACCGCGATCCCGATCAGCAAGGCGCGCACGACATTCCGGGCGGCCGGCGGCATCGGCATCACCCGCCCGACGATGCGTCGCTAGTACGTCGCCCGCCCGCCCGAGAGATCGTAGACCGCCCCGGTGCTGAAGGTGCACTGGTCGGACGCGAGCCACGCCACCAGCGCGGCCACCTCGTCCGGCCGGCCGACCCGGCCCATCGGGATCTTGGAGACCAGCAGATCCACCGTGCTCTGCTCCATCTGCTCGAGCAGCTCGGTGCCGATGACCGCGGGCGCGACCGCGTTGACGAGGATCCCGCGCGTGGCGACCTCCTTGGCAAGCGCCTTGGTCAGGCCGATCACCCCGGCCTTGGCAGTCGAGTACGGCACCAGCGTCGGGTTGCCCTCCTTCCCGGCGATCGAGGCGATGTTGATGATGCGCCCGCTCCCCTGGCGCAGCATCACCTTCACCGCGGCCCGGCAGCAGAGGAACACGCTGGTAAGGTCGACGTCGATCACCCGCTGCCAGTCCTCGTCGGACAGCTCCCAGATCGGGAACGAGCGGCCGGTGATCCCCGCGTTGTTGACCAGCACGTCGAGGCGACCCCACTCGCGCTCCACCCGCGCGATGGCGCCGTCGACCTCCTTCGTCTGCGTCACGTCGCCGACCAGCGCTCTCGCGCCGCCGCCCACGGAGCGGGCCGCCGCCTCCACCCGCTCGCCGTCGCGGTCGAGCAGGGCCACCCGCAGGCCGTCGCCGGCCAGCCGCGTCGCGATCGCCAGGCCGATGCCGCGAGCCGCCCCGGTGACGAGCGCCGTGCGGATGGAGGGAGGCATCGCCGGCTAGTACGCGGGCGGCGCGTAGACGGTGAGACAGAAGAGCGGCGCGGCGCCCGGGTTCTTCACGTGATGGCGCGCTCCCGCGGGGATCACCGCGCACGCCCCGGGCCGGGCATGGTGCGGCGTGCCTTCGATGGTCACGATCGCCTCGCCCTCGATCACGTAGACGACCTGGTCGCCCGCGTGCGTCTCCTCCGGGCCACTGTCCCGGCCGGGTGCGATGGTCATGACCGCGGTCTGGGTGCGCTCCGTCTCCTGCAGGACCTCGAAGAACTGGCCCTTGTGGCCCTGGAGGTTCACCACCGCGTTCTTCATCGCGCCGTCCTCGTGAGTCCCTTTTTTCCTGTACGTGACGCTTGACCGTGGTAGTTGGTCACACGCCCTTCATGTTCCATACGTGTCTCTTGGCCGTGGGCGGTTGGTCACACGCCCTCGATATTCTGACGGTCATCGCGAGCGATGACCTTTGTAAGGCGGCTCCGCGTTATCTTAGCGTGCTTTCGGGCGGGTCGCGCCAGGCTTCGGTGCGACGGCTCACGCCGCGAAGGAGGGCCCAGTATCCCAGGCGCACCGCCAGCCCGATCGCGATGATGCAGACCGACATCGCGGCGGCCTGCGCGGTATCACCGGCGTCATCCATCAGCAGCACCGCGACCGCGGCCAGCTCGGTACCGGGGGCGACCAGGAACACCACCGCCGAGAGGGTGACCATCGCGTTGAGGAAGAAGTACATGCTGATGCCCACGATCGACGGCAACGCCATCGGCACGGTCACTCGCCAGAAGGTGCGGTAGAACGGGACGCCGAGCGAGGCGGAGACGTTCTCGAACTCGGCGTCCATCTGCCGCAGCGCGGTGGTGGCGGTCAGGAAGCCCACCGTGAAGTAGTGGACGACGTTGGAGACGATCAGGATGGCCAGCGTGCCGTAGAGGGCGTTGAGGACGCTGCCGGGGGCGTTGAACGCGAAGATGTAGGCGAGGCCCAGCACCATGCCCGGGATGGCCACCGGCAGCACCGACACCAGGTACAGGAGGCCGCTCCACGCCGTCCGGCACTTCTCGACCACGTAGGCGCCCCCGAACGCGAGCCCGGTGCCGACCAGCGCGGTGAGCGCGGCGACGTACACGCTGTTGGCCAGCGGCGCGTAGCCGCCCACCGTGGCGAACGTGTAGTGCCGGAGGGTCGGCGTGAAGTTGTAGGGCCACCGCACCACCAGGGAGTAGACCGCGATCGCCAGGTACAGGCCCGCGATCGCCCCGGCGATCAGCGCGCAGTAGGCGAAGCAGCCCCAGTCGGCCGCGGGCCGGCGCCGCGGGGTGAGCGGCCGCGAGGACGCGGTGACCAGCGCGTACTGGCGGCGCTGCACGATGCGGTCGACCAGGAACGCCAGCACCGCCGGGATCAGCAGGACCACCGAGACGGTGGCGCCCATCGTGAAGTTCTGCTGGCCCGAGACCTGGTTGTAGATCTCGGTCGCCATCACCGAGAACTTGCCCCCGATCGCCTTGGGCGCGCCGAAGTCGGTGATCACCAGCGTGAACACCACGAAGCAGGCGCTCACCAGCCCGAACTTCACCCCGGGCAACGTCACGGTCAGGAACGTCTTGAGCGGCGAGGCCCCCAGGGTGCGCGCGGCGTCGTAGAGGCGCGCATCCGTCGCGGACAGGGCAGCCACCAGGATGAGCAGCGCGTGGGGGAAGCAGTAGAAGACCTCGGCGGCCACGATGCCCTTGGGACCGTAGATGCCGACGTTGAAGCCGGTGGCCCGCGTGACGATCCCGTTGTTGCCGAATACGTAGATGAAGGCGAGGGCCTGCACCAGCGAGGGCGCGAAGAGCGGCAGCATCGCCACGACCCGGAAGAGGCCGCGGCACGGCATCCGGGTGCGGGTGAGCCCGTACGCGTAGACGAAGGCGAGGACCACCGTGATCGCCATCGAGATCAGCGAGACGAACAGGCTGTTGCCGATGGAGGCCGCGATGGCCGGCGTGCCGAAGTACCGGCGGTAGTTGGCGAGGCCCACGAACGCCCCGTCGTTGGCGAGCAGGCTTCGCCACACCACGTGAATGAGCGGGTAGAGCACGAAGAGGTAGAGGATGGCCGCGAAGACGGCCACCAGCACGAGGCGGACGACGTCCTCACCGCCCACCCGGTGGCGGATGGTCCGGTCCGGGATGGCCGCGGACAAGCTCTCCGGCCGCGTGTCCGACATGTCCTAGACGCGGGCCGAGAACACCCGGAGCGCCTCGGGCGTGAGCGACAGGGTCAGCTCGCCGCCTTCCGCCACCCCGAGGGCGGCGAACGCGCTGGCCGCCACGTCGCATTCCAGCGGGGGGGCGCCGTCGGGCAGCGCGAGGCTCAGGCGGGTGAACGGGCCGAGGAACTGCACCGCCCGGATGCGCGTCACCAGCCGATTCTCGACGCCGGCGGTCGCCGCGCCCACTACGATCTCCTCGGGCCGGATGGCCAGCGTCAGCGGCGTCCCGGCCGCGAGCGGCTCCGCCGCCCCGTGCCGCATCTGCACGGCGCCGAGCCGCGCCCACCCCGGCCGCTCGCCCGCGGTCGCCTCGATGAAGTTCATCTGACCCACGAATCGCGCGACGAACGGCGAGCGCGGCCGCATGTAGACCTCGACCGGGGTGCCCACCTGCTCCACCGCGCCGTGGTTCATCACCACGATCCGGTCGGCCATGGCCAGGGCCTCCTCCTGGTCGTGCGTGACCATGATCGTGGTCACCCCGAGCCGTCGCTGCAGCGCGCGCATCTCGTGCCGGAGCGACTGGCGCACCCGCGCGTCGAGGGCGGAGAGCGGCTCGTCCAGCAGGAGCAGCGCGGGCGACGGAGCCAGCGCGCGCGCCAGCGCGATCCGCTGCTGCTCGCCGCCCGAGAGCTGCGCCGGGTACTTGTGCCGGTGCGCGGCCAGCCCCACCAGGGCCAGCAGCTCGTCCACCCGCCGCTCGATCTCGGCCCGCGCGACCTTGCGCGTCTCGAGCCCGTAGGCCACGTTGCGTGCGACCGTGAGGTTCGGAAACAACGCGTAGGACTGGAAGACGATGCCGTAGTTGCGGCGGCTGGGCGGCAGCGACGAGACGTCGCGTCCGCCCATCGTCACCGAGCCGGCATTCTGGCGCTCCAGGCCGGCGATGATCCGCAGCAGCGTCGTCTTGCCGCAGCCGCTCGGCCCGAGGAAGCAGACGAACTCGCCGGCCGACACGGCCAGGCTCACGCCGCTCAAGGCGACGAACTGGCCGAACTTCTTGGCGATGCCCTCGAGGGCGACCGCCGCCGGCCGGCCGGTCTCCGCGCTCACCGTCGTGATGCCGGCTCGGCGGCCGATGCCACGACCTGCAGCAGGCCCGCGCCGTACCGCTCGGCCTTGTGCCGCCCGACACCGTGAGCCAGCTGCAGCTCGTCGAGCGTGCGCGGCCTCAGCATGGCGATCTCGCGCAGCGTCCGGTCGCTGGCCACGATGAACGGGGCAACGCCCTCGGCGCGGGCCACCGTGAGGCGGTGACGGCGCAGCGTCTCGAACAGCGCCTGCGCGGCCGCGTCCAGCTCGGCGGCCGCGGCAGCCGGTCGAGGCTGGCCGGGCTCGGCGGACCGGGTGGCCGCCGGGGCGGGCGTGCGCCGGGTCAGCGGGGGCAGCAGGAGCCGCGCCGGGCGCTGGCCCTTCATCACCGCGCGGCCCTCCTCGGTCAGCACGACCACCGGCCGCTCGCGACCGCTGAAGCTGACCCAGCCCGCGGACACGCAGCGCCGGAGCAGCGCGAGCAGCCAGGGCGCGGGGTGCTCCTTGAGGTTGCCGAAGGTCGGCACCCGGGTGAGCCCGGCCCGCTCGATGCGCTCGTCCGGCTCGCCGTGGATCAGCTTGACCGCGGTCTGCAGCCCGAAGCGCTCGTGCACGCGCGCCACGCCGGACAGCGCCTTGCGCACGATCAGGGTGACGCGCTCCTGGTCGCCCGCCTCCTGGTCGGCCTGCAGCAGCCCCTGACAGACGTCGCAGCGGCCGCATCCGGCCAGGGTCTCCGCCTCGTCGCCGAAGTAGCGAAGAATCGCATCGTGGCGACAGCTTCCACCCTCGACCCAGCGAATCAACTCGAGGAACATGCCCCACTTGTGCTCGACCATCGCCGGGTCGGCCGTGGCGCCCTCCGCCCCCCGCTCCAGCAGCGCCCGGCGGAGCGCGAGATCTCCCGCGCCGACCAGCAGCAACCCGAGCGCCGGCGCTCCGTCCCGGCCGGCGCGGCCGACCTCCTGGTAGTAGGCCTCGATGGAGCCCGGCGGGCCCAGGTGGATGACCGCCCGCACGTCCGGCCGGTCGATGCCCATGCCGAATGCATTGGTGGCCACCACGACTTCGACGCGGCCCTCGACGAACTCGCGCTGCACGATCTCCCGGGCGCGGCCCTCGAGCCCCGCGTGATAGGCCACGCCCCGCCAGCCGTGCGAGGCCAGCCGCTCGGCCTCGTCCTCCGACTTCTTTCGCGTCGGCGCGTACACGATGGCGGTGCCCCGGCCCTTGCCGGGGCCGCCCAGCGCCTCGGCGAGCGCGCCGTCCACCAGCCGCTCGCGCTCGCGGCGACCGTCCACCTCCACGGCCCGGAGCGCGAGGTTGGGCCGGGCGAAGCCGCGGACCATCTGGGGCGTGTCGGGCGGCAGGCCGAGACGGGCGAGGATCTCGTCGCGCACGATCGGCGTCGCGGTGGCGGTGCAGGCCAGCACGCGGGCGCGCGGGAAGTCGGCGATCACCGACCCGATGCCGAGGTACTCCGGGCGGAAGTCGTGCCCCCACTCGCTGATGCAGTGCGCCTCGTCCACCGCCACCAGCGGCACGTCCAGGTCGCGCAGCATGGCCCGGAAGCCGGGGAAGGCCAGGCGCTCCGGCGCGACGTAGACCAGCGAGAACGCCCGCGCGGCGAGCCGGGCCATGCGTCGACGCATCGCGGCGGCGTCGAGCGTGGCCGCCAGGTAGGTCGCGGCCACGCCGCGCGCCTCGAGGGCCTGGACCTGGTCGGCCATCAACGCGACCAGGGGTGAGATGACCAGCGTGGTGCCGGGCAGCAGCGTGGCCGGTAGCTGGTAGCTCAGACTCTTGCCGCCGCCGGTCGGCGCGACCAGCAGGAGCCGGCCCTGGGCGAGCAGCGCCTCCACCGCCTCGCGCTGGCCCGGCCGGAAGGCGGCATAGCCGAGCCGCGCGAGCGCGGCGTCAAGCTCTGAGGCCGAGGACGTCGGAGACGTGGAGGCACCCGGGCGCTTCATCATTTATTCGCTCGGCTCGCCTTCGGCTGCACCTCGCCAAACTCGAATCGGCTCGCCTGCGGCTGCACCTCGGCCGGGGTTACTTGGCGTAGCGCTTCTGCCACTCGGCGAGGATGCGGTCGCGGTTCTTCGCCGACCAGTCGAAGTCGTTCGGGAACACGACCTTGCTGATGTCCTTGGGCAGACCCTCCGGCGTGGGGAAGCCCGCGACGCTCACCGCCGCGAAGAACTGCGAGGCGATCTTCAGCGACTCGTCGGTGATGGCCCAGTCGAGGAACTGCTTCGCCGCCGGATTCTTCGCCCCCTTCCGGGTGAGCCCGTTGGCCTCGATCTCGTAGCCGGAGCCCTCCTTGGGCAGCACCATCGCCACCGGCGAGCCCTTCTTGATCATCTCGTGGGCCACGTACTCGAACGAGACGCCGATGGCCCGCTCGCCCGCCGCCGCGTCCTTGCAGGGCTTGGAGCCGGACTTCGTGTATTCCGCGATGTTCTTGTCGAGCGCATCGAGGTACTTCCAGCCCTCTGCCTCTCCCATGCGCTGCAGGATGGACACCACCGAGAGGTACCCGGTGCCCGAGGAGGCGGGGTTCGGCATCACCACGTGGCCCTTGTAGACCGGCTTGGTGAGGTCGGCCCAGGACTCGGGCTTCGGCAGCTTGTGCTGCTTGCCGGTCTCGGTGTTGTAGCAGAACGCGGACATATAGATGTCCAGGCCGACCCAGGCCGGCGGATTGGCCTTGTCCCGGAAGAGCGGCTGCACGCGCTCGAGCCCCTTCGGGGCGTAGGGCTCGAGCAGGCCCGCGTTCTTGAACTGGAGCATGTTGGTGGCGCCCACGCCCCAGATGAGATCGGCCTGCATGTTGTCCTTCTCGGCCATGAAGCGGGCCGCGATGTCGCCGGTGGACAGCCGCAGCATCTTCACGTCGAGGTTCGGCAGCGCCTTCTCGTAGGCCTTCTTGTACTCGGTGATCTGCTCGTTCTCGATCGCGGTGTAGATGACCACGGTCTGCTTCTGGGCCGCCGCCGGGCTGGCGACCGAGAGCACCAGCAGCGCCAGGATCAGGGCCAGGGCGCCGCGCGAGCGTGTCAGCATGAAACGCCTCCTTGGAGTGGGGGTTGAGGCCTCACTGGGCCATGAAGCCGCCGTCCACGATCATCTCGGCTCCGGTCATGAAGGAGGATTCATCGGAGGCGAGGAAGAGCGCGGCATTCGCGATGTCGCGGGGCTGGCCGATCCGCCCCAGCGGGATCCCGGTCTTGAACTCGGCACGCAATGCGTCGTTGAGGTAGGGGGCCTGCAACGGGGTCTCGATGATCCCCGGATGGATGACGTTGCAGCGAATGTTGTCCTTGGCGAACTGGATGGCCAGCGACTTGTTCAGCGAGATCAGCGCGCCCTTGGCCGCGGTGTAGGCGTCCTGCGCCCGCGTGAAGCCGGCCAGAGCGGAGACCGAGCCCACCAGGATGATGGAGCCGCCGCCCGCCTTCTGCAGCGGCGGGATCCCGTGCTTGGTGACCCAGAAGACGCTCTTCAGGTTGATGCCCATCACCCGGTCCCACTGCTCGCCGTCCGTCTCCAGCACCGAGCGGTCCCGGTCCTTCCACAGCACGCCCGCGTTGTTGTAAAGGATGTGCAGCGCCCCGAACCGGCGCACTCCGTCCTCCACCATCCGGCGGACGTCGGCCTCCACCGCCACGTCGCCCACCACCGCGAGGGCCTCGCCGCCCGCCTTGCCGACCAGATCGACGGTCTCGGCGGCGGCACGGGCATCATCCCCGGCGCAGGCACGCAGGCCGACGCGCTGGTCGCCCAGACCGTCGAAGAGCTCGAAATCCAGGCCGGTTCGGGCGACG
>Ga0209998_10000043_pt1 | contig 51707 bp, 46 predicted proteins | sample EndophyteCoNSPM_FD_187576 | JGI IMG/M metagenome (GOLD analysis project Ga0209998, IMG submission 187576) | Arabidopsis thaliana rhizosphere microbial communities from the Joint Genome Institute, USA, that affect carbon cycling - Endophyte Co-N... | ecosystem: Host-associated > Plants > Roots >... | reverse complement strand
TGGTAGTCCAGCGAGTCCCAGTCGGACACCGGCAATGCCAGCACCCGCAGCGTCAAGACCACGGCGAACCCGCAGGCGACCGCGATGAGCCACCGCTCGGGAGCCGGACGGCTCGCCGCGATCCGCCCGCGATCGGCCGGCTCGGCGACCGAGGCGAGCGAGCGCCACGACCCCGCCCGCGCGCACGAGGCCAGACCGCAGGCCAGGACGACGACTTCCAGAAAGAGGATGTTCACGAATCTCAGCCGGCCGAGCCAGCCCAGCAGCACGACGACCGACCCCTGTACGACGGCCCAGAGGACGAGAGCCGCCAGGATCCGGTCGGTGGGCGAGAGCGGAATCCGCGCGCGGGGACCCGCCGAAGACGTCAAGTAGATGAGGAGCGGAACCGGTGCCGCGCTCACCGCCAGCAGTGCGACAACACCGGCCAGCTGAGAGCCGAGGGTTGCCGTCATCGACGCGCAGTCATCCACGATCCTTCGGGGCCATCGGGTTCACGGCAAAGCGCGCGGCCTCACGTCGTCGGCCACGGGAGCGGAAGGAAGGTAGACCATCCGCCGGGGGATGGCCAGCCGAATGTGTCCTTACAGGGTCTGGCGAGCGCGGGGGGGAGCCAGACGCTAGGCCCGGGGCTCGGCCACGAAGACGGGGATGCGGCGCGACGTCTTTCCCTGATACTCCTCGTACGGCGGGAAGGCGGCGACGGCGAGCTTCCACAGCCGCGCGCGCTCCGCCTCGTCGCTCACCTCGCGCACCCGCATCGGCTGCACCGCGGTGTGGTCGCGGATCTCGACGTCGGGCCGCTCGCGCAGGTTGTAGACCCAGACCGGATTGGTCGGCGCCCCTCCCATCGAGCCCACCAGCACGTAGTTGGCGCCGTCCTTCACGCGCATCAGCGGCGTCTTGCGGATCGCGCCGGTCTTCTTGCCGGTGTGCGTGACGATGATGACCGGCAGCCCGGTGTCCCGCAGCGTGGTGCCCTGAGTGCCGCCGCTGCCTTCATAGAGCTCGACCTGCTCGCGCACCCACTGGCGCGGACTCGGGATGTATTCCGGCATGCGTTCTCCCTCGCGTGCGATCACCCGGCTGACCGCGGTGTAGTAGTGGTGTCGGTACCCGGCCGCCGCGGTGCGCTCCATGAGACGGCGGGTCGTGGTGGCCTGCTCGAGCGTCAGCCCCGCCGACTCGGCCAGCGCCAGCGCGTACGACAGATCCTTGATGATGTAGCTGGTCGGGAACGCGCCCTGCGTCGGATGCGCATCGGGCAGCAGCGATTTCATCCCGTGATTGCGCAGCACGAAGCTGTCCGCCGAGCCCTTGGCGAGCGTCTCGAAGAGCACGCGCGGGTCCACCGCTCCGGAGGCGCGGGCCACCGCCATGGCCTCGGCGAGGGCCACGACCGTCTGGGCGACCACCATGTTGTTCATCAGCTTGACGGCCTGCCCGGCGCCGACCGGCCCGCAGTGGGTGATCTCCGTGCCCATGCAGGCCAGGTATGATCGCAGCCGCTCGAACACCGCGCCGTCGGCGCCGACCATGATCGAGAGCGTGCCGTCCCGCGCCGCCTGGGCGGTGCGGGCCACCGGCGCATCGGCGAAGTCCACGCCCAGGCCGGCGAATGCGTGCCCCAGCTCGCGGGCCAGTGCCACCGGCGTGGTGCTCATGTCCACCAGGGTCTGCCCCCGCCGCATGGCGGTGGCGAGGCCGTCGGGCCCGAGCGCCACCGCGCGGACTTCTCGCTCGCCGGGGAGGCACAGGAAGATGAAGTCGGCGCGGTCTGCGACGTCGCGAGCCGAGGCGGCCGCGGTCACTCCGTCGCGTGCGAGCGCGGCGAGCGGCTCCCCGCGCCCGTCGAAGCCGACGACCGCCGCCTTCGACTTCCTCGCCAGGTTGCGACACATGGACTCGCCCATCACTCCGAGTCCGATGAACCCGAGCGTCGTCGCCATGCCGATCACCCCCCGCGGGAGTGTCTCAGCTTTCGACGGGCGGGGCCAGCCCTAGCCGGCGAGGCGCCACTGGGCGATCGACGCGCGCGCGTCACCACCGCTCTTGTCGGGGACGATCACGAGCTCGAGCGCGGTGACGCCGGAGAGGTCCACGCGATAGTCCTCCGCCTCGCGGATGCTCTCGGGCGGGCCGAAGTTCCACTGCTGGCGGACGATGTCGCGGAACGTGCGCCCGCCGTCCGGCGACCAGCGCAGCACGAACTCCTGCGTGCGCGCGGCGTCCGCCTCGATGAACAGCAGCCACACGCGGCTCAGGCGCTGCGGCTGGTCGAAGACCAGGCGGATGGTCTGCTCGCCGGGCTGCGCGGCGCGCCAGCCGCTGTCGTCGCCGAGGATCAACGCTGATTCGATCGGATGGGCGGCATCCTCGGAGGTGACCTCCACCTGCGCCACCTGCTCGACGTCGATCCATTCCTGCTCCGCGGGCTCCGCTTCGGTGGCCGCCGGCCTGATCACACGCTTGCGCATCGCGGTCCTCCTCTCCTCAGTGTCACCCTGGCCGTCAAGCCTCGATTCAGCCGAGCGACCGGGGCACGACCGCACCGGACGCGAGGGACAGTACGACACCCTCGTCACCGCGCAGGCCGAGCTCGCCCTCGACCTTCTCGCCGTCCCGGTCTCCGGCGCTCGACACCACGATCTCGCCGCGCAGCTGCCGATCCGGGAACGCCACCACCGCGTCCTCCCGGCCCAGGTTCAGGCCGATCAGCATGCGCTCGTCGCCGTGCTGGCGCACGTAGAGCAACAGGTCACCGCTGGCCACGATCGGCCGGTAGTCGCCCCGCTGCAAGGCCCGCGAGCGCCGGCGCGCGGCGATCAAACGCCGGTAGAGTTGGAAGGTGGAGGCCGGATCCAGCCGCTGGTGCTCGACGTTGTCGGTGCCGAAACCGGCGGCCACCGGCAGCCACGGCTCCGCCGTCGAGAACCCGGCGTGGGCGGTGGCGTCCCACTGCATCGGCGTGCGCGCCCCGTCCCGCCCGCAGCCGATGCCCGGCACGTTGCGCTCGAACGGATCCCGCACGCGATCGGGCGGGATCGGCACCTGGGTCATGCCGATCTCGTCGCCGTAGTAGATGGTGGGGGTTCCGCGCAGCGTCAGCAGCAGCATCGCCGCAACACGTGCCTGCGCCGGGCCAACTCGGCCCGCGATGCGCGGGCGGTCGTGGTTACCGAGCACCCAGTTCGGCCAGCCGCCCGTCGGCAGCGCCGCCTCGTAGTCGTCGATCAGCTTGGCGATCTCGCGGGCCCGCCACGGCGTCGACAGCAGCGTGAAGTTGAACGGCATGTGCGTGCCTCCCAGCTCGACGCCGTAGTAGGCCATCAGCCGCTCGATCGGCAGGTAGATCTCGCCGATCAACACCCGATCGGGGAACTCGTCGACCACGCGCCGCATGCCGGCGATCGCCTGGTGCACCTCGGGCAGATCCGCGGTGTAGACGGGAAGCAGCGCGTGGCTCGGCGGCTCGCCGGGCTGATAGACGGGATTCGGCGGGTTGTCGCGGAACTGATCGTCCTTGAGCAGGTGCCAGATCACGTCCACCCGGAAGCCGTCGACCCCGCGGCGAAGCCAGAAGCGCATCACCTCGTGGATCGCGTTGCGGACCGCCGGATTGCGCCAGTTGAGATCGGGCTGCGCGGCCAGGAACGCGTGGTAGTAGTACTGCCCGGTGGTGTCGTCCCGCTCCCACGCGCTGCCGCCGAACGCGGACAGCCAGTTGTTGGGCGGACCGCCCCCCGGCGCGGGATCGCGCCAGATGTACCAGTCGCGCCGTGCGCTCTGCCGCGAGGCGCGGCTCTCGCGGAACCACGGGTGCTGGACCGAGGTGTGGTTGGGCACGAGGTCGAGCAGGATGCGGAGCCCCTGCGCGTGGGCCGCGGCCAGCAGCGCGTCGAACTCCTCGAGCGAGCCGAAGATCGGGTCGACGTCGGTGTAGTCGGCGATGTCGTAGCCGAAGTCGGCCATCGGCGAGGGAAAGATCGGCGAGATCCAGGCCGCGCCGATGCCGAGCTCGCCCAGATAGGGCAGCCGCTGCCGGATGCCGCGCAGGTCGCCGACGCCGTCGGCGTTACCGTCCTGGAATGAGCGCGGATAAACCTGATACATGACCGCGGTCTGCCACCAGGCAAGCGGGGCCAGGGAAGCCACGGCCGGTCAGCCCCGGGGCGGCGTCTCGATGTCGCTGCGCTTGAGCAGGTAGTCCAGGCCGCCGACCCGAAACCAGCGGTACCCGTACGCCTCGAGCAGCAGACGATGCTTGCCGTCCTCCGCGGCGAACGAGTGATGCTCGGACAGCACGTTCGCCAGAGTCCGGCCCTCCGGCCCCGGGATGCCCGAGTCGAACGACACCTCGCGCGGCGAGTCCGAGAGGTTGTGCACGAATAGCGTCGAGTTGTTCCGCCAGTCGTAGCGCATCACCAGGATCGCGGGATCGCGCACCGGCAGGACTTCGAAGTTGCCCCAGCCCACCTCGGGCACCTCCTTCCGCATGCGGATGATGCGCTCCGTCCAGTTGAGCAGCGATCCCGGATCGCGGCGCTGCACGGCGGCGTTGACGTGCTGGTAGCCGAACGGCCCCTCGCTGATCACCGGCACCACCGGCTTGTCGGCCTTGGTGAAGCCGCCGTGGGGCTCGGCCGACCACTGCATCGGTGTCCGCGAGCAGTTACGCTCGGGCAGCCCGAGGTCATCCCCCATGCCGATCTCGTCGCCGTAGCGCAGGACTGGCGTGCCGGGCAGAGTGAACATCAGGCTGTAAGCCAGCTCGAGGAGCCGGCGGTCACCGTTCAGCATCGGGGCGAGGCGGCGCCGGATCCCGCGCTTGTAGAGCTGCATGGTCTCCTCGGGCCCGAAGCACCGGAAGACCCGCTGACGCTGCTCGTCGGTGAGCCGGCCCAAGTCGAGCTCGTCGTGGTTGCGCAGGAACAGGCACCACTGCGCGGTCTCGGGCCGGCGCATGGTGGCCTTCAGTGCACGCGCCAGCGGCCGGCGATCGGAGGCGGCGAGCGCGTAGAACAGGTTCTGGTTGACCTGGAAATTGAACATCATGTGCATGCGGTCGCCGTCCTTGCCGAAGTACTCCAGATCGGTGTCGGGCAGGACGTTGGCCTCGGCCAGGATGATCGAATCGCCCACGCGCCACTGCAAGAACGCCCGCAGCGTGCGCAGCAGGTCGTACTGCTCCATCGGCTTCTTGACGTGGGGGCCCTTGGTATTGATCACGAAGGGCACCGCGTCCATCCGGAAGCCCGAGACGCCGAGCTGGATCCAGAAGCCCATGATCTTGAGGATCTCGGCCTGCACGTGCGGGTTCGAGGTGTTCAGGTCGGGCTGAAAGTCGTAGAAGCGGTGGAAGTACCACGCGCGCGCTTCGCTGTCGTAGGACCACGTGGACTTTTGCACGCCGGGGAACACCATGCCCTCGTTCGCGTTCGGCGGCTTCTTCTCGGACCACACGTACCAGTCGCGGTATTTCGACGCGGGATCCCGGCGCGCCTGTTGGAACCATGGGTGCTGGTCGGAGGTGTGGTTCACGACCAGGTCAATGATGACGCGGATGCCGCGCTGCTTGGCTGCGTGCGTGAACTCGACGAAGTCGCCCAGTGTGCCGTACGCGGGATTGACCCCGTAGTAGTCGGACACGTCGTAGCCGTCGTCCTCTCCCGGCGAGGCCTGAAACGGCATCAGCCAGATCGCGGTGATCCCGAGACCCTGCAGGTAATCCAGCCGGCGCATGAGGCCCTCGAAATCGCCGATGCCGTCGCCGTTGGAATCCATGAAGGTGCCGACGGAGAGGCAATAGATGACTGAGTTCTTGTACCAGAGGTCGTTGATGACGGGCGCCGAGCCCGCGGCCCCGTTCCTGGTGCCGTTCGACTCGGGAGGTCGCGCGGGGGCGCGCCGCTTCACTCGTTCCACATGGTGCTCCAGCCGCACTGCGGGCACGGAGCCGGCGGCGCGTCGGCGCGCAACGCCTCTTCGGGAGTGACCGTCGTGGAGCCGGGGCGCTTCCGCTCTCCCCGGTTCGGCACGGGTTTGCCGCCCCGTGGCCTCTCGCCTTCCCGTGGCGGCAGCTCGGTCTTGCACCTCGGGCATTTCATAACGGCCTCGAGTAGCAAGCCAAATGCCGTCGCCGATAGGTGTCGCGCACACCCTCCAAGTTGCCGATTCCGCGAAGGTCGACACGCGAGCCCGGCCGCCGATGGACTCGAGCCACGTAAGAGACGACGGGTCGTCCTTACCTGCACGACGGCCGCCCGGAGCGGCGCACTCTTCCCATCTTGACTCATCGCGAAGCCGGTGGTCCTCTGGACAGCACCATCCGTCTTCCGAGGAGGTCACTCATGATCCAGCGAAAGACGATTCCGGCCCAGGGTGATTACAGCATTGCCGTCGCCAGCGAGCAGATGCGCGACGGCCGGTGGTCGGCGGTGGCGACACTCCAGCAGCCCACCCCGACCGGTCTGCGCAATATCGACCTACCGGTGTCTGATCAGCGCTTCGACACCGAGGCCGAGGCCGAGCGCTTCGTCGTCGAGCTCGCCAGGGCGTGGATCGATCGGAACGAGCCGTCCGAGCCGCAGCCGTAGGCGCTGCCCGGCAACCCTTACACGGTCGCGGCGCCCGACGGGTCGCATCGAACAGCACGATCCGTCGGTCGCCGCGGCCGTGGCGGTCAATTTCGCGACTTCTTCCGGTGGCACGCGGTTTGCCCCTATCCCGCCAGAGGAGGGCGAGCCCATGTCAGCCGTGTACACGCTCGAGCAGATCCTGAATCGCCTCGACGAGCTATCCCTCGACGGTCGGGCCTTCTGTCGTTCCCTGCTGAGCCACGGGGAAGTGCTCGCCGTGCAGCTCAGCTACTTGCCGGAAGCGCTGCTCTGGCTGGTCACCTCGCCGACTCAGACGCGGATCATGCGCGCGCACCAGCCCGAGTGCATGATCCTGACGCTCGCGGAGGCATGCGACCTGTTCACTGCGCTCGGCGATCCGTGCCCCGCCTCGCTGATGGAAGTGGCCGGGCGCTTCGCCACCGCCGCGCCAGGAACGCCCGAGTGGAAGGACGACGACGTGGAGCCGTACGAAGGCCGCGACGAGGACGAGAGCGACTACGTGTGAGGACGGATCAGGGCGAGGGGACGGGCGAGGCCGGAGTGGCGGAGACCCAGACCCATTGCCAGGGCTGGCTCACGCCGTCACCGTACAGCACGTACTTGCCGTGCGGATACACGACCTCGCGCTGGACCGCGGGCGGAGCCGGCGGCGCGGTGGTGTAGGACTGCGCCGGCGCGTAGATGACCGAGGGCGCCGAATAGTACGCGGGCGGCGGATAGGCGTAGTACGGCGGATACGTCGCAGCGACCGCGGCGCCCAGCGCTAGCCCGCCGACGAACGCGCCCGGCCACCACCAGCCGCCCCAGCAGCAACCCCGGCCGCCGTGCCAGCCGTGACCGCCATGCCAGCCTCCCCGGCCGCCGGCCTCGCTGGGCACGGCGCAGAGCGTCGCGATCATCACGAGGACGAGGGCGGCAGCCGCCAGGCGCTTCATGTCCGGGATGGTACCCCGAGCGCCCGGGGTTGGCTAGTCACGGCGTGTCGAGTGCTCCAGGGGCTCCGGCTCTACGTCGATCTTCTCCTCGGCGCACCGCGTCCATCGGTGCACCATCACCGCCGCCACCACGATGCCGAGCACGAGCGCGCCCAGCATCCCCCATCGCTCCACCCGGTGGACGTCGGTCAGGATGGCCTCGATCTGGTCGGTGAAGAAGTAGGCCAGACCGAACGACAGCGGCACGCCCGCGAGTGCCGCGGCGGCATCGGTGGCCAGGAACTTCCAGAACGGCACATGCGCGATGCCCGCGGTGAGGAAGGCGGCCGCCCGGAGCCCGATGACGTGCCGCGCGATGACGATGGTCTTCACCGCATGGCGACGGTACGCCCCCTTGAGCCGGCGCTCGCGCGCAGGCGAGAGCACCCAGCGCACCGGGCGCCAGGACAGCACGCGCTCGCCCCAGTGGCGCCCGGCCCAGTAGAGGATCACGTCGCCCGACAGCACGCCCAGGATGCACACCGGCAGCGCCAGCCACCACTGGGCCAGGCCCTCGCGGCTCAGCACCCCGGCGGCCACCACCGGCAGCTCTTCGGGGATGGGCACGCCGAGGCCGCCGGCCAGGAGCAGCGCGAAGACGCCGAGATACGCGTTGTGCCCGGCCAGCTGATCGACGATCCCGTCGAGCGTGAGCATCAGGCCGCTCTGGTCTCCGGCATCAATCCCACCACGACCAGCAAGCCGGAGGCCGCCACCGCCGCGAGCAGCGCGAAGACCATCCCGCTGCCCGCCACGTCCGCCACGTACCCCGCCCCCGCGGTGCTGAGCGACGCGCCGAGGCCGACCGCGGCGCCTACCGCGCCCTGGGCCAGGTTGAAGTGCCCGGTCCCGCGCGTCGTGTCCGCGATGACCAGCGGCACCAGCACGCCCAGTGTCGCCGCCGACACGCCGTCGAGCACCTGGGCGGCCAGGACCACGCCCGGCGCGGTGGACCACGCGAAGATCGCGGCCCGGATCGCGAGCGCGACGAAGCACAGGGCCAGGAGCGGGCGACGCCCGCGCGCCTGCGCCTGACGTCCCACCCAGGGCGCGATGGCCGCCACCACGAGCTGGGGGGTGAGGATGCCGACGGCCAGGATCACGGTGGCGCGCTCCGCCTGCAGCGCGGTCAGCGCGCCCGCGATGATCGGCAGCAGCGCCGCGTTGGCCAGCTGGAACAGCAGCACCGCGGCGGCGAAGACCAGCAGGGCGCGGCTGCGCAGCACCGCGGTAGACCCCTGCCGCCAGCGGTCGATTCTCCGGCCACCGGCGCGCTCGGGCGCGATCCCGCCACGCGCCAGCGCCGGGTCGATCTCGCTCGCCCGGATCTGCGTCAGCGCGAGCAGGGTCGGCACGCCGAGGGCCGCGGTCAGCACGAAGATCGCCCGGTTCGTGTAGAGGTAGCCGGCCACGCCCATCGCCGCCGCCGCGATCGCGTTGCCGAGGGAGAGATAGCGCGCGTTACGCCCCAGGCGCACGCTCAGCCGCGCGTGCCCGACGAGGCCCAGGCTGATCGCGGCCAGGACGGGCCCGACCAGACAGCTGCCGATCGCGTGCAGCACCTTGGCGACCACCACCGCCCGGAACACCGGCCACCGCGTCAGCACCAGCGCGCTGCCGCTCACCGCGACCACCGCCACCGCGGCGAGCAGCCGCTTCGCGGGCACGCGATCCACCAGCGCGCCGGCCGGCACCTGCAGCGCCAGGCCGGTCAGCGTGCCGATGGTGAGCACGCGGCCGATGTCGAACTGCGTCCACGCCATGGAGGTCAGGTACGCGGCGACGAACGGGCCCCAGCCGGTCTGCACGTCGGCGAGGAAGAACGCGAACCAGTCGAGGCCGCGCTCGCTACGCCGCGAGGTCATTCACGCCGCGCGTCGCCCCGGCCCGCGGCCTTCTCGAACGGCGGCAGCGTCGGCTCGGGGTCCTTGCCCTCCCGCGCTCCGGCCACGGTCTGCATGCGGGTCCTCGCTGGCCATGGTCCTGCTCACAGCGTACAGCCCCTGGCAAAGGGCCGGCGCGAGACCTGCCCTTGACCGCTCGCGCCGCTTCTGGTCTCGTGCTCGATGTGAGACCGATCCGTCCGCGCGCCTGGCTGCTCGTGCTGGCGATGCTCGTGGGCGCGGGGGCGCCCGCCTGCCAGCCGGCGACCTCGCTGCGCCCCGAGTCGCCGTCCGGTGCCGCATCGACCGGCGCGCCCCCGGCGCCGGCCGCGCGCCCGGCGCCGCCGGCGAGCGCGCAAGACCAGGCTTCCGACCCGGACATCCAGTGGCTCGTCGAGCATTCGATGCTCCACCAGGGCGACCTGGCCGCGCGCCGCGTCTCGGGCACCGGCGCGCAGTGGCAGCACCCCTACGCGCTGCCGGAGCCGCGCGCCGCGTCGGCGCTGGCCTCGGTCTGGTTCACCGCGTATCCGCCGTCGCAGATCACGGGGCCGGGCGAGTCGGTGCTGGAGAGCCTGGGCGACGCCGATCTCTGGCGCATCTTCCGCGACATCGGCATCGGCGGCATGCACACCGGCCCGATGAAGCGCGCGGGCGGCCTGCGCGGCCGCGAGTACACCCCGACCGTCGACGGCAACTTCGACCGCATCAGCAGCGAGATCGACCCGGCCTTCGGCACCCAGGCGCAGTTCACGGCGATGGTGCGGCGCGCCGCCGACAACCGCGCGGTCGTCATCGGCGACATCATTCCCGGCCACAGCGGCAAGGGGGCCGACTTCCGCCTGGCCGAGCGCCGCTACGGCGACTATCCCGGCCTCTACCACATGGTGGAGATCGGCCCCGAGGACTGGGGCCTGCTACCCGCGGTGCCGGCCGGCCGCGACTCGGTGAACCTGAAGCCGGCGACGGTGGACGCGCTCAGGGCGCGCGGCTACATCGTCGGGCAATTGCCGCGCACCATCTTCTACGAGCCGGGCGTCAAGGAGACCGACTGGTCGGCCACCGATGCGGTCGTCGGCGCCGACGGACAGCGCCGCCGCTGGGTCTATCTGCACTACTTCAAGGAGGGCCAGCCCACGTTCAACTGGCTCGACCCCACCTTCGCGGCGCCGCGGCTGGTGGCGGGCGACGCCATCAACGCGCTGGCCATCCTGGGTGAGCGGATGCTGCGTCTCGACGCCAACGGCTTCCTCGGCATCGAGGCCGGCCCGGACAACGGGCGCGCCTGGTCCGAGGGCCACCCGCTCTCCGTGACCGCGAATCAGCTCATCGCGGGCCTCGTGCGCAAGCTCGGCGGCTTCACCTTCCAGGAGCTGAACCTCACGCTCGAGGACGTCAAGGCGATGTCCGAGGGCGGGGCCGATCTCTCCTACGACTTCATCAGCCGCCCGGCCTACCAGCACGCGCTCGTCACCGGCGACGCCTCGTTCCTGCGCCTGATGCTCGGCCTGCAGCGCACCTACCAGATCGACCCCGGGTCGCTGATCCACGCGCTGCAGAACCACGACGAGCTGACGCTGGAGCTGGTGCACTTCTGGACGAAGCACAAGGACACCACGTTCACGTTCCGCGGCAAGGCCGTGAAGGGCAGCGCGCTGCGCGACACCATCCGCGCCGAGATGCACGGCCGCCTCATGGGCGCCGCGGCCCCGTACAACCTGAAGGCGGCCAACGGCATCTCGTGCACCAGCGTCACGGTGGCCGCCGCCGCGCTCGGCATCCGCGACCTCGGCCAGCTGACCGAGGCCCAGCGCCACGACATCCGGCGCGCGCACCTGCTGCTGGCCCTGTTCAACGCGATGCAGCCGGGCGTCTTCGCGCTCTCCGGCTGGGACCTGGTCGGCGCGCTGACCCTGCCGGGGGACGCGGTCGGCTCGCTGATCGCCGAGGGCGACACGCGCTGGATCAATCGCGGCGCGTACGACCTGCTGGGCAAGCACCCGAGCGTGACGACCTCCGGCAGCGGGCTGCCGCGCGCCCGGGCCCTCTACGGCCCGCTGCCCGAGCAGCTGCAGCACGGGGACTCGTTCGCGTCGCAGCTTCGAGCGATGCTGCGCGTGCGCGCGCAGTACCGCATCAACGAGAGCGAGCAGGTGGCGGTCCCGGCGGTGCGGGCGCCGGGCCTGGTCGTCATGGTCCACCGCCTGCCGCGGGGCGCGGGCATCCAGGTCACCGCGGTGAATTTCGCCCGCGCGCCGGTGCGCGAGGCGGTGGCCATCGAGCCCGCGCCCGCGGGCGGAGCGGTCACCGACCTGCTGGCGTCCAGGGTCCACGGCAAGCTCGGCGCGGGAAAACGGCTGCCGATCGCGCTGGGCCCGCACGAGGGCCAGGTGCTGCTGATCAAATGAGCGCGCGACCGCCTCTGAGCTTCTGGCAGATCTGGAACATGGCCTTCGGGTTCCTGGGCATCCAGTTCGGCTGGGCGCTCCAGATGGCCAACATGAGCGCGATCTACGAGTACCTCGGGGCCGACGCCCACCAGATTCCCATGCTGTGGCTGGCCGCGCCGCTCACCGGCCTGCTCGTGCAGCCGATCATCGGGCACCTGAGCGATCGCACCTGGAACCGCCTCGGCCGCCGGCGGCCCTATTTCCTCGCCGGCGCGCTGCTCGCCTCGTTCGCGCTGATCGCCATGCCGCATTCCAGCACGCTCTGGATGGCCGCCGGCCTGCTCTGGATCATGGACGCGTCGATCAACATCAGCATGGAGCCCTTCCGCGCCTTCGTCGCCGACCTGCTGCCGCCCGAGCAGCGCACGCGCGGCTACGCCATGCAGGCGCTCTTCATCGGGCTGGGCGCGGTGATCGCCTCGATGCTGCCGTGGCTGCTGTACGGCGTCTTCCCACCGGGCGACGGCGCGGCCGGCCGGCCCATCCCGCTCGCGGTGCGGCTGGCCTTCTACATCGGCGCGGTGGCCTTCCTGGCCGCGGTGCTGTGGACCATCTTCACCACGCGCGAGCACCCGCCCGAGGACATGGACGCCTTCCGCCGCATGAAGGCCGAGAAGACCGGCGTCCGCGCCGCCGCCGGCGAGATCTTCCACGACTTCCTGGCCATGCCCCTGACCATGCGCCGCCTCGCCTGGGTGCAGATCTTCACCTGGCTCGGCTTCTTCTGCATGTGGCTCTACTTCGGCGTCGCGGTCGCGCGCAACATCTTCGGCGGCACGCCGGGCACGCCCCAGTACGACCAGGGCATCGCGTGGGCGGGCAACTGCTTCGCGATGTACTCCGCCGTCTGCTTCGCCTTCTCGTTCGGGCTGCCGCCGCTGGCCCGCCACCTCGGCCGCCGGCTCACCCACGCCCTCTGCCTGCTCGCGGGCGCCGCCGGCCTCGTCTCGGTCGCCGCCATCGACGACAGGTACCTGCTGCTCGTGCCGATGCTCGGCGTCGGCATCGCGTGGGCCAGCACGCTCGCCATGCCCTACGCGATCCTGGCCGGCGCGCTCCCCGCCGGCAAGACCGGCATCTACATGGGCATCTTCAACTTCTTCATCGTCATCCCCGAGATCCTCGCCGCCCTCGGCTTCGGCACGCTGCTCGAGCGCCTGCTCACCGACGAGAGCACGCTGGTCATGCACCTGGGCGGAGATAACCGCCTGGCCGTCGTGGTGATCGGCGGCCTGTCGCTGGCGGTGGCGGCCGCGCTCTGCTCCATCGTCGTCGAACCCGAAGGCTACCCGATGCGCCCGACCGACCAGCCCGTCCACGCGGAGGATCCAGGCACCCTCTCCCCCCAGGGGAGAGGGCAGGGTGAGGGGTAGGCGGTCCGCTCAGGTCCGGCCAGCCACTCCCTCGAGCCGCACGGGCAGAGTAAAGGTGAACGTCGCTCCCTGGCCCACCTGGCTCTCGACCCAGATTCGCCCGCCATGGAGCTCGACGAACTTCTTGGCCAGGGTCAGGCCGAGCCCGGTACCTTCCTGCTTGCGCCTCTCGTCGCTCCCCACCTGCCGGAACTCCTCGAAGATCGCCGCCTGATCCTCGGCGGCGATCCCGATCCCGGTGTCGGTGACGGCGATCTCGACCATTCCGTCTCGCCGACCGGCCTTCAGGCCGATGCGGCCGCCCTCGTGCGTGAACTTGACCGCATTGGAGAGCAGGTTCAGCAGCACCTGCTTGACCTTGCGCTCGTCCGCCACCACCTCGCCCAGCCGTGGGTCGACGTCGACGTGGAGGGCGATCGCGTGGCGGGCCGCCCGTTCCTTGACCAGGGTCACGGCGTTCTCCAAAGCGGTCGGTAGGTGGAACGGAGCCGGAGCCAGCTCCATCCGGCCGGCCTCGATCTTGGAGAGGTCCAGGATGTCGTTGATGAGGGAGAGGAGGTGCTGGCCGGAGGCGTAGATGTCCTTGAGATATTCGTCCTGCTTGACGTTCAGGTCGCCGAACATGCGCTGGAGGAGCACCTCCGAGAACCCGATGACCGCGTTGAGCGGGGTCCGCAGCTCGTGGGACATGTTGGCGAGGAACTCGGACTTGTGGCGGCTGGCCGCCTCCAGCTGCCGACTCTTGCTGGCGATCTCCTCGAAGAGCCGGGCGTTCTGGATCGCCAGGGCCGACTGCGTGGCAAAGGTGCGGAGCAGGTCGATCGTCTCGACCGGAAACTCCCCGGGCTCGTTCCGCGAGACGACCAGGCAGCCGACGAGCCGGCCCTCGCTGAGCATCGGCACGGCCAGGATCGCGCGGATGCCCGAGGCGATCAGGTTCTCCCGGAGGCGGCTCTCGTATGCCCCGCGCACCGTGATGTCGGGCAGCTGAGCCGGTTCCAACGTAGTGGCGGTCTGGCCCACCACCCCTTCACCCTTGCGAACGCGGGTGGCCCGACGGGCTGCTGCCAAAGTGCCGCCGGTCTCGGTGGCGGCCCGATGAACAAACTCCTCGGCGGCCGGGTCGTACTCGAACACCACCCCGCCGTCCAGCTCCGCGAGCTGCACGGCGTGCGAGACGATGGTGGTCAGCACGGTCTCCAGATCCAGCGTCGAGCTGACGGCGCGCCCGACCTCGCCGAGGGCCTTGAGCTGATCGACCGACCGGGTCAGCTCCTGCGTCCGTGCCTTAAGCTCATTGAACAGCCGCGCATTTTCGATCGCGATCACGGCTTGATCTGCGAAGGTCTGAAGCAGCGCGATCTCTTGATCCCGGAACGGTCCGATCTGGGCCCTGGCCACGCCGACCGTCCCCAGGACCTCGCCTCCCCGCAGCATTGGAACCACAAGCAGGCTGCGCCAGCCAGCCGTCGCAGCCAGCGCCCCGTAGCCAAACTCGGGATCTGCCGCGACATCCGGAACGTGCACCATGGCACGCGAAAGCACCGCGCGCGCGGCGATCATTCGGCGCTCCGGGCGCGTGGGAAAGGTCCGTCTGGTGGCCTCCTCCCCATCGGCCGAGAAACCGTGAAGCGCCCCGATGTGCATCAACTCGCCGTCGAACTGGAACACGGCGGCCATCAGTCCGCCGCATAGCCGTAGGGAGTTGCAGGCTATCGCCTCGAAGATCGGTTGCACGTCGACCGGAGAAGTCGAAATCACGCGGAGGATGTCGCCGGTCGCTGTCTGCTGGTCCAGCGCTTGCGTCAAGTCGCGATTGCGCGTCTCCAGCTCCGTGAACAACCGCACATTCTCGATCGCGATGACCGCCTGGTCGGCGAAGGTTCGGAGCAGCGCAATCTGCTGTTCGCTGAACGGTTGGACCTGGAACCGCCGGATGAGAATGACACCAACAGCCTCGCGTTCTCGGAGCAGTGGCACCGCAAGCTGGGTGCGAATCCCCCGAGCCCGCGAAGCATTGGCATCCGGAAACTCCGCAATGGAGGCCGGTGAGGCGATGTCCTCGACGTGAACCGGCTGGCGGTCGACGATCGCGCGGCCCGACGCCGTCCCGCGTGTCCGTGGCACTGAAGAGACCCCCGGGACTCCGCAGGTGGCGACCGGCGTCAGGGTGTCACCATCGGCTCGGAAGATCACCCCGTCGTTGGCTGCACAGAGCCGCGCGGCCCGCTCGACCACCGCGTCTAGCACCGGTCGGAGATCCGTGGGTGAGGTGCTGATGATCTGAAGAATCTCCGCGGTGGCCCTCTGCCGGTCGAGCGCCTCGGTAAGCGAACGATTGTTCTCCTGCAGCTCCGTGAACAAGCGTACGTTCTCGATGGCGATGACCGCCTGATCGGCAAAGGTCTGGACCAGCGCGATCTCGGCGCCCGAGAACGGCCCGGGGTCCCGTCGCGTGATCGAGATCAATCCGAGGGCGACGTCCCCGCGGATCATCGGAATGAACAAGTTGCTGTGCCATCCGCGTGCGCGGCCGGTCTCGCGCATGACCGGTGTGACGTCCGGGTCGCTCTCGACGTCTTCGACCGCGTGGGGGCGCCGATCATGCACGGCTCGTTCGCCCGGCGGGAGGCTACGAAGCGGCAACGGAAACACATCGACGAGCGACGCGTCGGCTTCGGCACTGGTTGAGGTGTAGGCCACGAGATCCAGCCAATCGCCGTCGCGCAACAGCATCATCGAGGCCGAGTAACCCCGGAGAAGCCGCAAGCCGCTCCGCACGATCGTGTCGAAGACCGGCTGCACATCCGTGGGCGAGCTGCTGATGACGCGCAGGATCTCGGCCGTCGCGGCCTGCTGCTCCAGCGCCTCGGTCAGCGCGTGCCGAAGGTCCTCTCGTGATGGCGCTCGGGGGTCGGTCTCCCGGCCAGGCGCGAACGGCGTACCGCATTCCAGACAGAATTTGGCGTGCGAAGGATTGTCCTCATGGCACCGAACACACTTCATGCCGCGGCCTCCAGCCGCTAGCGCAGCGCCTTCTCGGCCTTGTCCGCGTTGGCCACCGCCACCACCACGTGGCAGGGACCGCCGCCGGGGATCACGGTCGTCGCGTACGCGCACTTGATGTTGATCCTGGCCGCCGCCAGCTTGCCGGCGAGGGCGGCCAGGGTGCCCGGCCGATCCTCGACGGAGAGCAGCAGCGCCGGCTCTTCCCCGCACCGGATCTTGGCGTCGGTCAGCGCCTGCCTGGCCCGCGCGGGGTCGCTGACGACCATCCGCAGCTTGCCGCGCCCCGCGGACTCCGCGGCGCAGATCGCGGTGATGTTCACGCCGGCGTCGGCAAGGGTCCGCGCGATCCTGGCCAGCGTGCCGGGCTTGGACTGGGCGGTGACGGTGATCTGGGTGATCTTCGTCATGGGCCTTACCTCCTCAGCGCTTGCGTCCGCGCTCCGAGCACCGCCTCGTTGTCGGATCCGGGCTGACGGGACCAGCCGGCCACGCGGCCCGGGGTGCGCGAGAGCGACGGCACGATGCCCTGCGTGACGATCTCGCCCAGGTCCGGATGCGCGAGGCGCACCAGGTCGCCGCGGCTCCAGCAATGCGGCTCGCGGATCAGGTCGGCGACCGAGTTGACGGGGCTCGCGGCGAGACCGGCCGCGCGGAAGAGTGACACCGCCTCGTCGGCCGGCAACGCGACCGCCAGATCGATCAGGTCTTCGCGGATCGCGTCGGACTTGCGGAGGCCGTCGGTCTCTCGAACCGCCTCGTTGGCCTGCGCCGAGCGCCGACGCCTCCGCGCGAGCGCGGCCGCGATCGCGGACCACGACGGCGCCGACACCGTCATGAAACGCCCGTCGCCGGCCTCCACGGTCACCGTGACCGGGTAGAGGTGCGAGTCGCCGCCGGCGCGCTCGCGGCGGATACCGAGCGCGCCGCGCACCGCGAGCAGGTCCCCGGTCAGGCGCAGCGCGGCCTCGAACATGGCGGTGTCGACCACCTGCCCCTGGCCGTCGACGTCGCGGCGGAGCAGGGCCGCCATCACGCCGAGGACGTTGAAGAGCGCGGTGGAGTAGTCGCCGGACATGACGCCGTCGCGGAGCGGCGGGCGGTCCGGCCAGCCGTTGAGATACGTCAGCCCGCCGAAGGCCAGGCCCACCGGGTTGAAGGCGGCGCGCTGCGTGTACGGCCCGCTCTGCCCGAAGCCGGACGAGCGCAGCAGCACCAGGCGCGGGTTGGCGGCCAGCAGCGTGGCCGGCGCCAGGTCCCAGCGCTCGAGGGTGCCCGGACGGAAGTTCTCCACGATGACGTCGCTCGCCGCGACGAGGCCGAGGAACGTCTCCCGGCCGGCCGGCGAGCGCACGTCGAGCGTGATGCTGCGCTTGTTGCGGTTGGTGACCACGAAGCCGGGGCTCTTGCGGCCCTGGGCGTCGGCGGCCACGCTCGGCAGCTCGACCATGATGACGTCGGCGCCGAAGTCGCCGAGCAGGGCGGCCGCGGCCGGGCCGGCGAGCCACTGCGAGAGATCGAGCAAGCGAATGCCGTGCAGCGGGCCCCACGCCTCGACGGGCGCGTCCGCCGGCGGCCGATCCGTCGCATCGACGCGCGAGCGTGTCGCCATCCGCTCGATGGCGGACCGCACCGCGTCGGTGTGCTCGCCGAGCTTCGGCGCGCGCCGCGCCGGCGCCGCCGGCGTGCGCGTGAGCTTCGGTACCGCGGCGGGGGCGAGCAGCTCCTGGCCGCTCGTGGACGTCAGCGCGACGACCGACTCGCGCGCCTTCACGTGCGCGTCGGCCAGGATGTCGTCGGCGGAGCGCACCGCGGTGCCGGCCACTCCGAAGTCGGCGAAGCGCGCCTCGACGTCGGCCTGGTCGTGCTTGGCGATCCAGTCGCCGACCAGCGCGTCCGAGGCCGCGCGGTTCTGCAGCCTCGCCGCGGGCGTGGCGAAGCGCCAGTCCTTCGGCGCGTCGGGAGCCTCGATGGCCTCGCAGAGGCGGGCGAACGGCTGGTCGCCCGCGCCGGAGACCGCGATCCACCCGCCGTCGCGCGTGGGATAGACGTTGGCGGGCACCACGATGGGCGATTCGGTGCCGAGGCGCGCGGCCACCGTCCCGGTGCGGTCGTAGCGCACCACCACCTCCTCCTGCATGCGCAGCGCGGCCTGGTACAGGCCGATGTCGACGACCTGCCCGCGCCCGCTGCGCCGCGCGTGGAAGAGCGCCATCAGCAGCCCGCTGCCGCCGAGGATGGCGGTCCAGCTCTCGGCCAGCGGCACCGTCACCGGCAGCGGCGGCCGATCCGGGAAGCCGGTGACGAACTGCACGCCCGCGAAGGCCTGCGCGATGCGGTCGTCGCCGGGCTCGCCCGCCAGTGGCCCGGTCTGGCCGAACGGTGAGATGCGCAGGGTGACCAGCCGCGGGTTGCGCTGCTCCAGCGTCTCGGGCGCGAGGCCCGCCGCCTCGAGCCGTCGCGGGCCCAGGTCCTCGATCAGCGCGTCGGCGGTGCCGAGCAGGCGCGCCAGCCACGGCTCGGTCGCGAGTGCGCCGAGGTCGGCCCGCACCGAGTACTTGCCGCGGTTCTCCGACTGGAACGCGAGCGCGTCCTCGCCCGGCAGCGCGGGTCCGCGCCGGCGCAGCGGCGAGCCCTCGGGCGGCTCGAGCTTGATCACGGTGGCGCCGAGGTCGGCGAGCAGCCCGCCGGCCAGCTCGCCGGCCGGCGTCTGCGCGATCTCCAGCACGACGACGCCGGCGAGGGCGCCGCCGCGGCGGTCGTCGGGCAGCGTGAAGGTCTCGGCCGGAGACGTCATCCCCGCCTCACGCGATCCCGAACACGCGGGCCGCGTTGCCGTAGAGCCACTTCTCCTTCACCGTGTCCTTCAACGGCAGCGCGAGATATTCCTGGATCAGCGTCTCGTACGGCTGCCCGACCAGGCCGGCCGAGAGGCCCACCATCACCTTGTCCTGGATCAGCGTGTTGCCGAACTGGATCAGCATCTCCCAGCCCGAGCCGGGCTGGCCGAGGTAGCGCGCGCGGTGCGCGGAGGTGTCCACGTGCAGGTTCGGATGCCGGCGCACCAGGGCGACCATCTCGTTCACCCAGGGCCAGCCGCCGAGCCCGCCGATGATCCGCAGCTCCGGGAAGTCCATCGCGACCTGGTCGAGGTGACGCGGGTGGCCCAGGTCGTAGGGCCGGTCGTTGGCGTAGTTCATCGACGAGTAGATGCGCACCGGGATGCCGAGCTCCGCCGCCTTGGTGTAGAGCGGATAGTAGCGGCGATCGCTCGCGGGGAGGCAGTCGACGAGCGCGGAGACGCCGAGCGCGCCGAAGCCCTCCTCGCGCACCAGCCGCTCCAGCTCGCGCACGCCCGCCATGCCGTGGTGCTCGTTGATGCTGATGCGGGCCAGCCCGATGAAGCGGCCGGGGAACCGCGTCATCAGCGCCGCCGTCTCCGCGTTGGGCAGGCCGAACGGCACCGAGCGCACGATGCCGACCGTGGCCAGGTGCTTCATGTACGCGTCGAGATCCTCCGCCGGCCGGTGATCGCCGCCCTCGCGGCGCGCGCGGAAGATGCGCCCGTAGTTCGCCATCCCGTACCCGGGCTGCCCTTCGGCCGCTGCCTTCTCCGGCTTCTCGGGCTTGGACTCCGCGTTCACCCCATACGGAACGCTGCACTCCATATCGATGATGCGCACCATCCGATCACTCCTCTAGATCGGGGTCAGGTCTTGCATTACGACATTTTGATCGCACCAGACCACGTCGTCGCGCGCCACGAAAATGTCGTAATGCAAGACCTGACCCCGGCCTCAGCGCGCGCTCAGCGCGGGGGCCTCGAGGCCCAGGCGCTTCACCGAGATCTGGGCGCGGGTCTGCATGCGCGCGTCGTCGTCGTTGAGGTTGCGGGTGAAGTAGCAGAACTCGAGCTGGATCCCGTTCGGGTCCTGGAAGTAGATGGACTTGGCCCAGTCGTGGTCGACCACGTCGGTGACCTCGACGCCCCGGGCCATCAGCTCCTTCCGCTTCTCCACGAGCGCCGGCTCGGAGCCCGCCTCGAACGCGAAGTGGTAGAAGGCGTTCGGCACTCCGAGCCCGCGGTTGATCCCCGCGTCGTAGTCCGCGGACACGCCGGGCACGTCGCGCGCCTCCATGAAGGCGAGCAGCTGGTCGCGCCCGGTGTCGAAGAAGATGTGCCGGATCCGGCCGCCCTCCTTGATCTCGAGCACGTCGCAGCGCACCGCCTGAAAGCCCAGCACGTTCTCGTAGAAGTCGCGCGTCCGGTCCAGGTCCCGCGTGGAGAGCCCGATGTGGGAGAAGCCCTTGAGCGTCATGCCGTCCTCCTGGGCGCCCCGATCCGGCGGTCGGTCACTGGGCCGGCGGTCACGCGTCAGATACAGTACCGCGATCGCGCCCCCTCCGGTCGGTGTATCGGCGCCGGCGCGTTGACGCAGCCACGGCCCCGGCGCTAACGTTGACGCCATGTCGGTCTCCTCGCCGCGCGCGAAGCACTGGACCCGGGCCGAATACGAGCGGCTGGTCGACCTCGGCGCCTTCCGCCCTGGCGAGCGCCTGGAGCTGGTCGGCGGCGCCCTGCTGGTTCGCGAGCCTCAGGGCGGTCCGCACGCCACCGCGGTTGGGCTCGTCGAGGACGCGCTTCGTGCGGTCTTCGGTGCCGGGTGGACCGTCCGCGGGCAGTTCCCGATCGCCCTCGACGACGACTCGGAACCGGAGCCCGACGTCGCCGTGGTCCCGGGCAGCCGGCGCGACTACGTCAGCGGCCACCCATCGCGACCGGTCCTCATCGTCGAGGTCGCCGACGCGACCCTCCGGTTCGACCGGAGCGCGAAGGCCAGCCTCTATGCGCGCTCGGGCATCGCTGACTACTGGGTTGTCAACCTCGTGGACCGCGTGCTGGAAGTTCGGCGCGAGCCCGTCGCCGCGCCAAAGGCGCGATACGGTCACCGCTACACCACCACCATCATGCTGCGGGGCGGAGAGCACGTGACCCCTCTCGCCGCCCCGCACGCGACCGTGCCGGTGGCTGATCTGCTGCCCTAGAACCACCCCTCACCTTGCCCTCTCCCCTGAGGGGAGAGGGCTCGAGAGAGGCTACTTCTTTTCCTGGGCGACGGCCGCTTCGGCGGCCTGGAAGCCGATCTTGCTGTGCGTCCCGTCACAGAAGGGCTTGGTCACCGACGCCCCGCAGCGGCACAGCGCGATCCGCGGCCCCCTCGCGGTCGTGTCGACCTTGTTGCCGTTGACGTCGACTACCTCGATGTCGCCCTCCACCAGGTACGGGCCGTTGGGCCGGATGGTCACCTTGACGGGCATCGATGCTCCTCCTGTGATAGGTGGCTAGTTGGAACCGAGCGGCCTCACACGAGCTGCCTCACCCGCCGGATACTACCGCGATCACAGCCGCCTTGACAGCCCTTCGCGCGACCCGCACTATCCCGCGCAGGAGGCCACCGTGCGAACGATCCTGACCGCCCTCACCGCGATCCTGCTGCTCTGCCCCGCCCCCGCAACCGCCCAGAGCGTGCTGCGCATCGGGCTCAACGACGACCCGGACGCGCTGGACCCGACGATCAGCCGCGCCTACACCGGCCGCCTGGTCTTCGCGGCGCTCTGCGACAAGCTATTCGACGTCACGCCGGATCTGAAGATCGTGCCCCAGCTCGCCACCGGCTACGAGTGGGCCGCCGACCGCAAGGCCATCACGCTCAAGCTGCACCCGGGCGTGCGCTTCCAGGACGGCGAGCCGTTCAACGCGGAAGCGGTGAAGTTCAACATCGAGCGACACCAGACCACGCCGGGCTCGTTCCGCAAGTCGGAGATCGCCGAGATCCAGAGCGTGGAGGTGGTCAACGACCTCACGGTGCGCTTCCACCTCTCGCAGCCGCTGGTGCCCTTGCTCGCCGCGCTGACCGACCGCGCGGGCATGATGGTCTCGCCCAAGGCGGCCAAGGCCCTCGGCGACAAGCTCGGCACCCAGCCGGTGTGCGCCGGTCCCTACAAGTTCGTGCAGCGCGTGGCCCAGGGCAAGATCGTGGTCGAGAAGGTGGCCGACTACTGGGACAAGGGCGCGTTTTCCATCGACCGCATCGAGTTCGTGCCCATCACCGACTCCAGCTCGCGCCTGGCCAGCCTGCGCTCGGGCGACCTGCAGATGATCGAGCGCGTGTCGCCGACCGACCTCGCGGAAATCCGTGGGGACAGCAAGTTAAAGGTCACCGGCGTGCCCGAGCTGGGCTACCAGATGATCCCGCTGAACGTCGCGAACGGGCCGAAGAGCAAGACGCTCTCCGACGTGCGCGTGCGCCAGGCCCTGGACCTGGCCATCGACCGCGAGACGCTGGTGAAGACCGTGTTCAACAACGAGTACATCGCGGGCAACCAGTTCGTCAGCCCCGCGAGCCCGTACTACGACAAGAAGGTGCCGGTGGCCAAGCGCGACGTCGCCAAAGCGAAGCAGCTGCTGAAGGACGCGGGCCAGCCCAATCTCAACTTCACGCTGGTGGTGCCGCCGGAGCGCGACCGACAGGAGGCCTCGCTGATCTTGCAGGCCATGTGGTCCGAGGCCGGCATCACCGCCAATCTCCAGACGCAGGAGAACGTGACGATGCTGCAGTCGGGCCGCAAGGGCGATTTCGAGGCCTACTTCACGTTCTGGAGCGGCCGGCCCGACCCCGACGGCAACATCTATTCGTTCATGACCTGCAAGGGCGCCCAGAACGACCAGCACTACTGCAACCAGGACGTCGATGCGCTGCTGACCAAGGCCCGCCAGGTCGCCGACCAGGCCGAGCGCAAGAAGCTCTATGATCAAGCCACCGAGCTGATCAAGAAGGACGTGCCGCGCCTCATCCTGTGGCACCGGCGCGTGTTCACCGGCTTCAGCACGCGCGTGCAGGGCTTCACGCCCTACCCGGACGGGATCATCCGCTTCCGAGGCCTCAAGCTCGCCAACTAGGCATGGCGCTCTGGCTCTACGTGGCGCGCCGGCTGGCGGTGCTGGTGCCCACGCTGTTCTTCGTCTCGGTGCTGATCTTCTCGCTCCAGCAGCTGCTGCCCGGCGACGCGGCGGTGGCGCTGGCCGGCGAGGAGAACGACCCGGAGGCGGTCGCGGCCATCCGCGCGCGCTACCACCTGGACCGGCCGGTGGTCGTGCAGTACGGCATCTGGCTCGGCCGCGTGCTGGTGGGCGACTTCGGCGAGTCGCTGCGCAGCCGCATTCCGGTGCGCGAGCTGCTGGCCTCGAAGCTGCCGGTCACCGTGCAGCTCGCGCTCTGCTCCATGCTGATCGCGCTCTGCATCGGCATTCCCGCCGGCATTCTCTCGGCGACGCGCAAGGGCACGGTGGTGGACGTGGCCGCCAACTTCTTCGCGCTCTCCGGGCTGTCGGTGCCGCACTTCTGGCTGGGCATCATGCTCATCTTGCTATTCGCGGTGCGCCTGGGCTGGCTGCCCGCCTCCGGCTACGTGCCGCCGTGGGAGAACCTGCGTCAGAACCTGACCACGATCCTGCTGCCCTCGTTCGTGCTGGGCACCGGCGTGGCCGGGGTGATCATGCGCCACACCCGGAGCGCGATGCTCCAGACCCTCGGCGCCGACTACGTGCGCACCGCGCGGGCCAAGAGCGTGCCCGAGCGGCTGGTGGTGCTGAAGCACGCGCTCCGCAACGCGCTGATCCCCATCATCACCCTGGGCGCCATCGAGTTCGGGCGGCTGCTCTCGGGCGCGGTGCTCACCGAGCAGGTCTTCGCCATCCCCGGCTTCGGCAAGCTGCTGGTGGACGGCGTGTTCAACCGCGACTACGCGGTCGTGCAGGCCGTCGTGCTGGTCTCGGCGGGCCTCTACGTGCTGCTGAACCTGGGCGCCGACGTGCTCTACTTCCTGGCCAACCCGCGCCTGCGAGGGACCACGTGAGCGTCACGCCCGCGGTGCTGGTGGGCGCGCCCGCGGTGGCGGCGCCGCGCCGCTACAAGGCCGCGCGCCAGCTCGCCCGCCGGCCCGCGGCCGTCGCGGCGCTCGCGGTGATCCTCGGCTTCATCGTGGTGGCCGTCGCCGCCCCGCAGCTCGCCCCTTACGACCCGACCGCGATCGACTACCGCGCCCTGCGCAAGCCGCCCTCCGCCGCGCATCCGCTCGGCACCGACGAGGTGGGCCGCGACGTGCTCTCGCGCCTGCTCTGGGGCGCGCGCGCCTCGCTGCTGGCCGGCGTCATCCCGGTCAGCATCGCGGTCGCGATCAGCGTGCCGCTCGGCCTGCTCTCGGGCGTGGTCGGCGGCTGGATCGACGGGCTTATAATGCGCATCAACGACGCCATGCTCTCGATCCCGTTCCTCATCGTGGCCATCGCGCTGGCCGCGTTCCTCGGCCCCGGCCTCGGCAACGCCATGATCGCGATCGGCATCGCCGCTCTGCCCACCTTCGTGCGCCTCGTCCGCGGCACCGTGCTGGCTGTCCGCACCGAGGAGTACGTGGAAGCCGCGCACGCCCTGGGCTGCTCGCGCCCGCGCGTGGCGGTGCGCCACATCCTGCCCAACACGCTGCCGCCGCTCTTCGTGCAGATGTCCATCACGGTGGCCGCCGCCATCATCGCAGAGGCGAGCCTGTCGTTCCTGGGCCTGGGCCAGCAGCCGCCCGCGCCGTCGTGGGGCAGCATGCTCAACGCGGCCCAGCGCTATCTCTCGCAGGCGCCCTGGATGGCGCTCTACCCGGGCTTGATGATCTTCGGCATCGTCATGGCGCTCAACGTGCTGGGCGATGGTTTGCGCGACGTGCTGGACCCGCGGCACCAGTAGATGTCATGAGCGGAGTGCGACCCAAGGAGGAAGACCCGTGAGCCAAGTGTGCATGACCCCGATCACCAACGCGAAGGCCTGGCGCGGCGAGACCCTCGCTCGCGAGACCTCGTGGATCGTCACGCTGACCGACGCCGAGATCGCCGACATCGATCGCGCGGTGACCACCGCCAAGGCCTCCGGCCTGCCGCTCGAGCGGATCCAGCGCGAGCACTTCCCGCTGACCGTGACGCGCGAGAAGCTGGAGAAGGCGGTGACCGAGATGTACGACGGCCGCGGCTTCGTGCTGCTGCGCGGCCTGCCGGTGCGCCGCTACAGCGACGAGGACGTCGGCCTCATCTTCTGGGGCTTCGGCCGCTACATGGGCGCCCCGCTCTACCAGAACCCGCAGGGCGAGCTCCTCGGCCACGTCTACGACCATGGCCGCACCTACGGCAACATCGACGTGCGCGGCTACGAGACCAACGCCTACCTGCCCTACCACACCGACGCGGGCGACGTGGTCGGCCTGCTCTGCCTGCGCCGCTCGCTGGAAGGCGGGCTCAGCAGCATCGTCAGCTCCAGCACCGTGCACAACGAGATCCTCGCCCGGCACCCCGAGTACCTGGGCCTGCTCTACAATGGCTACTACTACATCCGTCGCGAAGCCGCCCTGACCGAGCGCGGCGTCTCCGAGCGCCCCATCCCCGTCTTCGGCTACCAGGACGGCGTCGTGAGCTGCCGCTACATCCGCAACCAGATCAACGCCGGCGCCGTGAAGCGTGAGGTGCCGCTGACGACGTTCGAGCGCGCCGCGCTGGACTTCCTCGACGAGCAGACCCGCCGGCCCGATCTGCGGCTGGACATGGATCTCCAGGCCGGCGACATCCAGTTCATCAACAACTACACGATCCTGCATTCGCGCACGGGCTTCGTGGACGGGCCGGAGCCGGATCAGAAGCGCCACATGCTGCGGCTCTGGCTGAAGTTTCCGCGGCCGTGGCCGCTGAGCGGGGAGTTCCCGACGCACATGGGGTACAAGCCGGCGCAGGACACGCCGGACCTGGTGGAGGCGGAGCGGTAGGACCGTAGCGCTCACGCTAATTTAGCGCCCAGCCGTGTGACAGCACCTCGGCCTGCTCCAGTACCGTCTGGGTCGCCTTCTCCTGCTTGTCCGGCGGATAGCCGTGCTTGCGGAGGATGCGCTTCACCAACACCCGTAGCTGGGCGCGGACGTTCTCGCGGAGGGTCCAGTCGATCGTGACGTTCGCGCGAACCGTGCGCACGAGCTCCTGCGTGATCATCCGGAGCGCGGGCTCCCCGAGCACCTTCACCGCGCTGTCGTTCGTCTCCAGCGCGTCGTAGAAGGCCAGCTCCTCCTCCGACAGATCGAGGGCCTCGCCGCGCGCGCTCGCCGCGCGCATGTCCCTGGCGAGCTGGATCAGCTCCTCGATCACCTGGGCGGCCTCGACCGCGCGGTTCTGGTAGCGGCGGATGGCGTGCTCCAGCAGCTCGGCGAACGAGCGCGCCTGCACCACGTTCTTCCGCCGGCGGGTGCTGATCTCCCCCTTGAGCAGCTTCTGGAGCAGCTCCACGGCCAGGTTCTTCTGGGGCATCCCCCGCACCTCGGCCAGGAACTCGTCGGACAGGATCGAGATGTCGGGCCTGGCGAGCCCTGCCGCGGCGAAGATGTCGACGACGCCTTCGGACGCCACCGCCCGCGAGATGATCTGCCGCACGGCGTGGTCCAGCTCCTCCTCGGGGCGGGCATCGCCCGACGCGCGCTTGGCGAGGACCGCCTGGACGGCCTGGAAGAAGGCCACGTCGTCCCGGATGGCGAGCGCCCGCTCATGCGGCACCGCGAGCGCGAAGGCCTGCGACAGGGCCCGCACGGCGCCCGTGCAGCGCTCCTTGCCGTTCTCCTGGCGGAGGATGTGCTCCTGGGCGGCCGGCAGGAGCGCCAGCCGCTCCTGCGGCGCTCCGCTGATCCATCTCGAGCGGTCGAAGCCGTGGAAGAGATCACAGCACACTTCGTACCTCTCAAGCATCAGCGCCACCGCTTCATCCTGGTCGAGCGCCGTCCGTCCCGTCCCGCCGCTCTCCGTGTAGGTGCTCAGGGCGGCCTTCAGCTCGTGGGCGAGCCCCAGGTAGTCCACGACGAGGCCGCCCGGCTTGTCGCGGAACACCCGGTTCACGCGCGCGATCGCCTGCATGAGCCCGTGCCCGCGCATCGGCTTGTCCACGTACATCGTGTGCAGACTGGGGGCGTCGAAGCCGGTGAGCCACATGTCGCGCACGAGCACGATCCGGAGCGGGTCGGTGGCGTCCCGGAAGCGGTTGGCCAGGGCCTCCCGCCGGGGCTTGTTGCGGATGTGGGGCTGCCAGTCCGGCGGATCGGAGGCCGATCCGGTCATCACCACCTTGATGGTCCCCCGGTCGTCGTCCGCTTCGTGCCAGGCGGGCCGCAGCCGCGTCAGCTCCCGGTACAGCTCCACGCAGATCCGGCGGCTCATGCAGACCACCATGGCCTTGCCGTCCAGGGCCTCCAGCCGCCGCTCGAAGTGCTCGACGAGATCCCGGGCGATCAGCCGGACGCGCTTCTCGGCGCCCACCACGGCCTCGAGCTGCGCCCATTTCGTCTTGAGCCGCTCCTTGCGCTCGACCTCCTCACCCTCGGTCGCCTCCTCGAAGTCCGGGTCGATCCTCGGCCGCTCGGCCTCGTCGAGAGCCAGCCGGGCGAGCCGGCTCTCGTAGTAGATCGGCACCGTCGCGCCGTCCTGGACCGCACGCTGGATGTCGTACACGCTGATGTAGTCCCCGAACACCGCGCGTGTGTTCGCGTCGGCCAGCTCGATCGGGGTTCCGGTGAACCCGATGAACGAGGCGTGCGGCAGCGCGTCGCGCATGTACCGAGCGAAGCCGTCGATGAAGTCGTACTGGCTGCGGTGCGCCTCGTCCGCGATCACCACGATGTTGCGGCGGTCCGAGAGCACCGGGTGCCGGTCGCCCTTCTCCTCGGGGAAGAACTTCTGAATCGTGGTGAACACCACGCCGCCCGCCGACACGGAGAGCAGCTCGCGCAGATGCGCGCGGCTCGCGGCCTGCACCGGCGGCTGGCGCAGCAGGTCCTGGCAGCGGGAGAAGGTGCCGAAGAGCTGGTCGTCGAGGTCGTTCCGGTCCGTGAGCACGACGATCGTCGGGTTCTCCATCGCCGGCTCGCGGATGACCCGGCCGGCGTAGAACGCCATGGTCAGGCTCTTGCCCGAACCCTGGGTGTGCCACACCACGCCGACGCGCCGGTCGCCCGGCTGGCCACCCGGTTTGCCTCCCGATTCATAACGTCCACCCTCGCCGACGCGTCCCGCACGGGCCAGCTCGGCCGCACGCAGTGTCTCCGCCACCGCCACCTGGACCGCGTGGAACTGGTGGTAGCCCGCCATCTTCTTGACGAGGCGGCCCCCGTCGTCCTCGAAGACCAGGAAGTCGCGCACGAGGTCGAGGAGGCGCCGGGGTGCCAGTACGCCCTCGATCACCACCTGTAGCTCCGGGGTGGTCGCCTCGGCCAGCGCCGTGCCGTGGATCGTGCGCCAGGGCTTGAACCACTCGCGTCCGGCGCTGAGCGTGCCGACGCGCGCTTCCACTCCGTCAGAGGCGACCAGCACGGCGTTGGACGCGAAGAGCGCCGGGATCTCGCCCTTGTAGGTCTGGAGCTGCTGAAACGCCGCTCCAGACGGTCGCGTCCTCGTCAGCCGCGTTCTTGAGCTCCATCACTCCGAGCGGCAGGCCGTTCACGAACAGCACCACGTCCGGGCGCCGGCTGTGCTTGTTCTCGGTGACGCTGAACTGATTGACCGCGAGCCAGTCGTTGTTGCCGGGCTCGTCGAAGTCAATGGCCCGCGCCTGCGCGCCGCGAACGTCGCCTTCGCGCGTCCGGTACTCCACGGTCACGCCGTTCACCAGCAGCCGGTGCAGGGCGCGATTGCGCTGGACCAGATCCACGCCTTCGGGCCGCGTGAGCTTGCGGAAGGCGTCCTCCAGCGCGTCGGGCGGCAGCGCGGGGTTCAGCCGTGGCAGCGCGCCGCGCAGGCGCCGGGCGAGCAACACCTCGCGGTAATCCCCCCGCTCGGCGGCCCGCATGTCCGGGGCGATGCTCGGGCCGTGGGCGATGCGCCAGCCGATGGACTCCAGCCAGGCGAGGGCGGCGTCTTCGACGGTGGATTCCGTGAACGGGCGCGTCACGGGACGTCCCACAGCGCGCGAACCGGGACGGCGTACAGGGAGTCGCCGAATCCCGCGCTCATGTCGCCGTCATATAGCACGACACCTCCCGCGAAGCGCGCCCCCGCGGCCTCCCTGAGCTTGCGCAGTCCGCCGAAGTCTCCCGCGGTGACAGTGGCCCCCGCCTTCACCTCGACCGCGGCCACTGCCTGTGCCCCACGCTCGATGACGATATCCACTTCCGCCTGGTCGCGGTCCCGGAAGTGAAAGAACGAGAGCCGATCCTCGTGCCAGCTCGCCAGCCGTTTGAGCTCCTGGAGCACGAACGTCTCGAGAAGCTGGCCGAGGAGCGCCCGATTGCTCTCGAGCGCGCTCGCTCCGGTTTCGAGCAACGCGCAGGCCAACCCCGTATCCGTGAGGTGCAGCTTGGGCGTCTTGACCAGCCGGCTCAGCCGGTTGCTGTGCCAGGGTGGCAGCTCCTCCACGAGAAAGACACGGGATAACAGCGTGACGTAGTCCCGGATGGTCGGACGGCTCAACTGGAACGGAGCGGCCAACTCGGAGACGTTGAGCAGACGCGCCGTCTGGGACGCCGCGAGCGCCAGCAGGCGCGGGACCGCGTCCAGCGCGCCGATGCGCGCGAGGTCACGTACGTCCCTCTGAATCAGCGTCTCAACGTAATCCGAGTACCAGGCGGCGCGCCGGCGCCCCGCCGGGATCGCCAGGGCAGCGGGGTAGCCGCCCGCGGCCATGCGGTCGGCGAGCGCAGCGCCACGGCGCCCCCAGCGCTCGACTGCGAACCCCTTACCGAACAGCCGCGCCAGAAAGTTCGGCCGGCGACGCGCCAGCTCGCACTGCGCCAGGGGATGCAGGCGCAGCACCGCCATCCGGCCGGCGAGCGAGTCGGCGAGCTTCGGAAGCAGGAGCACGTTGGTGGAGCCGGTGAGGATGAATCGCCCCGGCACGCGGTCCCGGTCGATCGCGACCTTGATCGGCCGGAAGAGGTGCGGGACGTGCTGTACCTCGTCGAGAATCACACGGCGCGGCAGCCTCGCGACGAAGCCGACCGGGTCGTCCGTCGCCGCCTCGAGGGTGACCTGATCGTCGAACGTAAAGTAGGCGTAGCCCGCTCGCCGGCCAGCAGTCTGGGCGAGCGTGGTCTTGCCGGACTGGCGCGGGCCGTGGATCAGCACGGCGGGCGAATCGGCAAGCGCCTCGGCGAGCCGCGGCGCGGCGTAGCGTGGGTAAAGTGTCCGGGCCGGCATCGGCTGATCGTAACGTTAGACCTCGGCTGATTGCAAGGTTACCAGGCCGCTGATTGAAAGGATCCGTCTCGGCTGATCGAAAGGCTCGCTCAGCGTATCCGCACCGCGATCCGCCGCGGCGTCCTTCAGTCGCAGCTCGCCGGAGATCAGCTTGGGCAGCAGCGCATCGCGCAAGGCGGCGAGGGCGCGGCCTTCTCGGCGACACTCGAGCGCGCGCGCCAAGTCGGCCTGATGCTTGAATGCCTGAGCGATTGCCGGTGAGGGCCGAACCGCCCCTCTTCCAGCGTCGCGCTCTTGCAGTAGCCGGGCACGCCGGCGTATGGGCCTGCGTCCTTCGCGCCGCGCCGGGCGTGATAGGTGTCGGCCATGCGAGCGACTTCCTCGTCGGTCAACTCGCGGTGGATGCGGTCCACCAGCTGCGCCTCGTAGCCGACGGTGGCGGCGGTGTCCGGCCTGGTCTCACCTTTCTTGGGGGTCGCTTCGGCACGATCACCTCACCGGTTCGCACCGGTGCCTCGACGAGGCGTGAGGCGACTTCCTACAGCCACCACCGCAGGCGCAGCGGGAAGGCGTGTAGGGGCCAGCTTCCGCGCCAGGGCATCGGCCTCCGCCCGCAGCGCCTCCCGCAAGGTCTGCGGCTCCACCACCTCCGCCTGCGCGCCGTAGCCCAGGATCCACCGGCGCACCTCCAGCGTGTCCGCCACCCGCATCGTCATCTCCAGTCGCCCGTCCGACAGCTCGCGGAACTTCTGCGTCGGGTGCCAGAGGCGGTCGCGGATGTAGCGGGCGACGGAGCGGGCGAAGATCACCTTCACCGGGACGATGTCGCCCTTGATGATGCCCCACGTGTGCTGCAGGTACTCCTGGGCGTTGAAGCCGGGGCGCACCGTGAAGCGCGTCGCCAGCCGCTTCAGCTCGCGGATGCGCTCGACCGAGAAGATGCGCTCGGTCTTGCGCAGGTGACAGTAGCCGACCAGGTAGAAGCCGCCCTCGTAGACCGTCAGGTGGTAGGGGTCGACCTGGCGGCGCGTCTCCTCGTCGCGGCTCATCGAGTAGTAGCGCATGTCGAGCCGGCGGCGCTCGTGGAGCGCCTGCTCGATGAGGGCCACGTGCTCGGCGGCCGGGGCCTGCAGCTTGGCGCCGACGGCGCGCACGCCGATGGTCTCGCGCATCTGGTCCAGCACGCGGACGGCATCGCGGCTCAGCACGCGCCCGATCTTGTCGAACGCGGACGCCAGCGCGGAGCCGAGCGCGCCCACGCCAGCCGGGCGCAAGAGGTCGCGGCTCATCACCAGCGCGGCGGTCTCGGCCAGCGTCAGCTTGACGGGCAGGCCGAGCGTGAACTTGTCTTCGAGCTTCCAGATGGAGCGTCGGCCGTCGGCGGCCTTGTCGTCGTAGAGCGGGAAGCCGGCGGTCTGCAGCGCGCTGAGGTCGCGCCAGATGGTGCGGGCGGTGCACTCCAGCTCCTGGGCGGCGTCGTCGATGGAGACGCCGCCCGGGCGCTGGATCATCTGCAGCAGCCGCCATTGCCGAGCGAGCTGGTTCCCGCGAGGCACGGGGGAAATTATTACACGCGGTCGCTTTCCCTGACACTTCGGCGTCTGCTTTGAGCGCACTCGGGCCCATCGGACCGGTGGCTCAGGGCGCGATCGGGAAGGCCATGAGGTGCGCAACGCGCTGCTGCGTTACCAGTGTGGCTACAGCCAGGTCCGCTGTGCTTACACGGTATTCGCCGCCCATGCCCACCGCCGGCGCGGCCTGGGCCTCCCCCTTGCCCACCCGGGTCAGGATGGCGCGGCTGCTCGGCCGCAGCTCGGGCTTGGCTTTCCTGCCAATCGCGTCGGCCACATAGCCCGCACAGAGGCGCGGCCAGGTGCGGCGGAAGAGGCCGGGGCCGGCCAGCAGGTCGAGCCCCGCCCAGCGTCCCGCTATATAGACGATGGCGCCCACCTGGCCCGGCACGGGGGGCAGAGCCTGTCGCGCGGCCGCCATGTCCGCCTCGTGGCGCGCGTAGACGTCGCGCATCGCTCCCGTGTTGCTGTGCACCTCGAGCTCGGAGGCCCGCTCGGCCAGGTGCGCCCAGACCGCCATCTGGTCGGCCACGTGCCCCTGCCCCGCGCGCACCGACCGGCTCACCTGCGCGGCCTTCTTCGCGCGCAGCGAGGCATAGAGCGAGGCATCGCCCGGACGGAACCGGCGGTCGCGGTAGCCCCAGCGCCCCTGCTCGACGCAGCTCACCGGGATGGTGACCTCCGTGTGGGCCGCCACCAGCACCGTCGTGTTGAGGATGCGGTTCTGCTTGGCGCCGATCAGCTCCTCGCCGTCCAGCAGCAGGAGCGGCTGGTCGGCGTCGTTGGCCACCTTGAGGAACGCCACGGTGCCGGCCTCGCTCACCTCGGTCACGCGGGACCGTTCGCCCGACTCGTCGAGCGTGAGCCAGTCGGGATCGTCGAGGCTCGGCGCCAGCAGCGGCACGACGGCGACGGCGCCGTGGGTGACGGGCGCGGTGGTGAGAATCGTGGCCAGCAGATTGGCGACCTGCGGAACTTCGTTCAGCGTGGGCATGGGGTCCTCCTTCTCGGGTTCGGTCGGAGGACCAGCATGAATCCCTGGTGTGACAGGGAGGGTCGCGGATCGCCGCCGTCAGGCCACGAGCGGGTTGCGCACGCGCAGACCCGAGAAGCGGCTGAAGTCCCGGTCTGCCGTCCACAGCTCCCGCACTCCATGCAACCGGCACAGCGCGGCAATCCGCGCGTCGTGCACCTGGGCTCCGAGAATTCGTCCCGCCTCGAGGGCGGCACGCAGCTCCGGCCAGTAGCCCTCGGTCTCGGCGAGCAACACCACAGCGGGCGACTCCAGCCACGCCTCGATCTGGTCGATTGCGCCCGCGAGCGGAGTCGGGGGCAGGTAGATCCGGGGATGCGTCACGATCGCTACGAACTCGTGCAGGCATGGCCAGGGAATCGCCCACGGCGTGCGATCCTCGGCCAGCTCCGTGATGCGCGCAGCGGCCGCCTCGTGCCAGGGTGAGTCCTCCCGGTGCGTATATACGAGGAGGTTCGTGTCGACCGCGATCACGCGCCGCGGCCCTGGTAGATCGTGTCCCGGACCTTCTCCCACGGGGCCCCGGCCAGGTCGGGGTGCAGGCCGTCACCCTTGAAAGACGCCTTGCGGAGACGAAACGTGCCCTTGCGCTTCCGCTCGGCCAGCACGCGCCGGAGACCGTCCACGATCAGGGCCCGAACGGTGGTCTTCTCGTGGGCGGCTACTCGCCGCGCCTCCTTGAGAACGGCATCTGGAATCTCGACGGTGGTCTTCATATGGCTATATGTATCGGCACTGCTGTCTACCCGTCAAGTGCCTTCAGCCGGCGCCCGCGGCGTCGAGAACCCGGATCAGCACCCAGAACGTTGGCTGCAGCCCCAGGACGGCGACCCGAGCGTCACCCCGTGGTCGAGGTCAGGGCTGCGCCCGACGCTGCATCCGCTCGATGAACGCGTCCATCTGGGCGTCGTCGGCGAAGATGTCGATGGACGGCACGGCCTTCAGGATATCGATCACCCGCCGGACCGGCGGCTGCAGATGGGCGACTGCCACTCCGCCGCCTCTGGCCTCCAGCGCTTTCCGCGCCTTGACGAGGACGCGGATGCCTGCGCTGCTGATGTACTCGAGGCCGGCCATGTCGAAGAGGAGCGCGGTCGCGGACGAGAGGATGAGCTCGAGCCGCTCGTCGAGCATCGGCGCGGTCTGCGAGTCGAGGCGCCCGCGGAGGGCAACGCACCGGCCCCCGTTCCCCACCTCGGTGACCTCGATCTCGAGCCCCATGGTCCCGGCGCGGGCACGCTAGCACGCGGACCGCCCCGTCACAAGGAGGCGACACCCATGGGCGTGGCCCGCCGGAATGCGGCCGCCCGTCGGCGCCGTGCTAGGATCGGCTCGGGCCGTGGATACCCGGGGCGTGATCCGAGCGGGGACCGCAGCGCAGCGCCCGGGGCACCGAGGGCTCCCGCTCCGCGTGCTCATCGCGGGGCTGTTCGTCGGGCTCCTGGCCGCCGCGGGGGTCGCCGGCGTCGGCTACGGGTACGTGGTCACCTCGAGGCTCCTGCTGTCGGCCGGCGACGAGGAGTTCCTCCACGTCGCGGAGCGCACGGCGGGTCAAGTCCGGGACCTGCTCGCCCCCGCCCAGGTGCTCGTCCAGCTCCTCTCGCGCCACCGGCTCGCGGATGCCGCCGGCCGCGCCGCCCGCCTGGACTCCCTGCCCCTCCTCACGACGGCCCTGAACGAGCACCCCGAGATCTCCGCCGTCTACGTCGGCTTCGCCAGCGGAGAGTTCCTGCTGGCCCGCACGCTGCGAGGCGCCCCTTCCCAGATCGGCCGCGTGCCGCCGGAGGCCGTCTTCCTCGTCCAGAGCCGCCCCGCCGGCGAGGGCGCGATCCCGGGTCGGTTCCGCTACCTCGACCGGCAGCTGGCCGTGCTCGGCGACGAGTCCCGCCCCGACTACGTCTACGATCCCCGGACTCGGGGGTGGTATGCCCAGGCCATGACGGCGGCCGCGACCGTGCGGACCAAGCCCTACGTCTTCTTCACCACTCGCGAGGTGGGAACCACGATCGCCCAGCGGAGCGCGGACGGCCGGAGCGTGGTGGGCGCGGACATCACGCTGCAGGAGCTTTCCCGTCACCTCGCCCGATCCCGGGTCACGCCCTCCGCACGGATCGCCCTCGTCGACCGGCTGGGTCTCGTGGTCGCCCTTCCCGATGCCGGCCGGCTGGTGCGCATCGAGCCGTCCGGTGATCCGGCCCTCGTCCGGCTCGACGATCTCGGCGATCGCACCCTCGGCTCGCTCTTCGCCGCGGCCGCGCCGGCGTCGGGGGGCATCCCGCTCGTGATCGAGGACCGGGCCTGGATCGGCCTCCGCCGCCCCATCGAGGCGGGCACCGGGGAGCCGCTGATCCTGCTCCTGGCCGCCCCTCGTGACGAGCTGGTCGCCGGCGCCCGGGGTCTGGTGGAGCGCCAGCTCCTCATCGGTCTCGGGGTGCTCGGACTGTCCCTCGGCCTCGTGTGGCTCGTCGCCGGCCGGCTTGCGCGGCCGCTCGAGTCGCTGGCCGGGTCGGTGGCGCGCATCGGTCAGGGGGACCTCGACACCGCGCTGCCCCTCATCCAGAACCCGCGGGAGGTCGCGGCCCTGAGCGATGTCACCGACCGGATGCGTGTCCAGCTGCAGGACCACATCGCGGAGCGCGCGGAGCGGCTCGCCGCAGAGCAGCGGCAGGCCCGGGAGCTGGAGATCGCGCGGCAGATCCAGCGGTCCATGCTGCCCGTGGCCGGCGACAGCCCCCTGGATGGGCGGTTCGCGATCGCAGCCACGCTCCTGCCCGCTCGCGAGGTCGGAGGCGATCTCTACGATTTCTTCGTGCCGGACGAGCGCCGGCTCGTCTTCGCCATCGGCGACGTGGCCGACAAGGGCGTGCCGGCCGCGCTCTTGATGGCCCGCGTGACCGCACTCTTCCGCGCGATCGCCCCGGGCGAGACCGGGCCCGACGGGATCCTCCGCGAGCTGGACCTCCGTCTGTCGCAGGGCAACGACGCCTGCATGTTCGTCACGGCGGCGTGCGGTGTGCTCGACGGCGAGACCGGGGAGCTCCGGTACGCCAGCGCCGGCCACGAGCCGCCAGTTCTTCGACGAGCCGACGGCACGACCGTGGTGCTGGCCCCGGAGGGCGGACCGGCGCTCGGCCTGGATGGGAACGGCGCCTATCCCGTGTGGACGGGGCGCCTCGCTCCCGGCGACGCCCTCGTGCTCTGCACGGACGGGGTCACGGAGGCGTTCGACGTGGCCGGCGACGCTTTCGGACTGGAGCGGCTCCGACGCGTCGTGGCCGACACGCCGGCCGACGCCCTCCGCTCGCTGCCGGATCGGCTGGTCGACGCGGTCGAGCGGTTCGCCGCCGGCGGCGGCCCTCGCGACGACCTGGCGCTACTCGCGGTGCAGTACCGGCCGACGGACGTCGTGGCGAGCGGCGCCGGCGACGAGGGCTGGCGGCTGTCCGTCTCGGGTGCGCCGGAAGACATCGCCCGCGCGCAGCGGCGGATCGAGGGGATCCTGCTCGCCCGCGACGTGCCCCCGCCGATCGTTCACGACTGCGTGGTGGCGGCCGAGGAGGTGATGGGGAACATCGCGACGCACGCGTACGGCGGCCGGCCGAGCTGCGAGGCCGGCGTCGAGATCCGCCTGCTCCCCGAGGAGATCCAGATCCGATTCGAGGACGCCGGGCCGCCGTTCAATCCCCTCGAGCAGCCGGCGCCGGACGTCGAGGCGCCCATCGCCGAGCGTGGCGTCGGCGGGCTCGGCATCTTTCTGGTCCGGCAGCTCGCGGACCGCTGCGAGTACGCCCGCGAGGGATCGACCAACGTCCTCACCGTGCACCACCGCCGGCCGGCGGTGGCCCCGCGTGAGGCCTTCACCCGGGTACAGGAATCATTCGCCAGAGGAGGCACCATGGCGCTGGACATCGAAATCACCGACCAGGAAGCGGGCGGGCGTCGCGTGACGCTCCGGGGACGCCTCGACACTCTCACCGCGCCGCAGCTCGAGACCGCCCTGGCTCCGCTGCTCGACGCGCCGGCAGTCACGTCGATCGCCTTCGCGCTGGACGGGCTCGAGTACATCAGCAGCGCCGGGATCCGGTGCCTCATGCGGGCGCACAAGGCCCTCGGCGCGCGGGGCGGACGGGTCGCGATCGTCAACCCCCAGCCCGCGGTGCGCAAGGTGCTGGAGATCGTCAAGGCACTACCATCCGAACAGGTCTTCGGCAGCGACGCGGAGCTCGACGCCTATCTCAATGCCATGCAGCGAAAGGTCCGCGGCGACACGTAGCGGATCTTCTTCGGCCGCCGACCGCCACGAGCAGGCGCCAGCCGATCACCCGGCGCCCGTACCACGCACCTGGGCTCAGGCCGGTGCCTCGAGCTCCCCCAACGGGCGTCGGAGTTCGGCGCTGCTGGACCCGCCGCGTCGGAGGTCGGCGCATCTGGACGCCGCTTCACCGTGGGTTCCCGATCGCGGTGGTCGGATCGGCCGGTCGAGTCGAGGCAGAGCGAACGGCGGACCGGACCGAGTTCTGCCCGGGCGCGGACGCGCATACCCACTACTGCCAGTTGAGCTAACGCGCCGTTACCGGGACATCGTCCAGCGATCAGCGCGCGGCGCCGAGAAACGCCCGGATCGGCTCCCAGAACGCTGGCTGCAAGCCCAGGTCGTCGTGATTCGCCTCCGGGATCGCGACCCAGCGCTTCGGCCCGCCCCACGCATCGTAGAGGCGCTGCGAGCTGGCGAGCGGGACAACCTCGTCGCGCTCGCCCGCGATCGCGAGCAACGGCGCCATGATCCGAGGCGCGCGCTCGATCGAGTCGAAGCGGTGCCGCAGCAGCCAGCGCGCGGGCAGAAACGGGTAGTGGTGCCCGGCCAGGGCGACCATGCTGTCGTAGGGCGAGATGAGCACGACGGCACGCACCGGACGCCGGGCGGCGACGAACGTCGCCACGCCGGTGCCGAGGCTGCGCCCCACGAGCACGATCCGCGTCGCGTCGACATCCGGGCGGCGGGCGAGGGCGTCGAGCACCACCTCCGCGTCGGCGCACAGGGCCTGCTCGGAGGGGCGGCCTTCGCTCGCGCCATAGCCGCGGTAGTTGACGAGGGCGAGCGCCCAGTCACCGGGCCAGGGCTCGAACGCCTGCCCGGTGACGTCCTCGGCGTTGCCACCGTAGTAGACGATCAGCGGAGCGGGGCCGCCGCCCCGGGCCGGGACGAACCAGCCGCGAACGCGTGGCCCCTCGGGCGTCGCCAGGTCGACCTCCTCCACCGGCCGCGACGGACGCAGTCCACGCGGCGGCGCGGCGAGGTGCGGCAGGAACAGCATGCGGTCCTGCGCGAGAAACGCGGCCGCCGGCACGCCGAGCACGACGGCCGTCGCGAGCAGGAGCCAGCCGCTCACGCGCTCCCGGCGCCGCCGGCCGTCAGCGTCCGTGACGAGCGCGCTGGGCGGACTGCAACAAATCGATCGACTCGGCCGACCGGTTGAAGATGTCGGGCACGGGCCAGCCCTGGAGGCCGGCGTAGGAATCGATCTGGGAGCGGTGATGCACCTCGTGCTCGATCATCATCATGAGCAGGCGCCAGCCCGAGAGCGTGGCGCCCGGCGTATCGATCATGTCCACGCGGCGAGTGAGCCAGTCCTCGGGCGTCTCGCGCAGCAGCGCCACGAACCGCTCCGCCGACTGCTCGAGCCATGGCAGCCACGTCCGCTGATCGGCCGGGTCCGCGGTGGCTTCTCCCCAGATCCAGCCCTCGCCGCGATAGGCGCTGGCGAAGTACAGGCGAGAGCCACCGATGTGGGCGACGATCTGGCCGATGCTCCAGCCCGTCTCGCCCTCGATCGCCGGCGGCCGCCACGCCGCCGCTGCCGGGGGCAGCGCGGCGACGTCGCGCTCCGTTCTCCGCCGCACGCTGTCGAAGAACCGCAGGTACGAGGCCATGTCCGTGATCATGTGGTCCTCCTTCGGGAGCTATGCATCAGCGGGCGATCCCGGGGAAATCATGCACCTCCGGCGCCGGTACAGGCACCATTCACAAATGACAGGCCGCGCCGGCGGCACTCGCGGGCTCGCTCAGCATCTCGCTTTTCCCACGCCTCGCTGATGGCGCGCTGCTCGGCTGGCGACATCGAACACCCCTGGAGCGCACCGACCAGGAACACCCCACTCAGCACGGTGAGAATGACGCGTCTCAACCCTGAGCCCACCTACTCGATCGGCTGATCGGCCCGAACCCTCGCCGATCCATAGCAACCTCTCGGCTGGCCATTTTGGGCTCGACCTTACACCAGCGAGCTCACGATCTCGCTCGCAATCTCATCGCGCTCTCACCGCCCTCTCATCCTGGCCGCGTATCCTCTCGTCGGGAGGGCATGCCATGGATACGAATCCTCGGAAGCGGAACCTGAGCGAGCGATGGATGGGCGCCCGGCCGACCAAGACCGCGATGTTCTGGTCGTGGGTGCTGGTCGTGGTGCTGACCCTGATCGTCGGGTTCGAATGGGGCGGCTGGGTGACCGGACGGACCGCGAAGAGCATGGCCGAGGCGGCATCGAACGATGCGGTGCTCGCCCGCCTGGCGCCGATGTGCGTGGCGAAGGCGACGCACGACCCGCAGTGGGCGGAAAAGAAGAAGACGCTGGCCGCCACGCAGACGTGGGACCGCGGCGACTACGTGTCCCAGCAGGGGTGGGCGACGATGCTCCCGGAGAAGCAGGCGGATTCTCGGGTGGCGCGGGAGTGCGCCAGCCGGCTGCTGCAGTAGGCCGCCCCCTCACCCTGCCCTCTCCCCCTCGCGGGGGAGAGGGATCGGCGATCGCCTAGTGAATGGAGCGGCGGCGGAGGCGGCGGCCGACCTCGCGCCCCAAATCTCGCACGACCTGCCGTAGGGACACGGGAGCCGCCGCGCCGCGGAAGATCCCTTGGGTGAGCCGAAAGGGCGTGGGGACGGGACCGGGTCCTCGCCGCACGGCCGCGAAGCCTTGATGGACGCTCACGTCCGCGATCACGTCCGATCCCGTGCCGCCGGCCTCGATCAGCTCCGTCACCAGGCGAGTCAGGGGCACCTGCCCGGCGAAGGTCTGCTGGAACGCCGGCCAGTGGTACCAGGACCAGTCCTCGATGACGTACAGGCCGCCCGGGCGAAGGCGCGGCATCAGGGTCTCGAGACTCGACCGCGTCGGCGAATACAGGTGCGAGGCATCGTCGATGACGAGATCCAGCGGGCCATCGAACTCGGTCGCCACCAGCGTCTCCAGCCGCTCCGAATCTCCCTGGTCCACGCCCCAGTACACGCGCAGTCGGTCGGCCCGCTCCGCCACGTAGCGGTCGAAGGCGGCGGACTGGCTTCTCGGCGCCTTGTCGACCCCGACCATCCGCGCCGGCCTGAACGTTTCGGACCAGAAGGCCATGCTGCCGCCTTTCCACAGCCCGAGCTCGAGCACGCGCTCGACGCGGCCGGTCTCACGAGCCCAGAACGCTTCATACTGTGCGATCAGGCCGGGCCGCTTCCACAGCACCAGTTCGCTCGCCCCGGAATCTTGGGGATCGAGCGAGAAGCTCAGCCCGTGCCAGTGGAGACGCCCCTCCTCCCAAACCATCCCGTCGAAGATCATGCGGCCTCCGTGTGGATCCGACTGTACGGCACGTCTTCCGAGCTTGGGAAGGCCCACGCCGAAGCGATTCAAGGATGAGGCGGTTGCGCACGCGGACGCCCCGCGCATAATAGCGTCCAGCCGCCGGCCCGCGGTGGGAGGGCATGGATGCTCGTGCGGTTCTGGGGAACTCGTGGGTCCCTCGCCAAGCCGGGGCCCACCACGGTGCGCTACGGCGGGAACACCTCCTGTGTGGAGGTGCGGCTCGCCGATCAGACGCTCGTCGTGCTCGATTGCGGCACCGGCGCCCATGCGCTGGGACAGGCGCTGCAGTCATCGTGCGCGGGCCCGCTGCGTGGCCACCTGTTGATCACCCATACGCACTGGGATCACATCCAGGGCTTCCCGTTCTTTCAGCCGCTGTTCGTGCCCGGCAACGAATGGGATCTCTATGCGCCGGGGAGCGTCGGGCAACAGCTCGAAACGACGCTCGCCGGCCAGATGGAGTACACGTACTTTCCGGTGACCCTCGAGCAGCTCGACGCCACCATCCGCTTTCACGACCTCGTCGAGAGCCAGTTCTCCATCGGCCGGACCCGCATCGTCACGCAGTACCTGAATCACCCGGCGCTGACCCTCGGCTATCGCCTCGAATCCGACGACGTCACCGTCGTGTACGTCGCGGATCACGAGCCGCACATGCGCGGTCGCCCCGAGGACAGCCCGGCGTCGAGCACGGCGGGTGGGCCCCTGCACCGGGAGGACCAGCGGCACGTCGAGTTCTTGACGGGTGCGGACCTCGTCATCCACGACGCCCAGTACACGGCCGAGGAATATCCGAGACGGATCGGCTGGGGCCACAGCCCCGCCGAATGGGCGGTGGACTATGCGCTGGCGGCGGGCGCCCGGCGCCTGGCGCTCTTCCACCACGATCCCTCGCGCGACGACGACGCGGTGGACCGTCTGGTCGAGATTTGCCGTGAGCGGGTGATCGCGGTCGCCGGCCGCCTGGATGTGTTCGGCGCCGCCGAAGGCCAGGCGATCGAGGTGACGGCCGGCGAACGAGGGGGCCCCCATCCCGCCAGCCCGAGAGCCCCCGCGCCCGAGGTGCCCGACACGTACGGGCCGGCGACGGTGCTGGTCGCCGACGACGATCCGACCATCGTGGCGCTCCTGACCGCCACCTTGCGGCAGGACGGCTTTCGGGTGCTCACCGCCGGCGACGGCGAGGCCGCGCTCCGCATGGCGCGCGCCGAGCGACCGGCCTTGATCCTGCTGGACTGGCGCATGCCGGCGCTCGAAGGGGTCGAAGTCACGCAGGCGCTGCGGAGCGACCCGGACCCGTATCTGCGCAGCGTGCCGATCGTGCTCCTCACCGGCGAAACCGGAAGCGAGAACACGGCGGCCGGTTTCGCCGCGGGCGTGACGGACTACCTGACCAAGCCGTTCAAGCCGCCGTTCGTGCGCGCGCGGGTCCGCGCCTGGCTCGTCCGCGGAAGCGCACCCAGCGCGACCGACGCATGACGGGTCCGCGCGAGGCCGTGCTGCGGTCGTCCTCGCGGGCCGCGGGTGTCGTCGCGCTCCTGATCAGCGCCGGCGCGCTCCTGGGGTGGCAGCTCGACGTGCCGCACCTCCGCGCCATGCTTCCCGGACATGTGGCCATGAACCCGACGACCGCGCTCGCGTTCATGCTGGCCGCGGGCTCGCTCTGGTCTCTGACCGGGGCCTTCGGCGCCCGGCGGGCCGTCTGGTGGGCGGCGCGGGTGGCGGCGAGCCTGGTCGTGGTCGTCGGCGCCGTCACGATCGCCGGCTATGTCGTAGGCCACAACGTCGGGCTGGATCAGCTGCTGTTCGGCGCCCGGCTGGGCGGCAACCGGATCGCGCCCAACACCGGGGTCAATTTCCTGTTCCTCGGCATCGCGCTGCTGCTGCTCGACTGGCAACCCCGCCCGGGCGTCTGGCCGGCTCAGCTCGTCCTGCTGGCCCCGATCACGATCTCGGCCACCTCGCTCCTCGGCTACGTGTACGGCGTCGGCGCCCTGTACGGCATCGCCCGCTACATCCCGATGGCGCTGCCGACGGCGATCGCGTTCCTCGCGCTCTCCCTCGGCGCCCTCTGGGCCCGGCCGCAGCGTGGCCTCGTCGCGGTGGTCACCGCCGATCATCCGGGCGGGGTCCTGGCGCGCCGACTCCTGCCCGCCGCCGTCGTCATCCCGGTCTTGCTCGGCTGGCTGCGGCTCGTGAGCGACCGTCGAGAGCTCATGCCGCCCGAGCTGGGCCTGGCCATGACGGTGGTGCTGACCATCCTCCTGTTCACCGTGCTCATCTGGGCCACCTCCCGGTTCCTGAACCGAGTGGACGAGGGGCGCAAGGCCGGCGAGGACCGGCTGGTGACCCAGTATGCGACGACGTCCATTCTGGCCGAGGCCCCGACGCTCTCGGACGCGCTGCCCCGGATCCTGGAGGCGATCAGCAAGAGCCTGGATTGGAGCCTCGCGATTCAGTGGAGCCTCGACCGCGAGCACCAGGTGCTGCGGTGCGGCGACACGTGGATCGCGCCGCCCGCCCGCGGACAGGCGCTGGCCGACCAGAGCCGGGCCATGACGTTCACGCGCGGCGTGGGCCTCCCGGGCCGGATCTGGACGTCGGGACGTTCCGCCTGGATCGTCGACGTGCAGCGGGATTCGAACTTCCCCCGCGGGTCCAGCGCGGCCGCGGACGGGCTCCACGGCGCGTTCGGATTCCCGGTGGTGGGCCCGAGCGGATTCCTCGGCGTGATGGAGTTCTTCAGCCCGGAGCTTCGCAATCCCGACGAGAATCTTCTGCGGATGTTCGAGGCCGTCGGTCACCAGATCGGCCAGTTCATCGAGCGCAAGCTCGTGGAGGCCGAGCTGGAGCGCGCCAAGGTCGCGGCCGAGGCCGCCACCCAGGCGAAATCCGAGTTCCTCGCCAACATGAGTCACGAGATCCGGACCCCGCTCAACGCGGTCATCGGGATGTCGACCCTCATGATCGACACCCGGCTCGACGCCCAGCAGCGGGAGTTCGCCGAGACCATCCGGACCAGCGGCGATCACCTCCTCACGCTCATCAACGACATCCTCGACTTCTCGAAGATCGAATCCGGCATGCTGGAGCTGGAGGAGGCCCCGTTCGACCTGCGCATCTGTGTCGAGGACGCGCTCCAGCTGGTCGCTCCCAAGGCGCGCGACAAAGGCCTGGAGCTCGCCTACCTCGTCGAGGGCGCGACCCCGGTCCTGCTGCGGGGCGACGTCGGCCGCGTGCGACAGGTCCTGGTCAACCTCCTGAGCAACGCGGTCAAGTTCACGGAAGCGGGCGAGATCGGCGTCTCCGTGCAGTCCCACGAGATCGCACCGCGGCGGCACGAGCTGCACTTCGCGGTCAGGGACACCGGCATCGGCATCCCCGCCGAGCGACTCGACCGCCTGTTCAAGTCGTTCAGCCAGGTGGACGCCTCGACGAGCCGCCGCTATGGCGGGACCGGGCTCGGGCTCGCCATCTGCAAGCGCTTGACCGAGCGGATGGGCGGCCGGATCTGGGTGGAGAGCGAGCCCGGCAAGGGCTCGACCTTCCACTTCACGATCCTCGCGGATTCGCTCGAGGGACTCGAGGCGAAGCGGCCCGACGACGACGCGGTGCAGCTCGGCGGCCGACGCGTGCTCATCGTGGACGACAACGCGACCAATCGCCGGCTCCTGCGTCTGCAGACCGAGAAGTGGGGCATGTTCAGCCGCGAGACCGACTCGCCGGCCGAAGCGCTGGCGTGGATCCGGCGCGGGGATCCCTACGACATCGCGTTGCTCGACTACCAGATGCCCGGCATGGACGGCATCTCGCTGGCGCGGGAGCTGCGGAAGCTGCCGGCCGCCCGCTCGCTGGCCCTGATTTTACTGTCATCGGTGAATCGACCGCCGATCGCCGACCAGGAGGAGACGCGATTCGCCGCCGTGCTCTCCAAGCCGCTGAAGCTCTCCCAGCTGCGGGAAGGGCTCTGGCACGCGCTCGGCGAGCATCCCGCTCCATCGGCTCCCGTCGACCGGCCGGCCGAGCCGATCTCCTCCGCGCCCGTGCCGCTGCGGATCCTGCTCGCCGAGGACCATCTCCTCAATCAGCGCGTCGCGCTCCGGATGCTCGAGCGGCTCGGCTATCGGGCGGACGTGGCCGAGAACGGGCTGGAGGTCCTGGAGCGGCTGACCCAGGCCCCATACGATGTCGTCCTCATGGACGTGCAGATGCCGGAGATGAACGGTCTCGACGCCAGTCGGGCCATCTGCGCGCGGTGGCCGGCGGCGGAGCGGCCGCGCATCATCGCGATGACCGCCGAGGCGATGGAAGGCGACCGTGAGATGTGCCTGGCCGCCGGGATGGACGACTACGTCGTGAAGCCGGTGAGCCTGGAGCAGCTGCGTCGTGCGCTCGCAGACAGCCGGCCCCTGCCGCCGCGGGCGAGCCCGCGAGCCGACGCGGGTCCTCCGTTCACGCCGGACGAGGTGCTGGATCGGAGCGTGCTCCACCAGCTCGCGGAGGACCTCGGCGGCGTCGACGCGCTCAAAGATGCCGTCAGGATATTCCTGAGCGCGACGCCGGGCCTGCTCGCGACGCTGCGCGACGCGGCCGCCCGAGGCGACGCCGCGGCGATCCAGCGCGCAGCCCACACCTTGAAGGCCTCCAGCGCCATGCTGGGAGCGGCCGGCCTATCCGCCCGCTGTCAGCAGCTCGAGCGCTCGGCCCGGACCAGCTCCCTGCACGACGCTCCGTCGCAGGCCGCCGCCATCGAAGCGATCTACACCTCCCTCGAGGCCACCCTGCGAGCCGAAATTGGCGGGCCATCATGAGCACCGTCGTGCACCCGCCGCCACTGCGCGTGGCCGTTGCAGATCCCCGCGGCACGAGCCGCGAGCCCTACACGGTGACCTCGTAGAGGTTGTTGAACGGGTTCTCCAGCGGCACGCGCCGGACATCGGCGAACCCGGCCTGGGTCGCCAGCTCCTTCAGCTTCGACTCCGGCAGGCCCACCGTGCCGAGGCCCGCCCCGCCGCGCGACAGCGACGTCGTCATGCAGTACAGCACGCTGAAGCCGTGGAACAGCGCGCCCAGGGGCCCCGCGTTCTCCTGGAGCTTGTCCGAGCAGCGGTGCCGGAGACAGCTCGCCGAGCCTTGAGTCACACGCGGTAGCGCTTACCTTACGGCGCCTTCTCTCCGCCCAGCAAGAGACGCTCGATCTTCTCCACGACCGCATCCGCTCGCGAGCGCACGGTCGCTTCGTCGAGGCTTCCGAAGGGATGCGGCACGATCACGAACGGGTAGTCGGGCATGCCGTTCAGCTCGGCCAGGACCGCCGCCGTTCGGGCGAACGGCCCGGTCACGACGGCGACCGCGGGGATCCCCTGCTTCTCGAGGTTGATGGCGTCGAGCACACTGCCCGACGAGCAGCTCCCTCAATCGCCGATGGCGGTGACGACCGCCGCACACTGTGCGACAAGGAGCGCGGCGTCCTCGGAGCGCGCGGGAGCACTCGGATTCGCCTTGGTGACGCGCACCAGCGCGCCCACGTCGTGTCGCGTACGCAGGTACTCCGCCACGCGCTCGAGAAACACCATGCCGTGGGTCTTGCCATTGGCGAGGAGTCCGAGCGCCGCGCCGGCGAGGCGCGGAGGCCGGGAAGCGCGCGCCGCCGTCCGGGGCGGGACTGCGCGCAGGGTCGGGTCGAGGATGCGTGTCATACGGGGACCTCCTTGCTGACGAACGGCACGCTGCGCCCGCGACTCCACGAGGGGAAGAAGGCGCTGTGCCCGCCCGCGGCGCCGCCGCCCGCGCAGATCAGGATATCGTCGGGGCCAAGACCGCGATGGACGGAGACGTCCGTGTCGCCCGGCCGGACGCGCGTGTGGACGTCGGGCCCGCTCGGGGCCGTCTCCGCGCCGCCGGGCGCATGCGCGTAGAGCCACCGGCGCGTCTCCGCATTCAGGAGGAACTGGGCCTCGATCTTTCCGGCCCGCTTGAGGTCGGCGAGGGGCCGTCGGGCGTGTTCGTAGAGCCACGCCTGGGTCCGGGCGCGCGACCAGCCCGCCCGCGTCAGGTGCTGCGCGTGCTCGGGCGACAGGACGATGACCGACCGGCCCGGGCTCAGGCTCCCGAGGCCCGCCATGGCGTCGGCAAACGCAGTGAGGAGGGTCTCGGGCTCGCTCGCCGCGTGGACCAGGATATTGTGGCCCGACTCCGCGGCGAACACGGTCACCGCCGACTGCGTGCGCCGGAAGCCGCGGGACACGTGCAGCGGCTCCCAGGGGCTCGCCGCCTCGTGCTCGGCGAAGCAGAGCGTGTACTTCCCCGCCCAGCCCTGGGTCGACTGATCGAGCACGCCCGGGTGGCAGCCGAGGCAGTTCAGGAGCACGAGCCGGAGCGCCCGCCCGATCGTGGCATTGGCGCGGACCCCTGGGCCGAAGAGGTTCCCGCCCCCGTGAAGGCCGATCGCTTCGCACACCGGGCCGTTGACAATGACCATGAGCGCCGCGCCGCCGGTGCTCGTGGCCGGACCGTGGAGCGTGAAGTCGGGCTCGCCGATGGCGGAGAGCGCGGCTCCCACCACCGGGAAGTACTCCGGCCGGCATCCGGCCATGACCGCATTGATCGCCGCGTGCCACGCGGTGACGGCGCGGTTGCGCACCGGCTCGTGGAGCAGAACCTCGTCGGCCCGCCACGGCCCGCCCGCGAGCATGCGCTCCACGAGGGCGGCGGTGGGCGGCACCACCGGAAGGCCGTCCGTCCAGTCTTGCGCGAAGCAGGTCTCGATCGCCTGCCAGGGATCGTCCACATCGATCCCGGGATGCTGGTCGTCGCTCACGGCGCGGGGCGCGGGTACGGGCTGCCGTCGGACAGGCGCTCGAGGGCGATGAGGGCGCCTTCCAGCGTGGCGCCGGCGGCGGCGGAGTTGCCGGTCATGCCGGGACCGTAGGCGTACTGGTGGAGGAAGCCGCCCTCGTCCAGGCGTGCCAGCAGCTGCTCGCCGCCCTCGCGGATGAGCAGGAGGCCGCGCTGCTTCGCGCAGTTTTGCCTGGCGCAGCCGGTGACGGCGATGTAGTTGGCGTCCCCCACCTGCACCATTCGAACGGGGCCGCCGATCTCGAAATACACGGGGGCGGCGGCCATCGGCTTGCCGACGCCGCCGGGTGTGGGCGGGGACCAGTCGGCGCCGAAGAGGGCGCGCAGCTTGTCGCCGAGCTGCGGGTTGTTGAGGATCTCGGGCGCCGAGCGCCCGTAGGCCAGGGCGCGCGCGTCGGCCTGCATCACCTGACTGCGGGGCGGGGTGGTGGAGCCGGGCTCCGGCGGGATGACGCAGCCGGCGACGATCGGGGTGATCAACGCGGACAGCAGCGAGGCTCTCAGCAGTGCGGCTCTCAGCGGTGAAGGATTCATGTGGGGCTCCTTCCGCGTGGTGGCGTTTCCTTGAAGCACAGCATAGCAGCGGGCCCCTCACCCTGCCCTCTCCCCGGAGGGGAGAGGGTGTTGGGGCGGGCTCGCTCCCCGGAGGGGAGAGGGTTGTCACAGGGATGAGGGTTTGACACGCCCTCGGCTTTCGCTGACGATACCGCCGATCATGGACCGCGAGGCGGATGTCGTCGTCGTGGGGGCCGGCATCGTCGGGTGCGCCACCGCGTATTCCCTCGCGCGCCGGGGTGTGCGCGTCGCCGTCGTCGAGCGCGGGCCCGTGCCGGGCGAGCAGTCGCGGAAGAACTGGGGGTTCGTGCGTCAGCAGGGGCGCGATCCGGACGAGATGCCGCTCGTCATGGAGGCGAACCGGCTCTGGCGAAGTCTCCCGCGCGAGCTGGGCGCCGATATCGAGTGGGTGCAGGGCGGCAACCTGGCGCTCGCCGACGACGCGCAAGGGCTGGCGCGCTTCGAGGAGTGGCTGCCGGTGGCGCGCGAGTTCGGGCTCGACACGCGCCTGCTCCGCCCCCGCGATCTGCAGGCCGTGGTCCCCGGGCTGGCCGGCACGTGGGCCGGCGGCATGCACACGCCCGACGACGGCCACGCCGACCCGGAGAAGGCCACCGACGCGTTCGCCCGCGCCGCCGTCGCCCAGGGCGCGAGCCTCCATCTCGACTGCGCGGTCCAGGGCCTCACCACGCGCGGCGGGGCGGTGGCCTCCGTCGTCACCGAGCAGGGCGAGATCCGCGCGTCCACCGTGGTGTGCGCGGCCGGCGCCTGGTCCGCGCGGCTCTGCCGCATGCTCGGGGTCGACCTGCCGCAGCGCTGGGTGCGCGGCACGGTGGCGCGCACGACGCCCGCGCCCGCCGTCACCGCGTGCGCGGTCTGGGGGCCGCGGGTGGCGTTTCGCCAGCGTCGCGACGGCAGCTTCAACATCGCGGCCGGCGGCGCGCTGGACCACGACCTCACGCTCGATTCCCTGCGACAGCTGCGCTTCTTCCTGCCGAACTACTGGAAGAACAAGAAGCGGTTCCGCTTCCACGTGGGCCGCCCGCTGCTGGCCAGCCTGGCCGCCGCCCTGCCCGGCTCCGCGGCGCGCCGGCGCCCGCTCGTCTGGGACCGCGGCATCGAGCCCTCGCCGAACCGGACGAAGGTGCGGCGCAGCCTCGTCGAGCTCGGGCGCATGCTGCCCTCGCTGCCCGCGCTCGGCATCGCGCGGAGCTGGGCCGGCTACATCGACGCCACGCCGGACCTGGTGCCGGTGCTCGGGGACATCCCCGCCCTCCGCGGCCTCGTGCTGGCCACCGGCTTCAGCGGGCACGGCTTCGCGATGGGGCCGATCGCCGGCCGCCTCGTGTCCGAGCTGATCGTGGACGGCAAGCCGTCGCTGGACATCGCCCCGTTCCGCTTCTCGCGCTTCGCCGAGGGTGCCATCGGCAAGCCGCGCAACGTCCTGTGAGCCCGAGCCCGTGACACCCCGGCCGGTCACGCCCCGTCGCTCGCCGCATACGAAGGGCTACGCGATCGCCCTCGACGTCGGCGGCACCTTCACCGACGTCGCGCTCGTGCACGAGGCGAGCGGGCGCCTCTGGATCACCAAGACGCCGACGACGCCGCAGGACCCGTCGGCCGGATTCATCGTCGGCATCGACAAGGCGCTGCGACTGGCCTCGACCGAGGCCGCCGCGTTACGGCACGTCCTGCACGGGACCACCACCGCCACCAACGCGATCCTCGAGGGCAAGGGCGCGGCCATCGGGCTGCTCACCACCGCGGGCTTCCGCGACGTGCTCGAGATCGGCCGCCACGACATCCCGCGGCGGGCCAACATGTTCGCGTGGGTGAAGCCGCGACGGCCGGTCGCTCCCGAGCTGATCTTCGAGGTCGGCGGGCGGATCGCGGTGGACGGCGCGGAGCTGGAGCCCCTCGACGAGGCCGCGGTGCGCGCGGCGGCCCGTCGCCTGCGGGAGGCCGGCGTGGATTCGATCGCGATCTGCTTCCTGCACAGCTACGCCGATCCCGGGCACGAGCGGCGGGCCCGCGCGCGGCTGCTCGAGGAGCACCCCGGCGCGGCGGTATCGCTCTCCTCGGAGGTGCTGCCGGTGTTCCGCGAGTTCGAGCGGTCGATGGGCACCGTGCTGAACGCCTACGTGCAGCCGCTGGTCGGGCGCTACGTCGCGCGGCTGGCCGGCGAGCTGCGCTCGCGCGGGATCGACGCGCCGCTGTCGATCATGAAGTCCAACGGCGGGGTCATCGGCGCCGACGTGGTCCGCACGCAGGCCATCCACACCGCGCTCTCCGGACCGGCCGCCGGCGTGATCGGCGCGCGGCGCATCGGGGAGGCGGCCGGCTTCGCCGACCTGATCTCGGTCGACGTCGGGGGCACCAGCGCCGACGTGTGCCTCATCCGCGGGGGCGAGGCGGAGGTGACCACGGAGGGCCGGGTGGGCGCCTGGCCGCTGCACGTGCCGATGATCGACATCCACACCATCGGGGCGGGCGGCGGATCCATCGCGCGCGTCACGGAGGACGGCACGCTGACCGTGGGTCCCGAGAGCGCGGGGGCCCAGCCGGGTCCGGTGTGCTACGGCGCCGGCGGCGAGGAGCCCACCGTCACCGACGCCCACCTCGTGCTGGGGCGCATCCCGGCACACCTGCTGGGCGGCGAGATCCAGCTCGACGCCGAGCGGGCGCGCCGCGCCATCGACGAGCGCGTGGCCCGGCCGCTGGGGCTGTCGCTGGCGGCGGCCGCGCAGGGGATCCTCGACATCGTGAACAACAACATGGTCGGCGCCCTGCGCCTGGTCTCGGTCGAGCGCGGCTACGACCCGCGCGACTTCGCGCTCGTGCCATTCGGGGGCGCCGGCCCCCTGCACGGCGCCGACCTTGCCGCGCTGCTGGCCATGCGCACGGTGGTCGTGCCACGCCACCCCGGCGTGCTGTCCACGTTCGGGCTGCTCGGCACCGAGGTCCGCAACGACTACGCGCGCACCAGCCTGCAGAAGCCCCCCGACTACGACCTCGAGGCGGTCGCCGCCGTCTACGCGGAGCTGGAGGGCCAGGCCCAGGCCTGGCTGGCCGCCGAGGGTGTGGCGCCGGCGGGGCGCCGCGTCACCCGGCTGGCCGACGTCCGCTATCGCCACCAGGGCTTCGAGCTCACCGTGCCCTGGCCGGAGCGCGACCTGGCCGTGGACCGCCTCGTCGCGCGCTTCCACGAGCGGCACCGCCAGCCCGGCGAGCAGTGACACCCGCAACAGCGACAGCCAGACGGTCCAGACCGCCGACAGCGACCGCGTGTCGCGGGCGCAAGCCCCGAGCAGCGCCTTCTCGTGGGAGCTGCCCCTCATCGTGGCGGCGCTGCTCGCCGCGATGTGGCTGGCCATGTGGGGAACAAGTCCCGCGCTCGCGACGCTCTGATGGACTACGCTCGCCTCTAGCGGTATATTCCCGCCATACATATTCCGGAGGGCCGATGCGGAAACGAGCGTTCCATGCGATTTGCCTGCTG
>Ga0209998_10000042_pt1 | contig 51743 bp, 51 predicted proteins | sample EndophyteCoNSPM_FD_187576 | JGI IMG/M metagenome (GOLD analysis project Ga0209998, IMG submission 187576) | Arabidopsis thaliana rhizosphere microbial communities from the Joint Genome Institute, USA, that affect carbon cycling - Endophyte Co-N... | ecosystem: Host-associated > Plants > Roots >... | reverse complement strand
TGCGATGCGTATACGCGGGGAGGACGACGTCGCGCTCGTTCTCGGCGCGATGCGCGAGCTCGCTGACGAGCCCGGCGAGCTCGCCGAGGGCGTGCCCGCACTGATCGCGAACGTGCATTCGGAGCGCGAGGGCGACCTGGTCGTCGACGAGCTGCGTGTCCTTGAGGTGGACGTGATGGACGGCCGGACCGAGCGCCTCGATGACGCGCTGGAGGTCGTCGGCATGCTCGTCGACCATGTTCGCGATGACGCCGTCGGTCCGCTCGCTCCGGTCGGAGCCACGCGGGTCGTAGGTGACGACGGTCCGATCCCTGAAGTGGCTAGCCAGCGTGTCGAACCCGCTGGCGCCCATCGCCGTCGCGCGGCTCATCGATTCAGACCGATATTCCGGCGGGAACCCTACAGTGACGATGACAGGGTTGATCGGGATCGCCGAGTACACCAACGCCAACTTCTTCAGTGAAGATCGTATCTTCACCGAGAACGACGTTGATCCGCAGAAGCGGTTCCCGTTCCCCAACCGCGCGAGCGTGGTCGAGCAGGACTTCGACATCCAGGTGCGCGGCGTGCCGGTCAAGCGGCGGTACTTCGTGAAGACGGGTGGCGGAGCGGTCGGATATCGTCTGGCGACCGTGGGACTCTTGCGCGACTACCATCAGCGATTCGGTCTGGACTGGACGCGGTTCCGGGAGAGCCCGGCGCTGGACGAGGGCGTGTACCGTGACTACGCCGCGCGCCTGGTTCCGCGAGCGGTGGCCTACTCCACCGCGCTCATCGACTACTTCTTTCGGGGCCGCATCGCGGCCTCGGGGGACGCCGCGTCGACGACCCTCGGCAACATCAGCGAGGAACCGCTCAACGGCACGTTCACCCTCTACTACGACGACGAGAACGATGTCCGGCGTCCGGTACCGGGTGCGACATGGGCGCTGGCGCTCGCGCCTGGAGAGTCCGCGGAGCAGCTGCGCTTCACATCACCGACGAGCCCCGCACCCAAGGAGGCCGGGCGGTACATGCTGGTGTTTCGCGGAGCACTCGGCAGCGAGCCCGACGCGGTCATCGGCCGGCAGGTGACGCTCTCGTCGAGCGTCGTCGCGCGATTGATCAAGCGAAAGGACGGCACGCCGCTGCGCGGATTCGACGTGCACGCGATCGACCTCCAGACCGGCCAGACGCTGTCCGCGAACGTGACCGACGACGAAGGCCGGGCCCGGCTGGACTGGAAGCCCGGTCGTACCGCGCTGTTCCTCCCGACCGTGAACCCATTCCCGATGTACTGGGCCGGCGGCAGCGCGTTCGTGAGCGGCCTCGACGGGGCTCACGCGGTTCAGGCGGTGGACGTGGACGCGCAAGGTCAGGTGACGGTCGTGACCCCGCTGGTTCTTGCGGAATGGCCGGAGCGCGTCGAGCCGTGCACGGGGCAACCGATGTTCCAGCAAATTCCCAACGCGATCCTGCCGGCGCAGAGCACCCCGGTGAGTGAGGGCGTGTTCCGCACCATATTCCTCGCCTACGGGGTGAATCTGGCGACGTTCGTGCGGAACGATAACGGACAGGAGACCGTCCTCTGTGGACTGACTTCTCCGGGCTGCCAGGATCCGGGTATCGGCTTCATCGCCGAGGATGTCAGCCGCGTCGGCCAGGTGGTGGGCCAGCTCGTCCGCGACGTGTTCTCCCGTCACGTGGCGATGCTCACGGATCCGGATGGGCGGCCGATCGGCGATGCCCTCTGCTCCAACGAGTACGCGGAGGTGGAGACGGTGCCGGTTTCGGTCGGGGAGCGATAGCGCCGGCGATCAGCGCTTGTCCGAGACGATGCGCCCGTCCTTGAAGACAAGCCGAAGCTGACGCAGGTTGGCGATATTCTCCAGCGGGTCGGCGCCGACCACGATCAGGTCGGCGCGCTTGCCCACCTCCACGGTGCCCAGGTCTCCGCCCACGCCGCAGAGCTCGGCGGCGTGACGCGTGGCCGCCAGCAGCGCTTGCCAGGGCGTCGCGCCGTCCCGCACCCAGAGGCCCAGCTCGAGCAGCGCGGCGTCCTTCAGCGGTCGAATGTCCGAGCCGAGCGCCATCTTGACGCCGGCCGCGAGCGCCTGGCGAAAGCAGTCGCGGTGCAGGTCGGCCGCGGCGTCGGCGCGATGGCACAAATCGGGGGCGAGATTGCGCTGCTCGACCCAGCGCTTCTCCCACGGGTCGCGCGCCTGGTCCGGGGTGAGGTGGCTGATCGCCAGCGTCGGCACGTACCAGGTGCCGTGGACGCGCAGGCTCTCCACGCACTCCGCGTTCATCGCATAGCCGTGCTCCACGCTGTGCGCACCCAGCCGGGCGGCGGCCAGAACGGTCTCCGCGTTGGCCGCGTGCGCGATGACCGGGAAGCCGCGCTTGCGGCAGATCGCGAAGGCGGCTTCGAGCTCGTCGTCGAGCAGGAACGAGTGCGTGTGGCGATCCCAGGCCGGCCCCATGATGCCGCCGGTGAGGTTCAGCTTGATGTGGTCCACGCCGTTCTTGATCTGCTCGCGAATGGCCCGGACGAAGCCGTACGGCCCGTCGCATTCCCGGGCGTGGCCGGAGGTGAGGAAGTGACCGCCGGTGGTGGTGAGGAAGTAGCCGGCCGCGAAGACGCGCGGGCCGACGTGCTGGCCGGCGTCGAACGCGCGCTTCCACGCCACGTCCATGAAATGCGCGGCGCCGGCGCACCGCACGCCCACCACGCCGCTCTCGGTCAGCGCCTCCGTCAGCCGATAGCCGAAGACGGCGGTCTGCTCGGCCACCGAGGCGCCGGTCGAAGCCAGATAGTCGGGATGGATGTGCACGTCCCAGAGGCCGGGGAGCAGGTAGCCGCCGGCGAGATCGATCACGTCGGCGCCTCGGGTATCGGGCGATCGGCTCCCGTCGAGCACCTCCACGATGCGGCCGCGCTCGATGGTCACGCTGGCGCCGGGCACCGGCCGCGGATTCACACAGTCGATCAGGGTCGCATTGGTCAAGACCCGGCGCATGGTCTCACCGACCCGTTGCACGATGGCGCTCCTCGGTCATACTCTCGTCAGGAACCCGACCATGGATGCTATCCGCATCGTCATCCTCCTCGTCTTGCTCGGCGTCGTCGCCGTCATCGGCTCGGTCGCCGCGGAGGAGAAGTGGGTGCTATGGGATCGCCCGCTCGACGCCAAGGGCGAACGGCAGGGTGATTGGCGTCGTGGCCCGGTATTCGATGCAGAACGGTGGTGCAAAGGTGCCATGACGACCGCCATCAATCAAGCGCTGGCCCAGACCTTCCAGGTCCCGAAGAAGCCGAATCTCGCGGAGTACCAGTGCCTCCCGGAGTCCGCGGATCCGCGGACGGCGAAGGGCAAACGATAGGGCGGCCGGCGCGCGTGCCCTGTCCCGCACGTCGAAGCCGGGCGAGCGCCTGTCGATTCCGGGGGAGCATGGGCGACTAGTACGAGAGCGTAAGATCGAGCGAGGAGGCATACCGGGTGGCGACGAGTGGGAAGATGGTATGGACCGGTCGGGTGATCGCGGCCCTGATAGCGCTCCTGTTCCTGTTCAGCGCATTCATGAAGATCAAGGGCGGGCCCGAGGTGGCGGAAGGGCTGCGGCATCTGGGCCTGTCCGAATCGATGCTCGTGCCGCTGGCGATCCTCGAAGCCTCCTGCGTGGTCATCTACCTCATTCCGCCCACCGCGGTGCTGGGAGCGATTCTTCTCACCGGGTATATCGGCGGAGCGATATGCACGCACTGGCGAGTCGGCGATCCGTTCTACCTCCATATCCTGCTCGGAATCCTCGTATGGCTCGCCCTCTATGTCCGGGAGAGCCGGCTCTGGGCGGTGATGCCGCTCAGAAGATCTTGACTGTCGAAACGAGATGTCCCCGTTCGACCCATAGCTGAGGAGGCAACTCAATGCGCAACGATTCTGGAGGGACGCGATGAGTGGGGTCCGGTTGCTGGTCGGTACCCGAAAGGGCGCGTTCGTGCTGTCCTCGGACGGCAAGCGCTCGCGGTGGGACGTTTCCGGCCCGCATTTCGGGGGCTGGGAGATGTATCACCTCAAGGGGTCCCCCGCCGATCCGAATCGCATCTATGCCTCGCAGTCGAGCGGCTGGTTCGGGCAGCTGATCCAGCGCTCGAACGACGGCGGCAAGACCTGGGAGCCGGTCGGCAACAAGTTCACGTACGAAGGGCCGACCGGCACGCACCTCTGGTACGACGGCACCCCGCACCCCTGGGAGTTCGCGCGAGTGTGGCATCTGGAGCCCTCGCTGACCGATCCGGACACGGTCTACGCGGGCGTCGAGGACGCGGCGCTGTTCCGCACGAGTGACGGGGGCCAGACGTGGCACGAGCTGCCCGGACTGCGCGGGCACGCGACGGCGCCCTCCTGGCAGCCCGGCGCCGGCGGGATGTGCCTGCACACGATCGTGCTGGATCCCCGCGATCCCAAGCGCATCTTCGTTGCGATCTCCGCGGCGGGGACGTTCCGGAGCGACGACGCCGGGCAGACGTGGCGGCCCATCAACCGGGGACTGCGGTCCGAGGGCATCCCCGATCCGCACGCCGAGGTCGGCCACTGCGTGCACCGCATCGCGATGCATCGGTCGCGTCCCGAGGTGCTGTTCATGCAGAAGCACTGGGACGTGATGCGCAGCGACGACGGCGGGAGCTCGTGGCGCGAGGTCAGCGGCAACCTGCCGACCGACTTCGGCTTCCCGATCGACGTGCACGCGCACGAGCCGGAAACGATCTACGTGGTGCCGATCAAGAGCGACTCGGAGCACTTTCCGCCCGATGCGAAGCTGCGCGTCTATCGCAGCCGGACCGGCGGGAACGAGTGGGAAGCGCTGACCAAGGGACTGCCCCAGAGCCACTGCTACGTCAACGTGTTGCGCGACGCCATGAGCGTCGACTCCCTCGATCCCTGTGGCGTGTACTTCGGGACCACCGGCGGCCAGGTGTACGCCTCCGCCGATGCCGGCGACAGCTGGACGCCCATCGTGCGGGACCTGCCGTCGGTGGTCTCGGTCGAAGCGCAGACCTTGCCGTGATCCGGGTCGTCCTGCCGGCGCATCTGCGGACCCTCGCCCGCGTCGCCGGTGAGGTGAAGCTGGCCGTCGAGGGCCCGGTCACCGCGGGCGCGGTGCTCGACGCCCTCGAGGCGACCTATCCGATGCTGCGCGGGACGATTCGCGACCACGTCACCGGCAAGCGCCGGCCGTTCGTGCGATTCTTCGCCTGCGAGCAGGACGTCTCCCACGATCCGCCCGATGCGCCGCTGCCCCAGGCGGTCGCGACGGGCGCCGAGCCGTTCATGGTGGTGGGCGCGATGGCCGGCGGCTAGCAGCTCGCTGTGCCGAAACACGCGCGGGGTCACGGATCGCTCCGTAACCCCGCGTGAAGATTTGGTGGAGCTGAGGGGGCTCGAACCCCTGACCCCAAGACTGCCAGCCTTGTGCTCTCCCAACTGAGCTACAGCCCCACCGCGCGTTTCAGCTTATCGACACGTCACACTTTTGTCAAGGTTGACGTGTACTTGCGTCGTGCTAGCCGCTGGCCGCCTGCTTCGCGGCGTTCAGCGCGGCGTCGTAGTTGGGCTCGGTGGTGATCTCCTTGACGTACTCGGCGTGCTTGACCTTGCCGTCCTTGCCCACCACGAACACGGCGCGCGCGGTGAGCCCGGCCAGCGGCCCGTCCTTCACGAGGACGCCGTAGCTCTGGGCGAAGGAACGGTCGCGGAAGTCCGAGAGCGTCTTCACCGACGTGGCCCCCGCCGCGCCGCACCAGCGCTTCTGGGCGAACGGCAAATCCATGCTGACCGTCCACACTTCCACGTTAGCCCCCAGCTGGCCCGCTTCCTGATTGAAGCGGCGGGTCTCGGTGTCGCAGACCGGCGTGTCGAGCGACGGGACCGCGGTGAGCACGATCACCTTGCCCTTGGCCTGGCTGAGCTTCACCGACTGCAGACTGTTATCGACCGCGGTGAAGTCGGGCGCGTCGGCGCCGGGCTTGATCTCGGGACCGCTCAGCGTGATCGGATTGCCCTTGAAGTTGACCGCACCTGCTCTATCCGCCATGACACACCTCCGGGGTAGGTTACGAGGAAAGCCAGTTGACGAACTACCCACGCCAGCCTACACCAAGCGCCGCTGCGGGGACAGCGTCCGCAAGACGAGACATCGGGCATCTTGCCGACTTCTGTCGCGGCTGCCGACACGCTAGAATGAGGTCCCGGATTGCCGGAGTGGCGAAATTGGCAAACGCGCCGCACTCAAAATGCGGTGTCCGCAAGGGCCTGCGGGTTCGAGTCCCGCCTCCGGCACCACCTCTTCTCTGGCGCGCCGAGGGGCGCAGACCAAGGTGAGCGAGCCATGACGAGAGCGCACGCGTGACGCCGCCGCTGCAGGGGCGCGTCGCGGTGGTCACCGGCGGCTCGCGCGGCATCGGACGCGGCATCGCCCTGCGGCTGGCGCGCGACGGTGCCGACTGCGCGATCACGTATCGCCGCAACGAGGCGGCCGCCGCCGACGCGGTCTCGGCGATCGCAGCGCTCGGCCGCCGCGCGCACGCCGAACGGCTCGATCTCGCCGAGTCGGATCAGGTCGGGCCGGCGTTCGAGCGGATCGCGGAGGCCTTCGGACGCGTGGACATCCTGGTCGCGAACGCGGCGGCCACCGCCTTCCGGCCGCTGCTCGACCAGAAGCCGCACAACGTGCGCCGCACCTTCGCGATCTCCGTCGATTCGCTCGTGGCGATGGCCCAGGCGACCGTTCCGCTCATGCAGGGCCGGGCCGGGCGGATGGTGCTCGTCTCCGGGGTCGACAGCTTCCAGGCCATGACCGGCCACAGCATCCTCGGCGCGGCGAAGGCGGCGGCGGAGGGACTGGTCCGCGGGCTCGCGCTCGAGCTGGGACCGCTCGGCATCACGGTGAACGCGGTCACGCCCGGCTTCATCGAGACCGACTCGTCGACCTACTACGTGACCGAAGGGCTCGGCCTCGACTACGCGCGCGCCACCGGGCGGCTGCGCGCGGCCACGCCGGTGCGCCGGCACGGCACCCCGGAGGACGTGGCGGGCCTGGTCGCCTATCTCGTGTCGGACGCGGCCTCGTTCGTCACCGGCCAGTGCATCGTGATCGACGGCGGCCTCACCATCACGTCACCGATGACTCGTCTGGAGGGCGAGACCTAGAGCGGGTCCTTCCGGTCGTCCATCGTGTAGACTGGCTGGCATGCCATCGTCGTGGTTCGAGCCGCTGCGGGACCGCGCCGTCCACCAGACCGAGGCGGCGGCCGAGAGCCGCGCCGCGCTCGCCGACGCCGCCGCGGCCGCGGTCGCGCGCGCGGCGCCCGCGCTCCTCGCGATGCAGAAGCCGGAGGGCTACTGGGTCGGCGATCTGCTCGCCGACACCACCCTCGAGTCCGACTACGTCCTGCTCCAGCTCTGGTTGCATCCCCCGCACGAGGGCGTGTGGAAGCCGCCGTCGTGGGACCGGATCGAGCGCGCGCAGAAGGCCATCCTGGCCCGGCAGCTGCCCGACGGCGGGTTCGACATCTATCCGGACGGCCCCGCCGACGTCAACGCCACCATCAAGGCCTACCTCGCCCTGAAGCTGTCCGGGCTCGACGTGCACAGCGAGCCGCTGCGCCGCGCGCGCGAGGCGATTCTCCGGCTTGGCGGTCTCCAGGAGGCCAACAGCTACGTCCGGATCAACCTGAGCCTGTTCGGGCTCTATCCCAAGCGTCACGTGCCCACGATTCCGGTCGAGCTGGTGCTGGTGCCCGGCGGGCTCATCTACGAGATGTCGTCGTGGACGCGCGCGATCGTGATGCCGCTCTCGATCATCCAGGCCAAGACCGACACCCGTCCGGTGCCGGCCGGCTTCGACCTCGAGGAGCTGGTGCTGCCGGGCAAGAGCTTTCGCCTGCCGAAGCGGGATCGCTTCTCCGCCCTCTTCCGGCAGCTGGACGTGGCGCTGAAGGTGTGGGAGAGCCGCGGGCCCGAGATGATCCGCAAGCCGGCGATCCGCGAGGCGGAGAAATGGATCCTCGACCGGACGCGCAACAGCGACGGCCTCGGCGCGATCTATCCGTCGATGATGTACCTGATCATGGCGCTCGACGCGCTCGGGTATCCGCGTGATCATCCCGATCTGATCCAGGGCCTCCGGCAGTTCGAGGGCCTCCTCACCGAGACCACGGATCAGTTCTACTTCCAGCCGTGCGTCTCGCCGGTGTGGGACACCGCGATCGCCATGTTCGCACTGGGCGAGATGGGCGCGGTCGCGCCGGTCGCGATGCGGCGGGCCGCCGACTGGTTCCTCGCCCGTGAGATCCGCCGGCGGGGCGACTGGTCGATGAAGCGCCCCGACCTCGAGCCCTCGGGCTGGGCGTTCGAGTTCGCCAACGAGCACTACCCCGACATCGACGATACCGCGATGGTGCTGCTCGCGTTACAACACGCCACCGCCTCCGATCCGGAGGCGCAGGCGCGCTGCGAGCGGCGCGCGGTGAGCTGGCTCGTAGGTATGCAGTCGGGCGACGGCGGCTGGGCCGCCTTCGACGCCGACAACAACTGGGCCTTTCTCAATCGCGTGCCCTTCGCCGATCACAACGCCATGCTCGATCCGTCGTGTCCCGACATCACCGGGCGCGTGCTCGAGTGTCTCTGCCGCCGCGGCTTCCGGCTGGCGGACCGGCCGATCGAGCGCGGGGTCGGCTTCCTGCTCGAGACGCAGGAGCGCGACGGCAGCTGGTACGGCCGCTGGGGCGTGAACTACCTGTACGGCACGTTCCTGGCCCTGCGGGGGCTCCGGGCCGCCCAGGATCCGAGCGCGTCGAAGGCGGTGTGGAAGGCGGGCAAGTGGATCGTCTCGGTGCAGAACGGGGACGGCGGGTGGGGCGAGAGCTGCGCCAGCTACCACGAGGGCCACTTCGTGCCCGCGCCGAGCACGCCGTCGCAGACCGCGTGGGCGCTGCTGGGCCTGGTGGCCGCGGGCCAGGGGGACGGCGAGGCGCTCGCGCGCGGGGTGCGCTACCTGGTCGATACGCAGAAGCCGGACGGCACCTGGGACGAGACGCTCGCCACCGGCACCGGCTTCCCGAACGTCTTCTACCTCCGTTACACCCTCTACCGGAACTACTTCCCGCTGCTCGCGCTGGCCCAGGCGCGACGGGCGATCGAGGACGCGGCGCGCACCCTGCGCCTGGTCCAGGAATCGGAGCCGTCGCGCCCGCTCCGCTGAGCGCGACGCGACAACCCGCGGCCTACACCGGCATCAGCGGCGCCTCGGTCGCGGCGGTCTCACCCGCCTCCAGCGCCACCGCGGCCGCGTAGATCGTCGCGGCGATCCGCACCGCGTCGTTCACCTGATCGGCGGTGAGCCCGCCGTCGGTGACCGTCTTCTCGTGCGCGCGCACGCACGTCTCGCAGCCGTTGATCGCGCTGACCGCGAGCGACATCAGCTCGAAGTCGACGCGATTCGTGGCGGGCTGCATCAGGCGATTCATGCGCAGCCCCGCCGGCTTCTCGCGGTAGATCGGCTTGCCCACCATGTGGCGGAAGCGATAGTAGACGTTGTTCATCGCCATGAGCGAGGCGGCCGCGCGCGCGTCCTCCACCACCGCGGCCCCGGCCGCCGTGCTCGCGGCCGCCAGCACCGCCTCCCGCAGCCGCGGGTGGCGGGCGGCGACCGCCGCGGCCGCCGCCACGCCCCAGCGCTGAGGCTCGGAGAGCGAGCCCCCGCGCAACACCGCCTGCAGGTTCAGGCGGATGTCCTTCGCCGCATCGGGAATCGCGGCGCGAAGCTGCTCCAGCGCGTCCACGTCACGCCACCTGCAGCGTGGGCTCGCCCGCCTTCCAGTTGCACGGGCACAGCTCGCCGGTCTGGAGCGCGTCGAGGACGCGGAGCACCTCGTCCACGTTGCGGCCGACCGAGAGGTCGTTCACGCTGGCCCAACGGATCACACCCTGCGGATCCACGATGAAGGTGGCCCGCAGCGGCACGCCCTCGCCCTTGTGCAGGATGCCGAGGGCGGTGGACAGATCGCGCTTGGTGTCGGCCAGCATCGGGAAGGGCAGGCTCTTGAGATCGGCATGGTCGCGGCGCCACGCCAGGTGGACGAAGTGCGTGTCCGTGCTCATGCCGAGCACCTGCGCGTCGCGCTCGCGGAAGTCGTCGTGCCGCTTGCCGAACTCGGCGATCTCGGTCGGGCAGACGAAGGTGAAGTCCATGGGCCAGGAGAACAGGACCAGCCACTGGCCCGGGTAGCTCTTGCTGGTGATCCGGGTGAATTCGCGGCCCTTTTCCAGCCCCACGGCGGCTTGCAGGTCGAACTCGGGCAGACGGTCTCCGACGGTCAGCATGTATGGATCTCCTCGTATGTGTTGTGTGGGTGCCTCTATTTCGGGCTCCCTACTTCAGACGATTAGGGCACCCTAATGGATGCAGCCGGTCGCGGGAGATCGCGGACGAGATTCAGCGCAGCGCGGCGAAGACGGTGCGGGCGAGCGTTGGCAGGTCGGGGTCCCGGGCGCCCATGAGGAGCACCGTGTCGCCCGGTCGGGCCGCTCCGCGGACCCAGTCGACCACGGCGGCGTGGTCCGCGGCGTAGCCGCAGCCGAGCGCCGCCGGGAGGTCATCGCCCAGCATGCGGCTCGACACGTCCCTGGCCACGGTCCCGCCGGCGTAGAAGATCTCCGAGTAGCACAGGCGATCCTGGGGCCGGAGGATCCGAGGCATCATCTCGCGCAGCTCTGGCCTCAAGAAGCGCGCGGGGCCGAAGCCGTGCGGCTGGAAGACCGCCAGCACGCGCTCGGCGCCGGATTGCGCGGCCACGATGGCCGCCCGCAGCTTCTCGCCGTTGTGCGCGTAGTCGTCGACCACGCGGATCCCGCTCGCGGTGACCCCGATCACCTCGAAGCGGCGCGCCACACCCGGAAAGCGAGCGAGCAGCGCCGACGCGGTCGCCGGCGCGACGCCCAGCTCGAGCGCGATCAGCGCGGCCGCCGCGGCGTTCTCGAGGTTGTGCCGGCCCGGCTGCGGCACGTCGAGCACGAGAGGGCCATCGTCGAGAAGCAGACGGCCACGGGCCCGATGCGGTCCGGCGCCGTCCACTTCCAGCCTGGCGTCGGCGGCCGGGTCGGCGCCGTAGGTGCGCGCCCCCACCATGCGGCCCAGCTCGACCGCCTCGGCCGATGCGGCGTTGACGAGCAGCCGGCCCGAGCGCTTGGCGAAGGCCTCGAACTGCGGGCGCAGCGCATCGACCTCGCCGTGGTCCCGGCTGATGTTGTGGATCAGGCCGATCGCGGCGTGATAGCCGGTGAGCGTGCCGTCCGACTCGCAGGCCTCGGCGGCCACCGGGCCGTCGGCCGCACCGGGCAGGAAGCAGCCGTTGCCACCCTCGCCAGCGAGGGCCGCCCCGCCCAGGATGGTGGCGGACACGCCGGCCTCGCGCGTGATCCAGCCGATCATGCCGGTGATCGTGCTCTTCCCGCTGGTCCCGGCGATCGCGACGCCGGGCCGCCCGGCGTCCACCACCTCGGCCAGGAGGGCCGGGCGCGGGACGCGCTCGAGCCCGAGGGCGCGGGCAGCCCGGGCCTCCGGCGTATCGGCCTCGACCGCGGTCGAATAGACGAAGCGGTCCAGATCCGCGGTGACGGCCGAGCCGTCCTGGGGCTTCACCACGATGCCGAGCGAGCGGAGGTGGCGCGCCACGTCGGCGTTCTTGCCCTGATCGAAGGAGCGGTCGGAGCCCTGGACCGCATGGCCCCGGGCCCGCATCAGCTGAGCCAGGGGGTTCATCCCGACGCCGGCGATCCCGGAAAAGTGATACCGCACGGACCAATCCTCCCATGGAACGCCGGGGGAATTGACCACTGATTGACTGGTGGACTTTCGCCCACCCGCCAGGGCGAAGCGCCCGAGACGCCCGTCCAACTATTTGATCTTCTGCATGCCAGGCGATGGCACCCCGCTTGCCTTGAAAGGGCCGTCAGGGAGGGGACCATGGAGACAGCCGAAGCATCCGCGGTCATCGTGAAGGGCCGTTTCTGCGGTGCCCCCAACATCGCGAGCGGCGGCTATGTGGCCGGCCTGCTCGGCAAGCACCTGAGCGGCCCGGCTCGGGTCAGCCTGGACGTGTCCGTTCCGCTGGACCAGGCGCTCGGGATCGAGCGCGTCACGGACGGCATCGTCCTGACCGACGGCGTGGCGACGCTCGCGCATGCCGCACCGGCCCCGCTGCAGCTCGAGCCTCCGGTGGCCGTCTCCTACGCCGAGGCCGAATGGGCCTCGGAGCGCTATCTCGGATTCACCGAGCACGCCTTCCCCGGCTGCTTCGTCTGCGGCCCCGCGCGCGACTGGGGCGATGGGCTGGCGATCTTTCCCGGGCCGATCCCGGGTCGGCATCTGGTGGCCGCGCCGTGGGCGCCCGATCCCAGCTTGTTCGACAAGCACGGAGCGGTGCGCGTCGAGTTCGTCTGGGCGGCGCTCGATTGCCCGACCGGCTTCGCCCTGCTCGAGGCGTTCGGCCGCCGCAAGGTCAGGCTCCGTCAGCTCACCGCCAGCCTGATCCGCCCGCTGCACGTGGGGGCGCGCTGGGTCGTGATGGGCTGGCCGTTCGCGGCCGAGGGGCGAAACCTCCTGGGGGCCTCGGCGATCTTCTCCGAGACGGGCGAGCTTCACGCCCTCGCCTCGGCGGTGCTGTCCTGCGAGGACTGCTAGGCGGAAGCCGCCGGCCGTCGCCGGACGAGCTGCATGCTCGTCATGGTGAGCACCGACTCACCGGCCTGGTTGAGCGTGGTCCACTGCAGCCGCACGATTCCCCGATCGGGCTTCGACGTCGACGGCCGCTGCTCGGCGACTCGGACGACGGCGCGCAGGGTGTCGCCCGGCCGCACCGGCCGGAGCCAGCGCAGCTCGTCCACGCCGGGTGAGCCCAGGCTAGAGGCGGCGAGCGCCCGGGTCTGGGCGAAGAGCCGGAAGGTGAGCGCCATCGTGTGGAACCCGCTCGCGATGAGCCCGCCGAAGATCGACTGCTTGGCCGCCTCCACGTCCAGATGGAACGGCTGCGGATCGAAGGCGAGCGCGAAATCGAGGATCTGGGCCTCGGTGATCGTGACCCCGTCGGTGAGGAACTCGCGGCCGGGGGTGAAGTCCTCGAGGTAGAGCGCGTCGCTCATCGATCGGCTCGGCGCAGCGTGGCCGCGCAGCGGCCTACTGCTGAGCGGAGACCGCGTCCAGCTTCTTCTGGATGTGCGGCTTCGGGACCGCGCCGACCAGCTGATCCCGGACCTTGCCGTCCTTCACGAAGAGGACGGTCGGAATCGAGCGGATTCCGTAGCGAGCGGCGAGCCCGGGGTTCTCGTCGACGTTGACCTTCGCGAGGGTCACCGCGCCGTTCGAGGAGCGCGCCAGATCCTCCAGCACCGGGGCCACGGCCCGGCAGGGGCCGCACCACTCCGCCCAGAAGTCCACCATCATGACGCCTTCGGTGGCCACCAGTGCCTCGTCGTAGCTCTTCTCGTCGAGGTGCAGGAGCCAGGGGGTGTCGTTGCTCATCGCTCGTTCCTCCCGCCCATTGGGATGTGTGAAGCGGTCCGGCCGATGCAGGGCGGCTTCCGGTTAAGATGGACGGGCCGCCGATGCCCCCGATCCGGCTCGATCATATCGCCATCGCGCTCCCTCGGCATCGCGGAAGCGTTCGACTGATCCTGCGCTCCGCCTGACCCCACGTCGCACCCGGAGGCCACCGATGACATTCCTCCCGACGGACACCCAGACCTATCTCGTCGCCCTGGCCGGATCCACCGCGCAATCCGTGTTCCGGCTGGTCCTGCTGCTGATCGGCGGCCTCATCGCCTCGCGCGTGCTGCGAACGCTGGTCACCCAGCTGGAGGGTGTGCTCGTTCGCGCGGGCGAGCGGACCGGCGCCCTGCCCGGCGCGACGCACTCGCGCGTGGCGACCTTGACCGGTGTGCTGCGGGCCCTCGCGCTGGTGACACTGTGGTCCGTGATCGCGGTCATCGCGCTGTCGCAGCTGGGTCTCGACGTGCGGCCGATCCTGGCCGGTGCCGGCATCGTCGGACTGGCCGTCGGCTTCGGGGCGCAGTACGTCGTGCGCGACGTCATCGCCGGATTCTTCCTCGTGCTCGAGGATCAGGTGCGGGTGGGCGACGTGGCGGTGGTCAACGGTACCGGCGGGGTGGTCGAGACGGTCACGTTCCGCACCATCGTCCTGCGCGACGTGGCCGGCACCGTGCACATCTTCCCCAACGGCAGCGTCACCACGCTCGCCAACATGACCAAGGGCTGGTCCGGCTACGTGGTGGATGTGGAGATCGGCTACAAGGAGGACCCGGACCGCGTGATCGCGGTCATGCGGCGCGTGGCCGAGGAGCTGCGCGCCGACCCCGTCCACGCCCTGTCGATCCTCGAGCCGATCGAGATCTTCGGGGTGGACGGCTTCAAGGAAGGCAGCCTCGTGATCAAGGCGCGTCTCAAGACGCGGCCGATCCAGCAGTGGACGGTGGGCCGAGAATACCGGCGACGCCTCGTCCATGCGTTCGCAGCGGAGGGCATCGACATTCCCCCGCGCGTCATGCAGGTCGTGGAGCCCGGCAAGCCGCTGCCCGTCCTGCTGATGCATGGCGTGGGGCCCGATCAGCCCGCCGCTCTGCCACATTGAGCCGGCGCGCTGACAGTCACCGTCACCCCGGCCGCCCGAGTGCCGTGAAAGCCGTTGATTTATCTTGTCGCAATCGTGGTCCGCTTCTTGAACTTCTGCGGTGCCGCGGCGGGAGGCCGGCACGCATGAACCTGGGCGGACTTGGGCGGATGTTCTCGAGCGATCTGGCGGTCGACCTGGGCACCGCCAACACCCGGCTCTACGTGCGGAGCCAGGGCGTCGTGCTCGACGAGCCCTCGGTGGTGGCCGTCGATGGGAGCGGGGCCGTGCAGGCCGTCGGCAACGCGGCCAAGGAAATGCTCGGCCGAGCCCCCGGCACGGTCCAGGTGGTGCGGCCCCTGCGCCACGGCGTGATCGCCGACTTCGACCGCACCCAGAAGATGTTCCGCTACTTCATCAACAAGACGCGCCGCAGCTGGAGCTTCGTGCAGCCCCGTCTGGTCATCGTCACGCCGTCGGGCATCACCCAGGTCGAGCGGCGCGCGGTGCGCGACGCCGCCCGCCAGGCCGGCGCGCGCGAGGTCTACCTCATCCAGGCCTCGATGGCGGCCGCGCTCGGGGCGGGCCTGCCGGTGTCGGAGCCGGGCGCCAGCATGATCGTCGACATCGGGGGCGGTACCACCGAGGTCGCGGTGATGTCGCTGTGCGGGATCGTGTACTCCGCGTCGTTGCGCACCGCGGGCGACGAGATGAACCAGGCGGTGATCCACTACCTGCGGCGGGCCTACGACCTGCTCATCGGCGAGCGCCGGGCCGAGGACGCCAAGATCCGTCTCGGGTCCGCCTATCCGAAGGGTGACGACAACGAGCCGATGGAAGTGCAGGGCCGCGACCTGCTCGACGGCCTGCCCAAGACGGTGGTCATCACGGCGCTCGAGGTCCGCGAGGCGATGCGGGAGCCGGTGGCCGACATCGTGGCAGCGGTGCGGGCCTGCCTCGAGCAGACCCCGCCCGAGCTGGCCGCCGACATCAGCGACACCGGCATCGTGCTCACCGGCGGCGGCGCGCTCGTGCGCGGGCTCGACGCGCTCCTGCATCAGGAGACCGGCCTCCCGATTCGCGTGACCGAGGACCCGCTCACCTGCGTGGCCCGCGGCGCCGGGATGGTGCTCGACCAGCTCGCGATCCTCAAGCGCGTCGCGATCCCCGCCTGACGCGCCCGCCGGCGGTTGCCGGCCGGCCCTGCCTGGAATACGCTCGGGGCAATCCATGTGCTCCGGGGGCCTCCCATGACATCGCGCGGCGGCACGCGGCTCGCCTCGATCTTCCTGTTCCTGCTTGGATGCTCGGCCCCGCCGGCCTCGCACCACCACGGCGCGGCCGGTCCGCCGGCCTCCACGACGCCTCCGCTGTTCGATGATCTCGGCGGCTACCATCGCGCGATCACCACCCGGTCGCCCCAGGCTCAGGCCTACTTCGACCAGGGGTTGCGGCTCGTGTACGGGTTCAATCACCACGAAGCCCAGGCCGCGTTCCGTGAATCCGCCCGGCTGGACCCGGAGTGCGCGATGTGCGCGTGGGGCCTCGCGCTCACCTACGGCTCCAACTACAACAGCCCGACCGACGCCGAGCGCGAGCAAGGGGCGCTGGCCGCGGTCACCCGGGCCCAGAGTCTCGCGGTGACCGGCGCCAGCGAGCGCGAGCGCGCGATCATCGGGGCGCTGGCCCGGCGCCATTCGCCGTCGCCGGCCGCCGACCGCGCCGCGCTCGACCGCGCGTACGCCGACGCGATGCGGGAGGTCGCGAGCCGCTTCCCCGACGACCTCGACGCGGCCACCCTGTATGCGGATGCCCTGATGAACCTCCGCCCCTGGAGCCTCTGGACGAGCGAGGGAGCGCCGCAGCCGGGGACCCGGGAGATCGTCGTCACGCTGGAGCGAGTGCTGGCAATCGATCCGATGCATCCCGGGGCGAACCATCTCTACATCCACGCGGTGGAAGCCAGCCCGGACCCGCATCGCGCGGAGGCCGCGGCGGATCGGCTCCTCAACCTGATGCCGGGCGCCGGACACATGGTCCACATGCCCTCGCACATCTACTTCCGGATCGGCCGTTACGCGGACGCGGGCTCCGCCAACGTGCGGGCGGTGGCGGCCGACCGCGCCTACTTCAAGAAGAGCCAGCCGAGTCCGATCTATCGCGGCATGTACTATCCGCACAATCTCGACTTCGTCTGGCACGCGGCCGCGATGGAAGGCCGCGGGGCCGAATGCGTCCGGGCCGCGCGCGAGTTCGCGGCGGAAGTCCCGGCGGCCATGGTCCTCGAGATGCCGGACGCGGAGACTGCGCCCGCCGCGCCGCTCCTCGCGCTGGCCCGGTTCGCCCGATGGGACGAGATCCTGAAGCAGCCCGCGCCGCCCGAGGCGATGCGCTACGTGACCGGGACGTGGCGCTACGCGCGCGGTCTCGCCTACGCCGCCACCGGCCGGCGCGCCGAGGCCGAGCAGGAGCTGGCCGCGTTGCGTGCGGTGCAGCGCGGCGTGCCGGCGGACCGCACGATCGCCAGCTTCTTCACGACGGCGGACATGCTGGCCCTCGCCGCGGAGACGCTGGCCGGTGAGATCGCGGTCCGCACCGGCGATCCCGGCGCCGCGGTCGGCCACCTCGCGGAGGCGGTACGGCTGCAGGATCAACACTGGTTCACCGAGCCGCCGCCGTGGTACTACCCGGTCCGGCAGTCGCTCGGGTTCGCGCTACTCCAGGCGCGCCGGGCCGCCGAGGCCGAGGCGGTCTATCGCGAGGACCTGCGACGGAATCCCGAGAACGGCTGGTCGCTCTTCGGCCTGGCCCAGAGCCTGCGGGCGCAGGGCCAGAGCGCCGACGCGGCCGCGGTCGAGGCGCGCTTCCGTCTCGCCTGGGCCCGCGCCGACGTGACGCTGACGTCCTCGCGTCTGTAGAGCGGCGATGGCGCGCGATCGCTACGGTCTGGCGCTCTCCACCGGATCCGCCGAGGCGGTGACGGCGTACGTCGACGGCGTGGACCGGTTCCTGGCCGCGCACGACGGGGCCGAGGAGTGCTTCGCGCGCGCCGTCGCCGCCGACCCGGATTTTGCGCTCGGTCACATCGGGCAGGCGCGCAGCCTGCAGCTGGCCGGCCGCGGCGCCGACGCCAGAGCCGCGGCGGCGCTCGGACAGGCGCGCGGGGCCATGCTCGACCGCCGCGAGCGCCAGCACGTGGAGGCCCTGAGCCTCGCGGTCGCGGGGCAGGGTGCCCGCGCGCTCGCCCTCATTCGCGAGCACCTCGCCGAGTTCCCGCGCGACGCGATGACGCTGGCCGCGGCCAACGGCGTCTATGGGCTGATCGGCTTCAGCGGTGGCCAGGAGCGCAACGAGGAGATGCTCGCGCTCCTCGACGGACTCGCCACCGCATACGGAGACGACTGGTGGTTCCTCGGCGCCCACGGCTTCGCGCGGACCGAGGCGCTCGGCTGGGCCGCGGGGGCGCCGGTGCTGGAGCGGGCGCTCGCGCTCGCCCCTCGGAACGCCCACGCCGCCCACGCGTGGGCCCACGTGCTCTACGAGCGCGGCGACGACGCGAGCGGCGCGGGCTTCGTGACACGGTGGCTGCCGGAGTATCCGCGGGCCGCGCCGCTTCACTGCCACATCTCGTGGCATCTGGCCCTGTTCGAGCTGGGCTGCGGCCGCCCGGCCGCCGCGATGGCGCTGTTCGAGAGCAGCATCCGGCCGCGCCAATCGCAGGCCGCGCCATTCTCCACCGTCGTGGATTCCACGTCGCTCCTCTGGCGCTGCGAGCTGGCGGGCGAGCCATCGCGGCGGGAGGCCTGGGACGCGGTGGCCGAGCACGCGCGCGCCTCGTTCCCCTCGACCGGGCTCGCGTTCCTCGACGTGCACTGCGCGGCCGCCCTCGCCGCCGCGGGCGATCACGACGGGCTGGCGCGGTGGGTGTCCATGTTGCGGCGCGCCGATGCGGAAGGCCGGGTCCCCGCCGGGTCGGTGGTGCCCATCGTGGCCGAGGGCATGAGCGCGTTCGCGGCCGCGCGCTACGACGCGACGATCGCCGCGCTGGCGCCGGTGCTGGATCAGCTCGTACGGGTCGGAGGCAGCGCCGCGCAGCGCGACCTCTTCGAGCACACGCTGCTGGCCGCCTATCTCCGCACCGGCCGCCACGGGGAGGCGCGGGCGCTGCTCGAGAGAAGCGTGGCGCGGCCGCGGTCGGTACCGGTGGCCGGCGTGTGATGACGGAGGCCGCGCGCGAGTACCGGTACGTCGTGGACCGCGACGGGCGGATCTTCCACGACGGGACCGAGATCGTGGATCCGGCCGTGCTGCGCTTCTTCTTGCGCGCGATGACCCGCACCGACGATGGCCGCTGCCTCGTCCTGTGCCAGGGCGAGCGGAACTGGTTCGCGGCGCCGGACACCCCGTTCGTGGTGCAGCGGCTGCGGCTGTCCCTGGAGGGCTCGGCGCTCCAGGCCGTCGAACTGTGCTTTCAGGGGGACTATCGCGAGCCGCTCGATCCCGCCACTCTCGAAACCGAGCGGGACCTGCTCTTCTGCCGCATTCGCGGCGGGACCTTTCGCGCGCGCTTCGGCCGCGTCGCGGTCCAGCAGATCGCCCCGTTCCTGATGGACGTCGGCGAGGGCTCGGCGCTCGTGATGAGCGGCCGCCGTCATCCGGTCCGGAGCGGCGGCGAGCGGCCCTCGTGACCGGCGGCGGGCGCGGCCCGCGTCGGCGGCTCGCCCCATTGCTGGCGCTGGTCACGATCGTGGCGGGCGCGTGCGGCCAGACCACGACCTCGGTGACTCCATCGGCGACCGCGGCGGCCGGCGTCTCCGCCCCCGCGGACAACGCGGCGCGGCCCGGCGAGCCGGTGGCCGAGCCCGCGACGTTTCACTCGCTCGGGGTCCGGTGGCCGGTGCGCGGCGACACAAACGTCAACGCGGTGATCGGCGTGCACTACCGGGCGGCCGGCGAGGCGGCGTGGCGCGAGGCGCTGGCCCTCTTCCGCACCGATCCGAAGTCGGTTCCTCCGGAGAGCCACGTCGCGGACGGCTGGCTGTTCGCGGGGAGCATCGTCGACCTGGCCCCGGACACCGAGTACGAGGTCGTGCTGACGCTCCAGGATCCGGACGGCGGCAGCGTCCGGCGTTCGCTCACCATGCGGACCACCGCCGAGCCGCGCGAGCCCGCGGGCATGCGCGTGCGACACGTGGTCCCCGCGGCCGCCGGCGACGTCGCCCCGGGCACCGGCTCGCGGGACGATCCGTTTCGCGGGCTTCGCGTCGCGCAGGCGACGGCGGCGCCGGGCGATCTCTTCCTGCTGCACGCGGGCGTCTACGCGGAAGGCACCTGGCCCATCGATCACCACGGCACCGCGGGGCGCCCCATCATCTACCGGGGCGCGGGCGACGGGGACGCGATCCTGGACGGGGGCGGGCGCGAGCGCCTGGTCAGCGCGAATCACGTGCGCCACGTCTGGCTCGAGCGGCTCACCCTGCGTCACGCGGAGTATCTCTTCGTGGGGCACCAGGGCTCGCATTTCGTGATCCGACACTGCCGGCTCGAGGTGACCGGGACCGGCATCACCGCGATCAACGGCGGCTACGAAGAGTCGCGGGGGTTCGTCATCACCGACAACGTGATCCAGGGGCCCACCAGCTGGCCACGCAGCCGGGGCATCGAGGGCGTCAACGGCGTCCTCATCAGCGGCGCCGGCCACGTGGTCGCGTACAACCGGATGAGCAACCTGGGCGACGGAGTGCACGGCACCGGGCACGGCCGTCTGGCCGCGAGCGATATCAACAACAACGACATCGACGCGTCCACCGACGACGGCATCGAGGGCGACTACGGTGACACCAACGTCCGCATCTATCGCAACCGCATCACCAACGCGTTCTCGGGTATCAGCGCGCAGCCGAGCCTGGGGGGACCGATGTACGTGTTCCGGAACGCGATCTACAACGTGCTCTATTCCCCCTTCAAGCTGCACAACGACACGTCGGGCGTGCTGATCTTCCACAACACCTCGGTGCGCAGCGGCGTTCCCTGGCTCATCGACCCGGCCGGCGAGACGGTCAACGACGTGGTGACGCGCAACAACCTGTTCATCGGGACGCAGTCCCCCGCGCTGCGGTCGACCGGGGTCATGATCCGCTGCAGCTTCGACCGGGACGGCTACGGCGGCGCGGGGGGCCCGGGCGCCCCGTACCCGCCGGGCGGGGCGGTGGTCGTCGCCTCGCGCGGCAACTTCGCGGGCGGCGTGGAGCCGCCGCGGAACGCCGAGCTGCGCCAGCCGAGCGCGTCGGTCGACCTGCGGCTCGATCCTCGCTCGCGGGCGGTGGACGCGGGCGTCCGGCTGCCCAACTTCAACGATGTGTTCACCGGCACGGGGCCCGATCTCGGCTGCTGCGAGGTCGGCCAGCCCCTGCCGCACTACGGGCCGCGCCCGTGACCGACGCGGCTGCGCGAGGAGCGATCATGGCGGACCGAATCGGATTCATCGGACTGGGTACGATGGGCTTGCCGATGGCGACGAACCTGGCGAAGGGCGGCGTCCTTCTCGTGGTGCACGACGCGAGCCCCGCGGCCCTGGCCGCCGCCGGGCGGCTGCCCGGCGCGACGGTCGCGCGCTCGGTCGCGCAGGTCGCGGCGGAGAGCGCGGTGGTGTTCACCTGCCTGCCCAACGACGCCATCGTGCGCGAGGTCTATCTGGGTGACCGCGGCGTCGCCTCGGCCGCCAAGGCCGGGCTGGTCACCTGCGACTGCTCCACGGTCAGCCCGGACGTGACGATCGCCCTGCACGCCGCGCTGAAGAGCCGGGGTGTCGATCACATGGACACGCCGATGCTCGGCTCACAGCCGCAGGCCGTCGAGGGCCAGATCTTCTTCATCGTCGGCGGCGAGGCCGCGCGCGTGCCCACCATCGCGCCCTACCTGGAGATCATGGGGAAGATGCACATGTACGTCGGGGGCCCCAGCATGGCGAACCGGGTGAAGCTGATCCACAACGGGCTCGCCGCGGTGACCTCGGTGGCGGTGGCGGAGGCACTCGCGGTCTGCGTGCAGTCCGGGGTCGATCCCATGACCTTCTACGACGTGGTGCGCAACGGCGGCGGCATGGCCTACGGCACCTACTTCGACCGCCGCGCCAAGCGGATCTTCGAGGGCGAGTTCTCGCCGACATTCATGCTCGAGCTGATGCGCAAGGACGTGACGCTCGCCCTCGACCTGGCCCGCTCGGTCCAGGTGCCGTCGCCGATCCTGGAGGAGACCAAGCGCAGCTACGACGAGGCGCTCGACAGCGGCTGGGGCCGCGAGGACTTCTCGGCGGTGACCCACGTGGTGGAGAAGCGCATCGGCCGGCGCTTGTCCGGCAAGTAGCGCGCCCGTCGGGCCCGGAGTAGGATGGGCGCCGGCCCGCGGCCCGAGCCGGTGGTCGCGGAACCGGCTCGTGGCCGAACCCCAGGAGGATAGTCCATGGCAGTCGTCGAGCCCGGCGGCAGGGCGCCCGCGTTCTCGCTGCCCGATCAGGAGGGCACGGTGCACCGGCTGCGGGACTACGCGGGCCGGCCGCTCATCCTCTACTTCTCTCCCGAGGACGACACGCCCGGCTGCACCCGGGAGGCGTGCGCGTTCCGCGACGCGCTGCCCGACTTCAAGAAGGGCAAGGCGGCGGTGCTCGGCATCAGCGTGCTCGACGTGGCGCGCCGCTGGGACGACGTCAAGGTGGACGGGCACGCGGCCGACGTCCGGCGGGCCGTGGACGAGCGGTAGAGCGGATCGTGGCTGCCGTCGTCATCGGGGCCTACGAAGACGCCGCCGCCGCGGTGACCGCACTCGGCCGCCGGGACGACACGCGGCCCGCCGCGGTGCTGCCCCGGGCGGCCGTCGACGACGACGCGCGGGTCCGGCTGCGCCAGGCCCGGATCGAGTGCCTGACCACGCTCGACGACGGAGATTTCGCGGCGGCCCGATGGCTCGCGTCCACCCTCGCGGAGGCGGAAGGCTGGGAGCAGGCCGAGCCGAGGCCGGCGGCGGGCGGGCAGACCACGCCGGGCGACGTGATCGGCTGGTGCGAGCTGCGCATCGGATCCGGGGCGCTGACCACCGACCGGCCCATCACCCAGCTCCACGGCTCGCGGCGCTACATCGCCTCGTTCAACCTGCTGGGCCAGGGACGACTGAACCAGGCGTGCGGTGATCTGCTCTACCGCCGGCTGATGGACGAGGGCATCGCGCTCGACGAGGTCTTCGACGTGGTGGTGTGCTCGGAGTCGAAGGCGGTGGGCATGGTGCAGGTGGTGGTGGAGTGCTTCGGTCAGGATCGGTACGTGGTGCTCCGGAAGGGGATGAAGAACTACATGCCGCGGCGGCCGCGCGAGCCCCTCGTGGAAGAGGCGAGCAGCGTGACCACCGCGGGCGCGCAGGCCCTGGTGCTGGATCCGCTCGACTGGCCGCTGCTGGAAGGCCGCCGGGTGCTGCTGGTGGACGACGTGATCGCCACCGGCGGCACGGCTCGCGCGGCCTGTCGGCTGCTGGAGCGCGCGGGCGCGCGCGTGACCGCGGCCGCCACCGTGTTGCTGAAAGGGCCCGAGCCCGATTTGCCCCGGCTCGTGGTCCTGGCGCGGCCGCTGCTGTGATGGGCAATTGCCAACCGACAGGACGACAAGGAGCGAATCGATGGGTCAGATGATCAATCTCACCGCAGACGACGGTCACCGCCTCTCCGCATATCGCGCCGCCCCGAGCGGCACTCCCAAGGCCGGCCTGGTGGTCGTCCAGGAGATCTTTGGCGTCAACCACCACATCCAGAACGTCTGCGATCGCTTCGCGGCCGATGGTTACGTGGCGCTGGCGCCCGCGATCTTCGATCGGGTGGAGCCGGGCATCACCCTCGGCTACACCGCCGACGACATCGAGCGCGGCCGCTCGATCCGCGGCAAGGTGGACATCGCGGACATGGTGCGCGACGTGAAGGCGGCGGTCGAGGCGCTCAAGGCGGAGGGCCGCGGCGTGGGCGTGGTCGGCTATTGCCTGGGCGGCACCCTGGCGTGGCTCGCGTGCACCCGGATCGACGGCGTCAACGCGGCGGTCGGCTACTACGGCGGCGGGATCGCGGAGACCGCGACCGAGACGCCGCGGTGTCCGGTCCTGCTACACTTCGGCGAGACCGATCAGGCGATTCCGGCCGAGCACTGGGCCCGCGTGCGCGCCGCCCACCCGGAAGTGCCGATGCACATCTATCCGGCGGGCCATGGCTTCGCCTGCGACGAGCGAGGCAGCTATCACGAGGCGAGCGCGGCGCTCGCCCGTCAGCGGACGCTCGGGTTCTTCCAGGCGCTGCTCTAGATCGCGTCGCGCCTGCGGTGGCGCGCCCCGGCGGGGGTGGCTCCGGCTACCCCCGCCGGGCGGACGCCGGCGCCTGGCCCATGAGGGCGCTGCTGAATGCGACCTCGACCTGCTCCCGCATCCAGGACCATTCCCAGAGCACGTTGCCCCGACAGACGGCGCAGTACGAGCACTCGGTGGCGGTGACGGTGGAGAGCAGCGGCAGCCCGCAGTCCGGGCACCGCCTGCCCGGGAACGCGCCCGCGGCGGCTCTCGCTCTCGGCAAGAGGACGGCGAGGCGGGCTCGCCGCTCCGTCGCCACCTCCTCCCCGCGTTCGGTGTAGAGCCAGTCGGGCACCTTGAGCTCGGCCGGATCCCAGAGCACGGTTCCGTCGCTGGCGATGAGCGGCTCGGCGATTCGCGGCTCCAGGTAGTCGTGGATGCGCAGGCGGAGGTACTGCAGCAGGGGCTTCGCCGCGTAGACGACCTGGGCGTCGCGCTCGCGGTGGCCCTGGAGCGCCCGGTCGAGGCGCTGCGCGAATTGCTCGAGGAACGTGAAGTGCGTCTTGTTCTTCTTCCGGTCCTTCTCCTGGACGGCGGCGGAGACGGTCTGGACTCCCGCGCGCACGGCCTGGAGGAGGTCCTCGTCCCCGTGCCTCAACAAGCGTTTGGCGTCGCGCACGAGGTCTTCACTGACGCCCATGAGCGTCGAGGCCTGGGCCGCGGTCAAATAGGGGGAATTCCCCGTATTACCGCGCGGCCTCAGCTTGCACATCTCCGCGGCCACCATCGCCCGCTGCGAGGTCGTCAGATGGCGGCGATGGAAGTTTCGGCCGAGGACCAGCTGCGCCGCCGCGCGGGGATTCCCCCCGAAACGAACGACCTGGGGCTCGCGGCCCAGTTCCTGGCAGGCCCGATAGCGGTGGAGACCGTCGAGGATCTTGCCCTCGTAGAGGGTGATCGGCTCGTGCTGACCGTGCTCGCGGATGTCTTCCTTGAACGCGGCGAACTCCGACTCGGTCATCGGCGGGAACACCAGCGCCAGCTCGTGCGGGGCGTAGTTGGTCATCGGCGTGACCTCCGTGGACTCCAAGCATAGGCGGGGAGATTTTTTCCGAATACCCAACACGTGATGGGTCCTTGATCCCGGATCGGATGTGGCTATGCTGCGACGGCGGGGGAGATCGGGGGGCCGGGAGGACGAGATCAGCGATCAGGACGTGATCGGATCGGAGTTCACGTGCGTGGTGCGTCCCGAGTGGATCGACAACAACCGGCACATGAACATGGGCTACTACCTGGTCGTGTTCGACCTGGCCACCGACGCGTGGATGCGGCGCATCGGACTGGACGAGCGACATCGAGCCGGGCGGGCGGTGACCACGTTCTGCCTGGAGGCGCACGTCACCTACCATCGGGAGGTGCGCGAGGGTGATCCGCTTCGGTTCACCACCCAGCTGCTGGCCTTCGACGCCAAGCGCATGCACTACATCCACGCCATGTATCACCGCGACTCGGGCTATCTGGCCGCGACCAACGAGCTGGTGTCGCTGCACGTGAGCCAGGAGACGCGACGCGGAGCCCCGATGGCTCCCGAGATCCTTCGGGGCCTGGCGGGCGTCCAGCGCGCGCACGACCGGGTGCCGCGGCCGCCGCAGGTCGGCCGCGTGATGGGACTGTCGGCGCGGCCCACGACGCGCTAGCGGCGGGCGAGATTCTCGAGCGGCCCCCAGAAGCCCGCGAACGCGGGCGGTGACGGACTAGTTGTGGCTCGCGTGCCCGTTGGTGACCGTGGGATCCGAGCGCGCCCCCCAGGGCGACGTGGAGAGCAGAAGCGCCGGCACGCGGTCGCTGGTGAGCGGCTTCGCGAAGAAGTAGCCCTGACCGTGATCGCAACCGAGGGCGCGCAGATGCTCGAGCTGCTCGGCGGTCTCGATGCCCTCGGCGGTCACCGAGAGATTGAGGCTCTTGGCCACCGTGATCACGGCCCGCACGATCGCGCTGTCCTCCACGTTGCCGCCGATGCCCTTCACGAACGAGCGGTCGATCTTGAGCGTGTCGACCGGGAAGCGCTTGAGATAGCCGAGCGACGAGTAGCCCGTGCCGAAGTCGTCGATGGCCAGCTGCACGCCGATGGCCTTCAGCGCCTCCAGCTTGGCCAGGGTGGCGGGCGCGTCGTGCATGACCACCGTCTCGGTGATCTCGAGCCGGAGCGTGGACGGGTCGAGGCGGGTGTCCCGCAGCACCGCGGCGATCTCCTCCACGAGACCGGGCTGCTGCAGCTGGCGCGCCGAGATGTTCACGCTGATGGCGAGCGGGGTGCCGGGGGACGCGAGCTGCCACTGGCGGGTTTGCCGGCAGGCCTCGTGGAGGACCCAGCGGCCGAGGGGAACGATGAGGCCGGTCTCCTCGGAGAGGCCGACGAAGTCGGCGGGGAAGAGCAGGCCGCGCTGCGGGTGCCTCCAGCGGACCAGGGCCTCCACCTCGGTGATGCGCCCGCTCGGCAGGTCGACGACCGGCTGGTAGTGCAGGGTGAACTCGCCGCGCGTCACCGCGTTGCGCAGGTCCAGCTCGAGGTCCATCCGCTCCTGGGCCGGCGCGTTCATGCTCTTGTCGAAGACTTCGTAGCGGGCCTTGCCCTTGCCCTTGGCGTGGTACATGGCCAGGTCGGCGTCACGCAGGATGTCCTCGGGGGTCATGCGCTTGGCGGTACTCATCGCGATGCCGATGCTGACCGTGATGATGACCTCGCGTCCCTCGACCTTGAACGGCTGCTGCAGCTCGGCGGTGAGGCGATCGGCCACCGACGTCGGGCCCCGGTCGTCCTTCACGTCTTCCAGGAGGATCGCGAACTCATCGCCGCCGAGCCGAGCGATGGTGTCCTCGGGACGGAGACAGGCGGCGAGCCGCTGGCTCACTCCCACCAGTAGCTGGTCGCCCACGCTGTGGCCGAGGCTGTCGTTGACGACCTTGAAGCGATCGAGATCGAGGAACAGCACCGCGAGCTGCTCGCCGCGCCGCTCGGTGCGGGTGAGGGCGTGCGAGAGCCGATCCATGAAGAGCGCCCGGTTCGGCATGCTGGTCAGGGAATCGCGGAAGGCCTGACGCGCCAGCTGATCGAGCCGCTTCGGGAACTGGTTGATCTCGTCGGTCTGCTGCTCGATGGTGGCGAGCATCTTGGCGAACGAGGTCATCAGCGTGCCGATCTCGTCTTTGCGGGTGGGCGTCGTGGGCAGGTCCGAGAGCTTCGCGGTGGTGGCGAGGTTGGCCGCGCGCGAGATCGCCGAGGCCACGTCCCACACCACGAAGGCGCCGCCGGCCATGAGCAGGCCGGTGAAGATGAGCAGGGCGGGCATCGTGAACGTCTCGGTGTACTGACCGATCGGCCCGAGCATGTTTCGAACGGGCGCCTGGAACGCATAGGTCAGGATCAGCAGCGGGATGACCGAGGCGAGGGTGAGGGCGAAGATGACCTTCTGCTTGACCTTCTGACCCGCGAAAGCCAGCTCCCGGTTCAGCTCTTCGGTGCCCACGGTGCTCCGATCGTGGTGATGGGTTGCCTACGTGACGTGAAGATGCCCCGAACGGTCGAAAATTGGCAAGCAACCGAGGTGCCATCGATTTGCATAGGTGAAAGCCAACGAGATCGGCGGCTTCAAACTCTCTCATTGGACGTTCGCCGGGTCTAGGTGTCAATTTTGCGTATACGCGCCTGACGGATTCAACGAGTCGACGCGGGTGGGCGAAATCCTACCGCTATACACGTGGAGAGTTTCCGGGAGATCGGCGCGCGAGGCCCCATGTGTTATACTTCGCGGGGTTTGTAGGCATCCGGATCGAGGAACAGTGGCAGGGAGGCCGTGTTGTCAGGGTATCTGCCGGTCATCATCTATCTGGGTTTGATCGTGGCGTTCGCGGTGGTGTCGCTGGGCATGGCCAAGGTGCTCCGCCCGGCCCGGCCGTACGCGTCCAAGATCGAGAACTACGAGTGTGGGGCCGAGCCGATCGGCGAGGCGTGGGTGCAGTTCCCGGTCGGCTTCTATCTGGTCGCGCTGATCTTCATCGTGTTCGATGCGCTGGCCGTGTTCCTGTTCCCGTGGGCCCTCGTCCTGCGCCCTCTCGGGCTGCCCGCCATGGCGACCATGGGCCTGTTCGTCGCGATCCTCTCCCTGGGCTGGGTGTATGCCTACAAGGAGGGGATACTCGAATGGAAATAAAGGCGCCGACCCCACAGATCCCGCCGGCGGTCTGGACCGAATTCAAGGACCTGCAGGAGTGGGAGAAATACCGGCAGGAGAGGCCGGAGGGCGACAAGCACTCGGCCTTGTTCGAGAGTGTCGCCGAGGGCATCCACCAGTTCCCGGGCGGCTTCGTGGTCACCAGCGTGGCCGACGCGTTTCTCAACTGGGCGCGGAAGTCGTCGGTGTGGCCGGTGACCTTCGGCCTCGCGTGCTGCGCGATCGAGATGATGGCCACGTTCGCGTCGCGCTTCGACGTGGAGCGGCTCGGCATGGTGCCCTGGGCCTCGCCGCGGCACTCGGATCTGATGATCGTCTCCGGCACCGTCACCATCAAGATGGCCCCGATGCTCAAGCGTATCTACGACCAGATGCCGGATCCGAAGTGGGCGGTATCGATGGGCTCGTGCGCCAACTCGGGCGGCCCGTTCCGCCACGGTTATCACGTGGTGAAGGGCGTGGACCGAGTGATCCCGGTGGACGTCTACGTGCCGGGGTGCCCGCCGCCCCCCGAGTCTCTGCTGAACGGGCTGCTGCTCCTGCAGGAGCAGATCACGTACTTCCGCAAGACGGGAAAGCGCGCCGCCCCCACCGAGAAGGTCGACTGATCGCGTGAGCCACGACCAGGCGCGGGTCCGGATCCAGGAGCGCTTCGGCGTGGCCGCCGAGGGCGACGGGCCCCTTCTCGCCGTATCCGTGCCGGCCGACCGGTGGGTCGAGCTCGCGACTTTCGCCCGGGACACGCTGGGCTGCCTCTACTTCAACTTCCTGAGCGCGGTGGACTGGAAGGAGCAAGGCCTCGAAGTGGTGACGCGCGTCGAGAATCTCGACGTCGGGCTCGCGGTCATGATGAAGACGCGCCTGGGCCCCGGCCAGACGGAGTGCGCGTCGCTGCAGCCGCTCTACCCGGGCGCCGACTGGATGGAGCGCGAGTGCTACGACATGTTCGGGATCCGCTTCGCCGGGCATTCCGATCTGCGTCGCATCCTGCTGCCCCAGGACTGGGAGGGCCACCCGCTGCTGAAATCGTACGCGGTGGACACGCCACACCCGCCGTATCGCTGAGGAGGGCGCCATGATCTACGAGCTGCGCACGTACACCTTGATGCCGGGCAAGCAGGCGGAGTACCTCAAGCTGAACGGCGAGATCGGCCGCAAGATCCGCGGCGACAAGTACGGCAAGCTGGAGGGCTACTGGTCCACCGAGTTCGGCACCCTCAATCAGCTGGTGCACCTGTGGAGCTACCCGGACCTCAACGAGCGCGAGCGGCTGCGGGCGGCGCTCGCCAAGGACGAGGCGTGGACCAGGGAGTACATCCCGAAGATCCGGCCGATGATGCTGGCGCAAGAGAACAAGATCCTCTCGGCGGTGGTGCCGATGACCCCGCCGTCGGACACCGGCAACGTGTACGAGCTGCGCTGGTACCGCGCCCACGTGGGCAAGCTCGGCGAGTGGCTGGGTCTGTTCAAGGAGATCCTGCCCTTTCGCGAGAAGTTCACCCGGCGGGTCGGGGTATGGCAGACCGAGGTCGCGCAGCTGAACGAGGTCGTGCACCTGTGGGTCTATCGCGACCTGAACGACCGGGCGGCGGCCCGCGGCAAGATGGCGCACGAGCCCGAGTGGCAGACGTTCCTCGGCAAATCCACACCGCTGCTCGCCACCATGCAGGCCATCGTACTGCAACCCGCGCCGTTCTCGCCGATGCGCTAAGAAAACGGCGCGCAAGCGCCCACTCTATAGAGGTCGTCGCTTGCGACGACCGTCAGAACAACGAGGCGGAAGAGAGAGTCGCCCGAGGCCTGACACCGACACTGGTCGTCGCCTGCGACGACCGTCAGAACAAAGAGGCAGAAGAGAGAGTCGCCCGAAGGCTGACATGGATCCGGAAGCCAGGAAAGTCATCGAGCTGGGCTACGGCGGCAGCGAGCGCCTCACCATGAACATGGGGCCGCAGCACCCGTCCGCCCACGGCGTGTTCCGCGCGATCCTGACCCTCGAGGGCGAAACGGTGGTGGCGGTGGACGCGGTGATCGGCTATCTGCACCGCTGCCACGAAAAGCTGGGCGAGTCGCTGACCTACACCCAGTACCCCTCGATCGCGTCGAAGACCGACTACGTGGCCGCGATGACCAGCGAGCTGGCCTACGTGCGCGCGGCCGAGATGGTGGGCAAGGTCGAGGTGCCGCGGCGCGCCCAGTACCTGCGGGTGATCATGGCCGAGCTGCAGCGCATCGCCTCGCATTGCCTCTGGCTCGGTACCTGGTGCCTGGACATGGGCGGGGCGCTCGGCGGCGGGGCCACCGTCTTCCTCTACTGCATCCGCGAGCGCGAGTGGGTCCTCGACCTGTTCGAGGCCCTGGTGGGCGCGCGGCTACTCTACGGCTTCCACCAGGTGGGCGGCACGCGCTACGACATTCCCGCCGGCTGGGCCCAGAAGTGCCGCGAGACCATCGGCCTGATCGAGCGGCGCCTCGACGAGTACGAGGACATGCTCGAGCGCAACGCCTTCTTCCTGGCCCGGACCCAGGGGGTGGGCGTCATCTCGCGCAACCTCGCCCAGACCGTCGGCGTCTCCGGGCCGCTGATCCGGGGCTCCGGGGTCAGCTACGACATTCGCCGGCTCGAGCCCTACTCCTCCTACGAGGATTTCGACTTCAAGGTGCCGGTGGAGACCGCCGGGGACTGCTACGCGCGCTACCGGGTGCGGATGGTGGAGTTCCGCGAGTCGATCAACATCGTGCGGCAGGCGCTGGACGGCCTGCCCGAGGGCCCCGTGTCCTCGCGACCGGGCGTCAAGTCGGTGGGGCAGGTGCGGGTGGCCAAGGGTGAAGGCTACGCGCGGGTCGAAGGCGCCCGCGGTGAGGTGGGCTGCTACCTGGTCTCCGACGGCAGCGCCAAGCCCTACCGCATGAAATGGCGGGGGGCGTCGTTCTCGAACCTCTCGATCCTGCCGCACATCCTCATCGGCTGCAAGGTCGCCGACGTGGTGGCGATCATGGGCTCGGTGGACCCGGTCTTCGGCGAGGTCGACCGCTAGCATGGGACGCCTGGTCCGCGGACCGGAGGAGTGCGGGGGCCATGTCGAGGCCACCGCATACAACAGTGGCCCAGTCGAGGCACCGATCAGCCGGGTGCCCAGATGATCGGGGAGGTGTTCAACGCGTTCGTCGTAGGGTTCATCGTCCTCAACGTGATCATCGGCATGGTGACCTACGTCACGCTGCTGGAGCGCAAGTTCGCCGCGCGCATGCAGTCACGCATCGGTCCTTATCGGGTGGGTCCGCACGGTCTCCTGCAGCCGATCGCGGACGCGGTGAAGCTCATGATGAAGGAGGACGTGGTCCCGCGGCTGGCCGACCGCTCGGTCTACAACCTCGCCCCGATCGTGTTCCTCGTGCCGTGCATGTTCATCTTCGCCACGCTGCCCTTCGCCCCCGGCCTGGGGATCGCCGACCTCAACATCGGGATCCTCTTCTTCCTGGCGGTGTCGGCGATGGAGATCGTCGGCCTCTTCATGGGCGGCTGGGGGTCCAACAACAAGTACGCGCTGCTCTCCGCGATGCGGGCGGTCAACCAGATCATCTCCTACGACCTGCCCTTCATCTTCGTGGCGCTCGTGCCGGTCCTCTTCGCGGGCTCGCTCCGCCTCTCCGACATCGCGACGGCCCAGGGGGATCTCTGGTACGTGGCGTGGTTTCCGTTCGGGACGCTCGCGTTCCTGTTCTACGTGGTGGCCACGCTGGCCGCGGAGAACCGCGTGCCGTTCGACATCCTGGAGGCGGAGTCGGAGCTGGTGGCCGGTTTCCGCGTCGAGTACTCGGGCATGAAGTTCGCGCTGATCCAGCTCGGCGAGTACGCCCACATCATCGGCACCTCGTTCCTGGGGGCGCTCCTGTTCCTGGGCGCGTGGGGCGGGCCGTGGGCGGATACCTCGCCGTGGTGGGGCGCGCTCTGGTTCCTGCTCAAGGCCATGTTCGTCTTCCTCCTGGTGACCTGGATCCGCTGGAGCTTCGTGCGCATCCGGGCCGATCAGATCCTGGCCATCTCCTGGAAGCTCCTGCTGCCCGCCAGCCTCCTGCTGCTGATGGCGACGGCGCTCCAGGTGGTGCTGACGAGCGGCAATGGCTAGACGGCTCGGCGACAGCTTCTGGGGCGATCTCTACGACCTGGTGCGGGCGGTCGCCCGGGCCATGAAGGTCACCCTGATCAATCTGATCCGCCGGCCGGTCACCGTTCACTACCCGGACCAGGTCCGCGCGTACCCGGATCGCTACCGCGGGCTGCTCGCCCTGACCTACGACAAGGAGACCGGCGAGGAGAACTGCATCGGTTGCCGGCTGTGCGAGTACATCTGCCCGCCCCAGGTCATCAAGGTGGAGATGCTCAAGGCGGAGAAGCGCAACTACGCCAAGACGTTCACCCTCGAGCTGTACGCGTGCGAATTCTGCGAGCTGTGTGTGCAGGTGTGCCCCACCGACGCGATCATCATGATGAAGTCGTTCGACATGTCCACGTCGGACCGGCGCGAGCTCCTGCTGGACAAGGACCGGCTCCACCAGATCGGCCTGCGCTTCGAGCCGTCGTGGGCGACCGGCAACCTGCTGCGCGACATGCAGACCCCGCCGAAGGCCCCGCGCCCCGAGGCGGAACCGGCCAAGGCCGGCGGACCCGCGAAGGCGGCGGAAGCGGGCACGGCGTCGGCCACCAAGTCCGGAGGTGGCGCCGAGTGATCCTCGAGCCGATAACCTTCTGGGGGCTGGCGGTGGTGCTGCTGGCCTCGGCTCTGGCGGTGGTCCTGACCCGGAATCTCTTCCACTCGGTGCTGTACCTGGCCCTGATGCTGACCGCCACGTCCGGGCTCTTCCTGTCGCTCGACGCGGAGTTCCTGGCCGCGGTCCAGCTGCTGCTGTACGCAGGCGGCGTGGTGACGATCGCGGTATTCGCCATCGTGGTGACGGAGCGGCTGGTCGCGCATCGGATCACCCAGTCGAGCCGGCAGATCTTCACCGGGTTCATCATCTCGGGCGCGCTGCTGGTGGCGCTGCTGGTGGTCTTCCGCCGGGCGCCGCTGACCATCTCGCGGCCCGCGGTGACCGAGGAGCTCACCGCCGCCATCGGGGAGAGCCTGCTCACCACGTACGTGCTGCCGTTCGAGCTGCTGGGCGTGCTCTTCCTGGCCGGCCTGCTCGGGGCGCTGTACTTCGCGCGGCCGGACGACTGAGATGACCCTGCAGGCCTATCTCACGCTCTCGGCCATGTTGTTCTGCATCGGCCTGTTCGGCGTCATGACCCGGCGCAACACCATCGGCATCCTGCTCGGCATCGAGCTGATGCTCAACGCGGTCAACATCAACCTGGTGGCCTTCGCCCGCTTCCGGGCCGACGTCGCCGGCATGGTCTTCACCGTGTTCACCATCAGCATCACGGTGGTGGAGGTGGCGCTCGGCCTCGCCCTCGTCATCCTGATCTTCCGCCTCCGCCGCACCGCGGTGGCGGACCACCTGGACCTCCTCAGGGGATAGCCCGGCATGGCCGCGTCCGGCACCTTCGCGCTCGGGGCCTGGCTGGCTCCCGGCATCGCGTTCCTGATCCTGAGCCTGGCCGTGCCGCTGCGACGCTCCGGGCGGCCCGCCGCCGCGGTGTCCATCGTGTTCTCGGTCGGCGCGCTGCTCGCCGCGGTCTGGTCGTGGCGGCTCGCGGTGCCGGACATGGCGCGCCGGGTGCTCTGGGACTGGATCCCGGTCGAGGATGCGGTGCTCACCTCGGTGGGGGTGCTCGCCGACGCGGATTCCGCCTTGATGCTGATCCTGGTGGCGCTCATCTCGTTCCTGGTCCAGGTCTACTCGGTCGGCTATCTCTCCGACGAGCCGCCGGCCTCGCTCGGACGCTACTACGCCTACCAGTCCCTGTTCGCCTTCTCGATGATGGGCCTGGTGCTGGCTCCCAACTTCGTTCAGCTGTTCATCTGCTGGGAGCTGGTCGGGCTCTGCTCGTACCTGCTGATCGGCTACTGGTATCAGCGCCCGGAGGCGGCGCGGGCCGCGGTGAAGGCCTTCTGGATCACCAAGGCGGGCGACGTCTTCTTCCTGATCGGCATCGTCATGCTGTGGAGCCGGACCGGCACCTTCGACTTCTCCGAGCTCTTCGAGATGGCCCAGGCGGGCAGCGAGGTGCTGACCGGCCTCGGCCTCGTCACCTTCTTCATCTACCTGGGCGCGGCCGGCAAGTCGGCCCAGTTCCCGTTCCACATCTGGCTGCCCGACGCGATGGAGGGCCCCACGCCGGTGTCGGCCCTCATCCACGCCGCCACCATGGTGACCGCGGGCGTGTACCTGCTCTTCCGCACCGCGTTCCTCTTCGAGCAGACGCCCGACGTGCTCGCCGCGGTCGGCTGGAACGGGGCGTTCACCGCGCTGCTCGCGGCCACGCTGGCGTGCGGGCAGCGCGACATCAAGCGCGTGCTCGCCTACTCGACCGTCTCGCAGCTGGGCTACATGATGGCGGCGATCGGAGCCGGGTTTGCGAGCGCCGGGTTCCTGCACCTGCTCACCCACGGCGTGTTCAAGGCGCTGCTCTTCCTCGCCGCGGGGGCGGTCATCCACGCGGTCGGCAGCAACGACATCTTCGCGATGGGCGGGCTCGCACGACGCATGCCGCAGACGCTGGCGGTGTTCCTGATCGGCACGCTGTCCCTCGCGGGCATTCCCTTCTTCGCGGGCTTCTTTTCCAAGGAGGAGATCCTGGGCTCGACCTACGTGGGCGGCCTCACCATCCCGTTCGCGATGCTGGTACTGGCCGCGTTCCTCACCGCCTTCTACATGTTCCGGGTGGTGTTCATCGTCTTCTTCGGCGCCCCCGCCCACGGCGACCATGCCCACGACCCGCCCGCCGTCATGGCCGTGCCCCTCTGGATCCTGGCCGCGCTGGCCACGGTCATCGGCATCGGGCTGCCGCGGGTCTGGAATGTCGAGCCGGAGCTGGCCCCGCCGGGCTGGCTGGCCGGGGTGGCCATCGCGGTGGCGGTGGCCGGCATCGTGCTGGCCTGGCTCGTGTACGGGCGGCGCCTGATCAGCGCGGACTGGCTCTCCCGGCGCTTCGCGGTCATCGGCGAGGCCGTGGACGAGCGCTTCTGGCTGGACGACGCGTTCGCGCTGGTCTACCGCCAGGGCATCCTGGGCCTCTCGCGGATCGTCGGCTGGGTGGACCGCTACATCGTCGACGGCATCGTGAACGTGCTCAGCGCGTGGACGCTCACCGTGGGCGACCGGCTGCGACGCATCCAGACCGGCCAGGCCCAGGACTACATCTACGGCGTCGCCCTCGGCGTGCTGCTCCTGATGGTCTGGATGCGCTGGCCCCGATGAGCGCGGCGATGCCTCTCGGCCTCAGCAGCTTCCCGGTGCTGTCCATCATCACCTGGTCGCCCTTCGTCGGGGCCCTGCTGATCATGTTCCTGGCCCGGCGCAACGCGCTGCTGGTGCGCTGGCTGGCGGTGGCCTCGACCGCGGTGTCGCTGATACTCACCCTGGTGATCTACGTGGCCTACGACCGGGAGGCGGCCGGCTTCCAGTTCTACGAGGACGTGCCGCTGGTGGCGCCGCTGGGCATCAACTACCAGCTCGGCATCGACGGCATGAGCCTGCTCATGCTGCTGCTCACCTCGATCATCATCTTCGCGGGGGCCTGGGCCTCCTGGACCGTGAAGGTGCGCAGCCAGGAGTTCTACGCCCTGCTGCTGGTGCTGGTGACCGGGGTCTACGGCGTCTTCGTCTCGCTCGACCTGTTCGTGCTCTTCCTGTTCTACGAGATCGCGGTGCTGCCGATGTACCTGCTCATCGGCATCTGGGGCTCGAGCGGCGAGGTGCGCCCGCAGGGCATCTTCGGCTGGGCCTTCGGCCGCACCGGCGTCGGCACCAAGGAATACGCCGCGATGAAGCTGACCCTCTACCTGCTCTTCGGGTCCGCCTTCATCCTGGTCGGCATCCTCGCCCTCTACGTGGCGAACGACTCGTCGTCGTTCTCGTTCCTCGAGATGGAGCTGGGCCAGTTCGATCCGCGGCTGCAGTCCTGGGTGTTCCTGGCCTTCTACGTGGGCTTCGGCATCCTGGCCGGCATCTGGCCGCTGCACACCTGGTCGCCCGACGGCCACGCCTCCGCGCCCACCGCCGTCTCCATGCTGCACGCCGGCGTGCTCATGAAGCTCGGGGCCTACGGGGTGGTGCGCCTCGGCATGGGGCTGCTGCCCGACGCGACGCTGCAGTGGTCCTGGCTGGTCGGCACGATCGCGTGCATCAACATCGTCTACGGCGCGTTCTCGGCCATGGCCCAGACCGATCTCAAGTACGTGATCGCCTACTCCTCGGTCTCGCACATGGGCGTGGTGATGCTCGGCGCGGCCACCCTCACCGAGGTGGGGCTCAACGGATCGGTCTACCAGATGTTCGCCCACGGGATCATGACCGGCCTCTTCTTCGCCCTGGTCGGCCTGGTCTACGAGAAGGCCCACTCGCGCGAGATCTTCAAGATGGGCGGCTTCGCGCGGATGATGCCGGGGATCGCGACCGCGTTCACCATCGCGGGCCTGTCGTCGCTCGGCCTGCCCGCCACCGCCGGCTTCGTGGCCGAGCTCCTCACGTTCCTGGGGGCGTGGCAGTCGTCGTACTCGTGGTGGCTGATCCCCGCGGTGGGCGGCGCCTATCTCACCGCGATCTACGTGCTGCGCGTCACCAAGCAGATCTTCTGGGGGCCGCCCTCGCCCGATCCGCACTTCCAGAACTTGCCGGACGCGCGAGGCCCGGAGTGGGCCGCGCTCTGGATCCTGGTGTTCGTGATCGTGCTCTTCGGGGTGTGGCCGTCGCTGGCGCTGGCCCCCGTGGATACCGCCACGATGCCGCTGCTGAACCGCCTCTGGGTGCTCCAGTGAACGGGTTCGACGTGAGGAGCGCGCTCGGGATCGAGATCGGGCTCGCCGTCCTCATGCTGATCGTGTTCCTGGTCGGCCTGGTCATGCCCGCGGGCGACAAGCGGCGCGTCGGGGTGCTCACCGCGATCGGCCTGGTGATCCTGCTCGGGATCTCCTGGCGCGCCGAGGCCGGCGCCGAGATCTTCAACGGCGCCTTCGTGCAGGACGAGCTGGCCCTGTTCGCCAAGCGCCTCTTCATCGTGGCGACCCTGATCGGCGTGCTCGCCTCGCTCCCGTTGCGGGCGGTCGCCTTCGCCCGGCGGGCCACCGAGTACTATGTGGCCATCCTCGCCTCCCTGCTCGGCATGCTGGTCCTGGGCTCGGCCCGCGACCTGGTCCTGCTCTTCGTGGCGTTCGAGCTGATGTCGATCCCGCTCTACTACCTGGCCGGCTTCCTCAAGCGCGAGCCCGAGGCGGTGGAGGCGGCGCTGAAGTTCTTCCTGGTGGGCACGGTCTCGTCCGCGGTGCTGATCTACGGCCTCTCGTTCCTGTACGGCATCGCGGGTACGACCGACATCCGCGGCGTGGCGACGGCCATGACCACGGGCCATCCGATGCTCCTGCTGGGCATGCTGCTGGCTCTGGGCGGCCTCGGGTTCAAGATCGCCGCGTTCCCGTTCCACATGTGGGTGCCCGACACCTACGAGGCCGCGAGCACGCCGTTCGTGGCCTGGCTCTCGGTGGCCCCGAAGGCGGCCGGCTTCATCGTGATCTTCCGGCTCTACCTCGAGGGCATGGGTGACCGCGTGCTCTTCTGGGTTCCCGCGGCGACGGGGCTCGCCGCGGTGACGATCATCGGCGGCAACCTGATGGCGATCCCGCAGCAGAACATCAAGCGCCTGCTCGCCTACTCGGGTGTGGCCCACATCGGCTACATGCTGGTGGGCTTCGCGGCCGTCTCCGCCAACGGCGTGGCGATGATGCTCTTCTACCTGGTCGCGTACCTGTTCGGGAACATGGGCGCGTTCCTGGTGGTGGAGGCGGTGGCGCAGGCCGAGGGCTCCGAGGGCATCGCGGCCTACCGCGGCCTCGCCCAGCGCTCGCCCATCCTGGCGCTGAGCATGCTGCTGTTCCTGCTCTCGCTCGGCGGCATCCCGTTCGTGGCCGGCTTCTGGGCCAAGCTCTACGTCTTCTGGGCCGCGGCGGAGCAGGGCCTCTACTGGCTGGTGCTGCTGGGCGCGGTCCTGACGGTCGTCGCGCTCTTCTACTACCTGCTGGTGGCCAAGCGCATGTACATCGACGCCCCCGACCGCCGCGATCCCATCCCGGTCGCGCCGCTCCTGTCCTTCTGCATCTTCGTGTGCGTGCTCGGCGTCGTGCTCGCCGGCATCTACCCCAGGCCCCTGGTCATCGCGGCCCTCCGCGCCGCCTCCCCGCTCTTCTAGCGTTGGCGACCCTCTCCCCCCCGGCGGAGAGGGCAGGGTGAGGGAGCGGTGGATCGGCATCACCGCGAATTTGTTGGGCTATACTACGGGGGCCATGCCGGCCCTACCGGTCGGGAAGCTCCCACCGCAGCTGCTCGGTCGCCTCCTCGGCGCGCACGCGCCGGCGGATTCGCGCGTGATCGTCGGACCGCGCCTGGGCGAGGATGCCGCGGTGCTCGATATGGGCGATCGCTACCTGGTGGCCACCACCGATCCCATCACCTTCGCCACCGACGAGGCCGGCTGGTACGCGCTGCACGTCAACGCCAACGATCTGGCCGTGCGGGGCGCGTGCCCGCTCTGGTTCCTGGCCACCGTGCTGCTGCCCGAGGGCGCGGCCACCGAGGCTGCGGTCGAGCGGCTCTTCGCCGACATCGGGGAGGCGTGCGCGGAGCTCGGCGTGTCGCTCATCGGCGGTCACACCGAGGTGACGGCCGGCCTGCCGCGCCCGATCGTCTCCGGCTGCATGCTGGGTGAGGTGGCGAAGGACCGCCTGGTCACCACGGGAGGGGCGCGGCCCGGCGACACGCTGCTGCTCACCAAGGGCGTGCCGCTCGAGGGCACGGCGATCATCGCGCGCGAGCGGGCCGCCGAGGCGGAGCGGCGGGGGGTCGCCGCCGACGTCGTGAAGCGTGCGCGTGACCTGCTGCGGCGGCCCGGCATCAGCGTGGTGCCCGAGGCGCGCGCAGCCTGCGCGGCCGCGCGGGTCCACGCCATGCACGACCCGACCGAGGGTGGCGTGGCCACCGCGTGCTGGGAGCTGGCGCAGGCCGCCGACGTGGGCGTGCGCGTCGATCGCGAGCGCATCCCGGTATTGCGCGAAGGCCGCGCGCTCTGCGAGGCGTTCGGGCTCGATCCGCTCGGCACCATCGCGTCGGGCTCGCTGCTGCTCGCGGTGGCCGCGTCCGATGCCGAGCGCGTGGCCGAGGCCTGCCGCAGCGTCGGCGTCGACTGCACGGCCATCGGGCGTGTGACCGAGGCCTCGCAGGGCGTGAGCCTCACGTCCGGCGGCCACCCGCGCCCGATGCCCACATTCCCCCAGGACGAGATCACTCGCCTCTTCGCGGAGAGCTAAGATGCCCCAGATCGGCTACGCGCACCGCCAGGCCCCGATGGGCCGTCGCGGCATGGTCGCCTCGTGTCACCCGCTGGCCTCGCTGGCCGGGGTAGAGGTGCTGAAGTCGGGCGGCAACGTGGTGGACGCCGCCATCGCCACCAACGCGGTGCTCGCGGTCACCCAGCCGAACTTCTGCGGCGTGGGCGGCGACATCTTCTGCCTCTACCACGAGGCGGCCACCCGGCGCGTGCACTACCTGAGCGGCGCGGGATGCTCGGGCTCGCGCGCGAGCCTCGACGAGCTGAACCGGCGCGGGCTGAAGGCGGTGCCCAACATCGGCCCCGGCTCCGTCTCGGTGCCCGGGGCGACCCGCGGCTGGCGCATGCTGCTCGACCGCTTCGGCACGCGGCCGCTCGCCAGCCTGCTCGAGCCGGCCATTCACTACGCGGGAGAGGGGTTCCCGCTGTCGGACGTGGTCGCGCAGGCCATTCGCGAGAAGGCGCCGATGGTGGACGATCCGGAGTGGCATCGCGTGATCGCCCTCGACGGCCGCTTCCCGAAGACGGGCGACTGCTATCGGCAGCCCGATCTGGCGCGCACGCTGACCGAGCTGGGGCAGGAGCCGGAGCTGTTCTACAAGGGACGCGTCGCGCGCTCGATCGCCCAGCGGATGCAGGCCGAGGGCTTTCTCACCGCAGATGATCTGGCCACCCACGAGGGCGCGTGGGGCGAGCCGATCTCCTCGACCTATCGCGGCTACACCATCTACGAGACGCCGCCGCCCACGCAGGGCCTGGCCGCGCTGCTCACCCTGAATCTGCTGGAGGCCTTCGACCTCGGCCGCTACGAGTTCCACTCGCCCGAGCACCTGCACCTGCTGATCGAGATGACCAAGCTGGCCTACGCCGATCGCGACCGCTGGGTGGCCGATCCGTTGCACGAGCGCGTGCCGGTCGAGACGCTCATCGGCAAGGCGTACGCGGAGCGGCGCCGTCGGGCCTTCGATCCCGGGAAGGCGCAGTGGCACAAGTGGGGCGAGATCGACGGCGACACCACCGGCTTCGTGGTGGCGGACGGGCAGGGCAACGTGATGAGCGTCATCCAGAGCCTCTACAAGTCCTTCGGCTCGGCGGTGGTGGCGCCCGGCACCGGGGTGGTGCTGCAGAACCGCGGGGCCTACTTCAATACCGATCCGGGGCATCCGAACTGCTTCGGACCCGGCAAGCGCCCCTTCCACACCCTGATCGCGTGCATGGTCACGCGGGGCGATCAGCCGGTGCTCGGCTACTCGAACATGGGCGGCGACGGCCAGGCCATGTTCCACACCCAGTCGCTCACCAACGCGCTCGACTTCGGCATGGAGATCCAGGAGGCCATCGAGCGGCCGCGCTTCGTCGCCGGGCCCATCGATCCGGGTGACGTCGTCGACCAGGTGCGCATCGAGAGCCGCGTGCCCGAAGCAGTTCGCGACGCGCTGACCCGGAAGGGCCACCAGATCACGCCGGTGTCGGACTGGTTCATGCGCATGGGCCACGCCCACGGGATCACGCTCGACCACGGGACGCTGCGCGGCGGGGCCGATCCCCGGGGCGACGGCGCGGCGATCGGCTTCTGATGCGCTCGATTCTCGCGCTGGTCGTCTTTCTCGCGCTGCCGATCGCGTGGCCCCCGTCGGCGCCGGCCGAGGAGTGGGGCGGCATCGAGCCCGGGGTGACCATCGCCGACGCCGTGCGTGCCCGATACGGAGCGCCCACCAAGGAATCCCGGTCGAAGGTCGAGGGCTACGATACGTCGCAGTGGGTCTACGAGGGGGCGCAGGCGCCGGGCGGTATCCAGCGGATGACGATCGAGTACGGGCTGCTCACCCCGCAGGGCTACAAGCCGACGGTGGTCCGGGTCGTCCGCCTCGAGCCCAAGTCCATGGTCTTCGGCAAGAACACGATCGTGCAGGGGTTCGGGGTCCCCGACAACGTGGTCAGCCAGAACGACCAGGAAACCTACTTCTACAAGTCGGGGCTCATCGTGACCTTCAACAAGGAGGACACGGAGGCGGTCATCCTCAATTTCATGCCGCCTCAACCCGACCAGCCGCCTGCGTCAGCCGCGCCGAAGCGCTAGCCTGGCCCGCCCGGACCGCGATGATCGATCAGTTGATGGCGCTGGATCCGGGCGGCCGGGGCATCGCCGCGTTCTTCGTGCGCGGAGGCGCCACCGCGGCGGCCCAGGCGCTGCGGAAGAGCCGCCGCGTGCTGCTCACCACCGGCTTCGCGGTCGGCCCGGGACTGCCCGAGACGGACGGTCCGCCGGGTACCGCGTGTCTCGGACGCGCGCTGCGCACGCTCGGCGCGCAGGTGGGCTACATCACCGACGCGGTCGCGGTCCCGCCGCTGCAGGCGGCGTTGAAGGTGCTGGGCGAGCCGGCGACGGTCGAGACCTTTCACGTGCCGCACCGCCAAGGCCCCGGCGCGGCGCGCGAGATCGCGCGGCGGCTCCTCGCCGAGCAGAAGCCCACGCACCTGGTGGCGATCGAGCGGCCCGGCCGCGCCCGTGACGGACACTACCGCAGCGCCCGCGGCCGCTCGCTGACGGAGTGGAACGGCCCGCTCGACGAATTGTTCCTGGCCGCGCCCCGCCGGGTGGTCACGATCGGAGTCGGGGACGGGGGCAACGAGGTCGGCATGGGCGCGGTCCGCAGTCGCGTCGCGCGCGCCGGCGGCGTCTTCCCGCAGATCGCCTCGGTCGTCCCGGTGAAGCATCTGGTGGTCGCCGGCGTGTCCAACTGGGGCGCCTACGGCATCGTGGCCGAGCTGGCCCGCCTGGCCGGCCGTCCGCTACTGCACACCGGCGAGGAGGAGCAGGCGATGGTCCAGGCGTGCGTGGACGCGGGCGCGGTCGACGGCCTCACCCTTCGCCCCGAGCCCACGGTCGACGGCTTGCCTTTGCCCGCCCATGTCGGCATGCTTGAGCTGCTGCGAGTGCTGGAATCACCTCGTCATACCGGAGGCCCGAGCAAATGAGCGCTGCCCAGTCCGTGATCGAGACCTACAAGGCCATGCATCCCCGGTCGTCCGCGCTCTACGAGCGCGCGCGGGCCATCATCCCGGGCGGGGTCACCCACGACGGCCGGCACATGAAGCCGTTTCCGGTGTACGTCGACCGGGCGCTGGGGTCGCACAAGTGGGACGTGGACGGGCACGAGTACATCGACTACTGGATGGGCCACGGGGCGCTGTTCCTCGGGCATTGCCACCCGGCGGTGGTGAAGGCCATCCAGGATCAGGCCGCGCGCGGCACTCACCTCGGAGCCAGTCACGAGCTCGAGGTGCGCTGGGCCGAGCTGATCGGCAAGCTGATTCCCTCCGCCGAGATGGTGCGCTTCGCGATGTCCGGCACCGAGGCCACGCATCTGGCCCTCCGGATCGCGCGCGCCTTCACCGGGCGGAACAAGGTCGTGAAGTTCCAGGGCCACTTCCACGGCTGGCACGACGGGGTGGTCGCGGCGGTGAATCCGCCGTACGAAGTGCCCATGTCGGCCGGCGTGCCCACCTCGGTGCTCGATCAGCTCCTGGTGTGCCCGCCCAACGACATCAAGGCAGTCGAGACCATGCTGGAGCGCGGTGACGTGGCCGCGGTGATCCTGGAGCCGGCGGGCGGCCAGTCCGGCACCACGCCGACGATCCCGGGCTACCTTCAGGAGCTGCGCAGCCTCACCACGCGGCACAACGTGGTGTTGATCTTCGACGAGGTCATCACCGGGTTCCGCTATTCGCCCGGCGGGGCCCAGGCCTATTTCGGGGTCACGCCCGACATGACCACGCTGGCCAAGATCGTGGCCGGCGGCCTGCCCGGCGCCGCGGTGGTCGGCAAGAAGGAATTGCTGTCGATGATGGCCCACCGCGGTGATCCCGTCTTCGACCGCAGCCAGCGCGTGGCCCAGAACGGCACGTTCAACTCGAACCCGGTCTCGGCCGCCGCGGCCATCGCCACCCTCGAGCTGGTCAGCGACGGATCGCTCCACGCGCGCGCCAACAAGGCGGGCGACGAGCTGCGCTCGGGCCTGTCCGACGCGATGAAGCGCACGGGCGTCCCCGGCACCTGCTTCGGCGAGGCGTCGATCTTCCACGTCTCGTTCGAGGGCAAGCCCGGGCTGGCCGGCTTCGACCGCCCACGCCGCGGCGATCTGTATCATCTGCTGCGCTGCGCGCTGCTGAACAACGGGGTGGACTGCGCCAGCCACCACGGCTGGATCTCCGCGGTGCACAGCGACGCCGACATCGAGCGCAGCATCGCCGCCCACGAGAAGGCCTTCCGCGAGATGGCCGCCGACGGCGTCTTCAAAGGCATGTAGATCGGTGGACGAGACGCAGCGCCGGGCCAAGCTCCAGGAGCTCCACGACCTCGCCCAGGGCTCGGAGGAGTTCGACGGCGGCGTCACCTGGGAGCCCGAGAGCGAGGCGCTCGTGGTGGGCAACTGGGCCTTCTTCGCCATCGACGAGATCGGCGACCTCGCCCTGTCCTTCCATCTCGACTCGCACCCGGTGGCCGTCGCCCGTCTGACCCGCTTCCTCGTCCAGCACGACGTGCCCTTCGTCCTCCACGAGGCCTTCACCGTCGACGACGACGATCGCATCGTCTTCGAATCGGACACCGGCGCCGAGTTCGAGGACGGCAAGCCCTAGCTCCGGATCGGGCAAGACGAGGGCCCGTGTCCGTGGACGGGGTCTCCTCGTTCTGCTATCCTCGGAAACTCGTGGTGGGCTGGTAGCTCAGTTGGTAGAGCACAGGACTGAAAATCCTGGTGTCGGCGGTTCAATCCCGTCCCAGCCCACCATTTGTTTCCTGCATTGCGGGAGACTTGCACGCTGAATAGTTTCTCGCAGCCACCGCATTGGAGGCGGATTTAGCTACTAGCCCTCCTGCGAGCGGTGTTGCTCGGCTTTTGGTTACTGACCAAGCCGGAAGAGTGGGAAGCGAAGCGACATTTCGACGTTCCCGCCCAACTGGACGACGCGGCGACTGAGGCTTCGCCAGCTGCCGCATGCTTCGCGGGCTCAAAAAGCGGGGTGGCTTAGCGTAGACTGGTGCGCCCGTCGTCGCCCCCCAACCGGCAGCTCGAGTACTCCGACGCCACGATCGAGCACCTCGCCGTCCAGGATCCGCCGCGTGCCCCGCCTGCGCTCGGTGCCCTGCGTCGGCCCTGCCCTGTCACGTGAGTACAGCTCGGGCGAGGTCCAGCGGCGCGGCCACTTGCTCACTCGCTGGCTGCTGATTCAGGCCGTCTGACGAAACGGCCCCGCTAACCGCCTGAATCCTGCTCTGGCCGACGGAACGAACAGAGGGTCAGCTGCTCAGCTTCTGTCCCAGATCTGCGATGCCGTCCCCGAGGCCCTTGAAGAACTTCCCGACCTCGTCGGTGCTCACCTTGCCGGCCTTCTTGAGACCGTCGACGGAGGCCTGCGTGCCCTCCTGCAACTTGTTGCCAGACCACTTGGCGGCACCCTCCACGCCGGCGCCGGCCTTCTTGAGCGCGGCGGTCGCATCCTTGCCCGATTCCTGGGTCTGCTGCGCGGTCGCGTGCCAGGCTTTGGCGAGCGAGTGGTCGACCTGGGCGAAGGTCTTCTTCAGCTGGTCGCCAGACTTCACGGTGCCCTTCTTGACATCTCCGCTCAGCTTGCTCAGCTGGTCAGCGGCCTTCATCACACCTTGCTTGGAGTCCTTGGAGACCTTGTCTGCCTCCTTGCGCACCCAGGACGCCGCCTTCTGGATGTGCTCGGACGCCTTGTTCATCTCGCCCTTGACGAACGACTCGTGAGCACTGGCCATGCTCTTGTCGGGCTCGCTCGCGAAATCGCTGGGGGCCTGGGCGTAGGCGATCGGGACGGCAGCCATCAGCGCCGCGACGAGGAACGCGCTCCACACCGACGAGAATTTCGTCGTCATCTGGTTCCCTCCATTTGTCTGGGTGTCGTACTCGTCGGCTACCCAGTGAACAGCCTGCTCTGACCGATCCCCCACGGGGATCGTGCGCCGTGGAGGTCGCGTCGTCAAGAGTTTGGAGTAACGGCCACTAGGCACGTCGCTTGCGCACTCCCAGATGGCATAGACGCCCCGGGGCCGCGCTCGCGATGGTCTTCCTGGGCGCCTCGCTCACTGCCTGCACCAGCATGGGACTCACGATCATGGCGCGTCTCGGGCTCGACGGAGATCGAACAGGACCTGCCGGAGGAAGAGGGTATACAGCCTCACCTCAGTCCCGTCGAAGGCCTGTGCCACGTCGAAGACGTTGCCGATGTTGTTGGAGAGGATCGCGACCGGAAGCCCAGTTGCCGGACACGCCGAAGCTGAGCCCTGGAAGGCCGGCGAGCGTCGACGGCGTGACACCCAGCGCGGTGAGGCTGGTTCTCGTGCCGAACCAGTCTCCGGTCATGCCGGGTCCTTGGAGCCACCTATCGACCCAGGACGAAGACTCGCCGTCGGCGACCGGCTCCGCGTGGACTGCGCTCCAGAACACCGGTGCGGTCAGCAGACCCAGGATCCAGACCGGCAGCACGTGAACACGGTGAGGCAACATTTCGAAAAAGACGAGCACACGAGAAGCGTGAGCACGGGAGGCCAGCGGGACTCGCGAGAGGTCTCGGCTGGCCCGTTCATGGACATCGTCCCGCTCACTTGAGGCTATCTCGAACTTCCACCAGCGCGTGATCCATGGAGTCGAATCCGACAAAGCCAAGGCGCGGGAACTCGAGCTCGAGGATGACGAACACGGTGCCGGCCATGATCACCGCGAATCCGAGCATGTGCGTCCAGCTGCGCCTCTTCCCGGTGGCCGTGCTGTAGCCTGCAAGCAGCGAACCGGTCAGCGGCAGGATCGCGAGCATGATGAAGATGATGGTTGGCGGATGCATTCGGGTGGCCATGGTGCGGGTCGTGGCGATGTTGAACATCTCGTTGAGCGGCGGCAGGAGCAACATGATGGCGTGCTGACCGTCCTCCGTGCGCAGTGCCGCCACGGCTTGTGCCCAGATGTCCCCTTGCAGCGCCGTGGCCCGGTGCAACTCCACCACGGCCGCCTCGACGTCGGGGAGCTTCCGGTACACGGCCAGCCGCTCATCCACATACCGACGGAAGCTCTCGCGCAGGGCCGGTTGTGCAGTTTCCGGCAGCATGTCGATGCGCCGCCATGCAGTGGCGATAGCGTTGGCCTCCTGAACGATCAACTGCCGCCGCGTATCGAGTCTGGACGCCGCCCCGGAGAAGGTGAACGCCACGACGAGCCCCATCAACCCGAAGACGGCGCTTTCGAGGACTCCGAATCCGGCCGGCCCCCCCTCCGGGTGCCTCGCTAGCCATCGGGCCCCCAGCCTCCGTCCGATCTCCAGGAACAGGAGCATCGACGCCAAGAGGCCCAGGGCGGACAGGCTGGCCAAGAATGTCTCACGCATCGCTACGGCCTCGCTCCGTCCCAGTCGCGGACTATGGCTCGAAGGTGAACGGCCGGCGCCCTGTCATCAGAGGAATGCCTCGGGCTTGCCGGCCTTGTCGTCGTTCAAGAGGAGCCTGGGCTCCTTGATCAGAAACGGCCGGCCCTTGCCGTCAGAGGACAGCCGAGCTCAACACCCTCGCGCCCTCCGGCGGCGGTCGCCCCCTCGTGGGCTTCATTCCCGTGACGTAATCTGCCAGCCTCGGACGCCGGTCGCCTCAGGAGGCTCCTGCCACAGCGATCGGCGCTCATCGCCTCAACAACGGCGAGTCCCGTCCTCTGGACAAGAGCCACATCCGGAAGCCGCAGTGCGAGCCCGCCGCGCTCCGTTGCGCGGATCCGGCTCGGTGTCATGATCGCCTCCTTGTCGCCCCGCGAGGTTCAGTTGTGGCGGCCTCGGGTGTTCGCTACAAAACGCATTGCCGGATATCCTCGGCCCCCACGGCGAGCGTTCAATAGGACCTTGGTCCTATGTACTCGCTGGCGGACAACGGGCTGACTTGCTACATGGCCGCTACATGGAGTGCCGGTCCGAGACACGGCAAAGGCCCGGAACTTCACAGCCACTCCTGGGCTCGGCAAGAGCACCGCGGCCAACCCAATGTCCACCAGGCACGAAGCCACGCTACCGCACGCCGCCGTGCCACCGCGGATTGCACGTGGCGACGCCGCAGCCGCCAGCCCACCTTGCGCTGACTAACTGCGCGTGAAGTCGATCGAGCGCGGGTCGGGCGCGCCGAGGCCTGCAAGGTCATCGTGCGGGGGGCGCTCCCGCATCCCTGTCCTGTCGCAGAAAACACGTGTGGCACGGCGCTTGCCGACGAGAGGAGTCAACGAACGCGGGCCACGCCAATGGGGCGAGAAAGGACAACGACCATGCTCTCGCATACCTACTCGTACGACGAGTGCCTCCACAACTCCCTCAAGGTCGCGTGGAAGGAGGAGGACGTCCTGAGGAACCGGGACTTCGACTACTCGAAGCGCTTCCTGCCGAACCGGCTGTCGGGTGTCGATGAGATCACCTGTCTGAACCAGGATGAGAAGCGCACGCTGAACCAGATCATCGGCAACGCGTACTGCCACATCTTCGCCTTCGTCGAGGAGTTCATCGTCCCGCAGACGCTGCAGGAGGCGCAGCGCGACGTCTACGGCGAGGAGGCGCGGCTGCGCGCGCTGATCCGGTTTGCGGAAGATGAGACCAAGCACCAGCAGATGTTCCGGCGCTCGATGGCGCTGTTCGAGAAGGGCTTCGGCATCGCCTGCGGTGTCATCCCGGGGCGGGAGGAGGTGGCCAAGGTCGTGCTTGGCAAGTCGCGGCTGTGCTCGCTCTTGCTGACGAGCATGATCGAGTGGTTCACCCAGCTCCACTACGTCGAGCACGTGCGCTCGGACGAGCAGCTCGACGGGCTCTTCCGCGATCTCATCAAGTACCACTGGATCGACGAGGCCACGCACGCCAAGCTCGACTCGCTGCTGATCAACGAGATCTGCGGGCCGCTCAGCCTCGCGCAGCGCGAGCACGCCGTCGAGGAGCTGCTCGAGCTCGGCGGCGCCGTCGACGGGCTCCTGTCCCAGCAGGCGGATCTCGACATCGAGAGCCTCCAGCAGGCGACGCGCCGGACCTTGACGGAGCCCGAGCGCGCGGAGATCAGGACGAACATCCAGCGCGCTTACCGATGGACGTTCCTCGTCTCGGGTCTGCGGCATCCGACCTTCGTCAAGATCGTCGGCGAGCTGACCGAGCAGGGACAGCGCCGCCTCGAGGCGGCCGCGGAAGCGCTCTCCGCGTAGCGTCACCTCCGGCGTGGCGTGCTATCGTCGCGGCGGGACGTCGCCCGATGCGGAGCCCCGTCGACCGCGCGTCGCAGCCGTGCTCGGCGCCGGCGGTCTGAGGTGCCTGGCCGGATCGCGCTCTTCGAGCTCTTCGGCGCGCAATGGCGTTCGCGTGACGTGTCGAGTGCCGCCGTCCCGATGACTGGGCTTTGACGACACCCGGGAGGAGGCGGACCGGCTGGTCAGGGAGCACATCGCCACCGATCGCGAGAAGTCCCACGCCGTGACGATTGGCGCTCCCCGGGTGCGTAGACAGCGGCGCTCATCCGTCTCTTCCCCTTCGGCCGACGCGGGTCGACGGGGAAGGTCACGTGCGTTACTGGCTCGTGCCCGTGAGTTCGATCACCTTGCCGGCGCGGAGCACGTTCATCTTGAACGGGGCGCCCGGCGTCACGGCGGCCAACGTGTTGCGGATCTTCTCGATGTTCTCCTCGGACACCACGGGGATGTCCTCCACCGAGAGGATGATATCGCCACCGACGGGGACCTCCTTCCCCCCGATGGTGACGATCCCGTCGCTCCCCTGCAGGCCCGTGTTCCACGCCATCGAGCCCTGGGCAACCGTCTTGACCAGGAACCCGGCGGGCGCCGGGACGTTGAAGACCGTCGCGAGGCGACCCGTCAGGAGCACCCCTTGGAGGGCGCCCCAGAACACCTTCCGGGGGACCAAGAGGTTCTGCGCGCTCTTGATCGTCACGATGAAGCCCAGACCCTCGCTGCCGCCGGACTTTGAAATGTTCTGGCTGACGATGCCGATGACCTCGCCCGCCATGTTGAACACCGGGCCTCCGGAGTTCCCCGTGTTGATCGTGGCTGTGGTCTGAAGGAACTCCGCCAGGGGCATGTCCGGAAAGATGGTGTTGGGAGGCCAGCGGGCGCTGATCCAGCCCACGCTCATCGAATAGGCGAGCCCGTAGGGGGCGCCGACGATCATGACCTGCTGGCCGACCCGCATGGTGTCGGAGTCACCCGTCCGGGCCACCCGCATGGCCTTGGTCACGCGCTCGAGCTGCAGGAGCGAGACATCAGCAGCCGCATTGGCCGAGATGATGGTCGCCCCGACGACCTCGCCGCCGATGCCCTCGACGGTGATCTCGTCCATGCCGTTGACGACGTGGGCCGCCGTCATCACCCTGCCGTGTACACCGTCGTTGGAGATCAGGACACCGGAGCCTGTCTCGTTGAAGTGGGTGATCCCCTCAGCGCCAACGTCCCGCCCCTTGGCCCGCACCACGACGACGGTCGGGCTGACCCGGGTGAAGAGGTCGTCCAGGCTTTGGCTCTGGGATTGGCCGGGCACCTGGGTCCGGCCCGGGGCCTGAGCCTCGACCGCCTGGCCGACGGCCGGCAACATGGCGGCGGCGAGTATCACAGCGTGCACCTTCTTCACGGCGCCCCCTGGGTGGACCCTTCAGTTCGTGCACTGGAGTAGACATGCCGAGGTTCCTGCCAGCCCGACACTTAGCCTCCCGGTCGGACTTCGGCGAAGTATGGCCCATGACCGGACGCCGTGCCATTGGACCTTAGTCCAATTTGGACGATTCATCCTGTTCCGATCTGTTCAACTCAGCCTGCCTTCTCCTCCCGATTCGCTCGCTCCCGCTCGCTCACTGATGTCATGAGAACGGCCTGGCGTTGCTGGTAGGGTCAACGGACCCGATGATGACAACGTCCGCCAAGAGGAGGCCACGCTCATGACATCGGTGGGATGCGACCTGCACACGCGGAAGCAACAAGTCGCGGTCCTCGACACGGCAACGGGAGAAATGCTCAAGGCAGAGCTCGCGCACGCCGGCGATGCTGTCGAGTGGTTCTACGTCGCGCTGCCCCGCCCCGTCACGGTGGGCATCGAAAGCACTGGCTACGCGCTCTGGTTCCACGCCTTTGACGGCCTCGCCCACGACCAGGGTGTGGCCCAGGCGCTGCATCAAGATCCGCGCCATGATCGTCCGCGGACGCTGCTCTCATCATGCTTCGCGATGAGATCGACTATGACAAGTTCTGCCGACGCGGTCGGGCCGTGCGTGTCACACAGGAGGGTGTCCGCAGCCCGGCGTAAGACATCGGACGCCTCCTGTTCCGGGTCCCGTCCGGGGCCTACGTTCCAGTGCGGGCGTTCTCGGGGTGATTGATGGTCTACCATGACCGACTTACTGATTGGGGCGCCCACCCTCGGCGATCAAGACGACCGCCGACGTTCGAACACCACATCATGCGCCGCTCCGGTGTACCCGAATGGATGGCTGATGGCCGTAGCCGCGACTGAACCCGACCACGTCTCGATCTGGGGACCGAGACCACGGCCGAAGACTGCGTTGACTCACCGGCCGTTCTCATGGATCGATCACCTGATCCGCCCACTGCAGGAGCGACGGCGGGATAGTGAGGCCGAGGGCCTTGGAGATGGGGCGAATCGGGACTAAAGGTTAACAATCACGAAGCAGTGGCTTTGGGCGTCGCCCGTCTTTATGCGACCCAGAAACACCACGCGAAGCGCGTAGCTCCTCGCGATGAAAGCCGAGGAGCTATACGCTTATTTGTCAGTAATCTGACAGTGCGCGCAGCGCCGACCTGATTACTTCTGACCGGGCGCTACACCAAGTTGCCTCAGGAGATTGGCAGTGTCCCAGTAAATCCAATCGTGGACCGACTTGCCGCTCTTGAACTGGCCGACTGTGCAGCCATGAGTGATCGCTCGCCGGTTCGTCGGCGGGATACCCATGAGATCTCCGCCATGCGTGCCTGTTGCGGTCCAGCGAGTCGCAACGAAC